>Ga0302155_10000119_pt1 | contig 64893 bp, 62 predicted proteins | sample I_Bog_N3_1_FD_193508 | JGI IMG/M metagenome (GOLD analysis project Ga0302155, IMG submission 193508) | Peat permafrost microbial communities from Stordalen Mire near Abisko, Sweden - I_Bog_N3_1 | ecosystem: Environmental > Terrestrial > Soil > Wetlands > Peat | place: Sweden: Abisko, Stordalen... | reverse complement strand
CCAAGACCAGTATCGCCAATGAAAATATCCGGGCGGCCTATGATTATGCGCGGGCATTTTCCTACATCGTCAACGCGCAAGGGCGCGCGGATGTGGATGCAGACATACTGCAACGCGCCAATGATGAGCTCAGTGAGACGATCAATCTGGTCAATGACAATATGACCCGTCTCGAGAAAATGCCGCTCGATGAAGAAGAAAATGGTTTGCTGGAAGAGGTCCGGCAAACGCGCAGCCGTTATGGCAAGAGCCGCAACACGGTGCTGGAATTGACAAAGACAGGAGATAAAAATCAGGCTACTGCGTTGATGTTCAGTCAAACCAATGTGATGCAGACAATCTACATCCAGGCCTGGAAGGATTTCATCAAATATGAAGACGGCTTGCTGGTGGCTGGAACCGAAAAAGCCGATCAGACCTATCAATTCACCAAGACCTTGCTGGGGTCGATTTTTGTCTTGGCGCTGATTGTAGGTGTATTTTTTGCGATCGTAATTACGCGCGGCATTGTGCGCCCGATTGCACAGGCCGTTGCCATTTCGGAGGCGTTGGCAAGTGGCAATCTGAATGTGCATATCGATGTGAAATCGACAGACGAAACGGGAAAGTTACTGGCCTCAATGAAACGCATGGTAGCCAGGTTGAAACAGGTGGTGGTTGACGTCAACAGCAATGCGATCCATTTATCCTATGCAGCAGAACAAATCAGCGCGGCGGCGCAAATGTTATCGAGCGCTGCCAGCGAACAGGCGGCAGGAGCGGAAGAAACCAGCGCCTCGATCGAAGAGATGACGGCGTCGTTTATACAAAATTCACAAAATGCCAAAGTGACCGACGTCATCGCTAGCCAGGCGAAAACAGAAGCGGCCGAAGGCGGCGATGCGGTGCGCGCGACAGTCGCCGCGATGCAGCAGATTGCCCTGAAGATCGGCATCATCGATGACATCGCTTATCAAACCAATTTGCTGGCCTTGAACGCCGCCATTGAAGCGGGGCGTGCGGGAGAGCATGGCAGAGGGTTTGCCGTGGTGGCGGGGGAGGTGCGCAAGTTGGCCGAACGCAGTCAGGTAGCTGCGCAAGAGATTGAGGTCGTCGCTGCCAACAGTGTCAGTCTGGCCGAAAGGGCCGGCGCAATCCTGGCGGACATGGTGCCCAACATCTTGCGTACATCCGATCTGGTGCAGGAAATCACGAGCGCTTCCAGAGAGCAATTGATCGGCGCAGAACAAATTAATATAGCGGTGAGTCAATTGACCCAGACGACCCAGCAAAATGCGGCCAGCTCCGAAGAGTTGGCTGCGACTGCTGAAGAAATGAGCGGACAGGCTGAAAAATTGCAGGAAACCATGTCCTTTTTTCAAGTCGACTGACGCGGTGCCAGCACAAAGTCGTAGCGTAAGGCCTGCATCGGTGTGGCAATGATATTGCCGCGCGCCGTGGTTCCAGCGATCTGTGTTTCGAGCCGGCAGATCAAGGCATCCTTGACGCCGAAGACGACATCAGAATCCAGATAAGGATCGTCGGCCAGAAACAGATGCGTCACCAGCGTGTCGCAACCCGGCGCGCTGATCATGAAATGCACATGTGCCGGACGATACGGATGGCGGCCTTGTGCCTCAAGCATCTTGCCGACCGGGCCATCGTCGGGAATCGGATAGCAGGCCGGCACGATGGAGCGAAACCAGAAATTGCCTGCACTATCGGAAACCAGGCGCGCACGGTCATTGAGGTGTTGCAAGCCGTCTTGCCGCTGGACATCGTAATAACCGTCGTCGTCAGCATGCCAGACATCGATCACAGCACCGGCAATGGCTGCACCGTCGACGCTGCGCACACTGCCTTCAACCAGCAAGGGGGCACCCACGGCATCTTGCGAGATCATGTCGCCAAGCGCATGGAGCGTGGGATTTTGCACATAGAAGGGGCCGAGCACGGTGGTTTGGGTGGCGTCGCCGGGTTGACGGTGATTGATGGCGTCGACCAGCATGGATGCGCCCAGCACGTCCGAGAGCAAAATGAATTCTTGGCGCGTGGCCGAACACATCTGGCCGGTGGCGGTGAGGAAGTCAATCGCCGCCATCCATTCCTGCTGGCTCGGTGCCACTTCCAGTATCAGAGCATGCAGGTGGCGCACTACCGCTTCGCTGATCTGGCGAGTGCGCGGCGATGCCGTGTTTTGCAGACGCTCAAGTACGGCGCGGGTGATGTTGTCTTCGTCAAAATTTCTCATGATGCAGTCCTTTTAGTGGCTCGGTGCAGCACCGGCCCAAGCACGCGTGAGCATGGCTGTGATGGCTTGCTGTTCGAGCGGGCGTGGATTCCAATAGCTGTCTTGCATAACCAGGGCGGCGGCGCGTGCAATGCCGTCTTGCGGCATGCCGATATCGCGCAGCGCCAGCGGCGTCTGCAAGCGTTGCGTCAGTGCCACCATGCCGCTGACGGCATCCGCGTTGCCGAGCGCGGCGGCGATGGTACGCATGGCCTCAGGTGCGGCGTGGGCATTGTAGGCCAGTACGTGCGGCAACATGATGGTATGGGTCGCGGCATGAGGTAGATCGAAGCTACCGCCGAGGACGTGGCAGATCTTGTGATGCAAGGCCATGCCGACCGCACCCAGACAGGTGCCGCATAGCCAGGCGCCGTATTGGGCCTGACTGCGCGCGGCCAGATCGCGCGGCTGCGAGACCACCTGCGGCAGGCTGGCGGCCAGAGCGCGGATGCCTTCGGCCGCCATCAACGAAATGATGGGATTGGCATCCTTGGCATACAGCGCTTCGACTGCATGCGCCAGCGCATTCATGCCGCTGGTGGCCGACAAGTCTGGCGGCAGCGTCAAGCTCAGGTTGACGTCGTAAATCACCACTTCCGGCAGAATGCGTGGCGAGCGTTGCGTGGTTTTGATGCCCTGGTCGGTTTCGCCGAGGATGGCAGTCACTTCCGAGCCGGCATAGGTGGTCGGCAGCACCAGCTGCGGCAGATCGGTGCGCAATGCCAGGGCCTTGCCCAGGCCGATGGTCGAGCCGCCGCCCAGGGCGATGATGCTGTCGCATTGTTGCGCCAGCAGGTAGGCCAGCGCTTTTTCCGTGACGGCAACCGGGGTATGCATGACGGCTTCGTTAAAGCTGCCGCCGTAGAGCTCACCGAGCTGTTGTGCAATCTGTGCCGCTAGCGGCTGCTGGGACGGTGTGGACAAGATCAGGGCGCGTTTGCACTGCAGGCGGCGCAACTCGTGGGCGCATTCAGCGGCGCGACCGGCGCCAAACAAGATGCGCGCCGGGGCGGCGTTATAGGTAAAGGTCTGGGTCACGTGAGTCATCCTTGTGGTGGTTCTTAGGTCGGCTCATTGGAAGACATAATCCACCTGATGCCGGGCAATGCGCATGTCGCCAAGTTGCTGACGAGCTGCGGTGTGCGCAGGATGTTGCTGATAAGCATGAAGAGCCTCGGCGCTGGCGAACTCGCTCAATAAGACGGCATCGCAGGCGTAGTCCACCGCACTCAGATCGAGTCCGACTTCCAGCCTGAGCAAACCAGGAATAGCGCCGTGTAGCGCAAGGTCTTCGAAAACTTGTTTCAGTTTGAGCAAATTGGCCTGATGTTCAGGGCTGCCGCGCAGACCGGCGACATTCCACATCACGATATGTCTCACTTTCATTAATTATTACCTCGCTGTTTTGGGTAATATAGGCCAACAAATAATGAAAAAGAATGCCATATTTGAAATTCTTATTTTCATTTAATGAAAAACTGAAAGTGCAAAGACCCGTCATGGATCGCTGGACCGAATACGAATTGTTCGTCAACACGGCAGAACTGGGTAGCCTGTCGAAGGCGGCCGAGCAGATGGACATTTCCAATGCCACTGCCAGCCGCTATCTGGTGTCGCTGGAGCAACGCCTGGGCGCGCGTCTGGTCGAGCGTAATACCAGGCGTTTGACCTTGACCGAAATTGGTCAGGATTTCTGTCGTAGCTGCAAGATTGTACTGGCGCAGATTCGCGATGCTGAAGCCGCTGTCAACGCCACTACTGTGGCTGCCAGCGGGACATTACGGATTACCGCCTCATTGTCGTTTTGCCTTAAGCACATTACCCCGCTGTTGCCGGAATTCACCCGGCGCTATCCCGACATTGATGTGCAGATCGTCGCCGCCAATCGTTACTTCGATCTGATCGAAAGCGGTATCGACATCGCCATTCGCACGCGTGAATTTGAAGCCGATTCCGCCATCACCGTACGCAAGCTGGCCACCACCAGCCGCATCCTGGCTGCATCACCGAACTATCTCAGGCAGCACGGCACGCCGCAGACATTGGAGGAGTTGGCACGCCACAAGCTGCTGCTCTATACCCATGCCAATCACATGAATGAGCTGCATTTTACGCGAGGAGGCAAAACCAGCAGCGTGCGCGTGCGGCAATTGTTGGAAGCCAACGACGGACAGATACTGCGTGCGGCGGCCTTGGACGGACTGGGTATCCTGGTGCAGCCGGCTTATATCGTTGACGACGACATCGCCGCCGGACATTTGATCCGGATCATGGAAGACTGGAAGCTGCCGGACCTGGCCATCAATATCGCCTACCAGAGCCGCCAATACTTACCGGCCAAGGTGCGTGTCTTCATTGATTTTCTGACGCAGCACTTCCGTGAGCGCAACTATGAGGAAAAGTGGCATAGCTGACCTTGCGTATCCAGATAGGAAATCACTTGCGGTCTGTGTGCGCGACCTAGAATTTCCAGATGGTCAAATTGATCGATCTGGAAATGCGTCCAGGGCTTGTGGATGAAGGGCGTAGGTACAAAGGCTTGATCTGGGACTTTTTGCCAGCCGGCGAATTCTGACCAGTTGCGTGAGACCTGGCCGCATGCCTTCTTTGCCCGGCTGCTGGTAGGTATTGGTGACGGCGATGGCGGCATCGAGCGGGTTGATCGGCAATTGCGCCGGCCCCATCCAGGGCAGGAAGGGCTGAGGAAGTTCTTCGCCATTGATCAGCCGCGCGCGCCAAAAGCTGACGTAGCCGGACTCCTTGCGTAGTTCGAATTTCAGCGTCACCCCCTGGACAGGACTAGCCACTGGCGGCATCGCTTTGCTGGAGCCATCGCGACGCGCAAACACGCGTTGATAAAATCGCGGCCCCAGGCGTTGCAACAAATCGTAGTGGACGCCCCAATAGTCGATTTCTTGTACATTGATCAAGCCGACGGTGCGGTCATTAGGACTGAAATAGAGATAGCATTTGCCGCGGTTATCACGCTCCTTGTTTTTGTTGGGTTCCCAGTTTTTTCCAACCACCCCGCGACCAGCTCACCGGCGAAGTCGGGCTTTCTTTTCCCGGTGCGAAATAGACCTTGTCGGGATCGGGATGTATCTCTTCTGCCGTGAAGTCGACACCATTTCTCTTCGGTGGCAGTTCGTAGTTGGTCGTTTGCAGATCATGGTATTGCGGCGCCATTCCACGTCCGCGATCGAGTCGTTCGCTGAGACCTTGGCAAATGCCTTGCTCTTGAAACGGATAAGCTTCGCCAATGTCATTGACGCCATGCATCATGTCTTGTTGCACCAGACTGGTTCTGCTGGCGGTGAGCGCGTGCGATTGCTTGAACAAGGCTATGGAAACTCCCAATGTGGATGCACGTCAGTGGAATAAAAAGTGACGGTCATCCTAAGGGAGGAGGGGCTTGTATATTGAAGGAATTCGATATTTACGGTTTTGTTTTATTTTAAAAATCGCACTGAGAGCGCTTAACAAAACGTTGATGGCAAGGTACGCCGAGGAAGGTAGTACTGCTTACGGCAAGGAGGCAGATGTGCCGTTTCCTATGTCTGGGGCTACAAATGAAAAAACACCTTACAAGGTACAGATAGGTTCATCTGCTTCAGTCGAGCTCCCAATTGACTTCTTCAAAGGCATGCACCAGAAAATCGATGGTGGCGCGTACTTTTGCGGGCAGGTGAGTACGGCTGGGATAGACCGCATAAATGCCAAGTTCGCCGCAACTGAATTCAGGCATGAGCTGCACCAGTTTGCCGTTGCGCAGATGTTCGCTCAACATGAAGGTCGGCTGGCGGGTGATGCCGATGCCGGACAGGGCCGCCGCCACGCAAGTATCGCCATTGTTGGCATGCATGCGCACATTGGTCTTGACGCTGAGGGCGCCGTTGGGGCCATCGAAATGCCATTCATCCTTGTCCGGTGCATAGGTATAACCCAGCACCGTATGGTCTTTGAGATCGTGCGGATGATGTGGCGTACCGTGCCGCTCAAGATAGTCGGGTGAGGCGCAGACCACGATGCGGGTGGACGCCAGTTTGCGGTAGATCAGCGAGGAGTTGGGCAAGTGCGCAATGCGAATGGCCAGATCGTAGCCTTCCTCGACGATATCGACGATGCGGTCCGATAGCGTGATGTCGAGCTTGATACCGGGGAAGCGGCGCAGCAGGCAAGGCCACACGCGTGTCATGTGCAGTACGCCAAAGGTCTGCGGTGCATTGATGCGCAGCAGACCAGTGGGGTCGGTATTGCCGGCGCTGATGACCTGATCGGCGTCTTCCAGGGCACTGACGATCTGCTTGCAGCGCTCCAGATAGACGACGCCGGCTTCGGTCAGCGACAAGCGCCGTGTGGTGCGTTGCATCAGTCGCGTGCCGAGCCGGGCTTCCAGCTCAAGTATGGTGCGCGACACAGCGGCCTTGGACACATTGAGTGCATCGGCCGCATTGACAAAGCTGCCGAGCTCGGCGACAGCGATGAAACATTCTATTTCGCGCAGTTTGTTCATTGAGCTCCGTCTGGCTTCTTGCCAAAAATAGTGTGTATCAGGCAGCCGCTGGCAAATCGGTCAGCAGCGCCGCGCCACTGCCGAAGGCAAACGCATCCATGCGCAGGCTATGATACGTCGAACCGCTGTCCAGATGCTGCAGTTGAGTCCAGTCGTCAGCCGCCCCCATGGCAAAGAACAGGGCCAGCAAATGTTCGTCCGTGGGATGGTTGCGCACAGCATGCGGCGCCAAGCTGCGGTAATCCAGCAGCGCTTGCAGGTTGCCAGCGTGCATCTGCGTCAGAAACCATTGCAGAAATTCCAGCGCATGCGGGGCGGTCTCGGCGTCTGACGCACTGCGCTGTAGTTCTCGCAAATTATGCGTGAAACTGCCGGAGCCGATCAGCAGGATGCCTTCTTTTGCCAGCGGTGCCAGCAACTGACCGATGCGGTAATGATAGGCCGGTGCTTGATGCGGTTGCAGCGATAGTTGCAGCACCGGGATATCCGCATGCGGGTAGAGGTAGCGCAACGGCACCCAGGCGCCGTGATCCAGGCCCCATCCATCATCGGTCTGGGCCGGCAGACCGTTCGCACGCAGCAAACCAGCCACGCGCTCGGCCAGCTCAGGAGCGCCGCTGGCCGGGTAGTCCAGTTCATACAGTTCGGGTGGAAAGCCGCCAAAATCATGAATCACGCGCTGCTTGAGCAGATTGCCGAGCCGTGGCGTCTGGGTCGACCAGTGTGGTGATACGACCAGGATGGCTTGCGGACGTGGCAAACGTGTACCGATCTCACGCAACAGCGGCCCGGTGAGGCCGGGCTCAACCGCCAGCATGGGCGAACCGTGAGAGATAAATAGCGAAGGCAGTGGATGGGTCATGATGAAGCTCCGTAAGGATGTGCGGGGTGCCATGCACCCCGTTTTCTGCAATTATGCGGCGTTGGCGAGACTGCGGCGTTTGATGGCAAAAGCACCATTGCCCAGCAGATACACCGCGACCAAGGCGACGATCCACATCACCAGATATTCCCAGCCGCCCTTGGGATTGGTAAAGAAAAAGCCGTTTTTGCCATGCACGGTAACGATCGCACCGAGCAGGTCCAGCGCCAGTGGAATGGCCAACAGGTCGCCGTAGAGTCCGAGCACCAGTGCGAGGCCGCCGACCACTTCTAGCAAGATCACCAGATAGGCCATCACGCCTGGCAAGCCCAGCGATTCAAAGAAGGCAACGGTGCCGGGCAAGGTAAAGACAAAAATCTTCATGCCGGCGTGTGCCAGAAAGAACAGGCCAGAAGTGACGCGCAGCAGAAAGGCGGCGTAGTCGGCTTTGGTATTGGTGTGGGAAGTGGTCATAAGGGCTCCGGATGTTCAAGGAAGCCACCATTGGCTTCGTTAGGAGCCACTGTAAGGAAAAGCGAGCATGCAATAAAGAGGGCGCGGCGGGATGCATTGTCTCGGTTAATTTGACAATCCCGCCGGCGCGTTCATTGACAACCCCTAGGTTTATTCAACAGCCTTGGGTTTGGCTGCTTCGCGGCGGTTGAAGCCGGCCACCATATCGAAACGGAACAGGCGACATTCCAGTGCGCCGTTGAAGAAAGGTGTCTTGCGCGCTTCTTTGAGGCGCAGTAATTTCGGTAATCCCAGATCGGCCGAAAACAGGAACACGCTCCAGCCGGAAAAGCGTTGCTTGAGCGTAGTGCCAAAGGCGCTGAAGAAGGCGGTCAGCAGTTCATCGGTGGGCAATGCGCTGTCACCGCGCACGCTGATACGTTCGCCATAAGGCGGATTGGTCAGCATGATGCCGATGGCTGGATTGCCGTCGGCATCCAGCGGTGGCTTGACTTCCTGTGCTTCGATCTGCTTGAGCGGTACTTCGAACTGGATACCGGCCAGACGCAGATTGTGGCGGGTAATATTGACCATGTCGCCGGAAATGTCGCTGCCGAAAATGGTGGGTACGGTTGGCAAAGGCTGTGGCCGGAAGTCGCCCTTGATGGCCAGCCAGGCTTGGGCATCGAAGTTGTCGAATTTCTCGAAGGCAAAACGGCGGCGCGCGCCGGGTGGAATGCCAGCCAGCATTTGTGCTGCTTCAGCCAGGATGGTACCGGAGCCGCACATAGGGTCGAACAGCACCATGCCGGGTTTCCAGCCGCTGGTGCGCAACAGACCGGCAGCCAGGTTTTCGCGCAGGGGCGCTTCGCCGGTTTCGTCACGCCAGCCGCGCTTGAACAGTGCTTCGCCGGAGGTGTCGAGATAGATGGTGAAATTATGGGCGTCGAGGAAGCCGGCGATGCGCATGTCCGGTGCCTTGGTGTTGACTGAGGGGCGTTCGTCGAAGCGCTCGCGGAAGCGGTCGCAGACAGCATCCTTGATCTTGAGGGTGGCAAACTCCAGGCTGCGCAGAGGCGATTTGACGGCAGTGACGTCGACACGGATGGTGTGCGAAACCTGGAACCAGTTTTCCCACTCTTGTTCCAGCGCCATGTCGTAGATGTCGTTTTCGTTCTTGTAGGAACCATGCGCCAGACGCAGCAGCACGCGGCTGGCAATGCGCGAACGCAGGTTGATCTGATAGGCGCCCAGTATTGTGCCTGAGCAATGCACGCCGCCGGGTACCTGATTATGTACCTTGATGGCAGCGGCAGCGCCGGCATAGACGGCGATTTCATTGAGCTCTTCGGCTAATGCGCTTTCCAGGCCGCGCGGACAGGGACAGAAATACGAATACGATGTTGTCATGAGGGGGACCTTTTTTCCGTTGGTGGTTCAATTGAGTAGCGGGGCAATCATGTTGGCAATCGTACATGGTGCAGATGCCAACGCCGTCGTTGCTGCCCACGCGGCAACGACGGCGAAAATGCTATACAGGTGTGGCTTATTTCTCGGCAAACGCGCGTTCGACAAAATCCAGACGGTCCTGCCCCCAGTAGCCTTCGCCGTCAACGATATACCAGGGGGCGCCGAATATGTTGGCCGCGGTGGCCTCTTCGGTAAAGCGATCAAATTCGGCCTGGACGCTGGCGGTCTCGGAAGACTTCAGCAGACTGGCGCCGTCATGACCGAGCATGTTGACAATGGCTTGCAGCGTGGCGGTATCGGCAATGTTCTTTTCTTCTTCCCAGATTGCGCGCATCACCGCACCGGTCAGCTCGAGCGCAGCATTGGTGCCGTGGGCGAGCTGGGTGGCAATGATCAGGCGTGCAGCGGCATCGCTTTGTACCGGAAAATGGGTCGGCTGAATGTTCATCGGCAAGCCCAGAAATTGACTCCAGCGTGCCAGCTCCTTGAGACGGTAGGCTTGGCGTTGCGGTGCGCGCTTGGCCAGCGGCAGACCGCCGGACTGGTTAAATACCTTGCTCAGATCGAAGGGCTTGAGTGCGATTTGCACCTGATGCTGTTTGGCCAGCGCAACCAGGCGCGCGTGTCCCAGATAGGCGAACGGAGAGTGTGGCGCGAAAAAGTATTCACAAACCTTGCCCATGAGGGACTCCATGAAAGGTCAAACAATATCAATAGGTGGATAGGAACGATCAGAACGGCTTGACGACAACCAAGATGACAATGGCAAGCAATAATAATACCGGTACTTCATTGAACCAGCGCAACCAGATATGACTCCGCTTGTTTTTGCCATTTTCAAATTTCTTGAGCAGGGAACCGCAGGCATGGTGATAGCCAATGACGAGCACCACCAACAACAGTTTGGCATGCATCCAGCCATTGCCGGGGCCTTTCCCAATTCCATAGCCAAGATAGAGCCATAGTCCTAGTGCGACAGCTGGCAATGCCAGTAGTGTGGTAAAGCGATACAGTCGACGCGCCATGCCGAGCAGGCGTTCGCGGCTCACGGTTTCGTTTTCCTGTGCCAGATTGACGAAGATGCGCGGCAGGTATAACAGACCGGCGAACCATGAGGCAATGAACACAATGTGCAGGGCTTTGATCCAGAGCATGCGGCTTCCTTGGTGAGTGACGGTGGTGGCTGGTGCATCAGCCGGGAGCTACTGACGAATCTGGCCTTGTCCCAGGACGATGTATTTGAGCGAGGTCAGGCCTTCCAGTCCAACCGGGCCGCGCGCATGCAGCTTGTCGTTGGAAATGCCGATTTCGGCGCCCAGCCCATATTCAAAGCCGTCGGCGAAACGGGTCGAGGCATTTACCATCACCGAGGCCGAATCCACTTCGCGCAGGAACTGCATGGCGCGGCTGTAATCTTCGCTGACAATGGCATCAGTATGCTGTGACGAATAGGTGTTGATATGCTCGATTGCCTCGTTGATGTCGGCGACGACCTTCACCGCCAGAATCGGCGCCAGGTATTCGGTGGACCAATCGTCTTCCTGCGCCTCCTTGAGCAAGGGGTAGCCGGCCAGAATTTGCCGACTTTCGGCGTCTGCGCGCAGCTCAACTTCCTTGCTCAGATAGAGCGCGGCCAGACGGGGCAAAACTTCGGGCGCGATGGCGCGGGCGACCAGTAAGGTTTCCATGGTGTTGCAGGTGCCATAGCGATGGCATTTAGCATTGAAGGCCACGTCCAGTGCCTTTTGCAGGTCGGCGCCAATGTCGATGTAGACGTGGCAGATGCCGTCGAGATGCTTGATCATCGGCACCTTGGATTCCTTGATCAGGCGCTCGATGAGACCTTTGCCGCCGCGCGGCACGATGACATCGACATATTCCGGCATGGTGATGAGGGCGCCGACCGCCGCGCGATCGGTCGTGTCGACCACTTGCACGGCGTCTTCCGGCAAACCGGCTGCGGCCAGACTTTGCTTGACCAGCAACGCCAGCGCCTGGTTACAGTGGATTGCTTCGGAACCGCCACGCAGGATGGTGGCGTTGCCGCTCTTGATGCACAGACCGGCAGCGTCAACGGTGACGTTCGGGCGTGCTTCATAAATGATACCGATCACGCCCAGCGGTACACGCATCTGGCCGACCTGGATGCCGCTAGGGCGGTATTTCATGTTGGAAATTTCGCCAATCGGGTCGGGCAGGGCAACAATTTGCTCCAGCCCTTCGGCCATGGTGGCGATGGCTTTGTCGGACAAGGTCAGGCGGTCCAGCATGGCGTCCGACAGACCATTGGCACGTGCGGCTGCCAGATCTTGCTGATTGGCTGCACGCAAGCTGTCGGCATCGCGCCGGATGGCTGCGGCCAGCAGCGTCAGCGCGCGGTTCTTGGTGGCACTGTCGGCACGTGCCATGGCGCGCGAGGCGTGGCGCGCACGTTGTCCAATGTCGGTCATGTAGGTTTGGATGTCGATTGTCATGATGTTCTCTGTCACAAAATATTCAAACTCCGCGTGCCAGTTTCAGCCCCAGTTGCAACAGAGCATCCCAGGCATCGCCGGAAAACGCTTTGGCGCGCAATCCCTTGACCATCTTATCGATTTGCGCCGCTTCGCGCAGTGCGCTTTGCAAGGTCGGCAGACTGATGCGGCGTAACGCCGGCTCCATCAGTTTTTCGCGCGCTCCCCAGATGCGGTACTCCTTGAGCAGCGCAGCTAGCTGTTTTCCTTGGGTCATTGCCGATTTCAGCTTGAGCAGGGTACGTACTTCTTCAGCTACCGCCCACAGTACCAGCGGCAAGGCCTCGCCTTCGCCTTTAAGTCCGTCCATCATGCGCACCAGGCGCGCGCAATCGCCCGACAGCATGGCTTCATTGAGCTTGAAGACATCGTAACGCGCTACATTGAGTACGGCCTCGTGCACTTGTTCGAAGGATAATTTGCCGGCAGGGTAGAGCAAGGCCAGTTTCTGGATTTCCTGATGCGCGGCCAGCAGATTGCCTTCGACTCGATCAGCAATGAAGTCGACGCACTGGCGGTCGGCACTGTGCTGCTGCGCGGCCAGTCGGTTGCTGATCCAGCCGGGCAGATGAGTCCGTTCCACCAGCGGGATATCAATGTAGACACCGGCCTGCTGCAGAGCGCCGACCCAGGCCGCTTTGGCAGTGGCCCAGTCTAGCTTGGGCAGACTGATGATGGTCAGGTTGTCCGGATTCAGATTGGCCGCATATTCTTGCAGCGCCTGGCCGCCGTCTTTGCCGGGCTTGCCGGTGGGGATGCGCAGCTCGATCAGTTTTTTGTCGCCGAACAGCGACTGTGACTGGTTGGCGGCCAGCAACTGGCCCCATTTAAAACTGCGCTCGACCACCAGCACATCGCGCTCGGTATAGCCGTTGACGCGCGCGGCTCGGCGAATCTTGTCAGCCGCTTCCAGCGCGAGCAGATGCTCGTCGCTGGCGATGACGTAGAGCGTCGCCAGCGATTTGGTCAGATGGGTATCGAGCGCATCGAGCCGCAGTTGCATCGGTCAGGCGTACTTTCTATGGCTGGGTCGTGGTGCCGTCGCCGGTCTGGGGCTTGGCGGCAGACATGCGCCGCATGATCTGCTGCACCAGATCGCGTTGCATCTCGAGGTAGAGCAAGCCTTCTTCGGTCTGCTTTGCCAGCTCCTGGTTAGGATTGTAGGTAATGTCGCGTTTGAGGACGATGGTGATCGGCCCGACAATGGGTACGCCCTTCTTGTCCTTGAGTACGAAGGAAAAGTGCTGATAGAGAGCGTAGTCACGTACATTGCCGGAGGTGTCGAGCGCTTCGATTTTTCTATCCTGTACATTAGTCAGCATTTGCAGGGTCGCATCAGCATCGGCCAGCGTGCCGACCACTTCTGCACCACTCAGACGAATGTTGCGCAAGAGTTCAACGCCCAGTGGCGTATTTTTGTCGATGCTAGCGAAATACACTGTCTTGAACGGCAGTTTGGCCGCGCCGCGCAATTGAAAGCCGCAAGCACTGAGCATGGTTGCAGTGAGCAGCACCAGCAGCCATTGCAGCGCCTTGTTTCGGGGAAGTTGAAATGCCATGTAGATATCCGTGGTCAGGTTCGTGAGCGTTAAGTGAGCGTGTACGTATCAGGCAACGATGTTGATCAGCTTACCGGGCACGACGATGATTTTCTTCGGCGTCCCAGAGAGGAATTTTTGCACGTTTTCGTTGGCCAGTGCAGTCGCTTCGATGAGCGCTTTGTCGGCATCCTTGGCAACTGTGATGCTGCCGCGCAATTTGCCGTTGACCTGCACCATCAGTTCGATTTCGCTTTGCTCCAACGCGGCAGCATCCACTTGCGGCCAGGCCGCATCGAGGATGTCGCCCGATTGCGTGGCAAAACCCAGCTCCTGCCACAGTGCATGGGTAATGTGCGGAGTGATCGGGTTGAGTACCCTCAGAAAAATCGAGCTGCATTCGGCCAGTACGGCATTGGCCGCCGGGCTGTCTTCGAGCTTGGCGGCTTCGAGCGTGTTGAGCATCTTCATGCAAGCCGAGACGACCGTGTTGTACTGGATGCGCTTGAGGTCGTGCTCGGCCTGTTGCAGGATCTTGTGTACTTCGCGGCGCAGCGTCTTCATCGCATCACTCAATTGTGCCGTGTCGATGCTGCCGGCACCTTGAATGCGCGCAGCATGGTTCCAGGCAAAAGCCCAGACCCGGCGCAGGAAACGGTTGGCGCCTTCGACGCCGGTGCCGGACCATTCCAGGGTTTGTTCCGGTGGCGCTGCAAACATGGTGAACAAACGTGCAGTGTCGGCGCCGTACTGATCGATCTGGGCTTGCGGATCGATGCCGTTGTTTTTCGACTTCGACATCTTTTCGGTGCCGCCGATGATGACCGGCAGGCCATCGGTCTTGAGCGTGGCAGAGACGGGCCGGCCCTTGTCGTCAAAGGTCAGGGCAACGTCATCTGGATTGATCCAGGTCTTCTTGCCGGTGGCATCTTCACGATAATAGGTTTCATTGAGCACCATGCCCTGAGTTAGCAGATTGGTGAACGGCTCATCGAATTTGACCAGGCCGAAATCGCGCATGACCTTGGTCCAGAAACGCGCATACAGCAGATGTAGCACGGCGTGTTCGATGCCGCCGATGTACTGGTCCATCGGCATCCAGTAATCGTTGCGTTCATCAACCATGGCATCGTTACTTTGCGGCGAGGTGTAGCGCATGAAGTACCACGATGAATCGACGAAGGTGTCCATCGTGTCGGTCTCGCGGCGCGCCGCCTTGCCGCATTGCGGGCAATCGACGTGCAGGAATTTCTCATGCTTGTTGAGCGGATTGCCACTACCGTCGGGCACGCAGTCTTCCGGTAGCACTACCGGTAAATCTTTTTCCGGCACCGGTACGTCGCCGCAGTCGGCACAATGGATGATGGGGATAGGCGTGCCCCAGTAACGCTGGCGTGAAATACCCCAGTCGCGCAGGCGGAAGGTGATTTTCTTTTCGCCCAGACCAAGGGCGGCAATATCGGCGGCGATGGCGTCAACTGCGGCCTGATAGGCGAGGCCGTCATACTTGCCGGAGGCAATGGTCTTGCCGTTTTCCTTGTCGCCGTACCATTCTTGCCAGGCGTCGGTGGTGTAATCCTTGCCATCGAGGGCAATGACTTGTTTGATCACCAACTGGTATTTTTTGGCAAAGGCGAAATCGCGTTCGTCATGCGCAGGTACTCCCATGACGGCGCCGTCGCCGTAAGTGATGAGGACGTAGTTGCCGACCCAGACTTCGACTTGCGCGCCGGTCAGTGGATGGGTGACGAACAGGCCGGTGGGCATCCCCTTCTTTTCCATGGTCGCCATATCGGCTTCGATTACGCTACCCAGCTTGCATTCGGCGATGAAGGCCGCCAGTTCCGGATTGGACTTGGCGGCGTAAGTGGCCAGCGCATGTTCCGGCGCCACGGCACAGAAGGTCACGCCCATGACCGTGTCGGCGCGGGTGGTGAAGACCCACAATTTGCCGTCGCTGAGCAGTTGACCGTCTTCCTTGATCTCATGCGGGAAGGCGAAGCGCACGCCGGTCGATTTGCCGATCCAGTTGGCTTGCATCAGGCGCACACGTTCGGGCCAGCCGGGCAGTTTGGTTTCGACGTGATCGAGCAGTTCTTCGGCATAGTCGGTGATCTTGGCGTAGTACATCGGGATTTCACGCTTTTCGATCAAGGCGCCGGAGCGCCAGCCGCGGCCGTCAATGACTTGCTCATTGGCCAGCACGGTCTGGTCGATAGGATCCCAGTTCACGGTGCCGGTTTTTTTGTAGATGATGCCTTTTTCCAGCATCTTGAGGAACATCCACTGGTTCCACTTGTAATATTCTGGAGTGCAGGCGGTCATTTCGCGCGACCAGTCGATGGCCAGTCCCATCGATTGCATCTGCTTTTTCATGTACTCGATATTCGAGTAAGTCCATTGCGCCGGCGGCACGCCATTAGCCATGGCAGCGTTTTCTGCCGGCATGCCGAAGGCGTCCCAGCCCATCGGCATGAGCACGTTGTAGCCGTTCATGCGCAGATAGCGATACATCACGTCATTGATGGTGTAGTTGCGTACGTGGCCCATGTGCAGCTTGCCCGAAGGGTAGGGCAGCATGGAACAGGCATAGAACTTCTTCTTGTCTTCGCCATTCCGGTCTTTGGCGTGCTCCACGGTTTTGTAGGCGTTGCTCGAAATCCAATGCTGTTGCGCGGATTGTTCTACTTCTGCTGGGCTGTATTTATCTTGCATGACGGATGAGGCAAAGGTGAGATCGAAACCGGACATTATACCGGCTCGCCCCCGCTGCGACGCAGTTCTGTGTCGATGTCAAGCAGACCATGATTTTAGCGAGCATCCGGAAGAAAAGTTGCTGCGTGGATATTTATTTGGTGCGGTGTGCCGCTGCAGTCGTGTTGATGGTCATTGCCCGGTAATAAAGCGCTGGCAGGATGTAATCGTTTTCATCGTTCAGATCTCATCGTGCCACCATCCATCAAAGAAGTTGCTGTGATCGCAGGAGTCTCTACTGCCACGGTATCGCGCCTGCTCAACAACCCGGCTGTGGTCAGCAGTGACACGGCCGAGCGCATCAACCAGGCGATCGTGCAATTGGGCTTTCGTCCCAACTTTAACGGCCGCAATTTGCGTGCGGGGCGCTCCCGCACGATTGGCGTGGTGGTGCCGACCTTGTCTAACGCGGTGTTTGCTCAATGTCTTCAAGGTATAGAGCTGGCGGCACGGGAATTGGATTATTCGGTGATGTTTACGGCCACTGAATATCGCCAGGAAGAGGAGTCTACGGCCGTCGAGTTGCTCCTCAGTCACCGTGTTGACGGCATCATTTTGACCGTGGCCGACGCCAGCACCAGTCAGACGTTGGAACTGCTGGAGCGTGAGGTGGTGCCTTATGTGTTGGTCTACAACCAGCCGCAGCAAAGTACGCGGCTGTCGGTTTGCGTCGACAACCGCGTTGCTGCGCGCGATGCGGTGGCCCATCTGATCAGGCTTGGTCATCGCCGTATTCAGATGCTCAGCGGTCATTTTCATGCTTCCGACCGCGCCTTGCAGCGCTATCACGGTTACCTTGATGCCATGCGCAGCCATGGCTTGACGCCGTTGGTGCCTATTGAAGTGGCGCGTCACACCATGACCACGGCCGCCGTCAGCGACCTTGATTACCTACAGTCGTTTGTTGATCCACAGCAGCGCGCCAGCGCCTTGTTTTGTTCCAACGACGTGTTGGCACTGACAGCCATACGCGACTTGCGCGCCTTGGGCCTGGCGGTGCCGCAGGATATTTCCGTGATGGGGTTTGATGGTATTGCCCTGGGTGAGCTGATGGCGCCGGTACTGTCGAGCGTGGTGCAGCCGTCCGAACTGATCGGAGCGGTTGCCTTGCGCACGCTGGTGGCGGCCATAGAGCCGCAATCTGGAATGACGGCGCCGCACTCCCAAATTTTGGCGCACACCATCCGAGCCGGTGAATCGGTGAGCGCTATTGATGCTTTTACAGGTGCTTCTCCTCTTAATTGATCTTTTATCCACATAGCAACAGAAAGGAAATTTCATGACTCTCTCCCGGATACTCCCGCGCGTCTTGGCCAGTGCTGCCATGCTGGCTGCGCTGGCAGCTCCCGCGCTGGCTACTGCGCAAAACGCGATTTGCTACAACTGCCCACCCGAGTGGGCAGACTGGGCCGCGCAAATCAAAATCATCAAGGAAAAAACCGGCATCACCGTACCGCCGGACAACAAAAATAGTGGTCAGTCGCTGGCGCAGATGCTGGCCGAAAAGGCCAGCCCGGTAGCCGATTTTACGTATCTCGGCGTGACCTTCGGCATTGAAGCCAAAAAACAGGACATCATTGCACCCTACAAACCGGTGGGCTGGGAGGATGTGCCGGCCGGGTTGAAAGATCCGCAAGGTTACTGGACCACGATACATTCCGGCACGCTGGGCCTGATGATCAATGTGGATGCCTTGAAAGGCAAGCCGCTGCCGCGTTCCTGGCAAGACTTGCTCAAGCCGCAATACAAAGGGTTGATCGGTTACCTGGATCCGGCCAGTGCGTTTGTCGGCTATGTCGGTGCGGTAGCGGTCAATCAGGCGTTGGGCGGTTCGCTCGACAACTTCACGCCAGCCATCAATTACTTCAAGGCGCTGCAAAAAAACGAGCCGATTGTGCCTAAGCAAACCTCGTATGCACGCCTGCTGTCGGGTGAAATTCCAATTTTGTTCGGCTACGACTTCGATGCTTATCGCGCCAAGTACAAGGATCATGCCAATGTGGCTTTCGTGATTCCGGCCGAAGGCAGTCTCAGCGTGCCTTACGTCGTCAGTCTGGTGAAGAATGGTCCGAATCAGGCTAATGCCAAGAAGGTGTTCGATTTCCTGTTGTCCAACGAAGGTCAGGCCGTCTGGGCCAATGCCTACTTGCGTCCGGTGCGCGCCTCGGCGATGTCGAAGGAGGCGCAGTCGCATTTCCTGCCGGCCTCTGAATATGCGCGGGCAAAGTCGGTGGATTACGACAAGATGGCGCAAGTGCAGCGCCAGTTCAGTGAACGTTATCTGGCTGAAGTAAAGTGAGCAGGGCGGACTTTGTGAAAACCAGGCGGCGTGGCAGCAACCGGCATCTCTGGTTCTGCGCGGCGCCGGCCATGACGCTGTTTGCCGCGTTCTGGCTGCTGCCGATGCTACGCCTGGTCGGCGTTGGTGCCAGTGGTCCCAGCGGCGCGATGGCCTATCTGGCGGTGCTGAGCAATCGTCACTATCTGGACAGTCTGGTGTCGACCTTGCTGTTGTCGTTGACGGTGACTCTGGTCACGCTGGCCATTGCGGCGGTGGTCGGCTTGTTTTTGCAACGCAACCGCTTTCCCGGCAAGTCCCTGTTGATGGCAATGCTGACTTTTCCGTTGGCGTTTCCCGGTGTGGTGGTTGGCTTCATGGTGATCATGTTGGCCGGCCGGCAGGGCTTGATTGGTGCATTGACCGATAAATTGTTCGGCCAGTCGCTGGTGTTTGCTTACTCCTTGGCAGGCTTGTTCCTGGGCTACGTGTATTTTTCGATTCCGCGTGTGATCCTGACAGTGATGGCGGCGGCCGAAAAACTCGATCCGTCGTTGGAAGAGGCCGCACGTTCGCTCGGCGCCAATGGCTTGCGCGTCTTTGCCGATGTCGTGTTGCCAGCGCTGACGCCAGCCCTGATTTCGTCCGGGGCGATCTGTTTTGCCACCAGCATGGGGGCGTTTGGCACGGCCTTTACGCTGGCCACCAAGATTGATGTATTGCCGATGGCGATCTATAACGAATTCACCAGCTATGCCAATTTCTCTATGGCGGCGGCTTTATCAATTGTCTTGGGTCTGATCACCTGGCTGGCGTTGGCGTTGGCGCGATCCTTGTCCGGCAGCAGTGTGCCGGCGGCAGCGTGAGGAGGGCAACATGAAAAGAGCTTCACGTAATGCCTTGCAGTTTTATCTGTTACTGCTCCTGACCCTGCTGGTATGCGCCTTTTTGATCGTGCCGGTGTTGTTGTCCATGTTGGCGGGGGTGACCGAGAACTTCTTTGTCGGTTTGTCCAGCGGCTTCACTTTGCGCTGGGTCATGGCGGTCTGGGAAACCTATGAGCCGACCATCTGGCGCTCTATCGTTATCGCTTTGGCATGTCTGGTGGTGACTGCCTTGGTCGGTGTGCCGCTGGCTTACATGCTGGCGCGCTATCGTGGCGGCAACAGCCGGCTGGCACGCTTGTTGGAGGAGTTGCTGATGATGCCGGTGGCGGTGCCGGGCTTGGCTACGGCATTGGCCTTGATCATGGCTTATGGCCAGTACCGTGCCTTTCGCGGCAGCTTGCTGTTCATCCTGGTCGGGCATGTCTTGTTCACCTTACCGTTCATGGTGCGCCCGGTGCTGGCCGTCATGCAATCGTCGCAACTGGCCTTGCTGGAAGAAGCCGCGGCCAGTCTGGGGGCGGGGTATTGGCAACGCTTCTGCGGCGTGGTCATTCCCAATGCGATGCCGGGTATCCTGGCCGGTGCGCTGATGGTGACGACCTTGTCCATCGGTGAGTTCAACATCACCTGGATGTTGCATACACCGCTGACCATGACCTTGCCGGTTGGTCTGGCCGACAGCTATGCATCGATGCGGCTGGAAGTCGGATCTGCCTATACTTTGATTTTTCTGTTCATGATCATTCCTCTGCTGATCGCCATGCAATGGGTGACGCAGACCACACAAGCACGAGTAAGACTATGAGTTCATCTGTTTCCATCAAGCTGGTTCAATGTTCCAAGACCTTTGGCAGCGGCGCCGTCGCGCTCGATCCTATCAATCTGGAGGTGCATCCGGGCGAGACATTGGTGTTGCTGGGGCCGTCCGGCTGCGGCAAGACCACTACGCTGCGTCTGATTGCCGGGCTGGAGTTTCCGGACGCCGGCGGGCAGGTATTTTTTGGTGATGACGATGTGACCGATTTGCCCATCGAGCGTCGCGGCGTGGGCATGGTGTTTCAGAACTACGCCTTGTTTCCCAACATGACCGTTGGTGAAAATATCGCCTATGGTTTGAAGATTCGAAAGATGGCAGCGGCAGAACGGCTGGTGCGCATCGATGCCTTGCTGGAAATGGTGCAACTGCAAGGTTTCAGTCATCGTCGCATTGATCAGCTTTCGGGCGGCCAGAAGCAGCGCGTGGCGTTGGCCCGTGCGCTGGCGGTTGAGCCGCGTGTGCTGCTGCTCGACGAACCGCTCACAGCGCTTGATGCCAAGCTGCGTGAAAGTCTGGGCGCTGATCTCAATGCTTTGCTGCGCAAGCTCGGTATTACCGCCATTTACGTCACACATGATCAGGGTGAAGCCATGGCGCTGGGTGATCGGGTGGTGGTCATGGAGCGTGGCAAGATTGCCCAGATCGGCAGTCCGCAGGATATTTACTATCGCCCGGCGAATGCCTTTGTTGCCGATTTCATCGGCACCATGAATCGGGTGAGCGGCGTCAGTCGCGATGGCCATCTGGAGACCGCCGCCGGCATGTTGCCGCTGGCCGGTCTGCAGGCTGCTTCGGGTAGTCTGGCCACGGCGATGTTTCGTCCCGAAGATGTCGAAATCGTGCCGCTCGATAGTAGTGGCCCGGTCCTGTCTGGCGACATCATGTCGACCTTTTTCATGGGAGATCGCACCCGTTTGCTGGTTGACATCGGTAGTGATTTACCGATCATCGTTGAAACCGGTCGCCGGGCTACCTGGCACGCCGGTGAACGTATTGGTCTGCGCGTGCCGGCCCAGGCGATTCTGCACCTGCCGCCTGAGGAGGTATGCGTATGATCCTGTGTCAAATTTCCGATTTGCACATCAAGGCGCACGGCAAGAAATCCTATCGTGTGGTCGACACGGCGCAGAGCCTGCGGCGTTGTATCGCACAGGTCAATGCATTGCCGCAGCGACCTGACGCGGTAGTGTTGAGTGGCGATCTGGTTGACTTCGGCCTGGCCGATGAATATGCCATGTTGCGCAGCTTGCTGGCGCCCTTGCAGATGCCGTATTATCTGTTGCCCGGCAATCACGATGAGCGCACGGCCTTGCGCGCGGCATTTCCTGAGCATATCTATTTACAACAGGGACTGAGCCGACCCGGGGCACGTATTGAATATGTCATTGAAGAGCACGCGGTGCGCATCATTGCGCTCGACACCGTGATACCGCAGTCGAGCAAGGGTGAATTGGCTCCGCACAGTCTGCTGTGGCTTGAGCAAGTGCTGGCCGAACAGCCGCAGCGGCCGACGGTGATCGTTATGCACCATCCGCCGTTCAAGACCGCCATCGGACATATGGATCAGATCGGTCTGGCCGATGTGCAGGCATTGGAGGCGGTAGTGAGGCGTCATCCGCAGGTTGAACGGGTTTTGTGCGGGCACCTGCATCGGTCGATTCAGGTGCGTTTTGGCGGTACCCTTGCTTCTACCTGCCCGGGTGTGTCACATCAGGTCGTGCTGGATTTGAGTGAGCAAGCGGCGTCGCAATTCATCATGGAGCCGCCGGCATTCCAGTTGCATCTGTGGGATGCTGATGCTGGCATGATCAGCCATACGGCCTATGTCGGTGAGTTCGATGGGCCTTATCCGTTCTACGATGGTGATCAACTGATCGATTGAACAGGTATGTGCCTGCGTGTTACAGCAGCGACAGCTTTAACGTCGCTGCTTCTTCGTAGTCTTCACAGCGGTCATTGATCATTGCAACGCAAAACTGCAGCTCTTCAATGATCTCCGGCGCAGCCTGACGCAGCTTGTCGCTGTGCAGGACTTCGATGGTCAGCACTTCCTTGTCTTTGAGCGCGAAGTGGCTCATGCCGTCATCGTCACGCAGATAGCTCAGGCAATCCACCCAGGCATTCATGTTGCAGCCGTAAAAATCGGGAAAGCCGAACACAGCCTTGCACTGCGCGTGGAAACTGTCCCAGTCGCTAATGAGTTCACCATTGAGGCGGGCGGTTGGCATCGTTATTTGGCCGCAGTGGCGGGTTTTGGATCCGTGACAAAGCCGATCTTGGTCAGGCCATTGCCCTGTGCGGCAGACATGACTTCAGCGATGACTTCATAACGGGTACCCTTGTCGGCCCGCAGTTGCACTTCCGGTTGCGGCTCGTGCTTGGCGGCGACGGCCATACGCTGGTTGAGCACGTCTTGCGTGACCGGCTGATCTTGCCAGTAGAGCTTGCCGGCGGCGTCAATGGCGATGCTGACGGTCTGCGGCTTCTCTGGCGCAGGTGAAGATTTTGCGGTCGGCAGATCCAATTGCAGCGCATGGGTAAACATCGGCGCGGCGAGAATAAAGATCACCAGCAACACCAGCATCACATCGACCATCGGCGTGACGTTGATTTCTGCCATCGGCGCGCCATGCTGATTGTCATTGAAACCGCCGAAGCTCATGATTGCCCCTTGCCGACACGTTCCCCGGTCGTCAGATAAGCATGCAGGTCATGGGCAAAACCGTCCAGTTCAGCCAGTGTCAGGCGATTGATACGGGTAAAGGCGTTATAGGCCAACACCGCAGGAATCGCCACCACCAGGCCAAGAGCCGTCATGATCAACGCTTCGCCGACGGGACCTGCCACCTTGTCGATTTGCACGGTGCCGCTGGCTGAGACTGCCTCCAGCGCATGATAGATGCCCCAGACCGTGCCGAACAGACCGACGAAAGGTGCTGTCGATCCCACGGATGCCAGCAAGGTCAGACCACGCTCGAGTCGCGCCGAAACCCGGTTGATTTCACGGCGCAGCGTACGCGTGATCAATTCTCCGGGGTCAGTGGCAGCGTTCAGTGAAGGCGCGCCCTGTTGTTTGGAAGAGATGCTGGCAGCTTCAGACGCTTGCAGCGCCAGCGGTGTGTAAATCTGCTCGCTGTCGATTTGCTGCATGACCGAGATGGCATAGGTCAGGGTCGGTGCTTTCCAAAAACTATCGAGCGCATTGCTGCTGCGCCGGATGCGCCAGGAGCTCCAGGTTTTAGCGAGGATGTAAAACCAGCTGGCAATCGACATCAGCAGCAAGGCATAGGCAACGGCATGCGATACAGCATCGCCTTGTGCCCAGTATTGGGCAAATCCAACGTTTTGTTCCATAGCGTTTTCTCTAGGGGCGGTTAACATTAAATTGACGAGTGCAAGCGTGCAGCGAGCGCTGACGGCCCAGGCACAGCAACGCGTCGCAGATTTACTTCAGTCCCAGCACATCCTGCATGTCGTACAGGCCGTTTTGCTTATCGGCCAGAAAACGTGCGGCGCGCAGGCTGCCGTGTGCGTATGTGACGCGGCTGGAAGACTTGTGGCTGATCTCGATACGCTCGCCAATGCCGGCGAACAATACCGTGTGATCGCCGACGATATCGCCGCCGCGGATGGCTGCAAAACCGATCGAGGACGGGTCGCGCGGACCGGTGATACCTTCACGCGCATAGACCGCGACATCGTCAAGTTTGCGGCCCAACGCATCGGCGATGACTTCGCCCATCTTAAGTGCCGTACCAGAGGGCGCATCGACCTTGTGGCGATGGTGTGCCTCAATGATTTCGATGTCATAGCCTTCGGCAAAACTCTTGGCGGCCATTTCCAGCAATTTCAGCGTCACATTGACACCCACGCTCATATTGGGGGACAGCATGATCGCCGTTTGTCGGGCCGCCGCAGCGATCAGGTCCTTGTGTTCCTGTTCCAGGCCGGTGGTGCCGATGATCATTTTCACACCGTGCTCGGCGCAGTAGGCGGCGTGTTTGAGGGTGCCTTCGGGGCGGGTAAAGTCGATCAGGACATCAACCCCGGTCAGTGCACGGGTCAGGTCGGATTCGATGATCACGTTGGCTGGCGTACCAAGAAAGGCGGCGGCATCGGTACCGATGTTGACCGAGCCGGCCACGTCGAGCGCGCCGGCCAGAATCATGTCGTCAGCTTGCTGGACGGCTTCGATCAGCATGCGGCCCATACGGCCGGAAGCACCGGCAATGGCTATTTTTAGTTGGCTCATGTTGCGTGTGTGTTTACTTTGTTACTTGTTCGGAGACAGGGGTGTCGACAATGGCATGTCTGATGTTTCTGGCATTGCGCTGCCTTTCGAGCCGGCGATCATGGACAGATACTCGGACTCGGTTGGCAGATTGTCGCCGCCTTCGAAACGGTCCAGCAGATTGTCCTTGAAGAACACCGACACCCGGCTGGTCACCAGATCGCCATCGCGTTTGCGCAAGCTGAATTCATATTCCCAGCGACTGGAATGGAACAGATCAGTCAGCAGCGGCGTGCCCAGCACGAAGCGCACCTGATCCTTGGTCATGCCGGGACGCAGTTGTGCAACCATCTCCTTGGAGACGAAATTGCCTTGCTGGATATCGACCCGATAAGGCGTCAGGAAATCGAGGCCGAACAGGCCACCGGTACCCTTGGTGACTTGCACGCCGCTGGCAGTTGGTGCAGCAGCCGGACCTTTGCTGGCGCAGCCGGATAGCAAGCTACTCAGAACGACCAGGGCCAGCGCGGAAATACGGTAGGAAGGCAACATTCGCATAAACATTTCAATTGGTTGAGCAATTGTGCTAAAACGCTATATGATAAAGCAGATCATCTGACTTTTACTGAAACATGCCTAATAATCCCTCCGAGCTGAAAGCCAGCGGCCTCAAAGCGACTTTGCCGCGTCTGAAAATCCTCGAAATTTTCCAAAACACCGAAGTCCGTCACCTGAGCGCCGAAGACGTCTACAAAATACTGTTGGCGGACAATCTCGATGTCGGTCTGGCAACCGTCTATCGCGTGTTGACGCAATTCGAGCAAGCCGGACTGCTACAGCGCAATCACTTCGAGACCGGCAAGGCCGTTTTCGAGCTCAATGAAGGTTCACACCATGACCATCTGGTCTGCCTGGATTGCGGCACGGTGGAAGAATTCTTCGATGCTGAAATCGAGAAGCGTCAGATTAAAATTGCTCAGGAGCATGGTTTTGAAATCGCCGACCATGCTTTGGCGCTTTACGGTCATTGCAGAAATTGCCAAAAAAACAAAAAATAAATCGCTAAATCACGGGCGAATTATCCGGCGAGTTACTGATAGCAAAAAGCCATCCAAATAAGCCATCCAAATGGATGGCTTTTTTATTGTCTTCGCTAGCGACGTAAAGCGGCGTAAGGGGATTGCAACAAATGCAGTGATTTCAATTGTTGCTCAATGCGCTTGATAGCAGCTTGGCCGTAATGTCGACAATCGGTATGACGCGTTCGTAGGCCATGCGGGTCGGGCCGATGACGCCCAGCGTGCCGACGATTTTGCCGTTGACTTCATAGGGCGCAGTGACGATGCTCATGTCGTCCATTGGCACCAGATGCGATTCTCCGCCGATGAAGATTTGCACCCCCGTCGCTTTACTGGAGACATCCAGCAACTGCATCAGCCCGGTCTTTTGTTCAAACATATCAAACAACTTGCGTAGCGAGCTCATGTTGGAAGACAGGTCGGCCACGCTGAGCAGATTGCGCTCGCCCGAAATGACGACGTTGTCAGAGTCATCACTCATGGCGTCGCTGCCGGCTTCGACTGCTGCTTGCATCAGGCTGGTCATGTTGTCGCGCAACTGGCGCAATTCATTTTGCAAACGGATGCGTACCTCGTCGAAACCAAGCCCTCCATAGTGCTGGTTGATGTAATTGGCTGACTGCACCAGTTGGCTTGGCGTGTAGTCGACTTCGGTCAGCAGCAGCCGGTTCTGGACGTCGCCGCCAGGAGCGACGATGACCAGCAGGATGCGTTTTTCAGACAGCCGCAAAAATTCGATTTGTTGGAACACTGATTCACGTCGCGGCGTCATGACTACTCCGGCAAACTGTGACAGCGAGGACAGTACCTGGGCGGCGTTGGCAATGATTTTCTGTGGCGAATTGATGGGCAGGCGCGATTGCAGCTTGGTTTCCAGCGCCACCTCATCGATGGTTTCTATTGTCAGCAGCGTATCGACAAAGACACGGTAGCCGCGCGGTGTCGGAACCCGGCCAGCAGAAGTGTGCGGGCTGGCGACGAAACCCATTTCTTCCAGGTCGGCCATGATGTTGCGAATGGTGGCCGGAGACAATTCCAGTCCCGAAATTTTGGAAAGCGCACGTGAGCCGACCGGCTGACCGTCGGCAATATACCGTTCAACCAGGGCTTTAAGCAGGGTTTGGGCGCGAGTGTCTAGTTGCATCTCTTCATTCTATCGATCCGGCAGCATGCCTGCCAGCGTCTTCTACATATTGTTTCTCAGATTGCGCATGGCACTGCGCCAGCCAGTGCTGCAGTTCGTGCAGATTGACGCATACCGCATCAGGTTTGATGTGGGTCGGCAAGGTTCGGCCGAAGCGGTTCATCCATACCGCTCGCAGTCCGGCCTGCTGGGCGCCGAGCACATCCAGTGTGAGGTCGTCGCCAACATAGGCGGCCTGCTCTGGCGTCACCCCCAGTGCGGCACAGGCAGCGTGGAAGATCGACGGGTCGGGTTTGGCGGTGCCAAATTGATGTGCGGCGATGGAAATTGCAAAGTGTTCAGCCAGGCCGATCTGCTTGAGGTCGGCAAAGCCGTTCGAGACCGTACCCAGTTTTAACTCTGATTTCAGTGCCTGTAACGCTGGCACGACATCCTCGAAAGGCGTTACCGCGTTGCGCCCGGCGCTAAATAAGGTCATTGCCGGCTCCGCCAGCGCCGTATCTTCGCCGCACTCGCGCAGGACTTCGCTCAACACGGCATGGCGCAGCGCCCAGAGATTGATTTTGTAGGCCGGTTCTATCTCTGCCAAATACTGCCGACGCAGGCGTAGACTGGCTACGGTATGTTGTGCTGTTAGCGCTGGCGCATGCTGTTGCAGCCAAGCATAGAGTTGCTGTTCTGCCAGATGCAGCACCGGTTCAATGGCCCACAGTGTGTCATCGAGGTCAAACAGGACGGCGCGGATGTTTGTTTTGCTCATCAAATCTTCCAAATTATGTTCTAATCCGCAGCATGTGGCCCATCAAATTACCTGTGCAGTCGGCAACGCCGAAAACCATCGCTATCGTCGGTAAGTTCCATGCCGTCGGTATTGCCCAATCGTTGTCTGACCTTGCGGCTTTTCTTGAGGCGCATGGTCATACCGTCGTGTTTGAAGCCGAAACGGCCGAAAATGTTGCGCTAGACGGTTATGATGCCATGTCGCCCGAGCAGATCGGTCAGTTTGCCGATGCTGCTGTTGTCGTCGGCGGCGACGGCACCATGCTTGGCATCGCTCGGCAACTGGCGCCGTTCAATGTGCCTCTGATCGGTATCAATCAGGGGCGCCTGGGTTTCATGACGGACATTTCGCTAGATCGCATGATACCGGTATTGACGGACATGCTCGATGGCAAGGTGGAAGCGGAGACGCGTTCTCTGCTCGAGGCCACCGTGTACCGTGATGATCAGCAGATTTTTCATGCCTTGGCGTGCAACGATGTGGTGGTGGCACGCGGCGCTTCTTCTGGCATGGTTGAGTTGACGGTCAAGGTGGATGGGCGCTTCATGTACAACCAGCGCTCCGATGGCTTGATTGTGGCTACCCCGACCGGTTCGACTGCCTATGCCTTGTCGGCTGGCGGACCTATTCTTCACCCGAGTCTGCACGGCATAGTGCTCGTGCCGATTGCGCCGCATGCGCTGTCGAATCGGCCAATCACCATTCCGGATTCATCCGAAATCCAGATCGAAGTGGTCAGTGGTCGCGATATCAACGTCAACTTCGACATGCAATCGTTGACCAGTTTGTTGTACGGCGACCGCATCGTCATCAAACGCTCGGCCCATAAAATCACTTTCTTGCACCCGGAAGGCTGGAGCTATTACGACACGCTGAGGCAAAAATTGCACTGGAACGAATATCCTTCAGTGGAAGGCCGTCTAAAATAAGACTCTGCAACGCCGCCGATCTGGCGGCGTTGCAGCAGATACCATTACGTTTTCAAAAAATCAATTTTCCTGAGCCCATGCTGCGTACCCTGTCGATTCGCGATTTTGTGATTGTTGATGCCATCGAACTAGAGTTCGCTCCCGGATTTTCTGTCTTTACCGGCGAAACCGGGGCGGGCAAGTCGATCTTGATCGACGCCCTGACGTTGGCGCTGGGCGGCCGCGGGGACGCCAGCGTCGTGCGTGAAGGCGCTGCCAAGGCAGACATCAGCGCCGATTTCAGCGCCAGCGCAGAAGTGGCCGCCTGGTTGCAGGCCAACGAATGTGCCGACGAAGATGGTGCCGTGCTGCTGCGCCGTGTGATCGACAATGCTGGTCGTTCAAAGGCCTATATCAACGGCATCGCAACGACTGCGACGCAATTGCGTGAACTGGGCGAGTTGCTGGTGGACATTCACGGCCAGCATGCCCATCAATCCTTACTCAAGGCGGACGCTCAGCGCCAACTGCTGGACAGCCAGGCAGGTTTGGTGGATGAGGCCAAAGTAGTGGCAGCGGCGTACAAGGCCTGGCGCAATCTTGCCAGCCAGCGTGAAGAATTTGAACGCAACGCCAAGAATGTCCTGCAGGAACGAGAGCGTCTGGACTGGCAGGTCAACGAACTCCAGAAGCTGGCGGTCAAGCCTGGTGAGTGGAGTGAAATCAGTAATGAACATAGTCGGCTGTCGCATGCGGCCAGTCTCATCGATGGCGCCCAGGAAGCCTTGAGCGCGATTTCAGAGTCGGAATCGCCGATCTTGTCGCAATTGTCGGCGCTCACGCAAAAGCTGGTCAGACTGACCGACGTCGATGCCGCCTTAAAGCCAGTGCTCGACGCGCTCGAGCCAGCTCAGATTCAACTGCAGGAAGCGGTCTATGCCCTCAATGACTACCTCGGTCGGGTGGAGTTGGATCCGGCTCGCTTGCAGCAGGTGGGCCAGCGGTTGGAGGCGATTCATTCGACCGCACGCAAGTTTCGCGTTGATCCAGAACAGTTGCCGCAGGAATATGAGCGACTGGCGCAGGAACGCAAGCAATTGGCCGATGCCAGCGATTTGGGAGCCTTGCGTGAACAGGAAGAAAAATTGCGTGCGACCTATATAAATGCCGCTCGGCAACTATCCCAAGGTCGAGCCAAGGCCGCCAAACGCTTGAGCGATGCCGTGACGGCTGCAATGCAGGATTTGAGCATGTCGGGTGGCCGCTTTGCCATTGCTTTGCAAGCTTGCGAACCTGCCGTCTACGGTATGGAGCAAGTGGAATTCCTGGTGGCGGGCCATGCTGGGGTGGTGCCGCGGCCGCTGGCCAAGGTGGCTTCGGGCGGCGAGCTGGCACGCATTGCGCTAGCTATTTCGGTGATTGCATCGAGCTCGACGGCAACGCCGACATTGATTTTTGATGAGGTCGACAGTGGTATTGGCGGCGGCGTCGCCGAAGTAGTGGGACGCTTGCTCAAGCGTCTCGGGCAGGATCGCCAGGTTTTGTGTGTGACGCATTTGCCGCAAGTGGCCAGCCAGGGTAATCAACATTTCCAGGTTAGCAAACGCAACGAAGCCGGCAAAACCTTGTCGCAAATTGCCGCGCTCGACAGTAAGTCGAGAGTGGAGGAAATTGCCCGCATGCTGGGCGGACTGGAAATTACCGCAACCACCCGTAAGCATGCACGTGAACTATTGGCCTTGTAGCGTCGCCGCATTGTCATTCAAACCATTCGCCAACGGCAACCTCAGGAAGCGCTTAACCCATGTTTTTTCGCAAAGAACCATCTTATACCCACGGGGCGATAGCGCAGACAGCTGTAGTGCTGGTCAATTTGGGCACGCCCGCGGCGCCGACGGCATCCGCAGTGCGACGCTATCTCAGGCAATTTCTGTCGGATCGGCGGGTGGTGGAAATTCCGCGTGCTATCTGGTGGTTTATTCTCAACCTGATCATTCTGCCATTTCGCTCCCGTAAGTCGGCTGAGAAATATGCCTCAATTTGGTCGCAGCAAGGCTCACCCCTGAAGGTCAATACCGAGCGGCAGGCCAAGCTGTTGGGCAAGCTGTTGCAAGCACGCGGACATCGCGTTCAGGTCACTTACGCCATGCGCTATGGACAACCCGCGTTACCGCATGTACTTGACGAGCTCAAGGCGCAGGGATGCGAGCGCATTCTCGTCTTGCCAGCCTACCCACAGTATTCAGGCACGACCACGGCTTCGATTTTCGATGCAGTTTTTCAGCATTATGCTCAGGTACGCAACATCCCCGAGTTGCGCCTGATCAAGCACTATCATGATCACGATGCATATATACAGGCACTCAAAAATTCAGTGCAAGTCCATTGGGACGCGCATGGCCGCCCCGATAAACTACTCATGAGTTTTCATGGAGTTCCCAAGCGGACGTTGAGTTTGGGTGACCCGTATCATTGTGAGTGCTACAAAACTGCGCGCCTGTTGGCTACAGCTCTTGGATTGACCGAGTCCGAATATGTGGTCACCTTCCAGTCGCGCTTTGGCAAGGCTGAATGGTTGCAACCTTATACTGCGCCTACCTTGCGAACATTGGCGCGAGAAGGTATTGCAAGGGTGGATGTCATGTGCCCGGGTTTTACCAGCGATTGTCTGGAAACACTGGAAGAAATTGCAATGGAGGCCAAAGCCGAATTCCTGCATGCCGGCGGCAAGGAATTTCGTTTCATCCATTGTCTTAATGATGCGGCCGATTGGGGGCAAGGCATGGTTGAAATTGCTGAGCAGCATCTGCATGGTTGGCCGACAATGGCTGGCGCTGCATGGCGCGAAGAAGAAGCCAAGCAAGCTCAGATAGCTCTGGAGCAGGCGCGTCATCGCGGCGCGAGCGCTTAGGGCCTGCCTTATGGCCAGTACGCTGGCGTGGGCAAGTCCAGAAATGGGGAATGGCCACAGCCAGCCTGTTAAAATAACAGGCTGGCTCAATGTAATGCGGGAATGGCTGTGTTTCTGGTTCGCCAGCGTTGTTCAGTAGAGCGCAATCAAATGTGAGTAACTGATCCAAGCGGCAGCCAGCAAGGCATAGGCAAGAATGGTGGCGGAGATAAGCGGCAGTTTCATGACGTCTCCTGAAAAAGTTCGAAGAGAAGCTTAAAGGGGTATGTAGGCATCTTAAATGCTGCAATGCAAACTACCACCCTCATTCTAGTAAATTTTGTAACAAGAAGTTAGGGCGGTCTTAGAATGTTTGCGACGCTTCTTTAACTCGCATATGACTTTAATATATTGCCGTTCTGCAATGCGCCTATGTGGCTTATTGCGCAGCATCGCCGACTTTGCATCAGACGTCGGCAATACCCCTTGAAATAGTAAGCTTAAGCCCCAGATGGGTGGCGATGCGCATGGGGCGCTAACTATCGAATATGCGTTAAATGTTGGAGGTTGATTAATTATGCAAGATATCGAAAAGCAAGCGGAAATTTCGGCAGAAAACCAATCATTACGAGATACCCAGGCTGAACAGGTCGCGACTCAGGCAGAAGGTGCTGAGACTGCGGCGGCACAGGTAACGCTGGAAGAGCAGCTCTTAGCTGCCGAATCCAAGGCCGCCGAGTTGCAGGATGCTTTCCTGCGGGCCAAGGCGGAAGCTGAAAACGTGCGTCGTCGCGCTCAGGATGATATCAGCCGTGCTCACAAGTTCGCGATTGAAGGTTTTGCAGAGTCGTTGCTGGCTGTCAAAGATAGTCTGGAAATGGCCTTGAAGATCGAGGCGCCATCGATAGAGTCGCTCAAAGAAGGCGTGGACATGACACTTAAGCAATTGTCGGCCGCCTTTGAGAAGAACAAACTACTGGAAATTCATCCGCAGGCCGGTGAAAAGCTCGATCCGATGAAGCATCAAGCAATTTCTGCGGTTCCGGCCGAGCAGGAAAGCAATACAGTGGTGGCAGTATTGCAAAAAGGCTACACGATTTCCGACCGTTTATTGCGGCCAGCTCTGGTGACTGTGGCCCAAGGGAAATAAACGGCATAAATTTTGCTTCTCGGGTGGTGGTCAGCGCTTGAAACGGCAAATTCTCTCCGCATATTAAAACTATCAAAACTACTGTTGTCCCCTCTTCGGGGACTTAAGGATCGAAGGAAAAATCATGGGCAAAATCATTGGTATTGACTTGGGTACAACCAATTCGTGCGTTTCCGTCATGGAAGGCGGTCAGCCGAAAGTCATCGAAAATTCAGAAGGCGCGCGTACCACGCCGTCCATCATTGCATATCAGGAAGACGGTGAAGTGCTGGTTGGTGCGCCAGCCAAGCGACAGGCTGTTACCAATCCTAAGAACACCATCTATGCTGCCAAGCGTCTGATCGGTCGTAAGTTTGACGAAAAGGAAGTGCAAAAAGACATTTCCCTGATGCCATATCAGATCGTCAAGGCCGATAATGGTGACGCCTGGATTGGTGTGCGCGACAACAAATTGGCACCACCGCAGATTTCGGCGGAAGTGCTGCGCAAGATGAAGAAGACTGCAGAAGACTACCTCGGTGAAGAAGTCACCGAAGCGGTCATCACCGTGCCGGCTTATTTCAATGATGCGCAGCGTCAGGCAACCAAGGATGCTGGTCGTATCGCCGGTTTGGAAGTCAAGCGCATCATCAACGAGCCGACTGCGGCTGCGTTGGCTTTCGGTCTCGATAAGACCGAAAAGGGTGATCGCAAGATCGCCGTGTATGACTTGGGCGGCGGTACCTTCGACGTGTCGATTATCGAAATCGCGGATGTCGACGGTGAAAAGCAGTTTGAAGTTCTGTCGACCAACGGCGACACGTTCCTCGGTGGCGAAGATTTTGATCAACGCATCATTGATTACATCATTGAAGAGTTCAAGAAGATCAATGGCCTTGATCTGTCCAAGGACGCCATTGCACTGCAACGTATCAAGGCGTCGGCTGAACGCGCCAAGATTGAATTGTCGTCTTCGCAGCAGACCGAAATCAATGAGCCATACATTGCCATGGCCAATGGCGCTCCGGTTCACTTGAACCTGAAGATGACGCGCGCCAAGCTGGAATCGCTGGTGGAAGAACTGATCAATAAGACTATAGAGCCATGCCGCATCGCCATCAAGGATGCCGGCGTCAAGGTCTCTGATATTGACGACATCATTCTGGTCGGCGGTATGACTCGCATGCCGAAGGTACAGGAAAAGGTCAAAGAATTTTTTGGCAAGGATCCGCGCAAGGATGTTAATCCTGACGAAGCGGTTGCTGTCGGTGCCGCTATTCAGGGATCTGTGTTGTCGGGTGAACGCAAGGATTTGTTGTTGTTGGACGTGACACCGCTGTCGCTGGGTATTGAAACCATGGGCGGCGTGATGACCAAGATGATCAAGAAAAATACCACCATCCCGACTAAGTTCAGCCAGGTGTTTTCGACTGCCGATGACAATCAGCCTGCCGTGACCATCAAGGTATATCAGGGTGAACGTGAAATGGCTGTCGGCAACAAGGGGCTGGGCGAATTCAATCTGGAAGGCATTCCACCGTCACCACGCGGCACGCCTCAAATTGAGGTGACCTTCGATATTGATGCCAACGGCATTTTGCACGTTGGCGCCAAGGACAAGGCAACTGGCAAGGAAAACAAGATCACCATCAAGGCTAACTCAGGTCTGACCGAAGATGAGATCGAAAAAATGGTGCGTGATGCCGAAGCCAATGCTGAAGAAGACAAGCGTCTGAAAGAGTTGGCGGAAACCCGCAATCAGGGCGACGCGCTGGTGCATTCGACCCGCAAGGCATTGACTGAGTATGGTGATAAGCTCGACGCTGGCGAGAAGGCGTCCATCGAAGCGGCAATCAAGGAGCTTGAAGAAACCTTGAAGGCGAACGACAAGGCAGCTATTGATGCCAAGACTGCCGCATTGTCTGCGGCCGCGCAAAAGCTTGGTGAGAAGATGTATGCCGATCAGCAAGCGCAGCAGGCCGCAGCAGGTGGTGCTGCTGGTGCAACAGCAGGTGCTGCTGGTGCTGGCGAGTCGCGTCCTAAAGACGATGACGTGGTTGATGCCGACTTCAAAGAAGTGAAGTAATTAAATGAAGTAAATCTTCGTGCGCAGGCGTGCACGAAGATTGCAAATCAAGCAAGACGTCAAGCAGCATCGCTGCGCGGCACGCCGAGCAAGCCGGTCGCAAGATCGTCTCTCGGCTTTTTCACATTGTTGGTTTCATCGCATCCTGGCGTTTGTTTCAATCTGGCGAGACGATTGAGGACAGTTTGCGAAGGACGCCCAATAACAAGGTGGTATAAAACATGGCAAAACGTGACTTTTACGAAGTCTTAGGTCTGGCGAAAAATGCGACCGAGGACGAGATCAAGAAGGCTTATCGCAAACTGGCGATGAAGTACCATCCTGATCGCAACCCCGACAGCAAAGGTGCGGAAGATAAGTTCAAGGAGGGCAAGGAAGCCTACGAGATGTTGTCGGATCCGCAAAAGCGCGATGCCTATGACCGTTACGGTCATGCCGGCGTTGACCCTAATATGGGTGGCGGAGGCGGTGGAGCAGGCGGCTTTGCCGATGCTTTTGGCGATATTTTTGGTGACATTTTCGGCGGAGGCGGTGGCGGTGGTCGCGGTCGTAGCGCTGGTCCTCAAGTCTATCGCGGTGCTGATTTGCGCTACAACCTTGAAATTAGCCTGGAGCAAGCTGCGCACGGGTTTGATACCACTATTCGTGTGCCCTCCTGGGATGAGTGTGATACTTGCCACGGGTCGGGCGCCAAGCCAGGCACCGCACCGACCACCTGCGGTACTTGCGGCGGGCATGGCCAAGTGCGCATGCAACAAGGTTTTTTTAGCATTCAGCAAACCTGCCCCAAGTGCCACGGTAGCGGCAAGGTCATCCCTGAACCATGTCCGACTTGCGCTGGTGCCGGTCGTCTCAAGCGTAACAAGACTCTGGAAGTGAAAATCCCGGAAGGGATAGACGACGGTATGCGTATTCGTTCGTCCGGCAACGGCGAGCCTGGTATGAACGGTGGTCCTCCGGGCGATCTGTATGTGGAAATCCACATCAAGCAGCATGAGGTGTTTCAGCGCGACGGCGATGATTTGCATTGTGAAATGCCTATTTCGTTTGCCAAGGCGGCACTGGGCGGCGAAATTGAAGCGCCGACACTCAATGGCAAGGCCTCTTTCACTCTTCCTGAAGGGGCTCAGTCGGGCAAGACTTTTCGTCTTCGTGGCAAGGGTATCAAGGGTGTGCGTTCCGGTTATGCGGGCGACTTGTTCTGCCATGTCGTTGTAGAGACACCGGTGAAACTAACCGAGCGCCAGAAAGACTTGTTGCGCGAATTCGAGAAACTGACAGCCGAAGGCGGTGCCAAACATAGTCCGCAGACCAAGACCTGGAAAGACAAAGTTAAGGAATTCTTCGAATAAGCCGTGGCGAAAACCGACATGTCTTTCTGGACTCGTCGGTTTTCCTCCTCTTTTTTATATACAATGCATTCGCGGTGCTGCGACGTTGCAGTGCACCGCCTGCCGAAAGACGCGCTGCGGCGAAGCTGATTTGTCATGTCTGAATCGCTCTTGCCAATGCGAAAGCGCGGTCTTTTCTCATTCACCTCCCATGTTCGCCGTGACTGCGCTTGTAGTACCGGCAGATGGGTAACGCGATCTTGAGGACTATGAAAATACCAAGCCAACAAGACCAGGTGCAGCAGCAACTGTTGCAGGGCAATCGCCGCTGGGCCACCGAAATCACTTCCCGCGACCCAGATTTTTTTCTGCGTCTTGGCGCACAGCGCTCACCTGAATATTTCTGGATTGGTTGTTCCGACAACCGTGTTCCAGCCAATGAATTGCTCGGGCTGTCGCCGGGGGAATTGTTTGTCCATCGCAATATTGCCAACGTGGTGGTGCATACCGATCTGAATTGTCTCTCTGTGCTGCAGTTCGCTGTTGATGTACTCAAGGTCAAGCACGTTATTGTTTGTGGTCATTACGGTTGCGCAGGTGTACAGGCAGCGCTGAACAGGCGGCGCGTAGGCTTGGCCGACAACTGGCTGCAGCATGTTCAGGATGTGCACGAAAAGCACAGCGACTGTTTCCATGAACATCTGTCCGAAGGTGACAAGCATGACCGTTTGTGCGAACTGAATGTGCTCGAACAAGTGGCGAATATCTGTCGCACCACCATCGTCACCGATGCCTGGGAACGCGGGCAGGCGCTTAGTATTCATCCTCTGGTCTATGGTGTGCACGATGGCTTGCTAGAAGCACTGTCGCCAACCATCAGCAATGCTGCAGAGTGCGGCCGTTATCTGGCTGAGAGCTTGGCGCAATATCGCGATATCGCCTAGTCCATTTTTTCGGCTGATACCGTAGTTCTCGAAAACTTGTCCCCGCAAATGCGCGGACAAGTTTTTTTGCATAGTCGGTGTTTCGTTTTTAGAAGCAATGCTCTGCAGCGGGAAATTGTTGTTGCTTGACTGCGCTAACATAGGCGCGCATAGCTTCTTCCACGCTGCCAACACCCTCCATGAAGTTCTTCACAAAGCGGGCTTTGTGACCCGGAAATACGCCCAACATATCGTGCATCACCAACACTTGACCTGAACATTCGACGCCAGCGCCGATGCCAATAGTGGGGATTCGTAAGTTGGCCGTCACCGCAGCGCCGAGTGCAGCCGGAATCGCTTCCAGCACGATCAACGTCGCGCCTGCCTGTTGCAGCGCCAATGAATCTGTCTGCAGCAGTTCGGCGCCGGCGGCGGTCTTTCCCTGTACCTTGAATCCGCCCATTTGATGTACGGACTGGGGAGTCAATCCAGTATGTGCACAGACCGGAATACTGCGTTCTGTCAAAAATCGGACAGTCTCTGCCAGCCAGGCGCCACCTTCGATTTTGACCATGTGAGCACCAGCCTGGATAAGCTTGACGGCGTTGTCAAAGGCGGCGATAGGGGTGGCGTAGGTACCGAACGGCATATCTGCTACAACCAGCATGGTCTGGTTACCGCGCGCCACGCTGGCAGTATGGTAGGCAATATCATTCAGGGTGACCGGTAGCGTTGACGAATGCCCTTGACAGACCATGCCGAGCGAATCGCCGATGAGTACTGTATCAACGCCGCTACGTTCCATCAGTGCGGCAAAGCTGGCGTCATAACAGGTCAACATGGTGATTTTTTCACCCTTGTCACGCATGCTTTGCAGCGTATGCAGGGTGACAGCCTTTTTACGGGCCTCAGGCGACTCTTGCAGATAGGCTGCCATTTTTCTCTCCTTGATCTTTTGATGGTGTACCGGCGACGCATCTCGATACGATTTGCTGCTTAGATGCCGGCAGAGTTGTTCATCGGGGTCTCTCTTTTGCGCGTGAGGTCTGGACGCAAAACACGCAAGGTTGCAAATACAGAGCAGCGAGCCCGCATTGTAGGAGATCGCAGCGCAACTGTCAGCGTATCTGTAGTTGAACTCAAACGCTGTGTCGACACTATCAACAACAGTTCGTGAGTGCGCAGATAGTTGATTCCCGGAAATCTCATTTGCACAATTCAAGTCCAATCTCCCTGCTATTTCGTTCGCCGGCCAAGGGTATTGCCCGTCAGAATAGTGGAGAATAAGAAATTGCCCAGTTAGGCGGTGAGCCACAGGGTTTAGGGACGATAAGTTACTTGTTTTTGGTTTGAGGGGCTTCAAAAAAGCGAAATTGTGTCGTTAAAGCAAGATGGTGTTGAGTTTCGTAAGCGATGCTGCTGTAATCCATAAAAAAACTAATATTTTAGTGGGGATATTGTGAAGTCCAGATACCAAGCCTTGCTGCTGATGTTGGGGCTCAATATGCTGTTGTTGGCGCTGTTGGCGTCGCAATGGTGGCAAGGTGCTGTTGCCGGGGCACTGATTGCTGCCGCCGTCTGGATTATAGTGGGCGGTCGCGATCTAATGCAGCGGCGACTTATCAGCGAACCCCTTACTCAGGCACAGACAATTGCGCCAGCACAAACCGGTTGGGCCGAGCTCCTGCATGGTGTCGTGCCGGCTTGGCGAAATAATGTGCAATTGGCACGTGGGCAGACTCAGGAAGCCATTGATAAGCTGATGTTGCGCTTTGTAGGCATCCACCAGCGGCTTGGCGGTGCGCTTAGCCTGGCTGAAGGCGGCAAGAATGGCGATGTGGCACAAGTCATTCAGAGTGCCGCGGTGCAATTGGGCAACATTGCCACGGCGCTTGATCATGTCTTGTCAACTCGGGATATCCTGCTTCACAAGATTGAATCGCTGGGGCAGTATAACGATGACATTGCCCGCTTGACCCGCGAAATGCAGCGGCTTGCGGGCCACAGCGATGCTGCAGATTTGTTTTCCAGCCAGGAACGTTGGCCAGAATCGGCAGAGCGTGTAGCCGCATTGGGCGAGCAAATTCTGAGCAAGGCTCATTCCGCACAGCTGCAGATACAGATGGCGTTGGTGGCCGCCAATGAACTTGATACTGAGGCTGACTGCGTCATTGATGATTCGCGTCAGGTAATCGATACAGTGATTGCAGATTTTCGCCAATCAGCACTTAAACTAAGCCGTACAGTAGATCAGTTGGAAGAAGAGAATCGGGAGGTTGATCAGGAAGTCTGCGACATCCTGATTAATTTGCAGTTCCAGGATCGCATCAGTCAAATACTTGATCACGTGCAACTCGACATGGCAAAGCTGGTCGGCCTGACCGAGAGTGCAGCAACGGCACCGCTTCCCGAGACTTGGTTACACGAGTTGGAGCAGACCTATACGACCTTGGAGCAACGCCAGATCCATGCTGGTCAGCAAGCCGATAAATCAATGCAATCGCAAGTCGATTTTTTTTGAAGAGGATTGCCATGTCAGCCTGTCCGGAGTTTCTTGCGCTTGTGGTGAATCATCAGGTTGTCGCCGCACCTGGAGGGATCTGTCATGAATAGCAAGACTATCCTGATCGTTGACGATTCGTTCAGCCTGCGCCAGACCATTAGTCTGGCACTTCAGGGCGCCAATTACGAAGTAGTCGAGGCGATCGATGGCCGTGACGCCCTCAAAAAACTCGATGGGCGAAAATACAATCTGATTATTTCTGACGTCAATATGCCCAATTTGGATGGCCTCAGTTTCGTGCGTGAGCTTAAACAGTTGCCCGACTACAAGTTCACACCTGTGATCATGCTCACCACTGAAAGCGCGGACTCGCGCAAGCAGGAAGGTCGTGCGATCGGCGTACGGGCCTGGGTGCATAAACCATTTTTGCCGCCGGTATTGCTCGATGCCGTGGCTAAACTGATCTTGCCCTAGGAGTTTGCCATGCCGGTGACGCAAAGTATCCACGAGGGCCTGCTGCGACTTCAGATCAGCGGCAGTTTCACTATTTTCCAGGCGCGTGAATACAAAGCACAACTACTCAATGAACTGGAGCACCCGGGAGAATTGCTGGAGCTTGATCTGAGCGAGGTCGAAGAAATTGATACAGCAGGCCTGCAACTATTGCTGCTGATGCGTCGCGAAGCGGCCGCCCATCACAAACGCATGGTGTGCAAGAGTATGAGCCCGGTGGTTGAAAACATGATAGAGATGCTGCAACTGCAACATATTTTTCCTTTGTCCGCAGGGCCGGAGTCTGTATGAAAAAAGATACGGCTCGTGATGCGTTAGTGCAAGAAGCGCGCGAATTGATTGTCGCCATGGAAGCCGCATTGCTGCAAATCGAAAGTGAAGGCCGCAGCAGCGACGCTATCAATGCGATTTTTCGTGCCGCCCACACCATCAAAGGCTCGGCCGGTTTGTTTGCCTTCGAAAGTATCGTCAGCTTTACCCATTTATTGGAAAATGTCCTTGACCGGGTGCGTCATGATATTTTGCAACTCGACGACAACATGATGTCGCTGCTGCTCAATTGTGGCGATTACATGGATGCGTTAGTCGATGCCATCGCTGAATGCAAGGAAACGGAGGATCCCGATCCGGAACTGCGTGCCAAGTTGGAAGCGGCGCTCAATGCGCAGTTGGAGAAAGCTGCGGCAAGTGAGCTTGCCCGCACTGGAGGGAGCGCATCGACGGTGGCGCCTGCTTTGACGCCGCAAACGATTGCTTATGCAGAACAAGAGCTCGATATCGCCGCTGATATGAGTGTTGCCAATCCTTTTTGGCATATTTCGTTGCGTTTCAGTCCGGTCATGTTGCGCGATGGGCTCGATCCAATGTCTTTTCTGCGCTACTTGCTGACCATGGGCAGCGCGGTGTATCTGCATCTGCTCGATGATGCCATGCCCTCTGTCGAAGAGATGGATCCTGAGCTTTGCTATCTGGGGATTGAACTTGGACTCGACAGTGTCGCCGATCAGGCCGCACTTGAGAACGTATTCGAATTTGTCCGTGAAGACAGCCAGATTGTCGTGCTGCCACCACACGCCGGACTCAATGCCTATCGGCGTTGGCTGGCGCTGATGCCCAATCAAGAGCATCTTGGCGGATTGTTGCGGCAGTCGCATGCCCTGACCGATGTCGAATGGCAATTGCTGACACTCGGTCATGCCTCGACCAGTGCGCCTGTGGTTGAGCCAGTCGTGCACCGCGCGCTACTATCTGATTCTTTGTCGCAAGCACAGAGTGCGCCACTACGTCCAAGGTCGGGAGAAGAAAAAAAATCGGTTGAGCAAAAATTCATCAAGATCGAAGTGTCCAAGCTCGACCAATTGATCGATCTGGTGGGCGAGTTGGTCATCGCCGGTGCTGGTGCCAGTCTGGTCGCCAAGCAGAAAAAAGATCAGCGCTTCGATGAGGCAACGCAAACGATTTCCAATCTGGTGGAACAGATTCGGGATGCCGCCCTGAGCTTGCGGATGGTGCAGATCAATGAAGTATTTCAACGTTTCCCGCGCGTGGTGCGTGATATGTCGCGCGAGATTGGCAAAAATATCGAGCTCATTGTCACTGGCGCAGAAACCGAACTCGACAAATCGATGGTTGAAAAAATTTCTGATCCATTGGTACATATTGTGCGTAATGCCATGGATCACGGCATCGAATCGGCAGCCGAACGCTTGGCAGCAGGCAAGCCAGAGATCGGCGTGCTGCGCCTCAATGCCACCCACGAATCCGGTAGCGTGGTCATTGAAGTATTTGACGATGGCCGCGGTCTGGATAAAGAAAAAATTCTACGCAAAGCCATTGAGCAAGGTTTGATCGAGTCCGATGCAACGTTGTCTGACAACGAAATATTTCGTCTGACTTTCGAGCCCGGTTTTTCGACGGCAGAAAAAGTCACTGCCTTGTCAGGGCGCGGTGTCGGCATGGATGTGGTCAAACGCAATATCGATTCCTTGCATGGAGAGGTTGATATTTTCAGCAATCGCGGTCAAGGCACCATGGTGCGCATTCGTCTACCGTTGACACTGGCCATTATTGCCGGCTTTCAAGTCGTCGTCGGCGGTGCAGTGTTTGTCATTCCGCTCGATCTGGTGGTCGAGTGCATCAATTTGTCGGTCCATCCGGTGTACCAGAATGTGGTCACGTTACGGGATGAGCCGTTGCCCTTCATCCCCTTGCGCGAATTGTTTGATTTGCCGCACAAGGAGTCTGTCCGCAAGAGTCTGGTGGTGGTGCAGTACGGTCGTTTGCGCGCGGGCTTGCTGGTTGATAACTTGCTCGGTGAATGTCAGGCGGTAATCAAGCCGCTCGGAAAATTATTCAGCAAGGTAAAAGGACTAAGCGGCTCGACCATTTTGGGCGATGGGCGGGTGGCATTGATTCTGGATGTGCCGCATTTGATTGCACAGACCGGAAAAGTGGAACAGGCTAGAGCATGGAATGGTGAAGCTCGCTCTGATTTAGGGCAGATCTCGGGCAGTGAGGCCTGATAGCGTTGAAATGATGGCAAACGCCGCAGATATCGATGAGCCGATTGTCAATACGATGAAAAAAGAAGCAAGGGAGTTTTCATGCAGAACAAATTAACCCAGAGAATGAGCATTCGGCAGCTTTTCATCTGGCTGGTCCTTGTATTGGCTCTGTTGATGGCCATGATGGCTAGTGTCACGCGCGAGCTCAAGAATGCCAATCTGAATCTGGATCAAGCGCATGAGTCGCGCTATTACTCGTTCTTGCTGGCCAACGAAATGCGGCGCACTTCCGAAGATCTGACTAAGTTCGGTCGTGCCTATGTCACCACCGGTGACCCCAATGATGAAGAACGCTACTATTTTGTCCTCGACATTTTCAATGGCAAACGGGCGCGGCCGCGCCACTATGAGCGCTTTAACTGGGATTTGGTCAATACCAAACAATTAAACAACACACCAGGGGAGCCGGGCGTACCACTAATCGAGCTCATGAAACGGGCCGGATTTACCGCCCCCGAGCTGGCGAAAATGCAAGAGGCAAAGACCAATAGCGATAGCCTGACCAAAATTGAAATCACGGCATTTAACGCCATCAAGGGCCAGTTTGATGACGGCAACGGTCATTTCAGCGTGGTTGGCGCACCCAATCAAGCGATGGCGCAAGAGTTGATGTTTGATCAGAACTACCGCACGATGGTCGGCCGCGTGATGGTGCCGATCAACGATTTTCTACGTATGGTTGACGAGCGTACACAGGCACGTGTGGATGTCGCTCAGGTGCGTTATTCACAATTGGAAATTGTCATTTTTTCGCTGTTGGGCGCTTCCATGCTGCTATTGCTGGTATGCCTTTTTTTTGCTTACCGGGTTATTCGTGCGCAACTTGGCGGCGAGCCGCGCGACGCTATGATGGTGTTGCGCAAAGTCGCAGAGGGGGACCTGACAGTCAAGGTGCCCTTGTGGCACAAGGACACCGGCAGCGTCTTGCATAGTGCTCAGCAAATGATCACCAAATGGACTGCGGTCATCAGCGACGTCAACGGCACTGCCAATTCGCTGGCATCGGCGGCCGAGCAGATATCGGCATCGTCGCAGTCATTGAGCAAGAATGCCTCGCAACAAGCCTCCAACGTTGAAGCCACCAGTGCATCGGTGGAAGAAATAACAGCGACCATCGCGCAAAATGCAGAAAACGCGCGTGTTACCGACAGTATCGCCAGCAAGTCGGCCGGTTCGGCAGTAGAAGGCGGGCAGGTAGTGCGTGAGACCGTGCAAGCCATGAAACAGATTGCCGGCAAGATCGGCATCATTGATGACATTGCCTATCAGACGAATTTGCTGGCCTTGAATGCAGCTATTGAAGCGGCGCGTGCCGGCGAGCATGGCAAGGGTTTTGCGGTGGTGGCAGCCGAAGTGCGTAAGCTGGCCGAGCGTTCGCAAACGGCGGCCCAGGAAATCATTGCGGTGGCGGAAAACAGTGTGACCTTGGCCGAAAAAGCGGGCGCTTTGTTGGATCAGATGGTGCCATCGATTCGCAAGACTGCTGATCTGGTGCAGGAAATTTCTTCCGCATCACGCGAACAATCCACCGGCCTTGAGCAGATCAATAACGCCGTGCACCAGATGGCGCAGACAACGCAGCTGACGGCATCGGCATCGGAAGAGCTGTCATCGACCTCCGAACAGATGAGTACACAGGCGATGCAGTTGCAGGAGTTGATCATGTTCTTTCAGGTAGGCGAGGAAAAGCGTGCGGACATCAAGCAAACCATCAAGAACAAGAAGGTGCAGCAGAATGAACCGCCGGTGCTGACCACCAAGTACGTCAAAAACAATCGTATGTCGATGCTTGATTCGGGCGACGATCCGGTAGACGAATCATCTTTCAAGCGCTTTTGAATGATATGTTCAATGACATGTCAGACGCTATAGTGAAGAGGGTCTGCCCTATTTTGTTTGACCGCGCTCTGAGGAGTAATAGTAATGCCCAGTCTTTCGCTTAGTGGACAAGCTTCACTGGCCAGTTTGCACCATCAGGAGGTGGTGCAGACCCGCCAGTTCCTCACCTTTCTTCTGGCTGAAGAAATGTTTGCCATGGCAATCGAGGATATTCGCGAGATCATCGAATTTTGCAGCCTCACGGAAGTACCGTTAATGCCCAGTTTTCTGCGTGGCGTGATCAATTTGCGTGGTGCGGTGGTACCGGTCATCGACTTGTCAGTACGCCTGGGCCGTGCTCCGACGGCAGTTGCCAAACGTACCTGCATCGTGATTTTGGAATTGGTGCAGCCGCAACATACTTTGTTGCTTGGCGTTATGGTCGATGCGGTGCGTGCCGTCTTGAACGTGGAGGAGGAAAAAATCGAACCTCCATTGAGTTTTGGTACGCATATACGCGCCGATTTTATTGATGGCATGATCAACATCAAGGATCGCTTTGTCGTCGCGCTGGACGTGGGGGCAGTATTTTCAGTCGATGAGTTGGCGTCTTTGATCGGACTGGCTGAACAAGAGGGTGCTGGCAAGCATAATTAGGCCCGGGCAACAGACGGCACTGTAAATCAGCTGTGGATGGCGTAATCTATAAGCTGTGGACGTGAGTCGATACGCTCGCAACAGCAACGACATAGGTCAGCCAGGGAGCATAAATGAACCTGAGCATCGAATCGATGGCACTGGATGTCACAGATCAGGAGATGCTGTTGTTTCAACAGTTCTTCAGGGATCAGATCGGGTTGTACCTGCCGTATTCAAAGAAGGCCTTATTGTGCAGTCGTCTGTCACGCCGTTTGAGCGAACTGGGCATTTCCAAGTTGCAAGAATACTATGCGTTGCTCTGCTTGCCTCAACAAGAGAGCGAGCGGCAGCGCGCCATTGACCTGGTCACGACCAACGAAACCTATTTTTTTCGCGAACCAAAACACTTCGAATATCTGCGCGACGAGCTCCTGCCGCAGTTGAATTCGGCCGCTAACCTGAACATTTGGAGTGCCGCCAGCTCAACCGGTGAAGAGGCTTATTCGATAGCCATGCTGCTCGAGGATTGCCGCGCACATCGACCATGGCGTATTTTTGCCTCCGATATCAGTATGCGGGTCTTGTCATTTGCGCGCCGTGCCTTGTATCCGATGGCGCGTGGCGAGCAGATTCCGCATGCTTACCTGTCGCGTTATTGCCTGTGCGGTACCGGTGAATATGAAGGCCATTTTCTGGTTGATCAACGCTTGCGCAGGCGCGTCGAATTTGCACGTTGTAATTTGCTCGACTTGCCACCTGACTTGCACCACGGGTTCGATATCGTGTTCTTGCGCAATACCATTATCTACTTCGATTTTCCGACCAAGGTTGCCGTCCTGAAGTCGGTGATTGACAGGATCAAACCGGGGGGCTGGTTATTCGTCGGGCATTCAGAATCCTTGCACGGCATGCCACTCGATTTACAGATGGTTGCGCCATCGATTTATCGGCGGCTGCCATGACCGAGCGCATTTTTCTCAATCTTGGCGAAATTTATTTCGGGCAAGGAGATGTACAGATCGAAACCTTGTTGGGTTCCTGCGTAGCAATTACTTTCTGGCATGCGACTCGGCGCCTGGGGGGGATGTGTCATTTTGTGTTGCCTGCACGTGGCCGTCCTGCGCTCGATGATGTGCTCGACGGACGTTACGGCGAAGAGGCCTTGTTGCGTTTGCTGCAAGAGGTTCACAAGCATGACACGCTGACGGCCGACTATACGGTGAAAGTTTTTGGTGGCGCCAGTGTGCTGGGGTTGCCGCCAAGTGAAAAACGCATTGGCCAGGCCAATACGGAGTTTGTGCTTGCCATGTTGCGGCGTTTGCATATCAAGATTGTGGCGCAGGATCTGGCCGGTGAAGGTTATCGGTATTTACGTTTTGAATTGAACACGGGTGATGTCTGGGTGCGCCATGGCCATGCCGAATTGCAAGCGGCATTGCCATCGGAGACATTAAGCGAAGTGCTGCCATCGAACCACAGGAGTGTGGCCTTGGGAGAACGTGGATGACGATCAAATTGATGATAGTTGATGACTCCTCGGTGGTTCGGCAGGTCATGCAGGATTTGCTGGCGCCATGTACGGACATCAGTGTCATTGCCACCGCTGCCGATCCAATTTTTGCGATGAGCAAGATGCGCAATAATTGGCCCGATGTGATCGTGCTTGATGTCGAGATGCCGCGCATGGATGGCATCACCTTTCTGCGCCAGATCATGGCGATCAGGCCGACACCAGTGGTGATTTGTTCCTCCCACGCCGATCCCAACAGCGCCATCACCATGGAGGCGGTGGCGGCCGGAGCGGTTGACTTCATTCGTAAGCCGGCTTTGGGTATTCGTGATTTTCTGCACGATAGTTCGGAAGAGTTGGTGGCGGCGATTCGCGCAGCTGCGCAGGTTAGCCTGCCCCCCCTTCAGTGGACTGCTGCGCAGAGTGCTAGCAATGAGCGTCAGATGCGCATGGATGGCATCGGTGTTGCCGATAACGTACATGATGGCGCGCGTCTGAATGCCGATGCCATACTGTCTCCTCCAAGTTACTTGGATGCTTGCATTCCGCACACTCAGAGCATTGTGGCCATCGGCGCTTCGACAGGAGGGCCGCAGGCGCTTGAACAAGTACTCAATGGTCTTTCGGAAGACTGTCCGGGCCTGGTCATCGTGCAACATATGCCTGCCAAATTCACGCTCAATTTTGCCAAGCGGCTGCATTCGATGTCGGCAATTGAGGTCAAGGAAGCGGAACATCATGACCTGGTGTTGCCGGGGCGCGCGCTGGTGGCGCCCGGGGGGACACATCTGCTGGTCATGCGCGAAGGAGAACAATATTATGTCGAAGTACTTGGCGGACCCTTGGTCAATCGTCACAAACCATCCGTAGATGTATTGTTTCGCTCTGTGGCGAAGGCGGCAGGCAAGAATGCGGTTGGTATTATCATGACTGGCATGGGGGACGATGGTGCACGCGGTATGCGCGAGCTGCACGATTGCGGCGCTGCTACCTTTGCACAGGATGAACAAAGCAGTGTGGTTTTCGGCATGCCCAGGGAAGCGATTGCATTTGGTGGTGTCAGAGTCATGGTTGCTCTTGAAAATATTTCTTCTTTGATTGAACGATATGGGAATTAAAACTTCTTTTCCACTGGAAACACTGCTGGTTGTTGACGACAGTGCATTGCAGCGTCTGCATACCGTTGGTCTTATGCGTGATCTCGGCGTGGAGATGATTTATGAAGCCGGAAATGGCCATGAGGCATTGGAACTGTTGGCATTACTCAAGCTGCCACCCAGTTTGCTGATCGTGGATCTTGAAATGCCGGGCATGGATGGTGTCGAATTCATTCAGCAATTGCAGTTGCGCCAGATCAATGTGCCGCTGGTGGTCGCGTCGAGCAGAGAGAACGCCTTGTTGACATCGGTAGAGACCATGATTGAAGCACTTGGGCTGCAAGTACTGGGCGCCTTGCAAAAACCACTCAGTGAAGAGAAGCTCATTAGCGTACTGTGCGCCAACAAAAATGGTTTGTCGCAACCGAAGAAGAATGAAAATGCCCCGACCATTACCGTAGATGAGCTGGCTGAGGCGATCGAACAGAATCAGATCATTCCTTACTATCAGCCCAAGGTGGATATCCGTAGCGGCATGCTAAAGGGTGTGGAAGCACTGGCGCGCTGGCAGCACCCCGAGAAGGGGCTGATTACACCAGACTATTTCATCAGTCTGGCTGAGCAGAATGGCTTGATTCACGATCTGACGTTCTCGATGTTGGAACAGTCGATGCGACAAGCGGTAATCTGGAATAAGCGCGGCTTTGCACTCAAGGTTGCGGTCAATCTGTCGACTTTGTCGCTCGACGTCCCCGGTTTTGGCCAGCAGGTGGCAGACTTGCTGGCGCAACATGCGCTACCGGCCGAACAGATCGTGCTGGAAATCACGGAGAGCTCGGTATCCTCCAATCTCGGCAATTCCTTGGGTACATTGGCGCGTTTTCGGCTCAAGGGTTTCGGTCTGTCCATCGATGATTACGGCACTGGTTTTTCATCGATGCAGCAACTGGCGCGCATTCCCTTTACCGAGTTGAAGATAGATCGTTCTTTTGTGCACGGCGCCCATGCGCGTCCGCATTTAAGGGTCATCTTGCAGTCTGCACTGGACATGGCCAAACGCTTGGAGTTGGTCACCGTTGCCGAAGGTATCGAAGCCATCGAAGACTGGCGCTTGCTGCAGGAATCCGGTTGCATGATTGGTCAAGGTTATCTGATTGCCCGGCCGATGCCACCTGAAGAACTGCCTATATGGCTCAAAGGACATCATCGCCGCTTGTCGGAGCTCAGACCGTTGGTGGTCTCAGGCAATAACCCGGATGGTCAGTCTGCGCTGGATAAAGGTGAAAATTAGTGCGGTGCCCTGAGCTCAGTTGGTGAGGAGATGGATGATCTGGTTGGCAACGCCCGTGCGCCAGGTCAGCGCAGCGCCCATGCCGGGAATCACGATCTCGGGAAAAATGTCTAACAGTGGAATTAATACGAAAGCGCGCTGTGTCATGCGCGGATGCGGCACGCTCAGACGTGCATCATGGATGATGGCGTCGCCGTACAGCAGGATGTCAAGGTCAAGCGTGCGTGGCGCATTGCGGTAAGGTCGCTGGCGGCCGTATGTTTGCTCCAGTGCTTGCAGCGCGTTGAGCAGCTCATATGGTGTGAGTGTGGTCTGCAAGGCAAGCACGGCGTTGACATAGTCGTCGCCGCTGGCTTCAATCGGTGCGCTGCGGTAAAGCGGCGATTGCGCAATCACAGTGCTGTGCGGTAATTGCGCCAGCTCCTGGATGGCATTGCTCACCGTCGCGAGGGCATCTCCCAGATTACCGCCAATGCCAATGCAGGCCGTCACAACTGCTTCAGGCCCGACTGTCATTACGCATCACCGGCCGTATTGTCACTGGCATTGCCAGATTTCCCGCTGCGATTGCGGCCACCGCGTCGTTTGCGTTTTTTTGCTGGACCCGTTGACGTACCGGCAACAGCCGGGCTTGTGCTGGCAGTGACAGGCTTGCGGGTCAACAAGGCTTCCCGTTGCGAGCCATCGCCCTCCATGAATTCAGTCCACCATTGACCAAGTTCTGCATCCAGTTCGCCGGAGGCGCAGCGCAACAACAGGAAGTCGTAGCCGGCACGCAAACGCAGGTGTTCCAGCAGTTTATAGGGAGCTTTGCCGCTGCGGCGTTCAAAGCGCGGCTGCATGGCCCAGATGTCGCGCATGTCAGAGGCGATCTTGCGTTGCAGGGCCAGCTTTTCAGTCTGCGTATTGAGCACATCGTCGGCAGCCAGATGCAGGGCCGGAATCGGATATTCGCCTGCGGCTTGATAGGCGCGCCATTTTTCCAATACCTGGTGCCACAACAGTGAGGCAAACAAGAATCCGGGCGACACCGGTTTGCCTTGGCTGATGCGGCTATCGGTATTGGCCAGCGCCAGAGTCACGAATTTTTCACCCAAGGGTTGTTCCAGCACCACGTCGAGCAGCGGCAGCAAGCCATGATGCAGGCCCTGCGTGCGCAGTTGCTGCAGGCAGGCCAGTGCATGACCGCTCATAAGCAGCTTGAGCATTTCGTCAAACACGCGTGCGGCCGGAACATTGTTGATGAGCGGGGCCATGACGGCGATAGGCGCACCGGTGGCAGCGTCAATCGAGAATTTCAGTTTGGCGGCGAAACGTACCACCCGCAACATGCGTACCGGATCTTCACGGTAACGTTCTTCCGGTACGCCGATGATGCGCAGCGTCTTGGCGCGGATGTCGTCCATGCCGCCATGATAGTCAAGCACGATTTGTGCGGCCGGATCGTAGTACATCGCGTTGATGGTGAAATCGCGTCGCACGGCATCTTCATGTTGTTCGCCAAAGGTGTTGTCGCGCAGCACGCGGCCATGTTCATCCTTGGGTGCGCTGTTGACTGAACTGCCTCGGAAGGTGGTCACTTCAATGAGTTCCTGGCCGAACATCACATGCACGATCTGGAAGCGGCGGCCGATGATGAAGGCGCGGCGGAACAAATGCTTGACCTGTTCCGGCGTGGCATTGGTGGCAACGTCGAAATCCTTGGGTTTAACCGCCAGCAGCAGATCACGCACTGCGCCACCGACGATGAATGCCTTGAAGCCGGCCTGTTGCAATGTCTGGGTGACGCGAATGGCGTTGGGGGACACCAATTGCAGGTCAATACCGTGCTGCTTCTGACTGAGTACGCTCGGTTCAGTGGCAGAGCGGACGGCAGTTTTCTTGTTCTTGCCGAGGATGGAGCGGATAAACTTATTAATCATTGCGCGTGCGCATCGTCGAAGAGATTCAAAATCGGCCAGCCCTGAGCGACGGCATGCGTTTTGAGCCTGTCGTTGGGATTGGTTGCTACCGGATGGGTCACGCGCGCGAGCAACGGGATGTCGTTTTGCGAGTCGCTGTAAAAATAGCTTTGCGGGAAGTCTTCAATGGTTTTCCCCATACCTTTGAGCCAGGCTTCCGTATGCGTGATTTTGCCCGGGCCGTAGGTTGGCGTACCCACTAATCTACCGGTCATGCGGCCGTTGGCATCGACTTCTGGTTCGGCACCGATCAAATGATGAGCCTTGAACAGTTTGGCAATGGGTGTCGTCACGAAGCTGTTGGTGGCGGTCACGATAGCGACCAGATCGCCGGCATCGAGGTGCTTTTGTACCAATGCCACGGCAGCAGGCACCATGGCTGGCTTAATCACTTCTTCCATGTATTGCTGATGCCACTCATCGAGTTCAGCTCGGCTGAATTTGGCCAAGGTGCCAAAGGCGAATTCCAGGTATTTCACCGGATCGAGCGTGCCGGCCTGATAGTGCGCAAACCATTCATCATTGGCGCGGCGCAAAGCATCGCCATCGACGGCGCCGGTACGAGCCAGGAATTCACCCCACTCATGGTCGGAGTCGATAGGGATGAGCGTGTGGTCAAGATCAAATAAGGCAAGATTCATGGCGTAATTTCTTCGGTTTTCTGTAATAGGAGGTCGCGTAGCAGTGGCAGGGTGATCGACCGCTTGGTTTCCAGAGAATAGCGGTCCAGCGCATCAAGCATGCGCGACAGCGATGGCATGTCGCGGCGGTAATGCGTGAGCAGATAAGTGAGAATGGTCGGGGATACGGTCATGCCGCGCGCCTGTGCCGATTGCGTCAGTGCGGCGATTTTTTCGTCGTCGGTGAGGCCGTGCAACTGATAGATCAGACCCCAGCTCAGGCGGGTGCGCAAGTCTTCTCGCACTTGTTCTTGTAGTAGCGCCGGCGGTAGTGCGCCGGCACTGATGAGGTAGCCGCCTTGTTCGCGGATCTGGTTAAACAGATTGAAGGCGGCAATTTGTGCCGCCGGTGACAACTGCTCGCAGTCGTCGAGCAGATAAACGTTCACCGCTGGGCTGTAATCGAAGGCCGGTAGGAGTTCGTTTGCGCTAATGCTGCGACTGTCCTCGCAAGCCTGAGCCAAGGACTGCAGCAAATGTGTTTTACCGGCGCCGCTGGCACCCCATAAGTAGATGAAGCGGTCACTCAAGCTGGGCAGGACATCGTTGCTGCCGATGCCTTGCAGTCGTTGCAACAACTCGGCATTCTGGCCGGTGACGAAGGTATCGAATGTGGGCGGTTGCTGTGCGCTTAAATCAAGCAGAAGTTGTCTCATGTCTCGCTATTGTAGAAACTGCTGCTAAGGTAGTGGCTACGCAGGTGGCGCACCATCACCGACACGATCGCCGATGCAGGCAGCGCCAGCAAAATGCCGACAAAACCGAATAGCTGACCAAACGCCAACAAGGCGAAAATCACCACCAGCGGATGCAGGCCGATGCGCTCTCCCACCAGTTGCGGCGTTAGAAAAAAACCTTCCGCGACCTGACCAATGCCATAAATGATGGCAACCGCAATCAAACCGTAAGGGCCAGGGAACTGCAGTATTGCAGCAATGAGCGCCAGTACTAATCCCAGGCCAAAGCCGACATAGGGAATAAAGACTAGAAGGCCGGTCAAAATGCCAACCGGCAAGGCAATGTCAAAACCGGCAATGGCCAGCGATACAGAGTAATAGGCTGCCAGAATCAACATCACCAGCAATTGGCCTCGTAGATATTGTGCCAGCAAGTCGTCGACCTCTTCTGCCATGACGCCGACCTTGCTGGTCCAACGGCGCGGGATCATAGCACGCAGCCGATTGATAAAAGCATGCCAGTCTTTCAACAAATAAAACAACACCATGGGAATGAACAGTAAATTGGCCAACGAGGCCAATAGAGCGCTGCCGCCGACTTTTACCGAGGCCAGCAGGGAGCTCCAGATTTCATCGCCGCTGGTGGCCAGTTGCTGAGTGAGCAATTTTTTGATGCCAGCAACATCCAGGCTGACATGCACGCCGTACTCTCTCAGTCGTGGCGCCACCGTGGCGTTAAGCTTGTCGAGAAAATTGGGAATCTGTTGTTGTAATAAAGGTAATTCCTTGAACAGCACCGGCACCACCACCAGCGACAGCGCTAGTATTACCAGCGCCAGCACCAGCATCACCAGCATCACCGCCAGCGTGCGCGGCAAGGGAAAACGGCCGAGCCGACGGCGCGCCAGCCAGTCTACTCCCGGGTTTAGGGCGTAAGCCAAGATTGCAGCGGTGATGAATGGGGTCAGCATCGGCCCCAGCAAGATGACGAGGCCGAGCAACAATAGCCCTAAAATGAGCCACAACAAGCTTTGTTTTTGCTCATTCGATAAAGAAAAAGGCATGGAAATCGGGCTTTAGGCGAATCGGTTTGATAAAATCATGGTTTAAATGGTGTTCAGCCATCGTTTATCTTCGGATAAATTTTCTTAGACCTGCTCTATTTTACCGCCTCTAGTGCCAATATCATCATGACTTCATCATCCAATGTTTCCCTTTCTTACCGTGACGCCGGCGTCGACATCGATGCGGGCGACGCGCTGGTCGAGGCGATCAAGCCATTTGCCAAGCGCACCACGCGGGAAGGCGTGCTGGGCGGGATCGGTGGGTTTGGCGCACTGTTTGAGATCAGCAAGAAATTTAAAGAGCCGGTGCTGGTATCCGGTACCGACGGCGTCGGTACCAAGCTGAAACTGGCGTTTCTGCTCAAGCGTCACGACACCGTAGGCATTGACCTGGTCGCCATGAGTGTCAACGATATTCTGGTACAGGGCGCAGAACCGCTGTTTTTCCTGGATTATTTTGCCTGCGGCAAGCTTGATGTGCCGAGCGCCACTGATGTGATCAAGGGCATTGCCAAGGGTTGTGAGCAGGCTGGTTGTGCGCTCATCGGCGGTGAAACTGCCGAGATGCCGAGCATGTATCCGGACGGCGAGTATGATCTGGCTGGTTTTGCGGTCGGTGCGGTGGAAAAATCCAAGTTGATCGACGGCACCAAGATTATCCCGGGCGATGTTGTGCTGGGTCTGGCCTCTTCGGGCGCCCACTCTAACGGTTATTCGCTGGTACGCAAGATTCTTGAAGTCGCCAAGCCTGATCTGGATGGTGATTTCCATGGCCGTAAACTGGCTGACGTACTGATGGAGCCAACGCGCATTTATGTCAAACCGTTGCTGGCCTTGATGGAAAGCATGGAAGTCAAAGGTCTGGTTCATATCACAGGCGGCGGCTTGGTGGAAAATGTGCCGCGCGTGCTGCAGAGTAATCTGACAGCCGTGCTGCATCGCGACGCCTGGCCCATGCCACCACTGTTTGCCTGGTTGCAAGAGCATGGCGGTGTGGCCGATGCCGAGATGCATCGCGTCTTCAATTGCGGTATCGGCATGACTGTCATCGTCGCCAAAGAAAACGCCGATGCCGCAATTGCCCAGTTGCAAGCTGCCGGCGAAACCGTCAACCGTATCGGTGAAATCCGCGCTCGTGCAGACGGTGAGGCGCAGACTATCGTGGTCTGATCGTCTATGCGCGGTGGGTCGGCGCTAACGCCGGCCTGTTAGCAACAAAAAAGCGGCAGCAAGAAATTCTTGCCGCCGCTTTTTTGTTGCGCCCAGCATTAACCGGGTTGTTGTGCGCGGTCGTGATCGCCTTGTCCTGCCAAAGTTTGCCGAGAGATCTGCGTTGTGTTGCGCGCAATCGCCTCCGGCGGCGGCACGCGTACCGGCTGGCTCAGCACGTCACGGCTGGAGAGTACATTCGATGTGGTTTCAGGTGCGGCGTTCCAGACCGGATCATCGATGGCTTCGAACACGGATTTGAGTTGCGCGCCCCAGCTATTGCGGATCATCTGGAAATACTGGTTGTGCTCATCGATGGTGACAAAGCGCGATACTGCCAGGCTGTTTGTATCGTAGAGCAGCAAGTCGAGTGGCAGACCGACCGAAATATTCGAACGCAAGGTCGAATCCATCGAGATTAGCGCACACTTGGCGGCTTCATCAAGCGAACTGGTCGGCGTGACCACGCGATCGATGATGGGTTTGCCATATTTGGCTTCGCCGATCTGGAAATAGGTATTTTCATCGTGAGACTCGATGAAGTTGCCGGCAGAATACATTTGAAACAGACGGCAGCGCTCACCTTTGATCTGACCACCAAAAATGATGCTGACGTTAAAGTCGATACCGAATTTTTGCAATTCTTCGGCATCGCGGTCATGCACCGTGCGAATGGCGTCACCTAAAATTTTGGCGGCTTCGTACATGGAGGTGGCGGTCCAGATTGAGCGTCCATCGGCGTTGGTTTTTTCGCTGATGATCTGGCGGATTGATTGTGAAATGGAAAGATTGCCGGCGGTCATCAATACCATGACGCGTTCGCCCGGGTTCTCATAGACATTCATTTTGCGGAATGTGCCGATATGATCGACACCCGCGTTCGTACGCGAATCTGATAAAAAAACCAGGCCGTCGTTGAGGCGCATGGCCACGCAGTAAGTCATGATGAGAGAAAGAAGCGTAAAACCTGGATTTTACAGGAAGCCCTGTCGGCGCCGGGCGCAGACAGGGTAAAAATGTCGCTGTGCTGATACATTATCAGCAAATTCTTGATACTTTTTCAGCGACTGGTCTCTGTCGTTGTTATTTTATGCTGCCAAAGGCACAAGAAAATCTTTACTGATACGGTTGCCAAGCTCAAAAATGCGTTCCAGAAACACGGTCAGATAATCGTGTAGACCGGCGTCGAGAATTTCTTCGATACGACTGAACTGGAGGTCGGCATGCAGTTTTCCGGCAAAGCGTTCGGTATCGGCCGAGACATCGTTGTGCACGTTTTTGAGGTTACTGAGCACCTGATCCATACACGCCAGCAGCGAGCGCGGCATGTCGCCACGCAGGATCAGCAGTTCGGCTACGCGTTCCGGTGTGATGACATCGCGATAGACCTTGCGGTAGATTTCAAAGCCTGACACCGATCGCAGGATCGCGGCCCAATAATAGAAATCGATCTGTTGGTCATCGTCCTTGCGTAACAGGCCCTGACTTTGTTGCTGACTTTGTTGCTGACTTTGCTTGCCTTGGGTTTCCTTGGCGCCGTGAAATTTGACGTCGATAATGCGCGCCGTGTTATCGGCACGTTCCAGGAAGGTACCCAGGCGGATGAAGTGGAAGGCTTCGTCCTTCAACATAGTTCCAATTGTCACTCCACGTGACAGATGGGACCGGTGTTTGACCCATTCGAAAAATTCACTCGGATTTTGCTCAAGCGCATCGGTGGTCAGATAGCTCTGCATCTTGATCCAGGTAGCATTCTGGATTTCCCAGGCTTCGGTAGTCAGGGCGCCGCGCACGGCGCGGGCATTTTCACGCGCCTGACGCAGACACGAGGCAATCGATGAAGGATTGCCGGGGTCGCGCACCATGAAGTCGATGACCTCCTTTTGCGTCAGTGCATCGTATTTCTGCTCATAGCCATATAGAAGTTCAGATATGCCGAGTATGGCGCGCCAGCCTTGCTCGGCATCGTCGGTCGATTGCGGTAGCAAGGCGGTTTGCACGTGTACGTCGAGCATGCGTGCGGTGTTTTCAGCGCGTTCGGTATAGCGCGACATCCAGAAAAGGTGATCAGCGGTACGGCTCAACATGTTTATTTCTCCAGAATCCAGGTGTCCTTGGTGCCGCCGCCTTGCGACGAATTCACCACCAGCGAGCCATCCTTGAGCGCCACGCGCGTCAAGCCGCCCTTGACCATCGAAACCGTCTTGCCGGACAGAACGAAGGGTCGCAGATCCAGATGGCGCGGCGCGATGCCAGACTCGACATAGGTCGGGCAGACCGACAGCGCCAAGGTCGGCTGGGCAATATAGCCGTCTGGCTTGGCGATGATGCGCTGACGGAAATCTTCGATTTCCTGCTTGCTCGAAGCGGGCCCCACCAGCATGCCGTAACCGCCGGCACCGTGAACTTCCTTGACCACCAGCTTGTCCAGATTGGCCAGGGTGTAGGAAAGATCTTCCTTTTTGCGGCACTGATAGGTAGGAACGTTGTTGAGGATAGGTTCTTCCGACAGGTAAAACTTGATCATGTCGGGCACATAGGGGTAGATCGATTTATCGTCGGCCACACCGGTGCCGATGGCGTTGGCCAGCGTCACCTTGCCGGCGCGATAGGCCGCCAGCAAGCCAGGTACGCCTAGCGAAGAATCGGCGCGGAAGGCCAGTGGATCGAGATAGTCGTCGTCAATGCGGCGGTAGATTACATCGACCCGCTTGGGCCCGCGCGTGGTGCGCATGTAGACAGTATTGTCCTTGACGAACAAATCTTTTCCTTCGACCAGTTCGACACCCATTTGCTGGGCCAGGAAAGCGTGTTCAAAATAGGCCGAGTTGTACATGCCAGGTGTCATTACCACCACCGTCGGATCAATCACGCCCACCGGTGCTACCGAGCGCAGATTGTCGAGCAGCATGTCGGGATAATGATCAACCGGCGCAATCTTGTGTCGGGTGAATAACTCTGGAAACAGGCGCATCATCATTTTGCGGTTTTCCAGCATGTAAGACACGCCAGAAGGTACTCGCAGATTGTCTTCCAGGACGTAGAACTCGCCTTCGCCGGCACGCACGATATCGACTCCGGCGATGTGGGCGTAAATGTCGGAGGCGACATCGACGTCCTGCATCTCTGGACGATATTGGGCATTCTGGAAAATCTGTTCAGCGGGAATCACACCCGCTTTGATGATTTTCTGATCATGGTAAATATCATGGATGAACATGTTCAGCGTTTTGACACGTTGCACCAATCCAGCTTCCAGCTTGGCCCATTCGGCCGCATGAATGATGCGAGGAATGATGTCAAACGGAATCAAGCGCTCCGTGCCTGCGTCGTTGCCATAGACGGCAAAGGTAATGCCGACGCGGCGGAAGATCAGGTCGGATTCGGCACGCTTGCGGGCAATCGTTTCGGCAGACTGAGAGGATTGCCAAGCCGCGAATTCATCGTAGTGTTTGCGGACGGAAGCACCGTCGCCGGAATACATCTCGTCAAAAAATTTGGCCATAAATTTGCTTCGTTTCGAGTGCGACTGCGGAGGAAATATTCTATGAGTGCTGATGCCGATCAGGTCGGATCTTGACGGATTTTTTTAATTGAAATTGCTTGCCGAGTCATCCTCATCGCTTGTGAAGGTATCTACAGACTATCATGCCATTTCCGCTTTTGGACAGAGAAAATTACACGACGATGACATGCAGACGATCATGTGCGGTAGGTGATGGCAGCGGTTTGCGAGTGATAAACTCCTTTCAGTTCATGCCCACGGTGTGGGCGCCGGTACAGCACACGGTGCGGGCATATCAATGGTGGTGAAATCGGCTGGACTGACGATTTCCAGATATTCCATATCCGGCGAATAGTCGAACAGAAAATGGACGATGCCCGGTCGCTGGTGCACGCAGTCGCCGGCCTTGACCAGAGTTTCTTTATCGTCGTACATGAAGCGTGCCCAGCCCTTCAACATGATGACGATATGGAAATTTGCCTCATGCCGGTGCCAGCCGGTCCCAGTTTCTGGCGCCTGGTTGGCTTTGACCAGTTGAGCGACTACCTGGCCGCCAGTGGCTGCAGCGATGCCGAGATCGCGATACATGAAAAAATCGCGTAGTCCACCACTCTCGTAAGGGGTATCGCCCTCGCTGACATGAGAAAACATATTCAATGCCGTTGCTGTATTCATGACGCTCATCCTTTCTGCGCTGGTGCGCATGACTTGATTTTCATAAATCCTGGCGGTGGTCATTTCAGTCTATGGTGCTCAGAACTCGACGTCCAGTTCGTCGATATCTTCCGGCTCTAGTTTCGCCGCGGCAACCCATTCCTGCATTTCCGGCATCTCCATGATGCGTTGGCTGTAAGCCACACACACTGGTTCCAGGGCGACGTCGTAAGTCAAGAAGCGGGTCACTACAGGGGCGTACATGGCGTCGGCGACAGTACGTTCGCCGAACAGATACGGGCCGCCATACATGGCTAGACATTCTTTCCAGATGGTGGTGATGCGGGCAATATCAGCTTGCGCACGCGACCATACCTTGAAGTTCGGAAAATGCCCCTTGAGGTTCATCGGTAGTGCTGCACGCAGGGCGCTGAAGCCAGAATGCATTTCACCGCAAATAGCGCGGCAATGTGCGCGGGCGGCTTGATCCGCTGGCAACAGTCTGGCCAGCGGGCGCACTTCGTTGAGATATTCGGCAATGGCCAAGGTATCCCATACCAAGATTTTTCCGTGTTTGAGACTGGGTACCAGAATCGAGGATGACAACAACAGAATTTCGGCGCGTGCATCCGGATCGTCCGGCGAGACGATATCTTCCTGAAAGGGCAGCCCGGCAAATTTTGCCAGCAGCCAGCCGCGCAGGGACCATGATGAATAATTCTTGCTGGTAATGCGCAAAGTCGTTTTAGGCATCTCGGTCCTTTATTTATGTATGTATGTGTGCTTTGACTTTGTTGACCTAGGCGCGCTGATGTTTGCAGGAACGCGTACGTGTTGCCAAGTGTTGCTTTTTACTACTTGCAAAGGGCGTGCCAGGGATGCATCTTTACCTATACCTGAGCATGTTCCATACCTTATGGATGTTCAGTGGCATGCATATTGCATCGAGTAGCAGACTGACTGGTGAGAACAAAAGGAATGGGTAGTCCTATGACGAATATGTACCAGACATATCAGCAATATGCTGATGCCACCGATCCGATGCGCGCTTCGGCGCGTCTTGCGGCGCCGTATCTGAGCCAGACGGTGGAACAATTCATGAGCCAGGTCTGGTCTGGCTTGCCGGCGAGTCAGACGATGCGCAAACTGGCTGCGGCCTATGAGGTGTTTGCACGCACCCAGTTGACCCACGTACGGCCGCCGTTTGCGATCGACAGCGTTGAAGATGGTGGTTGCACCGTTTCGGTGCGAGAGGAAGTGGTAGATCAGACGCCGTTTTGCAGCTTGCTGCGTTTCCGTAAGGAAACAGCGGCAGCGCAACCGGCCGTCTTGCTGGTGGCGCCGATGTCGGGGCACTTTGCCACCTTGTTGCGCGGCACCGTCAAGACCTTGTTGCGTGATCACGACGTCTACATCACTGACTGGCACAATGCGCGTGACGTGGCGCTCGAACACGGCCGTTTCGGGCTGGATGAATATGTTGAGCACCTGATTCGCTTCCTGCAAACCATCGGTCCTGGCGCGCATATTGTCGCTGTCTGTCAGCCGACGGTGGCCGCCATTACCGCCGTGGCCGTGATGGCCGAGGCCAATGACCCGGCGCAGCCGCGCAGCATGACGCTTATGGCCGGCCCTATTGATACCCGCGTCAATCCCACTACCGTCAACGAATTGGCCAAGAGCAAACCGATAGCATGGTTTGAATCCAATCTGGTCAGTACAGTGCCGCAACGTCACGCGGGCGGCGGTCGTCGCGTCTATCCGGGCTTTTTGCAATTGACGGCATTCATGAATATGAACCTTAATCGCCATATCGATGCCTTCCGCAATCTGTACCACTATCTGGTGGACGGCGAGCATGAGAAGGCCGACGCGATCAAGGTGTTCTACGAGGAATACTTCGCCATGGCCGATCTGCCGGCTGAGTTTTATCTGGAAACCGTACGCGTGGTCTTCCAGGAACATGCCCTGCCGCTCGGTCTGTTGCAGTATCAGGGGCGGCCTGTCAATCTCAAGGCCATCCGACGTACCGCGTTGTTTACGGTAGAAGGCGAAAAAGACGATATCTGTGCGGTCGGACAGACCGTGGCCGCACAAGATTTGTGCAGCAGCATCCGTCCTTATATGCGGCTGCACCATGTGCAGACGGCAGTAGGACACTATGGGGTCTTTAATGGCCGTCGCTGGGACAATGAAATCTATCCACGATTGCGGGATTTCATTAATATGCACCAAGGGTGATCGGTAGGTATTGATCATCTTGGTGCATCATTGCCCGAATTGCTTTCCATCCACCCGCTCAAACTTGCTTTGTTGTAAAGGATATCCATGTCAATTCATGTGGCGCTGAACCATGTCACGTCGTATCGTTACGATCAACCGATTCATCTCGGGCCGCAAGTCATTCGCCTGCGTCCCGCACCGCATTGTCGTACGCGTATCCTGAGTTACACGCTGCGCGTGCTGCCGCAGCCGCATTTCATCAACTGGCAGCAAGACCCGCAGTCCAATTATCTGGCGCGGCTGGTGTTTCCGGAAAAGACCACGGAATTTCGTATTGAGGTCGATCTGGTTGCCGAGATGTCGGTCATCAATCCGTTTGATTTCTTCCTTGAACCATATGCCGAACAGGTGCCGTTCGACTATGCCAAGGAGCTGCAAAACGAATTGGCGCCGTATCGTAAGACTTTGCCGCTGACGCCGGAGTTTGAGAAATTCCTCAACAGCATTTCTCGTGAAAAGACGCGTAGCGAAGATTTCCTGGTGGCAATCAATCGCAAGCTGGCCGACGCCATCAGTTACACGATTCGCATGGAGCCGGGTGTGCAAACACCGGAGCAGACGCTGACGCTGGGTTCCGGTTCTTGCCGTGATTCGTCCTGGTTGCTGGTGCAGTTGCTGCGTCATTTGGGACTGGCGGCGCGTTTTGTTTCGGGTTACCTGATTCAATTGACTGCCGATCAGAAGTCGCTCGATGGCCCCTCCGGACCGGAAGCTGATTTCACCGATTTACATGCCTGGTGCGAAGTTTATTTGCCGGGTGCTGGCTGGGTCGGACTGGATCCGACTTCGGGCTTGTTTGCCGGCGAAGGGCACATTCCATTGTCGTGCACGCCGGAGCCTTCTTCGGCGGCTCCGGTCAGCGGTCTGGTTGATCCCTGCGAGGTCGAGTTTGACCATGTCATGAGCGTGGCGCGCATCTGGGAAGCACCGCGCGAGACCAAGCCTTATAGCGAAACGCAATGGCAGGACATCGAAGCACTTGGTCATGCCATCGATAAGGATCTGCATGCGCTTGACGTGCGCCTGACCATGGGCGGCGAGCCGACTTTCGTGGCACTTGACCATCCGGATGAACCGGAATGGAATACCGCCGCCATGGGCGAGACCAAGAAGCCGCTGGCGGCCGATCTGTATCACCGTATGCGTGAAAAATATGCGCAACAAGGCTTGCCGCATTTTGGTCAGGGTAAATGGTATCCCGGCGAGCAACTGCCACGCTGGGCCTTGAACTGCTACTGGCGTCGCGACGGCCAGCCGATCTGGCGCAACCGCGATCTGATCGGTGACGAGACCCGACCCAACGTCAAGGATGAGGACATTAGCGAACGTTTCCTTAAAGCGGTGGCAAAGCGCCTGTCGTTGGACGGCAAACATGTATTTTCGGCCTTTGAAGACGTGTTCTACTATTTGTGGCGTGAGCGCCGCCTGCCGGGCAATGTCGACCCCTTCGACGCGCGCCTGGATGACAAGCAGGAACGTGAGCGACTATTGCGGGTGTTTTCGCAAGGACTAGACAAGATTGCCGGGCACGTCCTGCCGCTGGCGCGTCGGGCCGATAATCGGGGTTGGCAAAGCGGTGACTGGTTTTTGCGCGGCGAACGCTGCTACCTTTACCCGGGCGATTCGCCGCTGGGTTATCGCTTGCCGCTGGATTCACTGCCATGGGCCAAGGCCTCTGACTTGCCGCATGTCTATCCGGCCGATCCGACCCAGGCCTTCTCTGCCTTGCCATCGGCAACTGAAATTCGTCACCAGGTTGGCGGCCGCGCAGCGCAGGCAGCGCCGCAAGGAGTGCCAATCGCCACCGCATTGGCGGTGCTGAAAGATCATTTCGCGGCGCGTTCCAACGCCGGTATTCAAGCTGGCAAGGTGAAAGCCAGTTTGCAGACCGGCAAAGCGGACGCTATTAAAGTCGTGCCGGTGCCTGTGCCATTCGAATCGGCTAGCTGGATCACACGCACCGCCCTGTGCGCAGAAGTTCGCAAGGGCGTGCTGTATCTGTTCATGCCGCCGCTGGAGCAGATGGAAAATTATCTGGCCTTGGTGGCTGCCATTGAAGCGACAGCGGAAGAGTTTGAGCAACCGGTGGTGATGGAAGGTTACGAGCCGCCACATGATCCGCGCGTACGCAAGTTCAGCGTTACGCCCGATCCGGGCGTCATTGAAGTCAATATTCAACCGGCCGCCAATTGGGCCGAATTGGTCGAGCAGACCACGCATTTGTATGACGCGGCGCGGGCATCACGCCTGACTACAGAAAAATTCATGCTCGACGGTCACCATTCCGGCACCGGCGGCGGTAACCACATGGTGTTGGGCGGCGCTACCACGATCGATTCGCCGTTCCTGCGGCGTCCCGATTTGTTGCGCAGTTTGATCAGCTACTGGCACAACCATCCTTCACTGTCTTACCTGTTCTCGGGTATGTTCATTGGTCCGACTTCGCAGGCGCCGCGCATTGATGAGGCGCGCAACGACTCCACCGCTGAGATTGAACTGGCGTTTGTCGAAATGGAAAAACAGATGGGCCAGGGCGGTTGTGCTCCCTGGTTGGTGGATCGCCTGTTGCGCAACTTATTGATCGATGTCACCGGCAATACGCATCGCTCCGAATTTTGCATCGACAAGCTCTACTCTCCTGACAGTGCCACCGGCCGTCTGGGGCTGCTGGAATTGCGCGCCTTTGAAATGCCGCCGCATGCACGCATGAGCCTGACGCAGCAATTGCTGTTGCGGGCGCTGGTGGCGCGGTTCTGGAAGACGCCATACAAGCCGGCGCGACTGGTGCGCTGGGGCACCGAACTGCATGACCGCTTCTTGTTGCCGCATTTCATCTGGCAGGATTTCGCCGATGTCATTGAGGACATGAAGGAGGCCGGTTACGCCATGCAGGCCGACTGGTTTGCACCGCATTTTGAATTCCGCTTCCCCAAAATCGGCGACTATGCGGTCAAGGGCATGGAGCTGGAATTACGCACCGCACTGGAACCTTGGCATGTGTTGGGCGAAGAGGGCAGTTCCGCCGGCACTGCGCGTTACGTCGATTCTTCGTTAGAGCGTTTGCAGGTGAAAATCAGTGGCATGGCGCAAGACCGCTATGTGCTTACCTGCAATGGCGTGGCGGTGCCTTTGCAACCGACCGGTGTGGTCGGGGAATTCGTCACCGGCGTACGTTACCGGGCCTGGCAGCCGCCTTCGGCACTGCATCCGACCATCGGCATCGATTCGCCGCTGACCTTCGATCTGGTCGATACCTGGAACGGTCGCAGCCTGGGTGGTTGCCAGTATCACGTGGTGCATCCGGGCGGGCGCAGTTACGAAACCTTCCCGGTCAATGCATTTGAAGCGGAAAGTCGTCGTCTGGCGCGTTATTTCCGTCTCAACCACACCCCAGGAAAAATGGAAGTTACTGCTTCGAGAGCCTCAATCGAGTTTCCATTTACGTTAGACTTGCGATATTACTGACGTTACCTGCTTAGCAACAGCCGTTGTCATTGCAATGCGATTTAACTTTGCAAGACAGCGGCTGTTGCGTCACTGAAACTTATGCATCAGCGCCTCCTGCAAAGTTATACCGCCGACGCCGATCGTTACGACGAGATGTTGTCAGCAGACGGTAGTCTGCGGCCGCATTGGCGTACGCTGATCGATCAATTGGAAAATCTTTCTCCAGAGATGATGCGTCGGCGCGCCGAAGAAGTACGCGACGCCATTGCCTCTGACGGCATGACCTACAATGTATATGCTGATCCGCAAGGCATCAATCGTCCCTGGGAACTGGACTTGTTACCGCAGATCGTGGCTGCAGATGAATGGCGCACATTGTCTGCTGCAGTCGTGCAGCGGGCGCGCTTGCTCAATGCGGTCCTGGGCGATCTGTACGGCAGTCAGCAATTGCTTGCCGATGGCTTGTTGCCGCCAGCACTGGTATTTGGCCAGCACGGTTATCTCTGGCCTTGCCGCAGCGTGCAACCACCGGGTGGCGTTCACCTGCATCTCTATGCAATCGATCTGGCACGTTCGGCCGACGGCCACTGGTGGGTGATTGCCGACCGCACGCAAGGGCCGT
>Ga0302155_10000118_pt1 | contig 65405 bp, 56 predicted proteins | sample I_Bog_N3_1_FD_193508 | JGI IMG/M metagenome (GOLD analysis project Ga0302155, IMG submission 193508) | Peat permafrost microbial communities from Stordalen Mire near Abisko, Sweden - I_Bog_N3_1 | ecosystem: Environmental > Terrestrial > Soil > Wetlands > Peat | place: Sweden: Abisko, Stordalen... | reverse complement strand
GGTATTGAGCATCTGGCCCTGGCGCTGGCTGCGGTATCAAGCAAAGAGCTCTGCAAGCAGGAATTGGCATCATCATCTTGACGCTGTGAGGGGCCGTCAATGGCTGACAATTTCATCTTATCCGGAGCACTTCCGCCACTGATACGATCAACGACCAGTTCCTGATCCGTAATTTCAAAGACAGTACCGGCGACTTCGTCTGCGGGATTGGCACTTGTTTGAACAATAGGATGATGCGTCTTGCCACTTGTTGCCACCACTTGATTTGGCTTTGGTAGCGATTACCGGTGATTGATCATTGATTATTGATTATTACTACGTGAACCACGTACGACAGCCAGTAGCAAGAAGCCCGAGAGCAGATACAAGACCATCACGACATATAGGCCGTTGGCTTGCGAGCCAGTGCGGCTGGTAATCCATGCCATCAGATATGGAATTACCGAAGGCCCCAGCGCGCCAAGGCTGCTGACCAGGGCGATACCTCCGGCGGCGGTCTTTTTGGGCAGATATTCGCTGACGGTAGTAAAGAACAATGGCGTCTGCGACAATTTCCCGATCGACATTACGCAGAGTCCGGCCAAAGACCACGCTAGATTGCCCAAGGAAAAAATGGTCATGAGGATGCCCGCAGCCCCCAGGCCGGATGAGACGAAAAAATGCCAGCGCCGCTCTACCCTGCGGTCCGAGCTGCGGCCAAGCAAGATCATGCCGACGATGCCGAAGGCGGAAGGAATGGTGGTCAGCAGGCCAATAGTGAATACATCCGGGACGCCCCAGCTCTTGATCAGCATCGGTGTCCAGAAGTTCATGCCATAGGTCGCTCCGAGGAACATGAAATATATGATGGCCAGCAGATATATCTTGGGATCGCGCAGCAATGACTTGTATGACTTGTCGTGGCTGGCTGCGGCCACGCCATGCTGGTCATTGTCGAGATGTCGCCGCAACGCGCTTTTTTCAGCGGCAGAGAGCCAGGGAGCATCTTCAGGCTTGTCCTTCAACACCACGTAGACAATCACGCCCAGCACGGTCGCCGGCAGTCCCTGACTGACGAACAACCATTGCCAGCCCTGATGGTGCAAAAAGCCGTCCATGTACTTCAGCGTCGCGCCCGAGAGCGGGCCTGCCACCAGTTGCGCAATCGCTGTCCCGGTCATGAAGATCGAGATCATGCGCGCACGCTTGGCGGCCGGAAACCAATACGTAAGATACAGGATGATGCCGGGAAAGAAACCTGCCTCGAATACGCCTAGCAAGAAACGCAGCGTATAAAACTGCCAGGGACTCTGTACATAGATCATGGCCGAGGCCAATAGCCCCCAGCAGAACATGATGCGCAACAGGGTCTTCCGTGCACCGATTTTCTCCAGCAACAAATTGCTCGGCACTTCAAACATGAAATAACCGACGAAAAACACACCGGCACCGAAAGCAAAGGCTTCATTGCTGAACGCCAGTGTTTTCTGCATCTGCAGTTGTGCGAAGCCGATATTGATGCGGTCCAGAAACGCAACCACGTAACACAGGGTCAGCAAAGGCAGAATCCGCCAGGCGACCTTGGAAAAGATGGCTTCATCGGTGCCGCTGAAGGTGGACGGGTGGTCCGTCAATTGGGCAATACGCAAGATCTGTCTCCTCTTTATGATTTTTATTCGTCAATTGCCAGCGGTGCTGATGCGACTCGGCGCTCAACTCCCTAGCATACGGCTGCTAGCTTGCGTAGCGTTGCGGGCAACAGGTTTACCGGGACAAGGTCAGTGTTCGTCAGTGTATTTCTTACCCAACCAGCAAATGTTAGTAGCTGCGGATATTCTTGTCGCACCTCGGCAATGTTCGCTTTGAAGCCCTTTTCTCGAATCCAGCGGAACATCTCTAAGAACTCCTTGGGTATCATCTTCTTAGCCACAAAGGTGGGAATCGGCGCCCCGCAAGGCTTGTGCCCGGTGACGGTCTTGAAGGTCCTGATTATATCGCCGATGCTCAACTCGTCCCCGGCGAGCGGGATAACCCGTCCGGTGTAGAGATCTGGCTCTTCGAGCGCGCGCGCGGCAAACCGCTTCCGGTTTAGCTCCTGCGCCGCGGCACTGCCCTTTTCCGTCCATTGCTGCACCGAAAACGCAGCGGAGACGCCTGCCAACGCCCTTCTAAGCGAAGCCACGTCGTCGAAGTCGCCCTTGACCAACTCCACGCCACGCGCGGCATACTTGCTCCAGATAGCGAGTGACAACATCGAGCGCGCGCGAGGCGCGACAATGACGAACTAAGCGATCTGGGAAGTTAGATGCGGAAACAGCAATGGCGAATGGATAATGGTGGTGCAGTCGTGCGGGTAAGCAGTAAGGTCGGAGATGGCGACGTGATGGGCTCGATGTCCGAGGTGCGAACAACAACCGTCAGCACTGCCGCGACAAAAGGCTGGACATGCGGCATGGGCGTTTTGTCGAGCGACTGATTGCCTGCTTGATCATGCGCGTGGCACAAACTTGGTTGCGAAGTATGCATGCCCTCGCAGGAAGACATGACTTGATCGTCCCCCATTACCACGACTTTGTTATCCTGCTGTCCGGTACCGACTGGACAAGCGTATCCCGCCACAGCCAACTGCATAAACAGCAGGCTGAACAGCACAATGAGTACTGTGATCAGGCGAGATGGACGAGAAAGCTTCATTAGTTCTTCAAATTTTTGCTGCGTTGATGGCATGTAGCACGACTTCTTCTTGTCAAGCATGCTCACGCGGCACTATCAAGCTTCCCCCAGAGGGAAGGTCAACAAAAATTTTACATAGACGATCAACAGGCGTTGCTCAAAAATGCAAATATCGGTTGATACAATTCAATTATTCAACAATAATTTAATTATTGAATTAATCGAGTACGCCATGGATACCAAAGACACAATTGTTGCCCTCGCAGCGCTTGCCCAAGAATCGCGCCTGGCGGTGTTTCGCCTGTTGGTTCAAGCCGGCCCCGGCGGCATGGTGGCAAGCAAGATTGCTGAGCAGATTTCGGTTACGCCTTCGGCATTGTCCTTTCACATGAAAGAGCTTTCCCATGCTGGCCTGGTGACTTCCCGCCATGAGGGACGATTTGTCATCTATTCGGCCAATTTCACCACCATGAACGGTTTAATTGCCTTTCTTACCGAAAACTGCTGCGGCGGCAACATTTGCTCCCCCGGCAGCGCATGTCACGAAACAGCAGGATTAGCGACTTAAGCTTTCGTTCGCGTCATCTCAGCAATTCCACTTTTAGTCGAATAAGGATTTCCCATGAGCCCTCCGTTTCACACGCTGGAAAAGACAGCCATCAAACGCGAAATGGATGCCATCGGCACCAGCCAGGTCTAATCATTACAACGGAGTGCAAGCCGATACCGGTTTGCGCTCCTTTTTGCATCTTTTAGTTCGATCTATTTGTTCGGCCTGCCGGACAGTCATCATATTCAAGGATAAAACAACGTGCTCATCGCATTCATCATCTTCTTGCTGACCCTCGTTTTCGTCATCTGGCAGCCTCGTGGGCTCGGCATCGGCTGGAGTGCCTGTGCGGGGGCTTTGGTGGCCTTGATATTTGGCGTGATTCACCTCGCCGACATTCCGGTGGTATGGCATATCGTTTGGAATGCGACCGGCACTTTCATTGCCATCATCATCTATAGCCTACTGCTCGACAAAGCAGGCTTCTTCGAGTGGACGGCCTTGCACGTTGCACGCTGGGGCGGCGGTAACGGTCGCAAGCTATTTGTATTGCTCGTGTTGCTAGGTGCGGCTGTCTCCGCCTTGTTCGCCAACGATGGCGCTGCGCTCATCCTTACCCCGATCGTCGTTGCCATGTTGCTAGCGTTGCGGTTCTCGCCGAAAGCGACTTTAGCCTTTGTGATGGCGGCCGGCTTCATTGCCGATACGGCGAGTTTGCCTTTGGTCGTCTCAAATTTGGTGAATATCGTTTCTGCCGATTTCTTCAGAATTGGCTTTGCCCAGTACGCGGCCGTCATGGTACCAGTCGATATCGTGTCGGTGATCATGACCCTCGTGGTGCTGTTTTTGTACTTCCGTCGAGATATCCCTGTCGACTACGATCTGGAACAACTCAAGAAGCCAACTGACGCCATCCATGACCGCGCCACCTTCATCGCCGGATGGTGGGTACTGGGCTTGTTGCTGATCGGTTTCTTCTGGCTTGAAAACCTCGGCGTGCCCATCAGCGCCGTTGCCGCAGCCGGCGCCGCTATTTTGCTGGCAGTCGCCGGCAAAGGCCATATCATCTCTACCCGTGAAGTGCTCAAGGGCGCCCCTTGGCAGATCGTCTTCTTTTCGCTTGGCATGTATCTGGTGGTCTACGGACTGCGAAATGCAGGCCTAACGGACTATCTCACGGGGCTCTTGAACGGCTTCGCTCAACATGGTGTCTGGGGCGCGGCCATCGGCACTGGCTTCCTGACGGCGTTTCTGTCATCCATCATGAACAACATGCCAACGGTCTTAGTCGGTGCATTGTCGATTGATGCTGCGACAGCGCAAGGCGTCGTCAAAGAGGCCATGATCTACGCCAATGTCATCGGCAGCGATCTGGGGCCGAAGATCACGCCAATCGGTAGTCTTGCCACCTTGCTCTGGCTGCACGTTCTCGATAAAAAGAGTATCCAGATCTCCTGGGGATATTACTTCCGAGTAGGCGCGATGCTCACAATTCCGGTTCTATTGGTGACGTTGTCTGCATTGGCCTTGCGCTTGAGTGCCTAAACATGAATACCGTCGCCCACAAGCCGGCCTGGTTGATTCCGTCTCTCGGATTGACTCAAATTGTTGGTTGGGGATCGATGTTCTATGCATATGGTGTGCTCATGCAACCTATGCAGATAGAGCTACAAGCCTCTAAACCGGTGATCGTCGGCGCCTATTCGCTGGCGCTTCTGATCTCGGGACTGCTATCGACCTTGGCGGGCAGCATCATTGACCGTGTGGGTGGCCGTCTGTTGATGGGGGCTGGCACCGTGTTGGCCGCATTGATGCTGGCGTTATTATCGACCGTGCACAGTGTGACCGGCCTCTATTTAATCTGGGCAGGTATTGGTGCAGCGATGAGCGCCACACTCTATCAACCGGCGTTTGCTGTCATCACCCAGATCTTTGAGGGAGGCTTTCGGCGGGCAATCACTATGCTCACGCTCTTCGGTGGTTTCGCCAGCACAGTGTCCTGGCCGCTGACACAATGGCTCCTGGAGCATTACGGTTGGCGCGGAACATGGATGATTTACGCGGTAGCCAATCTCGTTATTTGCCTGCCGATCCACGCTTTGCTGCCTCGCGCGGCGAGTATCAAAGCAAAGAGCAAGACTCGTGCTGTAGATAGCGTCGGTCTGACGGCGGTACTGCGAGAACCCAGTTTTTATCTCGTCACCGCAGCGGTCACGTTGAATGCGCTGGTGTTTTCGGCGATGTCGTTGCACTTGATTGCGATTCTTCATGACCGAGGCATGTCGGCGTACTACGCGGCAGGCATCGGCGCCATGATAGGTCCGATGCAAGTATTGGGCCGTATTCTGGAAACAACCTTTGGCAAGAGTGTCACCACCAGGCAGATCGGCCTCATGGCCATGGCCTTATTACCTACGGCACTGATCTTGCTGTTCGCACCCGCCGAATGGCTACTTCTCTACGGCCTATTTGCTGCCATGTATGGTATCGGCAATGGCGTCATGACGATCGTCAGAGGAAGCTTGCCAGCGGAGCTTTATGGTCGTCAAGCATATGGTGCCATCAGCGGTGCCATGGCAACGCCCGTGACCATCGCATTTGCTGCGGGTCCCTTTGTTGCCTCTCTCTTGTATGCCGTCGGTGGTGGCTATCCAGGCGCGATCATGGCATTGATTGGCGTTGCCAGCCTTGGTGCTGTGCTGTTCTTTTATGCCACCGCACATTCTCGAACCGAAATCACTCCTTTTCCACGTTAGGAAACAATCATGACTATCACGATCTATCACAACCCCGCCTGCGGCACGTCCCGCAACGCGCTCGCCTTGATCCGCAACAGCGGTGAAGAACCGGCCGTTATCGAATATCTGCTGCATCCGCCGTCGCGCGACACCCTGATCAAACTTATCAAGGATGCCGGTCTGACAGTGCGCGAAGCGATCAGGCAAAAAGGCAAGCTTTATGCAGAACTTGGACTAGACAATTCTGCCTTAACGGACGAGCAACTGCTCGGTGCCATGCTGACGCATCCCATCTTGATCAATCGTCCGTTTGTCGTGACCTCCCAAGGCACGCTTCTGTGCCGGCCTTCCGAAGCAGTGCTGGATATTCTGCCAAATTCGCAACAGGGGCCGTTTACCAAGGAAGATGGCGAAGTCGTCATCAATGCGGAGGGCCAACGAGTCACTCCAGCTAAATGACCTGCCTAACGTCGCTGGCGACCTGTTCAAGGCGCCGACGGCAACGGACTTCGCCAATGCTGCCAGCTCGACACATGTGCCGAGGTTCTTGCTACTGACACGCGATGTTTCTCCCTTCCAGGTGGGTCCTTATAGCGAACGTCGAGAGTCAGCAGAAGAACTTTCCAAACGCGTCAACATTCGCTCAATCTAATGATCAGCGTATAGCCAGGAAAAATGACGCGCCGTTACTCATGTTGACTAACGGCGACAGCTTTAGCGCCATTGTGCTTTACGATATTGCTTCCAACTACGGCAATATCGTGAAGAAATCGCGAGATCATCCCACGCATCCGGCAGACAGCTCACTGTGCGAGCTGCACGGGGGGCAATTTCGCCTTCGTCAGAAAAGTACTGTGCTGCACGCTTCGTATTGATATAGCGAATGTTTCTAAAGTAGTGAGTGCCGCCACGCCTTCCCGTGCCCGGTACCGAACCATCGCCGTTCCAATATTTGAATTGGCGTGTCCGATATCGACGAACAGGTTTAACACGCAAGACTGCAAATGACTCGGCGGTGACTGACTCGCCGACATCATTGCGCATGATGTAAGAGTAGTCTGTGTAGCCCCCATCGATGAAGATGCGAAAATGTGGGCCGACGTTGATGGTGATCCATGAATAGCCCAGTTTTTTGAGCGCTTCTTTCATGGAGCGGAAAACGACGACGTTTCCATTGCGCTCAAAAAGCGAGACGGAAGTCTGGTGCTGACGAATGATATGCATGACTACTCCTAGGCAATAAAAACCTAGAAGTGATCCAGCGTCGCCTTTGTGATGAAGTTAAAGTGCATTTGCATTTCCGTGAAGAGCAAATAATAGTCGAGGTAGGTGTTCTATACCACTGCCTTTACCACTGAAGTCACATCTTTCGAATTATCAAACCTTGATCGTTCTGGACCGACAACTCCAGCATATCGTCCTCGTCCCAGCCCAGCTGCATACGTAGTTCATCCGGCAGTTCTAGCACAGCGTCGCAGGAACCCTCGCCAGCATCCATCAGTTTGGCTCAAATAGCGCTACATGAATGAAGTTTTACCGCGACCATTGTCGAATCTGTTCCCGACAGCGCCCGGAATAGGTTTAGAATCAACCGCGCAGGACAAGTCATGAGCACGGAATGCTGATGAAGCTACCGGTTAGCCAATGTTGTGCTGCAAGCAGACTCCGTTGTTCCCCCGCTCCACTCCCATTAAGCCAAAGGTCCCATATGAGTCCGACTTTCCCCTCTCAGGCAGAAGGGACGAAGGCGCCTGCAGGCTGCGAAAAATGCAAGAGCGCACAGGCACTCGAATTTGACATTGTGTTCGCCTATCAACCTATCGTTGATTTGGCCACGCGTTCGATCTTCGCACACGAAGCGTTGGTGCGAGGACCGAATGGCGAGTCTGCTTATTCGGTGCTCTCACAAGTCACGGATGATAATCGCTATTCGTTCGACCAAGCCTGTCGGATGCAAGCCATCCGTGGTGCCGCCGAGCTCGGGATGACAGAATTATTGTCGATCAATTTTCTGCCAAACGCGGTTTATCAGCCAGCAGCTTGCATTCGTAGCACCTTTGAAGCGGCGCGACTTTACCAGTTTCCAATTGAGCAAATCATCTTTGAAGTGACTGAAGGCGAACAAGTGCTGGACCGGCCACATCTAGTCAACATATTTAGCGAATACCGGCGCTTCGGCTTTCACACCGCAATCGATGATTTTGGCGCAGGATATGCGGGCTTGAATCTGCTGTCCGAATATCAGCCGGACATCATAAAGATCGATATGGAACTTGTGCGTGGCGTCGATACAAGCAAGCCGAAACAAGCGATCATCGACGGCATCATGTCGATTTGCACGGCACTGAATGTGCGCGTGGTGGCAGAAGGCATTGAAACCATTGCTGAACGCGATTTCCTTCGGGATGCCGGCATCCAGTTGATGCAAGGCTACTTGTTCTGCAAGCCAGCGTTTCAAGCTATTGGAGTCGTCGAGCCGTCCTCGTGGGGTTGAGTACCGAGACAATCTGGACCAGTTTTCAGTAAATCGACATCTTCCCCGAAAACGTAAAAGTTTAGGTAGCCGGGTGTCGCGCATGTGATCCAGGAAGCGTTGCCAATCTGGCGACCAAGCATTTCCAGATCCGTCAACACGCCACCGCGAATCACACAATCGACATTGTCGCCGATCAAATCAACATGTCGATCACTTACGCCAACATCGACGCGAATGTCTGGATAGCGTGCGAAAAATTCTGGCCAACAGGCGCACGCGCCTATCGGGTCACGACTACGGGACAGATCGGTCTGCACGGGCTAGGCCAAGCTTACGCAAATTAAGGTCTCTACAACGCAATGGATTTACTTCCGAGCACCACCTTCAATCAATCGAAATAATCGATTGATTGTATTTATACAATGCGTTGGATTAATAGATTGATGGCCGCGATAATTTGAACCAGAGTCGAATCAGAGAAAGACGAGTTCAAATGTCACAGCCATCAACTTCGCCTAGTTTGCGTCAGGTTTCGCCGTTAGCGGCCCAGACTGTGCATTGGTTGGAACAACATGCATCCGGTGTGATGCTTTGCCTGGCGGTAAGTATTGCCGCTTATAGTTTGCAATTGCTGGAGCAACACTATTTCGGGCACGCCTGGCTGGAAGCGCTGGTGCTGGCGATTCTTGTCGGTACCGTCGTGCGCACGCTATGGCAGCCGGCTCATCATTGGCATGCGGGTATCGAATGGAGCAGCAAGATGTTGCTCGAAATCGCCGTCGTCTTGTTAGGTGCTGCGCTCAGTACGCAAACCTTAAAAGCGGCCGGAGTCGCTTTGCTGCTTGGCATTGTCTGCGTCGTCGCAATCGCCATCATCGTCAGTTATGGCATCGGCCGGCTGCTGGGCTTGCATCATCGCATGTCACTGCTGATAGCCTGCGGCAATTCTATCTGTGGCAACTCGGCCATTGCTGCAGTGGCGCCGGTCATCGACGCTCACAGCGACGATGTGGCGGCATCGATTGCCTTTACCGCAGTGCTCGGCGTGATTGTCGTGCTGGGCTTGCCGCATCTGGTGCCGTTATTGCAATTGAGCAATCTTCAATACGGTGCATTGGCTGGATTGACTGTCTATGCCGTGCCGCAAGTGCTGGCCGCGACTGTCCCCGTTTCGACGCTCAGCGTACATCTCGGAACATTAGTCAAATTGGTCAGGGTGTTGATGCTCGGCCCGGTAATCCTGGTCCTGTCTATCATTGGCGCGAATCAAGCCAAGGCGGCCGACACCCCTGCCGGCCCGCGCAAACAGATTCAATGGCACAAGGTTTTGCCGTGGTTCATTATCGGCTTCATGGGCATGGGGGCGGCCCGTTCACTCAACCTTATTCCAAGCGCCGCACTGGAACCGTTGAGCAATATAGCCAACGTTCTCACCATCATTTCCATGGCAGCGCTGGGACTGGGTGTCGACGTTCGCACCGTCGCCAAGGCTGGACCACGGGTCACGCTTACCGTCGTGTTATCGATCATCGCCCTGGCGATCATCAGCGTTGTTCTGATTCGCCTGCTCGACATGGCATGAGGATCTTCGTACGCAGGATCTGATTGCCTTTAGCGCCAGCCTCGAATCTGGCGGTATCCTCTCGCCAGCCTGTGCTTGTCACGCCGCCACACAAACACACTGCTTTCCAGAGATTTTTGCCTTGTACATCGCGCTGTCCGCGCTTTCAAGCAGTGTGGCTAGATCGGCTCCAGAATCGGGATATCCGGCGACACCAATACTTGCCGATACATTGGCGTCAATCTGGCCAAGTCGGTATGACTCGGAAAGGATGTTGAGAAGATTTTCAGCGAAAATCTTGGCGGCCACGACATCGGAATCGATCAGCGCGATGGCAAACTCGTCGCCGCCGAAGCGGGCTGCAAAATCAGAATGTCGAATGGCGCGGGTGATACGTTGCGCGACTTCCTTTAACAACAAATCGCCGACACTGTGACCATAGGTGTCGTTCACCGCCTTGAAACCATCCAGATCGATATACATGATTGCCAACGATGATCCGTTGCGCTGACAGAGCAAAATTTGTTGATCTACGACAATATCAAACATGGCGCGATTAGCCATACCCGTCAGTGCATCGTGATGTGCCTCGTATTGTGTACGTTGAAGCGTCGTTTCGGCATCGAGCAAGGCTTGCCCCAAGGCATTCGCCTCTTTGAAGTGCAGCGCGGGAATTCTCACTGCCTTGCGCGACCCCAATGCTTTCGCCGGACTGATAAGCGCTGTGATGGACTTGGCGATGCGCCCGCCAATCAACCAGGCCAAGATGAGGCCGGCTAGCAAGGCAATCGTGGAGGCAAAAATCATCAGGGCCAGCGTGCGACGATCACCCTTGACTTCGTCCTGAGGCATGGAGACGGAAACGACCCAATTGGTAACCGGTGATCGACTATAGATGACAAACACCGGAGCGCCTTCGGGCGTGGTGGTTTCGAATGCTTCTTCATTTGTCGTACTTAATCGCTGCAGCAATGCAGGCATCACTTTTTTCCCGAAGGATAGCTCCAGGTCGTGTGTCTTCGCGACAATACTGCCGCTACTATCAGTGATGATGACATTCCAACTCTTGGGCAATCTTTGTTCGTTCAATACATTGAAAAGCTGGTCGTTGCGAATCATCGCGTTCAATGAATAGACCGTCTGATTGTCCCGTTTTATCGGCACACCAATTGTGTAGACCAAACGACCTGATATCAGCCCCATGAAGAGATCCGAAACCCCTGGCGTGCCGGTCTGAATAACATGCTGCAACAGCGGCATCTTATTCATCTTTGGAAGCGACTCGCCATAGGAATTCAGCGTGGAATCGACTATTTGCCCATTGGTGTCGAAAAGGACAATGCTTGTGACATGCAGATTTTTCGCCGTTTCAATCGCCTGTTCATGAAAACTGCGTAAATCGCCTTTAGCCAAGCTGCTGGCGTTACCCAGGGATTGGAGTGTCGCTTGAGTCGCACCAATTTCCCTGTCCACTGCAGAATTAATTGCCTTGACGCGGTTCAAGGTATCAACGATCAATTGCGCTTGCTGATGTTCATAGATATGGTAAATCAGAAATGCCGAAATTGAGACGATGGGAAAGATACATCCGATGGCAAGCGCGGCAAGGCTTGCACGAATACCGAGGCCATTCATGCCAGGGTCATTACCTTGCTCGCTTGTGGTGGAATCCATGTACCAATCTCGTTTTTATACTAAAAATAGCCGCAGCCAATTATGGAAGCATCGCTTCGCCATCGTCAAGTTCACTGAAAGCCGAACCTTGAACGCAATCTGACCTGCGCCCCGAGATTCATACGGTAATGGCGCAAGGGATTGAGTATGGGGTGTTCGATGAGCCGAAAAGGCAACTGTTGGGACACTTTAGCCGAAAGCTGGTTTAATAGTGTCCAAAATGGAGGCTATCATGGCTTTCGCTCTGTAACGCATGCCGAAATGAAGACCGCTGCAGCTGCATTTACTAATAAGAGAATTCAATGATAGAAAGTCAACCGCGTCGGTTTTCTCTTCCGTGACCAACTTATGGATGCTGTTGATTGTCGTTGTTTGTTAAATTTAGCAAGGGAAGGTTTGTCATATGTGGATTGTTCAAACAGCGTTGAGGCGTCCGTACACCTTTATTGTGATGGCGCTGTTGATCTTATTAGCGACGCCGTTGGTCTTGACCAGGATGGCAACCGATATTTTCCCGGATATCAATATTCCGGTGATCAGCATTATCTGGAACTACAACGGTTTATCTGCGCAAGAAATGGCGCTGCGCATCACAGCGGTCAACGAACGCAGCTTGACGACCACGGTCAACGATATCGAGCATATCGAATCGCAGTCGCTTGCCGGAGTTTCGGTCATTAAAGTTTTCTTCCAGCCGAACGCCAACATCCAGACCGCCATCGCACAGACGGTCGCGATTGAACAAGCGCAATTACGCCAGCTGCCGCCAGGCATTACACCACCGCTAGTTATCAAATATTCGGCGGCGAGCATCCCGGTGATTCAGTTGGGATTGTCCAGCCCGACCATGAGCGAACAGGCGTTGGGCGATACCGCATTGAATTTCTTGCGTCCTCAATTGGTAACGGTTCCAGGCGCTGCAGTGCCCTACCCTTACGGCGGCAAATCACGTCTGATTTCTGTCGATTTGGACAACCAAGCCTTGCTATCCAAGGGGCTCACGCCGACTGACGTAATCAATGCCGTCAATGCGCAAAACCTGGCTTTGCCATCGGGCACAGCCAAGATCGGCGCGACTGAATACAACGTCAGTTTGAACGGTTCTCCAGATACCATCGACGGCTTGAACAATATTCCCGTGCTGGCCAAGAACGGCACCACCACTTACCTTTCCGAAGTGGCACGGGTACGCGATGGCTTCGCTCCGCAAACCAATGTCGTACGTCAAGACGGCCATCGTGGTGTGCTGGTCTCAGTGCTGAAAAACGGCGGTTCATCGACGCTGGACATTGTCAACACCTTGCGTGGCCTGCTACCTGCGGTCGCCCAAACACTGCCAAAGGATCTGAAAATCGAGCCACTGTTTGACCAGTCGCTATTTGTCAAGGCGGCCATCAGCGGCGTGATCCGTGAAGCGTTGATTGCCGCCTGCCTGACCGCTGCCATGATCCTGCTGTTTCTCGGCAACTGGCGCAGTACCGCCATCATCGCCGTATCGATTCCGTTATCTATCTTGTCGTCGATTCTGGTGCTCTTTGCCTTGGGCGAAACCATCAACCTCATGACTCTCGGCGGCCTGGCGCTGGCCGTCGGCATTCTGGTGGACGACGCCACGGTCACCATCGAAAATATTGAACGCCATCTGCATCTCGGCACCGACCTGCATCAGGCCATATTGGAAGGTGCCGGTGAGATCGCGGTGCCGGCCCTGGTATCGACCTTGTGTATCTGTATTGTCTTCGTACCCATGTTTTTCCTCAGCGGCGTGGCTCGGTTCTTGTTTGTCCCGCTGGCCGAAGCGGTGGTGTTTGCGATGCTGGCTTCGTATGTATTGTCGCGCACGCTGGTACCGACGATGGTGATGTTGATGATGGATCATGCACCTGCTGATCCGGCGACTAAGCCTAGCCTGCTGCAACGCGTCTATCGCCGTTTCGATGCCGCTTTTGAGCGTTTTCGAGGCGGCTATACCGTCATCCTTTCGGTCTTGCTGACCCATCGCAAACGCGTCGGTGGCCTGTTTCTGGGATTCTGCGTACTTTCGTGCGGTTTGGTGTTCGTGCTGGGGCGAGATTTCTTCCCCAGCGTTGACTCCGGTGAAATCCGCTTGCATATGCGGGCGCCAACCGGCACACGTATTGAAGAAACCGCGCGACTGGCCGATGAAGTTGAAATGGTGGTGCGCCAAATTGTGCCGGCCAAAGACCTCGACACTGTGCTCGACAATCTCGGCCTGCCGATTAGCGGCATCAATCTCTCTTACAGCAATGCCGGCACCATCGGCAGCATGGATGGCGAGATCCTGATCTCTCTGAAAGAAGGACACGCTCGCACCGCAAGCTATATTAATCAGCTGCGGCGCGAACTACCGAAGCGCTTTCCGGGAATCGAGTTTTTCTTCCAGCCAGCGGATATGGTGACGCAAATTCTCAATTTCGGCATACCTGCAGCGATCGACGTGCAAGTAGTCGGCGCAGATCTGCCGACCAATTACGCGCTTGCCAGCAAGCTGATGAAACAGATCAAGGCGATCCCCGGCACGGTCGACGTGCATATTCACCAAAAAATCAATCTACCGACGCTGGCCTTGAATATGGACCGTAGCCAGATCAAGCAGCTCGGTTTGAACCCGGTAGACGTGACCAATAACGCCTTGACTTCACTGTCCGGCAGTGCGCAGACGGCGCCGGCATTTTGGTTGAATCCCAAGAATGGGATCGTCTACAGTGTCAGCGTGCAAACGCCGCAATACCAAATTAACAGCCTCGATTCTCTGCTGCGAACACCCGTTGGCGCTGCCAACGCCGGTGTCGGTGGTGGTAACGGCATCGTGCCGACACAGATGCTGAGCAATCTGGTCCAGGTCAAGCCGAGCACGCAATTGGCTGACGTTTCGCACTACAACATCACGCCCGTGATTGACCTCTACGTTAGTGTCCAAGGCCGCGATCTGGGCAGTGTTGCCAATCAAGTGCAACAATTGATCGCTCAGATGCAGCCTGACTTGCCACGCGGCACACGCATCGTGATGCGCGGACAGGTGCAAGCGATGCAATCCTCCTTCATCGGCCTGGGAGTCGGCTTGTTGATGGCGATCGTCTTGGTCTACTTGCTCATTGTCGTCAACTTCCAGTCCTGGATCGATCCTTTTATCATCATTACGGCATTACCAGCCGCCCTGGCGGGTATTGCCTGGATGTTGTTTTTGACCGGGACATCACTGAGCGTGCCGGCGCTCACCGGGGCCATCATGACCATGGGCGTGGCCACGGCCAATAGTATTTTGATGGTCTCGTTTGCGCGTCAGCGCATGCAGGATGGCTTGCCGCCGCTGGCGGCGGCGTTGGAAGCGGGATCAACGCGTATCCGCCCGGTGCTGATGACGGCGCTGGCGATGATCATCGGTATGATTCCCATGGCGATCGGCTTGGGCGAAGGCGCCGAGCAAAACGCACCGCTTGGCCGCGCAGTGATCGGCGGCCTGCTGTTCGCCACGGTGTCCACCCTGTTCTTTGTCCCCATTGTATTTGCCGGCGTTCATCGCTACTTGCAACATCGCAAGGAAAACCAGCCAACGAATCCCCCACATTCATCTCTGCCCGCAATAGAAGGGAACATTTAACATGTCTGAACAACGCCACTCCTCCCTCGGCATCCACAGCGCCGAATCGCAAGACACGGCGCACGGTGCATCGGCGCATTTCCCGCAGCGTGGCCCTGCCTTGGCGCGCGCCAAGTTCGCGGGCGTCAGCGTACTGGTATTGTTGTTGTTAGGTGCCATTGGCAACGTGGCGCTGCGCACCGCGCGTGCCCATGCCTTGGCCGAGGCCACCGCCGAAGGCGAACGCAGCTACATAAACACAACCAATGCCAAAACGGCAGAAAACGGCCAGCCGCTGACGCTGCCAGGAACCTTGCAAGGCATCATCGAATCACCAATTTACGCGCGCAGTACCGGCTACGTCGTACGGTGGAACAAGGACATCGGCGCCCACGTTAGCCAAGGTGAAGTGCTGGCCGATATCGATACCCCGGAAGTCGACCAGCAACTCTCGCAAGCCAGCGCCGCACGTGCACAAGCGGCCGCCAGCCTGGAGCTGGCCAAGAGTTCGGCCGAGCGCTGGGTGGCGCTACGCAAGAAAGATGCCGTCACACAACAAGAGCTGGACGAACGCAGCAGCGCCTATACCCAGGCACAGGCCAATCTGGCGGCGGCTGATGCCAACCTTAAGCGCCTGCAAAAACTGGAAGGCTTTAAACAAGTCATTGCGCCGTTTTCCGGCGTCATTACTCACCGTAACGTTGATGTTGGCGACCTGATTGATGCCGGCAGCGGTGCCGGACGTGCATTGTTTACCTTGGCCAAGGTCGACCCGCTGCGCGTCTATGTGTATGTGCCGCAGGCCTTTGCACCACGCGTCAAGGTGGGCGCGCCCGTCGTGGTGACCCAGGCCGAATGGGCGGGGCAGGAATTTCACGGCACCGTGGCGCGCACTGCCGGTGCCATCGATGCCGCTACCCGCACGCTGCAAGTCGAGGTCAATCTGCCGAACCACAACGACCAACTGTTAGCCGGCGCCTATGTACAGGTAGCCCTGCCGGTCAATGCTGATTCCCAGGTCTTGCAGGTGCCGTCGAACGTCATCCTGTTCCGCCCGGAAGGCGCACGTATCGCCGTGCTAGGCGACGACGGCCGGGTCAAACTCCACGCCGTGACGATAGGCCACGATCTGGGCAACGCGGTGGAAATTTTGAACGGCATCACCATCAGCGACAACCTGGTGTTGAACCCGGCGGATTCTCTGGCCGACAATGATGTCGTGATACGCGCTCCCAATAAACCGATCCAGGCTCAAGCGATAAAGAAAGATGCCTCATGATGAAAGCGCCACTCAAGCTAGCGTTGCTTGGCAGCGCAGCCATTCTAGCCGGTTGCGCCAGCGGTCCGGACTATCAAAAACCTGCGATAAATGACATGCCGGCTGCATGGCATAGCGACACGCCATTTCACGCAGCCGCGCCGAATGATGGCGCACTGAAAGGGGATTGGTGGGAATTGTTTCATGACGCACAGTTGAATCAACTGGAACAGCAAGCGCTGCTGCAAAATCAGAGCTTGCGCGTGGCCGCCGCGCATCTTGAGCAAGCCCGTACCCAGGTGACGGTGACCGCTTCCGGCCTATTTCCACAGGTCGGCTTGCAAGCGGGCGCGGCTCGTCAAAAGTCTTCGGCCAATCGTCCTTTGTCGGTCTACGATGTACCGAACCAGTCGACGGTACAGAATAATTACCAAGTCGGTTTTGGCGTCAACTATGAAGCCGACTTGTTCGGTCGGGTACGGCGCTCGGTGGAAGGCGCGCGCGCTTCGGCCGAGCAAGCCGCAGCGGATTTCGAAAACACCCGGCTGGTCTTGATGTCCGAGCTGGCGGCCGATTATTTCAATCTGCGCGAACTCGATGCGGAAAGCGATGTTGTCCTGCAAGGTATCGCGCTGCAGGAAGCGGCACTGAATTTCATTACTACGCGCCACGACCTGGGCCTGGCATCGGGTCTGGATCTGGCGCAACAACAGGCGTTGCTCGATGCCAACCGTACCCAGCTTGAATTGCTGCAAAACCAGCGTAGCCAGTACGAACATGCGCTGGCCACCATGACCGGCACGCCGGCCCCGAGCTTCAAGCTGGCAGCGCAAGTGGCGACCATGGCGCCGCCGGCGACACCGGTCGGAATCCCCTCGGATGTCTTGCAGCGTCGTCCGGATGTCGCCTCGGCCGAACGTGCCATGGCGGTAGCCAATGCCAACATTGGCGTCGCCAAGGCCGCCTTTTTCCCAACTGTTCTGCTGCAGCCTAATATCGGCTGGAACAGCACGCAAATGACAAGCTTGTTTAACGCCCCCAGCCTGCTTTGGTCGCTCGGCGCAGCCATGACGCAAACGGTGTTCGACGCCGGCAAAACCAGCGCCACGGTCAAGATGGCCGAATCCTCCTACACCGCGTCGGTGGCAAACTACCGTCAAAGCGTGTTGGTCGCCATGCAGGAAGTGGAAGATGGCATCACGGGATTGGGCTTGCTCGAGCGCGCCAACCATCAAGCCGAGGCCAGCGTGCATAGTGCGCAGCGCGTGCTTGATCTGGCCAACGATCGCTACACCGGTGGCTTGGACACTTATCTTGATGTGATTACCGCACAACAAGCGCTGTTGAGCAATCAGCGGCAATCGGTCCAGATCCGCGGCCAGCAAATGCTGACTTCGGTGTATCTGGTCAAGGCTTTGGGCGGCGGCTGGGAGTTTAGTGAGCTGCAAGCGTCAAAGCGCTGAGCAAGTATTTTTGCCGCAACTTGCCAGCGTGGCGACAGCCAGATCATCCCTATGTTGAAACAGGCTGAGGCCGGCACCCAGGTGCCGGCGCTCTGTCGTAAGCGCGATCTCTATGTTGGTGTGGCGCCGGGCTTTGCCGCGCTTCTTAATTGGCTCGATACGCTGGTGTTGCCAAATTGTGCTCGGCTTGGACAATCTGCTTTTTCAGTGACACCACCAAGTCTTTGGTTGATTCACCTTGTGCCGGGTCATTGAAGCCGCCGATGATGTCCACTGCGGCGCGGGCTCTCTCAAGAGCTGCCTTAAGGCGGCTCAGCGCGACTGCCGGATCCTTTTCTGTGCCCGCCTCTCGTTGAAAATCAAGCGCCAAGACGTGATTGATGAATGCTTGGCGCTGTTTGCAATAGCCATGCCAATTTTCAAAGCAGACTTTGGCGTCACCGTTGTCGCCGACCCAAAGAAGGCCTGCGTCCTTCATTTGCTCCAAGTATCGAAACATGCCGGTATGGCTGCTTGCTTTCTGATCCCGCCAACGCAAAATGAACGCTCGGTAGTAGATGACGTGACCGTTGCCGGGATCGAGCCGCTCGATCTTTTTGATGAGTCGGTTCACCTGATCAAAATCGCTTGGCGGGATCGGTGGCAGATACCCAACGGTCACGGAATCAAATTCGCTCTTGAGCTCCGTGGCCGTCATCACCACCGTGTGTTGTAAGGCATCAAGCGTTGTCGGCCTGGGATCAAGGAAACGATCACTAAAATCCATGATCTTGTTGAGCGCGTCAAAGAAGTTACCGATGCCAATGACGAGGCTTCCCATCAGCAATGCGATCGCGATCATCCGATGTCGTTTGATTCTCGCAATGAAGCCGGTTGCCGGAGCTAGTGCCGGATCTGACGCCAGCTTCGAACTTGCCTTCTTGAGAATATGCATGGTTCAGCCCTCCCGCGTTTGCGCGCTTCTGACGGCTAAGTCATTGCGCTCAGCAATGAAAACCCATCAGCCCCCTACCTTGAGCAACCGTGCCTTCAAGCGCGGCGTGGCAAAATCAAGAAAAGCGCGCAGCTTCAGCGGCAAAATTCCCTGTCCGCTGTGAACCAGGCTAACCGGCCACGGCGGCGGCTCGAACTCTGCGAGTGCAATCTCCAGCGCGCCGGCACGCAAAGCGCTCGCCATTTGATACGACACCACGCGCGTAATGCCAACGCCGGCCACTGCTGCATCGACTGCGGCTTCGGCAGTGCTAACGGCAAGCCGCGAACGTACGGCCACCGAGATTTCCGACTTGCCAGGCATGAAGTTCCAGACTTGCCTCGATGCCATCTGTTCGAACGTAATACAGGCATGCGTGGCGAGCTCGGCAGGAGTCCTCGGCGTGCCGAATTCGGCAAAATAATCCACACTGGCGCACACCACCTGACGCACTGTGCCAATGCGCAAGGCAATGAAATTGCTGTCCGGTAGCTCGCCAACTCTCAACGCCACGTCAATGTGTTCTTCAAGTAGATGCACCACGCGGTCCGTCAGCACCATGCGCACATCGATATCTGGATACGTCTTGAGGAATTCGGCGATCACGGGCAAGACGTGCAGGCGCCCAAAAACGATGGGGGCCGTGATGACGAGCTCGCCTTTGGGAATCGCATATTCTCCAGCCGCTGCACGCTCGGCTTCTCCTACGTCCTCGAGAATACGGCGGCATGCGGCCACATACGACTGCCCCGCTTCGGTGAGTGAAAGCTGGCGCGTGGAGCGCTGCAAGAGTCGCGTTTTCAAATGCGCCTCCAAGTCTGCAACCTTGCGGCTCACCGTCGCTAATGGGATCTTGAGCTGGCGCGCCGCAGCAGAAAAACTGCCCGTGTTGACCACGGCCACCAGGATGGACATGGATTCGAAACGATCAGCCATATTCTCATTTTCTGATAGGATAATTCCCGATTATGATGGATTATCTTTGCGAATGAAAGGGGATAGTATCCTCTGCGAGACGTCTTCCCAGCGACCTGGAAGACGAAGGATTTGAGGCTTCTCGGCCGGCTGGGTTGGGTCGCCAGGCCTTCGACGCTTTCAAAATATCTGGAGAAATTACCGTGTCAACGCATTCTAGTGCCAATCATCGATCTTTAGCAAAAACCACGTCCATCAAGAATTTGCCCGTCAACCTGTTTGCATCGGTCATGGGTGTGGCCGGGCTTTCCATTGCCTGGCGTCAGGCGAGCCACGAGTTTGGCGTCAGTCTGCTGATCTCCGAAGCTGCCGGCGTGGTTGCTTTGGTCGTATTTATCTTATTGAGTGCGGCCTATCTGATCAAGGCAATTAAACATCCTGAGGCGGTCATGCACGAATATCGTCATCCTGTCGCCGGCAATTTTTTCGGTACGATCACGATCGGCATGCTGCTGCTCTCCTCTATCGTTGCTCAAGTGAGCCAAGCGCTGGGAGCCGTGGTGTGGAGTGTGGGCGCGCTGTTGACGATTGTGTTCTGCTTTGCGATTGCGAGCAGGCTGTTACAGGGGAAAATTGACGCCGGCCACGCCGTTCCCGCCTGGATGATCCCTGGCGTGGCCACCTTGGATATCACGGTGGCCGGCGCCACCATGCCAATGCCGTGGGCCTATGAAGTGAACCTCTTCGCGCTGGCCGTGGGAACCATGGTGGCCTTGTTGTTCTTTACGATGATCATGTCACGCATGATTCACCACGAGCCGCTGCCCATCGGCATGGTGCCGTCGATATTGATTATGATGGCGCCGTTCGAAGTGGGTTTCCTCGCCTATACCAATATTGTGCAGCACGTTGACGCCTTTTCCGGCTTGCTGTTCTACTTCGGTCTTTTCATATTCATTGCACTGGCGCCCAAGGTTTTCCGCAAGGGCATTCCCTTCGCGACCGGTTGGTGGGCAATCAGCTTTCCGATGGCAGCACTCAGCAGTGCCGCGCTGAAATATTCGATGTTCGCCCAGGCTTGGCCTTTGAAGGTAATTGCAGTCATTCTGTTGATCATGCTGAGCATCGCGATCGTGGTGCTGTTTGTCAGAACTCTGCATATTCTGTTGAACGGCAAACTGCTTGCCGGTTAAATCGAGCAGGTGAAAAAAGCTTGAAGTGCGATATATAAGGCGCCCATCACTATGACCGAAGTTCAAGAGTTGGCTGTATCTTCTGAGTCGAATGGCGTCGCTTCATCTGGATCGCTGCCGGACGTCCTATCGGAAGGTTTGGGCGTGGTTTTTTGCGGCCTCAATCCCGGCATGAGAGCGGCGGCAAGCGGCCACCATTTTGAAGGAAATGGCAATCGCTTCTGGCGTGTTTTGCATCTCGCCGGTTTCACGCCACAATTAATGCGGCCGAAGGACGACCTCGATTTGCTGATCCATCGCTGCGGGTTGACAACGGCGGTTGGCCGTCCTACGGCACGTGCCGATCAGCTTTCACCGGATGAATTCCTTGCATCGACTGCAGCCTTGCGAAAGAAAATCGAACTTTACCGGCCTAGCTATATCGCCTTCTTGGGGAAGGCCGCCTATGCGGCCATTTCCGGTCAACGAGAGGTCTTGTGGGGATCCCAGGATGCTAGCTTCGGCGGATCGAAAGTGTGGGTTCTTCCAAATCCAAGCGGTTTGAACCGTTCGTTCAGTCTCAACGACCTGGTCATGGCTTATAAGGACTTGTACCTTGCTCTGGCTTCCCGTTGACAATAGACCCACAGCATTGATCCACGACGAGTACTTTTAATTTAAGATGGGCGCATGAGCATTCTCAGCGCTATTCCACCCGAAGTTCTACTTGCCTACGGTACGTACTTGGTCATCGTTGCCAGCCCTGGCCCAAGCAACCTTGCCATCATGTCCATTGCGATGAGCGAAGGACGTCGCGCCGCGCTGACGTTCGCTGCGGGCGTGATCTGTGGTTCGATGTTTTGGGCAACGATGGCATGCATTGGGCTGTCTGCGGTGTTGATGTCTTACATGGGATTAATGAAAGGCATTAAGCTCGCTGGTGGCTTGTACCTTCTCTGGTTGGGGTACAAATCAGCCCGCTCCAGCATGATCAAGGTCATCCCCACACAGATTAAGGCTGTTGGTGGCCCCAGTTCGTGGCGTCGCCTCTACTTGCGGGGTGTAGGTATGCACATGACGAATCCCAAAGCAGTTCTTGCCTGGGTCGCCATCGTGTCACTCGGCGTGCCGCAAGGCACTGGCCCCGCCCATGTCATCGCCTTCGTTCCCGGTTGTTTGTTCATCGCCATGACTGTCTTTGGTGGCTACGCCATTCTTTTTTCTACCTCTGGTGCTCGTCGCATCTATGCCAAATTACGTCGCAGCCTGGAAGCGGTACTTGCCGCTGTATTTGTGATGTCGGGAGGAAAACTGTTGGCGAGTTTGGGGTAAGAGCAGTAGCGTCAAGTTTCACAAGTGGTAACGGATTCCAGCGATTTAGGCTGACAACCCTGGCAAGCCAAGTCTTTTTTGGGGAAATTTTTCACCATTTAATGTGACAAAATTAAAAATTATTCTATATACTCCGGTCAGATAACAAGTTTGGGATATTTCATTTTCTCGTTCCCCAGCACTGTTACGTAAGCGTTAACGTCACCCAACGCGTCATGCATATGTCGGCCCGTGCTGCGGAAGCTCCGCAATACTGTAGGCTGGGCGTGTGCTTACGCTATGGTGAAATCTTGACTACTTCGTTCTGTCGTTCCAACCTCCCCTCATTTCCCCTTGTATTGTCGACGTCATGGAAGCTATCCATGGGCTTTCGTGCGCTTGTTGCTGAGGGGTGCTAAATCATGGTGACGCCTACAGAAAAATCCCTCGTTGCCGGTTTGCTGCCACTGGTCGTGATTGTATTTTGCAGTTTCCTCTGCATTGGTATCCCATTACCCGCTTTGTCCTTGCATGTCAGCGGTGAACTTGGTTTCAGCGCCCTCACCGTGGGTTGTGTCATCGGCATCCAATCCTTGTCGACCATCTTATCGCGCCGTTTTTCCGGGGCATATTGTGATCGCCATGGCGCCAAACGCGCCGTCACAATCGGCTTGCCGATGGCATCCTGCGCCGGCGCCTTGTATTTCATTTCTACTCTGCTAGGCAATGCTGAGGCCAGCCTCTGCGTATTACTGATTGGTCGCTTATTGATGGGGCCGGCAGAAAGCTTGTTTTTGACCGGCACCATGACTTGGGGCATCGGCCGCATTGGCGCGCACAATACCGGCAAAGTGATGGCATGGCAGGGCATTGCCATGTTTGCTGCCCTGGGTCTGGGCGCCCCCATTGGCATCACGCTTGAGCAGCGCTGGGGATTTACCGCAGTAGCCTTGACCACTATCTTGCTGCCCATACTGGGACTGGCCATCGCGATAGCGCTGCCAGCCTTGCCGGTACTGGCCAAGAAGAGTGGCGGCATGAGCATGCGCGAAGTCCTGGGCCTGATCTGGCGCTTTGGACTAGCGCTGGCATTGGGCGCGATGCCGTTTGCCATCATCTCCAGTTTTCTGGTGTTGTTTTATGCTCAGCATCGCTGGGCCGCAGCCGGACTGGCACTGTTGGGCTTTTCATTGGGCTATGTCGGTGTGCGGCTGTTCTTTGCCCATTTGCCCGACCGTATCGGTGGCGCCAAAGTTGGCATGGTTTCGGTGACGCTTGAATTGCTTGGTCAATTGTTGCTATGGCAGGCGCATGATCCGATCCTGGCCGGACTGGGCACTGTGCTGACCGGCATCGGCTTTTCACTGGTGTTTCCGGCCATGGGCGTGCAGGCGATGGCGTTGGTGCCGGCCCATTCACGCGGCATGGCGGTGGCGACCTTCATGGCGTTCATCGATCTGGCGGCAGGCCTGACCGGGCCCTTGGTCGGCGTGTTGATCGGATTTTTCAGCTATGGCGCGGCGTTTCTGGCGGGAGCTGTGGCTTGCGCTCTGGCCTTGCTGCTGATGGTTGGCGTGACGCGGGGAACGCTCTCGCAACGCGCTTAATGGAGGCATCGGAAAACGAAAATAAAGCACGCTAAGTCGATAGCCGTGTCCGCCATCAAACAGCGCGTCAAGACCGAACACGAGCGGCGATCAAATCAACCGCGTACTAATTCGCCCCTGTGTTGTTGCTGGCGCGCTGGTGCCGTCACTGATGACATAGGAACCGAATCGGCCTTCGCTTGACCAGCGGCAGGTACGCCTGCTGCTGGTCGCGGCTATTGTCACGTAGGAATTGCACCGATTTGCTGAAGCATGCTAAGCAAATCCGGTTGTCCGCGCTCTTCAACAATTTTTCCATCGCAGAAACGATAGATATTCAGGGCCTGCACGGTGATTTTCTTGCCGCTGGGAGGTGTGCCAAAGAAGCGGCCTTGGTGAGTGCCTCGCATGGTGAAGCGGGCCACAACTTTGTCGCCTTCGGCAATGGTCTCTTCTAAGGCCCATTGGATATCAGGGAAGCCGGAACGCATCATGTGGATGATTTCCAGGTACCCGGTCGGGCCGATCACTGGATCTGGGCGCCCCGGAACAAAGAACTCCGCTTGCGGCGAGACCAATTCAGTGGCCAGCGTCGGATCGGCAGTATTGATGAACTGCACGAAACGCCCCATGAACTCCCTGCTTACTTGCGCTACAGCAAGCTGATCCTGCGTTTTCGCCGACTGTTGCGTCGGCGTCGCCTTGGCCGAAACCGGTTCGCCGTCGACTTGGCCCAGTGCCGCAGCGACTTGCTTGCCTGTTCCGATGATTGCAACCTGCATTTTGAATCTCCTGTGTGAGTGTGATAGACCACGTACACTTTACAACTAGAAACATATAATGATAAATCCGCATTATGTTTAAACAATTGAAACAAGGTGTTTGCAATGGATCGACTGACAAGCATGGGGATTTTTGTACGAGCCGTGGACTTGGGCTCGTTTTCCGCTGCGGCAGAAGCGCTGGGAATGTCGTCTCAACTGGTAGGTAAGCACATTCAAACGCTCGAACGGCAACTGGGCGTGCGCCTTCTGAACAGAACCACAAGGCGCCAAAGCTTGACCGATATCGGCAAGACCTTCTATGAGCGGGCCCGAGTCATTCTGGCCGAAGTGGAAGCGGCAGAGAACTTGGTAGCGCAGACACGTGCGACACCGCGTGGTCGCCTGAAAATCAACGCCCCGGTGACATTCGCCATCCATGCGCTGGCCCCCAAACTGAAGGATTATCTGAATGTCTATCCGGACGTGTCAGTTGATCTTACGCTGACGAACCGTTTTGTAGATTTGATTGAAGAAGGCTATGACGCTGTATTTCGGATTGGCGAGTTGTCCGATAGTGGGCTGATTGCTCGCCCCTTAGCGCCTTACCGCTTAGCCTTATGCGCAGCTCCAGCATATTTGGCTTCACGGCCCCCTATCAGAACGCCGATGGATTTGCAGGCGCATGAATGTCTGGTTTTTTCGCATACGGAGCTGCGTACTCATTGGACATTCGATGGCGCAGATGGACGCATTTCGGTGCCGGTTTCTGGACGATTCATGGTCAACAATGGCGAGGCATTACTTCCTACGGCGATTGCAGGCTTCGGTGTTCTACTGCAGCCACTTGAACTGGTGCGCGCGGAGCTGGACACTGGAGGCTTGGTAGAGCTCTTGCCCGAATACCGCATCCCAACCCGCCCAATGCATATTTTGTATGCCCCGGATCGGGGCATCACGCCCAAGTTACGCAGCTTTATCGACTTCGTGGTAAAGACTTTTGGCGAGTGAATCCAATTTCAAAAACCGGCCTTCCTGCGCCGTACGACCACCGGTGACATGGATCTTGAATCTCCCTGTTTGTGAGCACTGGCGTTCGATGCACGGTGTGACGACCTGGTCAGGCGGATTCCCGTATTCGTTTGATGTCGCGATTGGGTGGCTCTCCGAATAATCGGCTGTATTCACGACTGAACTGGGACGCGCTCTCATATCCTACACGCACCGCCGCGCTACCCGCATCGAGGTTTTCGTTGAGCATCAGTTGCCGCGCATCCTGCAGGCGCAGATTCTTCAAATACTGCAAAGGGCTCATGCCGGCTACAGCCCGGAAATGCTGTCGAAAAGTTGACGGACTCATGTGCGCTTTAGTCGCAAGATCATCCATCGGCACGTCCTCCGTATAGTGCTGCTTCAGCCAGGTAATTACCTTAGCGATCTGTTGACTCGGTGAACCAACCGCAACCAGACGACGCAGATTGGGACCATGCTCTCCACTTAGCAGCCGCACGGCGATCTCCTGCTGGATCAAGGGAGCCAGGAGAGGGATTAGTTGCGGTTCGGCCAGGAGCCGGATTAAGCGAATAAGCGCATCCTTTAGCGCGTCATCCAGCGTTACGACAGACATCGCTCGCGTCGTCGCAATCTGGAGCGGTGCGGCGAACTCCATCTCGGCGACCAACTGCGCGATGACGCGGGCGTCCAGTTCCAACCTCACACCCAGATAGGGTTCGATAGAACTGGCACAAGTGACATACGACACCACGGGCAGGTCCACGGTCGTGATAAGGGATTGGCCTGCCTGATAGTCGAACACCTCATCACCCAACGTAACCCGCTTGCGGCCCTGCACCGCCAATCCTAGGCCCAGACCATAGATACATGGCATAGGGGCAGTGGCAGAACTACGACGATAGAGCGTCAACGCCGAAATCAGCGTGTTGTAGTCACCATCAGTTTGTGCAATTCTACCTACCTGGCAAGCAAGTTCGCCAACATTGGGTGGCACTTCGATCACCATATCACTTCCCCTTAAGGTTGTACGTCTTCTCCCCATCTTTCGATAGTTGAAGCTTAGCATCAGCGGATCCCCTCCAGCTTACATATCGATTGAAGATCATCAAATCAGGCAAGAATAGAACCGGATTCGGCAAACGCTTCCGGCATCCTCTGAGCCAAACTTCTCTCCATTGACCTACTTACAATTCGCAAGGGAGCAAAGATGAAACACCTATTACTCATTAACGCCCACCACTTCTATGAAAATATTTCTCCGGGTAGGCTGAACCGCGCCATGGCCGGCGTCATCAAGGAAGAAATGGAGAAGCGCGGCTACGAGCTGCGACAAACCGACATCGAGTCAGGCTACGACATCGACGCCGAGGTGGAGAAGCACATCTGGGCCGACTTCATCATCCTGCAATCGCCAGTGTGCTGGTTCGGGGCACCGTGGATTTACAAGAAATACGTTGATGAGGTTTTCACGGCCGGCATGTTCCAGGGAAGCTTTCTGAGCGGTGACGGCCGCACGCGCGAAGATCCGAGCAAGCAATATGGTACGGGCGGGCTGATGCAGGACAAGAAATACATGCTATCCCTGACATGGAACGCCCCCAAGAAAGCGTTTGGCAGCAAGGATCAGCTCTTGTTTGCAGGCAAGACCGTCGATGACGTGTTCGTCGCCAATACCGCCAACTACAAATTCTGCGGTGCGCAAGTACTGCCATCATTCTCCTGCCACGACGTTATGAAGGCACCCGAAATCGAAGCTGATATTGCCAGGCTTCGTGAGCATCTAAGCGAGATTGCCGGCGATGCCAAATAAGCCCAAGCCCACGGCGAATTGATATGTACAAATTCTGGAAACACATCAGCTTGACCGCGCTTACCTGCGCCAATACCGGCTACAAGTTCGGGCTGCGCTGACCACGGCAGCTGGCTTAGCGTGCTTTATTTTCGGCTTTCTGAGTCTCCTTAATATGCTAGCCAAGATACCGCTGGCGCCAGCCGGCATCTTGCTGCGCCCCTCAGCGCACTTTTGTAGCGAGAACGGCAAAATAATTTATTAAAGTCCGTTTCTTTTGCTTGCACTTATTTGTTATGGCAACTAAAATTCGCGCATCGTAAAACTTGGGGCTTGATCTTGGACAGTAGCAGTTGTCACTTACATACTTGGGGAATGACCCCAGCCATGATCGCCTAAGCTTCGCAGTATCTGTTCTACTGCAGCCGCGAGCCGGGCTGTAGTCTTCAACGACTTTCGTCGTACTTCTCTTCCATTTGTTTGATTGCGCATTGGTCTCTTAGCATTCGTTCGCGACGAGTGCCAGAGCATACGCTGCGTATTGACTATTGCTGCGTAGACCGAGCCAGTTTGTTATGGATCGATACCTGCTCCGATGTGCTGCTACATCTGAGCGCCGAATGTAATTCTGGGCAGCACCAGCTGCTGGTCTTGGCAAATCACCGCCGAGTGTTTCTTAAGATGAAGGTCGAGATGAAAAAAAACGGATCCTTAAACGTTGCAGCAACGCAGCAGCAAGCTGGAAAATCGTCCAATTGGAGATTTGGCTGGTCGGCGTCATCGGTGAATGCCGAGATTGCAGGCCGCCGCCTCCCCCATGATCGGCTGGCAAAAGACACCATCGTGCTGCATACGAATCTGGCGTCGAAAATCTCGTCGAGCTGGTAAGCACGTACTGCATTTATTCTCCGGCAGCAGGCAAATGAAGTAAGGCAGAATGACTGCGTTTTCTTGCTCTTTGAAATTTTCGGGAGTTTTTCAATGCAGGGCACTCATAAAATAAGTTTTTCTCTGTTTTTCGTCTTCGCTTCCTTGTCAGTCGCCAGTTATTCCTTGCCTGCTGTCGCCGATGACGTGTTAGCCACAAACAGCGCCGATCCAGCGCCGCTGAGTGAAGCTCTTGGGGATGACTGGAGCGCACAGGCACAGTTCACCTACGTCAATCAAGGACATCCGAGTTTTAATGCGCCCTATAGCGGCACCAACAGCATGACGTCGGCCGCTCAGCAAGCCAGCACAGCTGACGCCACCTTGTTTCTGGGACGGCGTTTGTGGCAAGGCGCTCAATTGTGGATCAATGCTGAATACGATCAAGGTTATGGCCTCAGCAATACGCTAGGCATGGCCGGTTTCGCCAGCGCAGAGGCATATAAGATCGGACAAAATGCACCCTATCTTCGTCTGCCGCGCGCCTTCATCCGTCAAGTCATCGCCTTGGATGGCGAGGCACAGACGATTCAAGCCGACACGAATCAATTTGCCGGCAGCACCAGTGCCAACAATGTCGTCATCACCGTCGGCAGATTTTCCGTCGTCGACATTTTCGATACCAATACCTATGCCCATGACCCGCGCAGCGATTTTCTGAATTGGTCGATCGTCGATGCCGGCACCTTCGATTACGCCGCCGATTCCTGGGGCTTCACCAATGGCGGCGCGCTCGAGTGGAATCAAGATCGCTGGACCTTGCGCGGCGCAATGTTTCAGCTGTCGGCGCTACCGAATGCCCAAGTCACCGGTTTTCATCCACATCAACATAGTTTTGTGACCGAACTGGAACGGCGCGTCCAATGGGGCGACCATCCGGGCAAAGTGAAATTGCTGGCCTTTGTCAATCAAGGCGATATGGGTGCATACAGTGACGCCACCAATCTGGCGGCGACGACTGGCACAACACCCGATGCGGCACTGGTGCGGCGGCAGAGTTCTAATCCCGGAGTGAGTCTGAATATTGAGCAAGAACTGACCCAGGATCTCGGTGTATTTGCGCGCGCCGGTATCAATGGCGGCAAACAGGCCGCCTATGAATTTACCGATATCAATCGTTCCGTGTCGGGTGGCCTCTCCTTGCGCGGCGGCAGTTGGGGTCGCGCTGATGATACCGTCGGTCTGGGCGCGGCAGTCAATGGATTATCGGCTTCGGCCAAAGCCTACTTCGCCGCGGGCGGCAACGGCCTTTTGATTGGCGACGGCCAACTCAATTACGCGCCGGAAAAAATTATCGAGGCCTATTACTCCATCGCCATCACCAAAAGCGTGAAACTGACGTTCGACTATCAGCATGTGAACAATCCAGCCTACAACCATGACCGAGGCCCATTCCCGATCTACGCGGTGCGCTTGCATGCGCAGCTCTGATTGAGCAGCACTCTGTAGCGCGATGCATCCGCAGGCGAGCGCAGTCAGCTAGGCAATCTCTTTTACCACCAGCCGCACAAATTCCTGGACATCGACTGGCAAGGTCCGGTCCAGCATGGTCAGCACTTGTACATCACGCAAATGCAGTTCCGGATTGCTCAGCGGGATACAGACCAGATCACCGCTACTGAGTTCAAACTGGACCGAGACCTTACTGCTGAGAATGATCGTATTGGCCAGTGCCATGAAGCCGCGCAGGACTTCGGAGTCGTTGCTCACCAACACCGGCAATACCGAGATCCCTTCCGTCTGACAGCACAGGTCAAACAACTGACGTTGCGTGGTACCCTCTTCCGTGAGCCCCATCGGATAAGGCTGTAGGTCCGCCAACGTAAGGATCTTGCGATCAGCCAGGGGATGGCCGCGCTGCATCAACGCACAGAGCGGGGAACGTGCCGCGTGCTCAATGCACACGCCCTTGCTGGGCTTGACACTAAAGGTGATACCGAGATCCACCTCGCCATTGGCGACTTTTTCAATCACACTTTTGGGTGAAACGACGGTTAACACAAAGCGTGTTTTGCGATGCTTCGTTGTAAAAAGATGCATCACGTGCGGCAGAAATTTTCGTGCAATGCCGCCGGTGGAGGCAATGGTGATCAATCCGCCACCTTCGGCTGCACGCTGCCGTATCTCTGCCAACACGCGCTTTTGCTCCAGATCGGCGCGCCGTGCATAGAGCGCCAGAACCTCGCCCGCAGGGCTCAGGACCATACCAGTAGGACGCCGCTCAAACAGCTGTGCCTCGACCTCTTCTTCCAGGTTGGCGATCTGCCGGCTGATGGCCGATGCCGCTATATGCAGGCTTTCCGCCGCCTGATTCAAGGATCCAGAGCGGACCACTTCGAGGAAATAACGCAATGCAGTGCTATTCATGACAAGTCCTTCGCCATCTATTTTTTAGAATGGGGGGATGGAAATATTGAAATTTTCAAGAACGCCAGAGAATACTACACTGCCCTCCATCAGTAGAATATTTGTGGAGCTAGCATGAAACAGAAGCAATCCGCGCTGAGCGGTGCACAACAGCATTTTTCCAGCGGCAAGCTGGCGGCCGCGATTGATCGCCGCCTGGCTTATCGCACTGAGAGCCAGGAAGCACAGCAATTACCCTTGCTACAAAGCTATCTGTCAGATGAACTGGAACCGGTGCTGCAAGAGCTTGGTTTTAGCTGCCAGATTTTCCCCAATCCTATCTCGGGCGCAGGGCCTATTCTGTTTGCCCAACGCCACGAAGACCCAGCTTATCTTACCTTGTTGACATACGGTCATGGTGACGTTGTGCGTGGCTACGACGAGCAATGGGAGGTGGGGCTGGATCCATGGAAACTGACCGTCAAGAATGACAAATGGTACGGCCGCGGAACCGCCGACAACAAGGGACAGCACTCCATCAATCTGGCGGCATTAGAAGAGGTTCTCCGGGCGAGAAATGGCAAGCTGGGCTACAACGTCAAATGTCTGTTTGAGATGGGCGAGGAAATGGGCTCGCCGGGATTGCGGGAGTTTTGTGTGCAGCATACCGCGCTGTTGAAATCGGATGTATTCATCGCCTCGGATGGTCCGCGGCTTTGCACCAGCCAGCCGACCATGTTCCTGGGCTCGCGCGGCGCGGTACTGTTTGAACTCAGCGTGAACCTTAGAGAAACTGGATTGCATTCCGGCAACTGGGGCGGCTTGATACGTAATCCGGCCACCATCCTGGCCAATGCCTTGGGCAGCATCGTCGATCACAACGGCTGTATCAAGATTGCCGAACTGTTACCGCCATCGATTCCTGCATCGGTCAAGAAAGCATTGAGCAAGCTATCCATTACTGACGAATTGATGGGCCGTCAGATTGATTCTTCCTGGGGTGAACCCGGACTGTCGGCTGCCGAGCGCGTGCTGGGATGGAATGTATTGGAAATACTGGCCTTCACCTCAGGCAATCCGGCCCGCCCTGTGAACGCGATTCCCCCCACCGCCAAGGCCTTTTGCCAGTTGCGCTTTGTGGTTGGAACGCGCTGGCAAGAACTTGAACAAATTTTGCGCAGACACCTGGATCAGCATCACTTTGAATGTGTCGATATTCATGTCAGCCGGGGTGCCGCAGCCACCCGCCTCGATCCCGACAGCGTGTGGGTGAAGTGGGCAGAGCAATCCATGGCCAGCGTGGTCGATCCTAAGTCGATTGCGATCATGCCCAATCTGGGCGGAACGCTGCCCAACGATGTATTTTCCGACATCCTGGGATTGCCTACCATCTGGATTCCGCATTCCTATCCAGGGTGCGGCCAACACGCCGCCAACGAACACATGCTTGGCTCGATTGCCGAACAGGCCATGTTGATCATGACCAGCCTGTTTTGGGATCTCGGCGAAGTGGCGCTATCTGACATCGAGCAGCATGACGCCGTTTGCAACGCCGGGACCGACTAAGGCATCACCATAAATCATAAAAAATACGGAGCACAAGTTATGTCCACCTCAACTGCGTCCAGCATGGACGTCCCGGTCCAGCGCCAAAGTTCCTTGCCCTGCGTCATCGGTGCAGCGCTCATCGGCAATACATTGGAATGGTTTGATCTGTCTATCTACGCCTATTTTGCGTTGGCGATTGGCAAGACTTTTTTCCCCTCACAGGATGCCGCGCTATCGTTGTTGCTGGCATTTGCCACCTTCGGCATTTCCTTTCTGATTCGTCCGGTCGGCGCGCTTGTACTTGGCGCCTATGCCGACCGTGCCGGACGCAAGAAATCGCTGACGATATCGTTGAGCATGATGCTGGCTGGCACCTTCCTGATTGCCGTCATGCCCTCCTACGCCGCCATCGGCGTGGTCGCGCCCATCGGCATTTTGCTGGCACGCTTGATGCAAGGCTTTTCAGCCGGTGGTGAATTCGGCAGCTCTACCGCTTTCATGATGGAACATGCACCTAAAAAACTGCGCAGTTTCGTCGCCAGTCTGCAATTTGCCAGCCAAGGGCTGGGTGTGGTCCTGGCATCCTTATTCGGTTATTTTCTGAGCGTCAATCTGAACCCATCATCGATGCAGGAGTGGGGATGGCGCATTCCGTTCTTCTTCGGCTTGACGATTGCGCCTATCGGGCTTTACATCCGTAACACAGTCGACGAAAGCCCTGAGTTTGAACAAGCGCATCAACACGACCGCCATCATCCCGAAACAGCGCCGCCGGCTGTCTTGTTGCGTTCACAGAAATTATTTCTGTTGATCGCGGTCGGTATCATCATTATTTCTACCGCATCCACTTTCCTCATCAAGTACATGCCGACTTATGCGGAAGAAAATCTGAAACTACCGGCCTCAAGCGGATTTCTCGCCACACTTATCGCCGGTCTTGTGCTGACGTTCGTCACACCGCTGACAGGCTACTTTGCGGATCGGCTGGGACGTCTGCGCATCATGCTGTGTGCGGCCGTGTTATACATCGGTCTGGCCTATCCATTTTTTTACTGGATCAATGCCCATCCAGGCAAGGCCTCGCTGATCGAGGTGGTGGCGCTGCTCAGTTTGCTCAAGGCCGTCTATTTCGCGCCGCTACCTTCTTTCGTGGCCGATATCTTTCCCACTTCCAGCCGGGTTACCGGTATGTCTCTCAGCTACAGCATTGGCGTGAGCGTATTCGGTGGATTTGTGCCGGCGATTTCCATTTTCTTAATCAAGGTATGCGCCACACCTGTGGCGCCAAGCTTCTATCTCATCCTGGCTTCGGCACTCAGCATTGGCGCTTTGCTTGCCGCGCGCTTCAAACTCAGACTCAGATAGTCGCAAGAGGCTGGGTTTAAGAATTGCCAAGGCCGGTGCGAATTCAGATCAAATACGCGTAAAACTTCTCGATATTTGAACTGAATCTAGCATCTTGCCTCGATTGTGCGATTCGACATCCATCAAGGGGGCCGCTCACGAATCGCAAATAGTGCATGCTAAACGATATGCCAATGACCAAGGTGGTCGTAAACGATCTCACCATATCAGTCTTCCAACCGGAGCTTAAAACCCTCATGCGTTGCAAGAAAGCCAAGGCGTGCATAAAACCGATGTGCTTCAGTTCTGCTTTTGTCGCTCGTCAACTGCACTAAACCACAGCCACGCTCTCGCGCGAGCAGTAATGCTTTGCTGATGATCCAATTGCCGATGCCGTGGCCGCGCAAGCCGCTATCGACGCGGACGGCTTCGATGTTTGCCCGCAAGGCACCACGCCGGCTAAGGCCGGGAATAAAGGTCAACTGCAACATCGCGATGACGCGCCCATCCAGTTCTCCCACTAGTAGATACTGATTAGGATCACTATCAATCGCCTCGAATGCCTGTATATAGCAAGCCTCGTCGCTCCCAACGGCTTCACGATTTTTGCCCAAGCTGTCATCGGCCAGCAAGGCCAACAGCCGAGGCAAATCGCCGCGTAAAGCGCGGCGCGCGATCAAGTCTTCGTAGACTATCATCGGTGTCATATGATATTCACGCCTCTCTCATTCAATTGTTCAGGTTGCAGACCATATCCCCAACCCGTAATTTTTGTGCAGTCCATCATGCAAGTCCAGTTTCTGCCGGCTCAAAGAAAGACCCGATCGGTCATCGCAGCGGCGGATTGAATCTCATTGTGGTCGCAATCATCCTGTGGAACATCGTATATGTGCGACGAGTATATCAATTTGACGGAAGATTACCCGTGGAAGCAGAGCAATCATTCGACCCTAATCAGTTTCGCCCGCCCGCTACGATCAATTGCGCATGGACCGACCCCGCCGCCGATATCAACGACAGCCGTGTGGCACTAAGCGTCGAATTTTTTGGCGATCAAGGCAACGTTGCTGCCGCCGAAGGCGAAGGAGTTTGACATCACGGCCCGCAGTTGCTGATGATGGCGCGCTTGCAGTGCGACATAGTCCAGATCACATTCAGGATCTGGATCATCGAGGAACGCGGTCGGCGGCACTGCATCGGCGCGCAGTGCCTGTACGCTGATGACGAATTCCAGTGCGCCAGCGGCGCCCAGCGTATGTCCATGAACCGCCTTGGTAGAGCTGACCATGATGGACTTGGCATGTTCGCCAAATACAGCCTTGATGGAGGCTGTTTCGGCCACATCACCGGCAACGGTGGCCGCACCATGGGCATTGATGTACCCTATCCCGGACAGCGGCAACTGCGCCTCCGACAAGGCCATTTGCATCGCTCTGGCCTGTCCTGCGGGATCTGGCTTGGTGATATGGGTAGCGTCGTTACTGGTGCCGTAGCCGACCAGTTCAGCCAGAATCGTCGCACCGCGCGCCTGCGCTGAGCTCAGCGACTCAAGCACGATAGCCGCAGCACCTTCGCCCAACACCAGACCGTTACGATTTTTGGAAAAGGGCTTGCAAGAGCGTTCCGGATGGGCAGTATCCGTATTGGCGATCACCCGCAACGCATCCCAGGCGCTCAGCACAGCATAGGTCAACAAGGCTTCAGAGCCGCCGGCAATGGCGCGCTCGGCATAGCCATGACGAATCGCTCGAAATGCTTCCCCAATGGCTTGTGCCGACGACACGCAGGCGCTGCTGTAGGTCGTGACGGCACCGCCGAAACCAATCTTGAGTGCAATTTGCGCGGCGGCAGCATTGTTCATGCTGGCAACCACCGTCATCGGCCGCACGCGCCGCTTACCCTTGACGAACAAATCTTCGTAGCCAGCTTCCAGTGTCTGGGCGCCACCCATGCCCGTGCCCCAGAATACGCTGCTTCTGGTCGCCTGCTCAGAGTCAATATTGAGGCCGGATTGGGCAAAGGCTTCGTTGGCCGCCGCCAATGCCAATAAGGAAACGCGATCAAACAGCGCCGCTTCCGCTTTGGGAATCAGCTCGGGCAAGGGTGTCAGGATCTGGGCTGCAACACCACAGGTGACTTGCTCCGCATACGGGTGTTGCAAGAGGCCAATACCAGAATTGCCGTTTAAGGCGGCCTGAAAATTGACGCCAGCGCCCTGCCCGAGAGCAGAAATCGCACCCATACCAGTAATGACCACGCGTTCCATGGCGACTCAGTTCTGTGGCTTGTTGGCTACCAGGCCGTCGACAATATCGGCAATGTCCTGCACCACGACTAAGGTGGGACGTTCATCGCCCATTTTGACGCCGAACTCATCTTCCAGATCAAAAATCAGTTCGATCACTGACAAGGAATCTGCACCAAGTGATTCGAGTTTGGTGTCAGGTGTAATGGTCGCTGGATCGATTTCCAGACGTTCTGCAAGCAATCTTGCTACTGTGGCAAAGGACTTCATTTTTACTTTACTTTAGGCTACCAGGTCCGAGCTCGCTTGCTCCAGGGAATGATCGGATGGATTCAGGTTAGTGTTGAAAAAATCAATTGTTTCAGCGGCTACGGTTTCTTTCTCATTATCGAGCGTAATAATATGATACGAGTTTTTTAGTATGATTTTTTTCTTGATGACCGAGGAGATACGACTTTCCACCAAATTTGCACTTCTTGGTGTGGCCACGTCGTCTTCTTCCGCATGAATGATCAAGCTTGGGCAGCGCACTTTGTCGAGCGTCTTCCTGACTTTTTTAATCAAGCGATGTGCTTGAAAAATACCTTCAGCAGATAAACGCGAAGCGCCTGCCGCTGAGGATGTCGTAACCGCCATTTCGCGCTCTATCCATTTGCGCAGATTTTCGTTCTTCAAGCCGAATGGATAGCGTTCCTTGTAGGCATATCGGTAGCGCAACGGCGTGTAATACGCCAAAGGCAACAGAAACCGGTACTTGGGGATGCTCCAGCCATCGTAATACAAGGTCGTGGCCAGCAGCGACACTGCGGCCACTTCGCCAGGACGCTCCGCCGCCAATCTCAGCGCCAGTACCGCACCAATACATAGACCGACAATCGACACCGTATCATGATGACGCTTCAATTCATCGAAGCGAGCCTGCACTTCCTCGTACCATTTTTCGCTGCGAGTCGAACGATAATCATCCTTTTGTCCTGAGGCATAGCCATAGCCCGGGATCAAGGGAATCACGACGGTATAACCCGCCTGCTGCAACTTCTTGCCGACGAATTGCATTTCAAGAGGGTTTCCCATCAAGCCGTGCAGCGCCAAAACAGCGTGCCGACCACCAGGCAATTCGATGGACTTCATTATTCTCTAAAAAAATGTGTTTGTTTTTGGTGAAAAAATACTAGTTCCTGTTTGAAATTATATATCCATTGTTACAATTTGATAAATATAGATACAAAATTTTCAGCAAACAAGCCCAGGCAGCTACGTAGGCCTGCCTTAACCTTACTGGGCTAGCGCTTGAGCGCATTAGTTGTTGCGAAAGTCCTGTGCCAGGAAGCCGGCTGGCGGGTAGCGCCGGAGACAATTAGGCCAAATGCGTGCGATGTCACGTTTTTGTGAAACGATCTCATTTGCAAATTGGCGCCCTTGATCGCGTGCCGGTAACACCATCGCAACGATGGTGTCAGCCTATCTGAACCCACACTCTTGGAATGCAACTTCGGAGTCGCACAACTGCAAAAGCCGAGCGCTGGACCACGCTTGGTCAAGCTGAAGCCGCCTAGCCCTCTACAACAACGCCGGCAGGTGAATACTAAGCAGTGAGTTTTTTGGCGATCAAGGCGACGTTGCTGCCGCCGAAGGCGAAGGAATTTGACATGACGGCATGCAGTTCTCGATTGTGGCGAGCTTGCAGCGGCACATAATCCAGATCGCAGGCCGGATCTGGATCATCAAGGAAGGCCGTCGGCGGCACTGCATTGGCACGCAGTGCCTGTAAGCTGATGATGAGTTCCAGTGCGCCACCAGCGCCCAGCGTATGCCCATGAACCGCTTTGGTGGAACTGACCATGATGGACTTGGCATGTTCGCCAAATGCGGTCTTGATGGAGCTCGTTTCGGCCGCATCACCAGCTACAGTGCCGGCACCATGTGCGTTGATGTAATCGATCGCAGACAGCGGCAACTGTGCTTCTGACAAGGCCATTTCCATAGCTCTGACCTGCCCTGCCGGATCCGGCTTGGTGATATGCGTGGCGTCGTTGCTGGCGCCGTAGCCGACCAGTTCAGCCAGAATGGTCGCGCCGCGCGCCTGCGCCGAAGTCAGCGATTCAAGCACGATGGCCGCACCGCCTTCGCCTAGCACCAGACCGCTGCGATTTTTAGAAAATGGTTTGCAAGAGCGCTCTGGATGGGCGGTGTCGGTATTGGCAATCACTCGCATCGCATCCCAGGCGCTCAGCACGGCATGGGTTAGCAAGGCTTCTGAACCGCCCGCAATGGCACGTTCAGCATAGCCATCGCGGATATGCCGAAATGCTTCACCGATGGCCTGGGCCGACGATACGCAGGCACTACTATAGGTATTGACGGAGCCGCCAAAACCAAACCTGATCGCAATCTGCCCAGCAGCGGCATTATTCATGCTGGCAACAACCGTCATTGGACGGGCGCGCTGTTTATTCTTGAGCAGGATATCCTCGTAGGCCACTTCCATCGTGTTCGCGCCGCCCAGGCCGGTGCCCCAGAAAACGCTGCTTCTGACGGCCTGTTCAGGGTCGACGTTGAGTCCGGACTGGGCATAAGCTTCTTGGGCAACTGCTAATGCCAGCAAGGAAACACGGTCAAACAACGGTGCTTCAGTTTTCGCAATGAGCGCCGGCAAAGGTGTCAGGATCTTGGCCACAACGTCAAATCCGAGTTCATTGGCATAGGAACAATGCAAGAGGCCAATGCCAGAGTTACCACTTAAGGCTTCCCGGAAATTCACATCAGCCCCCACTCCGAGAGCAGAAATGGCGCCAACGCCAGTGATGACCACGCGTTCCATGCCGACTTAACTCTGTACTTTGTTGGCGACCAGGACGTCGACAATATCGGCGATATCCTGCACCACAACTAGTGAGGGACGCTCATCGCCCATTTTGACGCCGAACTCGTCTTCCAGATCAAAAATCAATTCGATCACCGCCAAGGAATCCGCACCAAGAGACTCCAACTTGGTTTCGGGCGTAATCGCATTGAGATCGATATCAAGACGATCTGCAAGTAATTTTGCTACTGTAGGAAAGGAGCTCATTTTTGGCCTACTTTGTACTAGCCATTCCTGGCTCAATTACGCCATTAAGCTAGGGAGTGACAAGATGGATTTAGGTTATTGTTGAAAAAATCAATTGTTTCAGCCGCGACTACCTCTTTCTCGTTATCCAGAGTAACAACATGGTAGGAATTTCCCAGTATGATTTTTTTCTTCACTGCCGATGAAATCCGACTTTCCACCAGATCGGCACTTCTCTGCGAGGCCACATCATCATCTTTCGCATGAATGATCAAGGTCGGGCAGCGCACCTTGTCGAGCGTCTTCCTGACTGTTGAGATCAAGCGTTGCGTTTGAAAAAGTCCTTCTGCCGAAAACCCGGAAGCGCTTGTCGTCGAAGTAGCAGCCTTCATTTCACGCACCACCCATTTGCGCAGCGTTTCATTCTTCAAACCATAGGGATAACGTTCCTTGTAGCGATAGAAGCGGCGCAGCGGCGTGTAATAAATCAGCGGCAACATGAACTGGTACCAAGGAACACTCCAGCCGTCGAAATACAGTGTCGTTGAGAGCACAGAAAGTGCCGCCACATCGTTCGGCCGTTCGGCCGCTAATCGCAGTCCCATTGCCGCACCAACACATAAGCCGAGAATCGACACCGTATCGTGGCGTTGTTTCAAATCGTCGAAACGAACCAGCACTTCCTGATACCATTTTTCACTGTGAACCAATTGAGGATCGTCCTTTTGTCCAGAGGCATAGCCATAGCCCTGAATCAAGGGAATCACCACGGTGTAACCCGCCTCCTGCAGTTTCCTGCCGACGAATTGCATCTCGAGAGGATTTCCCATCAGGCCAAGCAGCGCCAATACAGCATGCCGACCTCCGGGCAATTCAATTTTTCTCATTATTTTTTTCAAAAAAACAGGATGTTTTTGATGAAAACGACGATGTATGAAATTGAGTATATATGCCTCGTCACATGCCGATAAATCGCCTATTTTTTCATACAGATTTAATCTGCAACACGTCTCAAAAAACGAATCGCGTCACACCGCAATGCATCCAAACGGACTGCGATGAAAGGATTTCATCAAGAGCTGAACGACAACATCGGCGCGTTCGGCAGCACGACGACAGCCGGCGGGTAATTAATCCGGCGCGGAGACTTCGGTCTGACGTGCCGCTACTTGCGGTTGGCACCATACTTGATTGCGACCATTGTGCTTGGCTTCGTACAAAGCATCATCGGCATGACGAATGATCTCATTGAGATCGGTCTGGCCGTTCAGCATGCTTACGCCAAAACTGGCCGTCACCGAAATTTCCCGCCCATCCTCAACCAGGATCGATTGCGCGTTCAAAGTCATCCGTAATTTTTCAGCAATCAGTACCGCACGTTCTATGTCGACATCAGGAATCAGAATGACGAACTCCTCGCCGCCGTAGCGCGCCAGCACATCCATCTTGCGCAAAGACTTGAGAATCATTTGCGCCACCACCCGCAAAACACGGTCCCCTGCCAGGTGACCGTAATCGTCGTTGATCGATTTGAAATGATCAATGTCCAGCAGAATCAGCGCGAGTTTGTGACCATAGCGATTGGCCGCCAGCAATTGTTCCTGAGCGTAAGAAAAAAAAGCGCGGCGATTGAGTACGCCGGTCAGAAAATCGGTATTGGACGAAATCTGCAATTGATCAATCAGGCTCTCGCGCGAGCTGGCCCGCGAGATGCGTTCCAGACAGTGGGTCTTCAAGATGTCCAAGGCGCGCAGCATATCGCCTATTTCATCCTGATGGAGCGCCTGCGGAATCACGGTCTCGATATCATCTGCGGCCAGGCCGACAACGGCATCCGTAACCTGCAATACCGGGCGCAGCACACGCTGACGCACTAAATACAGTAAATATGTCAGCAACCCAGAGGCCAGCAATACCAGCAGCAGCACACTGATCAGACGCATGCGCGCCTGCCGGTGGCGCTCCTGCGCCGCGCTCAGTAGCTTGGCCAAAACCACATCGCGCAGACGCACGATGGTTTGCAGATGGGGCACGTATTTCGCCACGAATTGCGGTTCCGTCAAACCGTATTTTCCTGACACTAGCCCCACTTGGAGCAATTGATTCAGGAACGGCCGCGCTTTGCCGAAATATTCGCTGTCGACCTCGGCCAGCGCTGCATTCAATTCCGGATTGCCATGATGAGAGTGCATCTGTAGCTCAAGCAAGTCGCGCAACTGCTCGACACGGCCATCGAGTGCGCCGATTTCAATGACCTCCTCCTTGCTCAACGGCTGCTGAAAAATCAAGGACGCAGTAAAGCGAGAACCGAGCTGTCCGCAGTATTCACGCAAGCTGGAGATGATGCGAATGGCGATCAATCCATCGACTAGTGCTGGATCGGACTGGATCGGAATGGCAGATAGATCCGACACCACCATCGCCAGCGAGGGAATCAGATCCACGGCGCCATCGACAGCAGCATTGACTTGCTGCGCTGCTCGTTTGGTGTTGGGCAAGCCTATCTGCCCATCAACTTGCCTCCGCGCCGAACTCAAGGCGGTGCTTACCGTATCAACTCGATTGATGATGGGGATGACGTAAGATAAATGGGATTGCGTCTGTAGTGCGGCCAGCAAAACTGCCAGCGACTGATCACTTTGCTGGCGCGCCAGGTCCAGTTTTTTACGCAGTGCAGGCAACTCTTGGCCGGTGCCTCCCATGGCCGCATTGGCAGGGCCGCGCTCGACCGAGATTTTTTCCATCGCCATGCTGGCCAGGCGCACCAGGCGCAACGCCTCCGCACTATGCGCGCTACGCTGGTATATGCCCCATTCGGCCGACACAATAGCGACAGCCAGCGCAGAAAACAACAAGCTCAGCGCGATCGAGATCAGCCAGAATAGATGCTTTAACGACATACCATGAATTCCCAATACCGATCAAACATCGGAACGTTCATGCCGCAATGCAATACCTAGGGCGCCATCAATGGCGGCGCCGCTTAAATGATCCAGCCTTGAATCCAGTGTGATCCAAGCGCGGCAGCTTCGTCAAGCTTGCACAACTGATGGCGACATCAAAATTCGATAACGCGCACAGAGTGCGCCCATGTAAGGGGGCAAGCTATGTCGAATAAAACCAACTCAGCCTTTGAAGGTTTTTCGCCAAGCCGACGGCGACACTTTGAACGCCTTGCGGAACTGTAGTCTGAGTGATTCGGGCGAGCCGAAGCCGCTCAGTGTCGCGATCAGCTCAACGGAATGCGCGCTGCTTTCCAGCAGACGCTGGGCGAGCGCTAGCCGCTCGTCATGCAGCCACTGCCCGACTGTCGTACCCGTAAGTTGCTGAAATTGACGTGTCAGCGTACGACGACTCATCAATGCTCGGCTGGCAACGCTATCCAAGGTATGTGCCTGATTCAGATTGGCGCGCAGCCAGTCAATCAATTCAGATAGCCGATTGCCCGTGGCCGAGCCGGGCATCGGTTGTTCAATGAATTGCGCCTGTCCGCCCTGGCGGTGAGGCGGCACTACCAGCCGCCTGGCCACACTGTTGGCGGACGCATTGCCGAAACGCTGGCGCACCATGTGCAGACAGCAATCAATACCGGCAGCCGTGCCGGCCGAGGTGAGCACATTGCCATCTTCAACATACAGCACGTCGGCATCAACACGCACTGCGGGATAGCGCTGCGCGAAATGCTCGGCGTAAGCCCAATGGGTGGTGGCATTGCGCCCGTCCAGCAAGCCAGCTTCAGCCAGTACATAAGCGCCCAGACATAGTCCGACGATTTGCGCACCACGTTGCTGCGCCGCTGCCAATGCCGCCAGCAACGCTGGCGGCGGCACTTCTTCAGGATCACGCCAACTAGGGACAATAATCGTGTCGGCCGTTTTCAAGGCAGACAGTCCATGTTGGATGCCCAGCGTAAAGCCGACCGTAGTATTGATGGAACCGGGTTCGACCGCGCAAACCTTGAAATCGAAGCGCGTCACGCCAGCATGCGCATCGCCAAAAACGACGCAAGGCACCGACAAATGAAAGGGGCTGATACGGTCAAAGGCAACGACGGCAATCTTGGGTTTCGACATAGAGCAACTCCTGTGAAGCATGACATGGCGCGATATGAGTTGATACGGCCTGATATGGCCCGATCTTACCGCTTATTGTCATTCAGGTCACTTACCGGCGATACCGTCATCGCTGACAATGGGCCTACCTTAACCACTGAAAGAAGCCATCATGTCCAACCGAGCCCTGATCGTCATTGATATCCAGAATGACTACTTCCCTGACGGCCAATTCCCACTGTGGAACACAGAGCTTGTGTTAAGCAAGATTGAAAGCGCCATCGCCAAGGCGCGCATGGAGAAAATTCCAGTCATCCTGGTCCAGCACATTGCAGACGCCACGCGCGGTATTTCTCCCTTCTTCAACGCCGGCACACCGGGCGTCGAGATTCATCCACGCATACTGGCAGCGGCGCCAGATGCAAAAATCGTGATCAAGACGGCCGCCGATAGTTTTCATCAGACCAGCCTGGAGCAAACGCTATCGGCGCTAGACATCGACGAACTATGGATTTGCGGCATGATGACGCAGAACTGCGTGACCCATACCGCGATTTCCAAGGCCGCAGAAAAATATTGCGTCAACATTCTGAGCGATTGTTGCACCAGTGTGAGCGATATGATTCACCGCATTGCCCTTAGTGCGGTCGGCAATCGCGTTGCGCTGATTGCCTAGGCATCTTACTGCGCGTCATTCTTGCTGCCTGGCGCCGCGCTCAGGCTTTGCTTGTGCAGTTTTTTCAATTCCGCCTGACGTACTCTGAGTTCGGCCAGCTTCATCCCCTCCGGCAGCGGACGATGCTTGGACTGGCCGATGCGCTGAGCGTGGTAAATCCCGGTGTGGCCCGAAAACAGATAACTGACGATGCAGGCCAGCGCGGCAAAGGGACCAATATCCGGTCCGAACAATTCGATGGCCATGATGGTCGAGGCAAGCGGCGTATTGGCGGCGCCGGCAAACACGGCCACGAAGCCGATTCCGGTCAACAAGGCAAACGGTAGATGCAGCAAGGGCGCCAAGGCGTTGCCGAGGGTTGCACCGATGTAAAACAGCGGCGTCACCTCACCGCCTTTGAAGCCGGTGCCGAGTGACGTGACGGTAAATACCATCTTGGCGAAAAAGTCCCAGGGCGCGACCGGATGCTGAAACGATTCCAGTATCACAGGAATGCCCAGGCCAATGTAGCGCTGCGTGCCCAGCGCCCACACCGCAACGGCGACGATGATGCCGCCGATGAACGGGCGCAGCGGTGCATAGGCGACGTGGCGCTTCATGAAACCCGACAGTGCATGGGTGGAATTGGCAAACAACATGCCGACCAAGCCAAAAATGATTCCTGCCGCGATCACGGCGAGCACACTCCAGAATGCCACCGGTGTGGTTGCCGTCAGCACATAGTGGGTATGGTGCACCCCCCAGGCCAAGCCGATCTGGTCCGCCACGATGGCAGCCACGAAGCAAGGAAAGATGGCGTCATATCGCATGCGTCCAATGGCCAGCACTTCCAATCCAAAAATTGCACCGGCCATGGGAGTGCCGAATACCGAGGCGAAGCCGGCGCTGATGCCAGCCATGAGCAGAATACGTCGGTCGGCGTGGACTAGCCGAAACAGATGCGTTAGCTGGTCGGCCAGCGCGCCACCCATCTGCACTGCCGTACCTTCACGTCCCACCGATGCGCCAAACAAATGTGAAACGATGGTGCCGGCCAACACCAAAGGCGCCATCCGCAAGGGCACTATTTTTTTGGGATCATGGATTTCGTCAATGAGTAGATTATTGCCGGCCTCAACCGGTTTTCCGGTATGCAGATAGAGCCAGCCGACCGCAAAACCGGCCAGCGGCAACAGCCAGATCACCCACGAATGCGCTTGCCGCCAGGCAGTGGCAAGGTCCAGCGAAAATAGAAAGAAAGCTGAGGCAGTGCCCGCCAGGACCGCGACCAGGGTAGCGATCACACTCCATTTGCCGACATACCGCAGCAGATCGATTTGTTCAGGGTAACGGTAGTGTTTCATGTGGACCAGTGTCGAATAAGTCGACCCGATCAACACTGGACTTTGAGCGTATGCCTACAGTCCCGGCTGACCGGGGTTCTGTAGGCATCATCAGCCCCGGCATAAAGCCGGTGGCGGTTCGAGGAGGTATGCCATCTCCGGACGGCAGATAGTAGCAAGTTTTGAGCGGCGCGACAACTTGACGCCATCCGTTTATCCGGACTTAGCGCCGCGCATCATGCCTGATCAAACAAGCTCTGACCAATGTATTCACCCGGCTTGACGCCCGGAGGACAGGCAAACAGAGCGCTACCGACGTGGGTGGTAAATTGATTAAGCATATCGAACTTGGCCATGTTCTCGAACATCTTGGTGAACCCGGTTCTGGGGTCACGCTGATAGCACTGGAACAACAGGCCGGCATCGAAGGTCATGGCCTGGCGCCAGGGCGGCCAGCGTTCTGCAATCTTGGTGACGCCATTATCATAGGCGTAGGCACGCCGCAAAATTTGCGCGCCGTCATTCGATTGCGGTGCCGCCATACGAGCGTGCGCATGCTCGGGTAAGACCGGATTGCCATCGGCATCGGTAGCGTCCAGATCCAGTGGTTCAAATTCGTGTTTTTTGCCCAGCGGTGCTCCGGAATATTTGCAGCGCCCGACGGTCTGCTCCTGAAAACTCAACTTCATGCGGTCCCAGTGCTCCAGCGCGATGCGAATCGGTCGGATCACCATATAGCTGCCCTGCTGCATCCATCCCGGCCCTTCTTCGCCGACCCAGACAAATTGCTTCATTGTGGCAGCATCCTTGGTCTGGATATTCATGGTGCCGTCTTTGAAGCCCATTTGATTGCGCGGCGTCTCACCTGGTTTGTAAGCGGCCTGATAGCCGGTTTGCGCCCAGCGAATCGTGGCAATGTTGTAAGCCAGCGCCACCATACGGCGCAGCGCATGCTCGACTACCTGAGCGTCATCGGCGCAAGCTTGTATCGACAGATCGCCGCCACTACGTTCAGCGATCAATTGATCACCGGTGAATTTCGGCAAATCCGCCAATGCAGCAGGACGCTGCGAGGCCAGTCCATAACGATCCACGCCGTCTTTTTCAAACAACCCGGGGCCGAAGCCAAAGGTGATGGTCAGTCGTGCCGCCGTCAGACCAATGGTGTCGCCGGAAGTCTGGGGCGCTTGCTCCCCATCGGCATGGGCAGGCACTTGCTCCGGTCCGTGCATCATGTCGGCAGCGGCTTGTGTCCATGCCTTGAGCAAACTGATCACGTCTTCTCGCTTGGCAGTCACCAAATCAAACGCCATGAAATAGCTTTGCCGCGGCATCGGTGTTGCGATGCCAGGCTGATGTTGACCGTAAAACGCCACCGTGTCTGACGCCTTGAGCGTGCTGGCTGCCGCTGACGTCACCAGGCCCACGGACGATGCCGGCACCGCTGCCGCCGCCAAAGCCGCACCGCTCAGAAAGCGGCGGCGCTTAGGATTGTGTTGCTGTTCGTCCATTACGGTGCTCCGAGTACCAAGGTATTGACATCATCTTCCACGTAATAAAGACCTTTACCGTCCGGCGTCAACGCAATACCGAACAAATCACCATTGCCTGGCGGCGACTGGGCCTGATTCGAATCGAGCCAATGGCCGTAAATCTGCTTGCCCGCGATTGGATCTACTTCAACCGCTTGACCGTTCTTGCCATTGGCCACGATCAAATGACCGGCAGGCGTCATGACCATGGCCAACGGCCAGCCCAATAAGCCATCCTTGGTAATCAGGCGGCCAGTCTTGGCGCTGTCGGTACGCGTGCTGGCATTGTCAATGGCAGTGATTTCATTGTCCAGGCCATCCGTGACATATAGGGTGTCATCTGCGCCGAGCGCGAGCCCAGTCGGACCGAACAGGAAATTATCACGATCGGCGCGTTGCGAAAAACCATTGCCAATCACGGTTTGGCTATCCAACACCGGTTGCTTGCCTTCAGGAATGCTGACTTCCAGGCGCAGCACCGTAGCGCTGTGGACTGTTAATGGATATTTATGCTCTGCATCCAATACATTAGGTCCTGGTACGTCAAAGCCGGCCATGCTGATGAACAGCGTCGCTTTGTCGCCATGATCGATGGTCACCATATTGCCCCAGGGGCCGTTGATGGTTGGACCGGCCCAGGTCGCGACATGATGTCCGTTGGCATCGAACACCAGCATGCAGCCATCGCCCTTGGTGGCGGTGGTGCCGTCTTTGCTTGGCGTGCTGCCGACAATGACCCAGCCACTCTTGAGCATGGTCATGGCAGTAGTTAAGCCAACGCCGCCTGGACATTCCTTCAGGTTCTGCGGCACTTGAGCAAACAGCTTGGTTTCTTTGGTCGAGGGACGATAGCTCACGATGGTGGTGCCGGTGCCCTGCAGGTTCAAGATGTTGTTGAAATTATCGACCAGCACGTCGTCTTTTTCGATGGCGCCTACCGATACCGGTGCGACCACAATGGCGTAGGGATTGACGTCACCGTTATCGGGCGTGGTCAAGGCCAGCGTCTTGTGATGGCGAATCGTTTCCAGCATGCCTCTAGGCTCTGCTGCAGCTACGGCGAAGGTGCTCAGCCCCAGGGCCAGCACCAGAGCACAGCGCATGGCGCGCTGTCCCATCGTCATCGATGGCATTGCTTCAGTTCTCATGATTACGTAATGCTTTCGTCAGAAGGAAATATTTGTGCGTACACCCAGCACCAGTTCATTTTTGAGGCGGCGCGAAGCATCATTGGGATCAACCACGCCGGCACCGGGGTTAAACACATATTGAATGTCCGGTTGCACTTGCAGCCACGGCGTGACTTGATATTGATAAGTCAATTCGACAAATTTTTCGCTGCTACGTACTGGCGATGTCGTCCCGTTGTAGGCGTTGTTATCCGCATCATACGCGGATGCCTGACTGCTGACGTGCGCTTCTCCCACGCCGATGCCAAAGGTGTCGTCGGTGCGATAACGGAACGGGCTATGGAAAACCATGCCGGCATTCAGGCTGAAGTCGATCAGATTGCGATCCTTCAGCGGTGTGCCCATGACCCGCGCAAACAAGGCAATGGTGCGATTAGGGTCCGTAGCATCACGCCAGACAAGATGGTCGGCTACGGCATACACGGCATAGTCACCATGATGTTGCTGAGCATTGCCGCTAGAGAGCGGATTTGCCAGCGACAAGCCGCTATCATCGTAGCGCTGATCGGAAAACTGCTGCGTGTTGTACCAGGCACCGATACGGTAAGTCCAGCCCAGCGGTTCCGATTGCCCTGGCTCGACCATACTGCCCAAGGTCGGATAAGAAAACTGCACTTCGACGATGGACAGGGTGCCGTGACCAACCGGGAAGCTCAATCCATTGTGGTTTTGTATTTGCGAATCGCCACTGGAATTAGATACCGGCGTTGCACTAAAGACGCCAGCGAGCACCGTCACACCATTGACCGGGCGGATCGCAAAACGCGTACCCAAGGCCGACAAGGGATAGGCCGGGCCGCCGGCAGGCATGTCGGCCGACGGCAACATCGGCCAGCCGAACATGGTATTGACGAAATACAGGGCATTGGTGCTGACCATGAATTCCTGATCCAGGCTTTGTTGACCGACTTTGATGTCGAGCCGGTCTTCATCCAGGAATTTCTGGTCGTACCACAACTCCCACAGGCGCGTGCCGCGATCGGCTTCGATACCACTGGCTGTCTGCAAGGTGTCCAGATTAGAGGCGCTCAGATTGTTGCCATGAATCTGCAAGGCACTGACATTGAACAAGCCGCCATACAAGCCAAAGGCGCGCTGCGTATTGAGCTGCATGGTGGCCGTGGTCAGTCCTTCGTATTCAAAGCCCTGGCGCGTACCGCCGCTGGTGTTGCCCAGGTACTCACTGGTCTCTTGTATGCCTAGCGATATGCCATGATTGCTCAAGGCTGAACGCAAGCCCCCCATATCACCCAACAAAGCGTTGCTGCGGTTGAGTCCATCCCAAAAACCAGTTGTACCGCTACTGGCTGAGGTGTCATCGGTATTGGCGGGAAATGACATTGGTGGTGGCGCGGCAAAGGCATTGGCTTGCAAAAGTGCAGCAATGGCCAAGGCGTAGCGGCTCCGGCGAATCAGCTTAGCTGTCGGGCGTGGCTGAGGATGTGCGGGCTTAGGACTAGGGTCGTTATACATATAATAAGAAGGCTTTGCCAATCTATTGGTCGTCAAATAAACACGATTAAACTGAGCGCTTCGATTGGCTAAGGCAAGACAGCATATTCACGAGCAACATCGCGCAAGATTTTATCCGCGCTGCGAAAACTATCTTCATATCGCTATTTCAGAGCATATACATAAGAATCGCAATAAGAATACTTCGCATTCACAAAGTAGTAATCCGGATAAATGTAACCAATTGTAATAGTTTGAAACTTATGATCTTTGTCAGGATTTCGTCATCATCAGACCGAAATTTTGTGCAAAAATTGGACGGCAAGTTGTGTACGTCGATTTGATTGATATTTGGCCTAGCGGCGCGTTCAATTTCAAGAAGATGGATTGACGAGGGGTGCCTGCGAGGGGGGCCTACAATACGCAATCGCAAGGAAAACTGTTGGCAGCACTGACCAGCCAGCCTGACTAGTCAGCGTGCTCTCATGATGAGGCTTACAAAACAATCGGATAGAAGCGATTGATGATCAGCAGCCCCAGCAACAGCGTGATGCCAAGCGACAAACTCCAGCCTATCAGTTTCTTCTCGATGGGCAGCAAAGGCTCGATACTGGCATTGTTCAACTCACCGCGCAGATCTTGTTCCGACATAGACGACTCCCGATTAGTTAAGTAAAGGTGGTTTAACGCCACTGAAAAAAATCCACGACACCAGCAGTCCAACCCAGATCACGAAGCCGAACAGGCTTACCAGATACACCGCGACCAGCTTACCCAATCCTTCCCGCCATAAGACCCGGACATTAGACAGTACGCCGATGGAGAAGAAGGTCAAAATGAAGAAGATCACGCGAAACGTATTAGCCGTGCCGATGGCTGGCGTAATCTTGACCAGGGTTTCCGGCGTAGCCGTGCTGGCGGCATAGAAAGCCAGTGCGAAGGTCAGTACAAAACCGATGATGAATTTCGGAAAGCGCTGCCAGATCTCGCCCACGCGGGCCTTTTCTGCGCCCTTTTGCACATTGATGTGGTTAGTCCAGATATAGGCCAGAATAAAAGCCCAGACACCGATGAAGAGATCGATAAAAACCTTCACCGCAGCCGTCGTGCCGAGAATCCAGCCTGGCTGATATTGAATGCCCTCGCCCGCGTTCTTGGCCAGAATCAATGCCTCGGTGATGCCACCGGCAGCTACTGCTGCACCGTCGGTCTTGACCGCCAAACCTATCCATGCAGCCGCCACCAGTGGCTCATGCGACAGGAAGGTCTGGGCCAGAAACGGCAGAATCAACACCTCAACCACGGCGAAAATCACCACCAGTGACGACACCAATACCGGCACCGACGGCCGTGAGCGGATCGCGCCACCGGTGGCAATGGCTGCGGCCACGCCGCAAATCGAAATGCCTGAAGCCAACGGCGCGGCCCACTCGCGGCTAAAGCCAAACCATTTGCGCGCCACGAAGTAGACCACGGACCAATAGATCAGGTAAGCCTCGATAATGGCGGCGATACCGCGCAACAATACCGAGCCGGCCAGCGATAGCTTACCGGCGACAGTCACCGCAATGAAGGCACCAAGGATGACGATGGCGATCTTGATATACAACTCGGGACGAATCGCCTCCTTAAGCCATTGCGCAAAACGCGGAAAAAAGTTGCCGACGATCAAGCCGGCGACGAGGGCAAAAATAAACCCCCCTTCATTAGTCAGCCGCAAGGACCAACTGATGCCAAATTTCTTGAAGTCGGCCGGGGTGACTGCCGCGAAATTGGCATAGTTGCCGATGATCCAGCTGGCATAGGCAATTGCGAAGGCGGCAGTAAATGCCAGCGCAAAGCGTTTGACATCGATCTTCAAGGCTGCCGCGCCTACACTGAGCACCGCCAGCAAGGCAATATAGGTGGCAAGCAACGCGCCCACCCCGCCGAGTTTGGCATACGATGCGGAAGTGCTGCCAAGCGCACTGCCAAGTCCGGTCCAGACCGAGGTTGTCACCACCCACCCCAGTAGATTGGGCCCGGCAATACTCACCAGCGCCAGCACGAAGATCAGTAAACCTATCCAGACTGCAAGCCAGTCTTCGGATAGCTTCGAAGCCGGTATCGCATCGCTATTGATATCATTTGCTACCACTGCATTGGACATCAGGAAGTCTCCATAAAGAACAGATAGACGCAGCAACCTGAAACAGATCACTACGCCATCTGATGAGCATGAACCACAATGTGTGAATGGCACGGCACCTAGGAGGTACAGCGCCAGGCGAGAAATCCGATTGACCTCTAGACAGGATGACTCGTGCCTAGACCATACTTTCCTTGCTTACGGATGGGTACGAATCAATTTTTATATTTATATTCGCTGCGTGATACAAGGCATCGTAGGCAAGGCATCGCAGGATGCAGAAAACGGTATCTGCTGGGCGCAGGCCGCTCGTGGCGGCCAAATTTGGCGCGCCACCTAATAACAGGCAATAACAGGCAAGAGCGGCTAGAGGCTTTTTCAGGCGTCCAGCTTGAATCCACCCACCACTGCCGCCAGCCGCGCAGCCTGATCCTGCAATGACTGCGCAGCAGCGCTGGCTTGCTCGACCAAAGCCGCATTTTGCTGGGTCGTTTCATCCATATTCGTGATGGCGCGGTTGATTTCCTCAATCCCACTGCGCTGTTGGGCACTGGCGCCGGCAATGTCGCTGACGATGCCACTGACGTTTTTCACGCTACTGACAATTTCAACCATGGTCAATCCGGCCTGCTCCACCAATATGCCCCCTTCGCTTACTCGGGCCACCGACGAATCGATCAATATCTTGATTTCCTTGGCCGCCTGGGCGCTGCGTTGCGCCAGACTGCGCACTTCGCTGGCAACGACCGCAAAGCCGCGCCCCTGCTCGCCGGCACGAGCCGCTTCCACTGCCGCATTCAAGGCCAGGATATTGGTTTGAAAGGCAATCCCATCAATCACCGCGATGATGTCCACAATCTGATGCGAAGATTGATTGATGGCGGCCATCGTCGCCACCACGTTGCCCACTACTTCGCCGCCTCGTTCGGCAATGCTCGATGCCGTCAGCGCAAGCTCGCTGGCCTGGTTGGCGTTGTCCGAATTCTGCTTGACCGTCGCAGTCAGTTGTTCCATCGCCGACGCAGTTTCTTCGAGTGCCCCGGCTTGACCTTCAGTGCGGCTCGATAGATTGAAGTTGCCGCTGGCAATCTCGGAAGAGGCGCTTTTGACAGCTTCGCTGGTATCACGAATTTCTTGCAGTATTGCCGTGATCTTGTGCACGAAGGTATTAAAAGCACGCGCAATCTGACTAACCTCATCCTGACCGCCCTCAGGCAAGCGCATGGTCAGGTCACCTTCGCCAGAGCTCACGCCTTCCATGGCAACAGTCACTTGCGAGAGCCGCTTGAAAACAGTCTTGGTAATAACGCCCATCAGCAAGGCCGCCAGCGCCGCCACCAACAAGATAGCCAGCAGCGCAGAGCGGCCGGCGTGGCGCATGCCGGCATTGACATCGGCTTTGTCCATGGCCACCATCAAGGTCCATTCGGTGCCTTTGATCGGTGTCGCGTATAGCAGCTTGCTGGCGCCGTCGAGCGATATTTCTATGCTCTTTTCAGCCGAGCTGAAGCTATTGAGGCGCTCGGCACTCAACTCCGGCACCCATTGCGTAGCCGGTTTATTGATCCATTGCGCATCAGGATGGGCCAGCATCAAGCCGTCATGATCGACCAGAAAAGCGAAACTGGCCGGCGTCGGATGTACCGCCTTGACGACATCGCTGACGCCATCCAAAAACACAGCGGCGGCAACCACACCTTGCAACTCGCCGTTGTTTGTCACCTGGGCGGTAAACGACACCATCGGCTTCTTGGTCACGACGTCGGTATAGGGCTTGGTCACCACTGCGCGGCCGGCCTGGACTGATTGCTTATACCAGGCGCGCCCGGTCGGATCATAGCCGGCAGGCAAACCGTCTGCGCTGGAGGTGAAGGCGACTTTGTCTTGCCTGCCAAAAGTGGTGACGTAGAAGTCGCCGCTTTTTTGCAGCTGTTTGATCACAAATAAAGGGTCTGCCTGCAACACGCCGTCTGCCGCCGCTGCCGTCATACCGGCTTTGGCGGCGACCCATAGATCGATGGCCGAGGCATAACCATCGGCGATGGAACGCGAATGGGCGTCAACGGTGCGATCATTATCGCTGCTGACAAGCACGTAAGACACCGCGCCAACCAGGCTCAGACAGACCAGCAGCATGGCAATGCTGAAGATGAGAATACGTGTTCTGATCGATCTAAACATAATGATTTCCCCCATTGCTTTATTGCAATTTAAATGATGTTTTACTGCCGCCGAGCAACTAGACAAACGCGCCAATGCATGCCGTTACCGCAGCGCGCACAGAACCACTGGTGATAAAGGAATGCGCTACCTGAATATCATTGTGAAACCAACGATCACCATCCAGACAGGCCGGAATCTGGCGACGGATTTCGTCATACGCGGCCTGCGTGCCTTGGCCCAACACAAAGCCCTGCAACAGACTTTCCGTCATGCTTAAGCCCTGCGCCGCCAGCAACATCTCAACGCCGACGATGTATTGGGTATTGGCGACCACGGTGGCGGCCTTGCGCGCGCACCAGGTCGAGTTGGAAACGTGGTCTTCGCTATTACCCTTGGCAGAGATGCTGTCGACACTGCCGGGCATGCTCAAGGTACGGTTTTCCATTACCAGCGAGCTCATCGAACATTGCACCACCGGATAGCCGGTGTTGACGCCGCGAATGCCACTCATCAGATTGCGCGGCAGCCCCCAGGACAAGGTCGGATCGATCAAGCGCGCGATGCGGCGCTCACAGATACTGCCCAGATCGGTGATGGTCATGGCCAGCAAATCCATGGCCTGCGCCAAATACTGGCCATGGAAGTTACCGCCGGAGATGATTTCAAAGCCACCATCGGGCTTATCGAAAATCAGCGGATTGTCGGTTGCCGAGTTGATTTCCTTGAAGACGATGGTATCGATGTAATCGAGCGCATCGAACACCGGACCATATACCTGCGGCGCACAACGCAGCGAGTAGACATCCTGAATGCGCGCGGTGTAGGCGATATCGTTGCGGCGCAGTTCTTCAGGCAATTGCACCGCGCGCGCGGCGTGGGTGGTGCGGGTCGAACCTTGCAGCAAGGTTCGGATCACGGCCGCCGTCTTGATCTGTCCGGCGTGCGGACGGGCCTGTTGAATGCGGGCATCAAACGCCGACATTTCAGCGCGCATGGCTTCCAGCGTCAATCCCAAAGATAGGCAAGCATCAGTGAGCAGATGGCGCGCATCGTAGGCCGCCAATACCGCTACCGCCAACGATACCGTACAGCCATTGATCAGTGCCGAGGCATCTTTGGCCTTGAGATCGAACTTGACCTCGCCAATGGCCGCTTTGGCGATCGCCTCAGGCGCACTCATGCGCAGTCCCAGATACATCACTTCAGCTTCGTCGAAACCGGCAATGGCAGCAGCCAAGTAGGACAAAGGCGCCAGATCACCGGAAGCGCCGACCGAGCCTTTTTGCGGCATGATCGGATGAATCCCGGCATTGATGAATGCCAATAAACGGTCCACCACCTCCACCCGCGGCGCCGAATAATTGGAAGCGAAGGCATTGGCGCGCAACAGCATGGTGGCGCGGCTGACTTCTTCAGAAAACGGTTCGCCGATGCCGGCGCTATGCGCCTTGATCATTTGGGTCTGGAACAAGGCAATGTCTTCAACCTTGATGCGGGTGTCCTTGAGCAGGCCTACGCCGGTATTGAAGCTGTACATCATGGGCGCCTCATCATGCATCCAGGTAGCTTCGATGTAATCCCTGCTTTGCTTGAGTGCGGCCCGCGAAGAAGCCGCCAGCGCCACCTTGGCATAGCCGTCCTGGCCGGCACGCGCTACGTTGAGGACTTGTTGGGCATCCAGGCTGAAGCCGTCGATGATGATGGTCACGAAATTTCCTTTAAGAGAGATGAAACTGGTCGGCAACCTGTGTCCGCAGCCAGGCCGTAATGGCTGTTGGCGCTGGCCCCATGGTTGCGGCAGAACTGGCGCCAGCGCCGGCCCCGCAGGCAATGTTTCGCATAATTTCCCTACTGCAATGCAGGTTTAGCCCGCGCTCTGGCGCACGATTCAAAACATTTTCCTGATGATAAAAATTATATTTTTTATTGTATTCAAAAATTGTATGCAATATAGTGATCTTGTCGTTAGGCGTCAAAAATATTTATTGAAATTGTCCTGCCGACAACACCAGCAGCAGCCATAAAACACTCGAACATATGCGTTTTGATTATCTACGCGATTGAGCTGTTCAGATGCGCTGTCAGCCGGGTTGAGGCAGTCCAAAATAAGAACAGGAGACTGAAGTGCGTCGTTTTTTCAAATCATTGTTCGGGCAGGTCGTCATTGCCCTGCTAGCCGGTATCGTTGTCGGTTTGGCATTTCCACACGTGGGCGAAAGTCTCAAGCCCTTGGGCGATGCCTTCATCAAACTGATCAAGATGATCATTCCGATGATTGTCTTCTGCGTCGTGGTACAAGGCATTTGCGGTGCCAGCGATCTCAAAAAAGTGGGTAGCGTCGGCATCAAAGCCATCATTTACTTTGAAGTGGTGACCGCTATTGCGTTGATATTGGGGCTATTACTGGCTTACGTCTTCCATCCCGGCGTTGGCATGAATATCGATCCACGCTCGCTCGACCCCAGTGGCTTGCGCAGTTATGTAGAAAATGCCGGCAAGGTCAAAAGTGCCAACTTCGGCGATTTCATCATGCAAATCATCCCCGACACCGCCCTCAGTGCCTTTACCTCTGGAGATGTGCTGCAGGTACTGCTGATCTCGGTGATTTTCGGTTGCGCCTTGCTGCTCATCGGCGACAAAGGCCGGCCCGCAATGAGTCTTATTGCGGCCCTGTCAGCAGCGTTCTTCAAATGCATGTCGTTCTTCATCCGCCTGGCGCCGCTCGGCGTATTCGGCGCCATTGCCTTTACCGTCGGGCGTTACGGCATCGGTTCGCTCAAGCAACTAGGCATGTTGGTACTACTGTTTTACGGAGCCGTGATTTTCTTTGTGGTGGCGGTGTTGGGCGCGATTATGCGACTGTCGGGACTGAGCATTTTCAAGCTGATTCGCTATTTACGCGAAGAATTGATCGTGGTGCTGGCCACCGCCTCTTCAGATAGCGTGTTGCCGCAGATCATGCAGAAATTGGAATTGATGGGCATCAAAAAATCCACTGTCGGTTTGGTGATTCCAACCGGCTATTCATTCAACCTCGATGCCTTCTCCATCTACCTGACCATGGCGGCAGTATTCATCGCCCAGGCCACCAACACCCATCTGGCACTGAGTGACTTGCTGCTGATTCTGGCGGTAGCACTGATTACCTCCAAGGGGGCGCACGGTGTGCCGGGTTCGGCGATCGTGATTCTGGCGGCGACCTTGACCACGATCCCTGCCATTCCGGTGGTCGGGCTGGTGTTGGTGTTGTCGATCGATTGGTTCATCGGCATCGCGCGTGCCGTCGGCAATCTGCTCGGCAACTGTGTGGCGACCGTGGTGGTGGCATCGTGGGAGAAAGACATCGACAAAAGCCGCGCACGTGCAGTTCTCAATGGCGAACTGAGTGTCACATCCTTGGCCTGAGACAGGCAGGTGGCTTGTGCCATACACTGAGGGTACAATTGAGCCAAGTCTGAGGCAATAAGACTGCTGAATTTCCCTCGGTTGGCGTCGGTCAAACGCTTGCCGGACACACCACCACTCCCCTTGCCATCCTATGACCGCAGCAGTACCGCAATCCGATAGTTCCGAAGCCATTGCACGCGATATCACCCTGGCCATTGCCGAACAGCGGCTGCCGCCCGGCACCAAACTGCGCGAAGAGGCGCTCGCGCGGGTCTATCAGGTCAGCCGCACCAAGATTCGGGCGGCGCTGGTGATGTTGGCCAAAGATAAACTCATTGATCTGATTCCAGACAAAGGCGCCTTCGTCGGCAAACCGACAATGGAAGAAACGCGCGAGATCTTCTTTGTACGACGTACCCTGGAAGCCGCCATGGTGCGCGAATTCATCGCGCGTGCGACGGCTGAGGACTATGTCCGACTGGAAGCCCATCTGCAGCAAGAACGCTACGCCATAGAAGAAAAGACTTCGCAGGTGCGCTCAACGCTGTTGAGCGACTTTCATATCCTGCTGGCCAATATTGCCGGCAATGCAGTGCTCAGCGACATTCTAGCCAAGCTGGCCGGACGCAGCTCCTTGATTACCATGCTATATCAATCTACCCGGGATGCCATCTGCTCCACCGAAGAGCACACGCAGTTCATCGCCGTCGCCAAAGCAGGCAAGGTCGATGAGGCTATCGAATTGATGACGCATCATCTGTTGCATGTGGAGCAGGCACTCAAATTTGAACCGCAAGAAGATCACAAGAAGGATCTGGCCAAGCAGTTGCTGCTCTAAAATTAGACCAGTCGCGTGGCCGGGTAAGGCGTGATCAATTCAGCGAAACGGTCTGCCAGCGTCGTTCTGGCACGTGCCGGCCAGATTGCGCTGAGCTCAAAATACGGCAACGCGGCAGCGTCGCTGATCTCACACAACTTGACGCCATTAAATTGCAATGCCCGCACCGAGCCTGGCAGCAGCGACACGCCACATCCGGCCGCGACGCAGGCAAGCACAGTCAACGAACGGTTTGCGTCCTGCACGATTTCCACCGCGCAACCGGCTTGCCGGAACGCACTGAGAATGCCCGCCCGAACGCTGGGCAACTGTCCCTGTGAAAACCAGACCAGCCCGTGTGGCGCGAGCTCGCACAGGGATACGCTGGCGTCGGCAGATACCGGGAAGGTCTCAGGCAACACCGCGATCAAGCGTTCCCGTGCAATCAGCTTCTCGCGCATCTTGCCGGCAACTGCAACCGGCGTATGTAGCAAGCCGATATCAATTTCTCCTTGCTCGAGCGCATGTGCCTGTTCGGCATTACTCATCTCGCGCAACACCAACTCCACATCCGGCACCGACACCCGCAGCGCAGCGATAGCGCGTGGCAGCACCTCGAATAGCGCTGACGAGGCAAAGCCCACCGTCAGTCGTCCTGCGCGTTGTGCACCAACCTCTCGAGCGCGGTGCGAGGCGGCATCGATTCTGGCAACACTGATACGCACATCCTCGACAATGGCCAGCCCCGCCGCAGTCAGGTCCGCGCCCCGTCGCGTGCGGCTAAAGAGCTTGACGCCCAGGTCCTTCTCCATCCGAGTGAGGGCCTGACTCAGCGCGGGCTGGGCGATGTTCAGGCGCTCTGCGGCACGGGTGACGCTGCCGGCATCAACCACGGCCAGGAAGTATTTCCAGCTACGTGTTTCCATATTAAAACGATATGAATAAAGATTATTCATATCATATATCTTTATCCAACCAATCTTTAGAATGGCATCAACAATAAAGAAGCTGGCGACTGCCTGTCGTTTGCACATAAAAAATCTGGAGATAAACATGAACTGGTATCGCGACATTTCGACGTCGGAAAAGCGCACCCTGTGGAGCTGTTTTGCTGGCTGGGCGCTTGATGGTGTCGACACCCAATTGTTTAGCCTGGTGATTCCGACGTTGTTGGTGACCTGGGGCATCGGCAAGGGCCAGGCAGGCTTGATTGGTGGTGCCACGCTGGTCGCCGGTGCGGTGGGCGGACTACTGGCAGGGATGTTGTCGGACCGTTACGGGCGCGTGCGTGCGCTGCAAATCACCGTGATTTGGTTCTCCTTGTTCACCTTTCTCAGCGCTTTTGCACAGAACTTCGAACAGTTGCTGGTTCTCAAGGCATTGCAAGGCGTGGGCTTTGGCGGTGAATGGACGGCCGGCGCAGTGCTGTTGGCCGAGACCATGCGCGCCGAACATCGCGGCAAGGCCATGGGCATCGTGCAGAGCGCATGGGGTTTCGGCTGGGCCGGTGCGGTGCTGCTCTACACCTTGGTGTTCTCGTTTGTCTCGCCGGAATGGGCATGGCGCTTGCTGTTTGGGATTGGCGTCATTCCTGCCGCACTGGTGCTGTATCTGCGTCGTAACGTGGTAGAGCCGCCACGAGCCGCCAAGTCTGAGCCCGGTCCCGGCCAGGCAAAGACGACATTGATGGGTATTTTCGATCGCTCCACGCTGCGCGTGACCATCGTTGGCGCATTGATTGGCGTTGGCGCGCACGGCGGCTATCACGCCATCACCACCTGGCTGCCAACTTATCTCAAGACCGAACGACATCTGTCTGTGTTGGGCACGGGCGGCTATCTTGCGGTTGTCATTACGGCATTCATTTGTGGCTGTTTCGTCAGTGCCTGGTTGCAGGACAAGATAGGACGGCGGCGTAACGTGATTCTGTTCGCCGCATGCTGCGTGGCGACGGTGAACATCTACGTCTTCCTACCGATGAGCGACACCAAGATGCTATTTCTCAGTTTTCCGCTGGGTCTGTTCGCAGCAGGGATTCCCGCCACGCTTGGCGCCCTGTTCAATGAGCTGTATCCGCAGGGAATTCGCGGTACCGGCGTAGGTTTTTGCTACAACTTCGGGCGTATCGTGTCGGCCGGCTTTCCGGTGCTCATCGGACATATGAGCGACACCATGCCGCTCGGCTCGGCCATCGGCATCGATGCCGGTATCGCCTACGGACTGGTGGTGGTGGCCGCGCTGATGCTGCCGGAAACCAAGAGCCGACCAATCGTCGTCATGTCGACCAACGCCGTCACTCGTGCCTGAGCGGGAAAAACCATGATCGACATACAAGACCAAACTATGCAGCCTCAAGCGACAACACCGGGGTCTCAATGGTATGACGCCGACCCCACCCGGATCACCGCAATCGACGCCCACGCCCATGTGTTCGTACGCGGCTTGCCGCTGGCGCAACAGCGGCGCCACGCACCGGACTACGATGCCACGCTCGAAGATTATGTGGCGCATTTGTCGGCGCACGGCGTGTCGCATTCGGTGCTGGTGCAACCGAGCTTTCTCGGGACCGACAATAGTTTTTTCCTCGATGTGCTAAGGCGTTATCCAAAACGCTTTCGCGGGGTAGCGGTGGTCGATTGCGAGGTCTCCGAGAGCGAACTGGCACGGCTTGATCACGCCGGCGTGGTAGGGATACGATTGAATCTGATCGGCTTGCCACTTCCCGAACTGAGCGCGCCCGACTGGCGCTGGCTGTTTGCGCGTGTCAACGCGCTCGGCTGGCATGTCGAGGTGCACTGTGAAGCACAGGATTTGCATGCCGCTATCGCCCCTTTGCTCCAGCAAGCTTGCACGGTGGTGGTCGATCATTTTGGCCGCCCTGACCCGCACAGCGCCGCCCATGATCCTGGCTTTCAATACTTGCTGTCGGTGGCCGCGACCGGACGCGTCTGGGTGAAGCTGTCAGCAGCTTACCGCTCTATTGTCAACAGCGACGGCACCGCAATTGGCGCCACGCTGGCGAGCCAATTAGTAGCCGCTTTCACGCCCGAGCGACTGGTCTGGGGCAGTGACTGGCCGCATACCCAGCATCAGCAACTTATCGATTACGCACGGACACGGCAAGCCCTTGATCAGTGGGTGCCTGACGCAGCGCAGCGTGAATCAGTCTTGACGAGCTCGCCGCGCGCACTGTATAGATTCAAATAGCAGACAGGCCGATCAGCGGCGTCCCCGCATCATTAATAAATAATATAAAGAGACTGTACATGAATGCCCCTCACACTGAACAAACTGCGCGCCCTCGCCCACCGTTGCGATCCATCATTGGCGGCTTGGCCGGGAATCTGATCGAGTGGTACGACTTTCTCGCCTACAGCATCTTTTCGATCTACTTTGCCAAAGCTTTTTTCCCCAGCGACAACGCCACGGTGCAGTTGATGAATGCCGCGGCAATCGCGGCAGTCGGCTATGTGGCACGTCCGTTGGGCAGTTGGTTGATCGGTTTGCATGCCGACCGTCGCGGCCGCAAATCGGCACTGACAGGGTCGGTCGCGGCGATGTGCGTCGGTTCGTTGATCATTGCCGTGACACCGGGATATGCGACGATCGGCGTGTTCGCCCCTATCATCCTGATCTTGGCGCGGCTGCTGCAAGGTTTGAGCATGGGCGGCGAATACGGCACCAGCGCGACCTATCTCAGCGAGATCGCTCCGCCACATCGGCGCGGCTTTTACCTTGGTTTCTTACAGGTCAGCGTGGTGGCCGGCCAGTTGCTCGCGCTAGGTCTGCTGCTGATCATGCAACACCTGTTGTTCAGCGCCGAGCAGATCGATCGATGGGCATGGAGAATACCGTTTGTCATCGGTGGATTACTGGCCTTGTTTGCGCTTTATATGCGGCGTAATGTTGTCGAAAGCGCTGTCTTTGAGCACAACGCCACGCGGCATGCTACGCCTATCAGCCGTGAAATGCTACGCCACTGGCGCCAACTGTTACTGGCGATCGGCATTACCGTCGGCGGCACGGTCGGCTTCTATACTTACACTGTCTATATGCAAAAATTCCTGGTCAATACGGTCGGCCTGGGCAAGGAAACGGCCACCTTGGTCTCCGCCTGCGCGCTGCTCTTGTATATGCCCTTGCAACCGCTGTTTGGTCTCGCTTCGGACCTGTTGGGACGACGCCCGGTTTTGATTTTTTTCGGCCTCTGTTGCACCTTCTTTTCGGTTCCTATCTTCAATGCACTGGCACTCACCCATGACCCCTTGGTGGCCTTCGCATTATCGTTTTGCGGACTCTTCATGCTCAGCGGTTTCACTTCGGTTCACATGCTGGCCAAAACTGAACTGTTCCCCGTGCGCATTCGCGCGTTGGCCGTAGGCTTGCCCTATGCCCTGACCACCGCCATCCTGGGTGGCACCACCGAATTCGTCGCCTTGAAATTCAAGTCAATCGGACATGAGCACTATTTTTACTGGTATGTCTCGGTATGGTCGGCGGTCTCCCTGCTGGTCTATCTAAAGATGCCGGAAACGCATGGCCGCGACAGCCGGATCAAATTGCAACAGATGGCTCAGCCATAAGCGCCGCTCAGGAAAACCCTACGCGCTCCATGGTGCCGATATGGCGCCCTAAAAGCTGCACCGCGCGCTCGACATTGTTTTCCTTGAGGGCATCGATGATGAGTCGGTGATCCTGATCCGAGCGCGGCTGCCAGCCACGTACCAGCCCGGCCGCGAACAGATAGCGCGAATTGGTCAGCTGCAGTTGCTTGAGCACCGCCAACAGGCGCGGCATTCCGCATTCGCTGACCATCGCTTCATGAAACGCACAGTTGGCGGCATCCCACTCGATCAATGACGTGGCCTGTGCGCACATCGCCTGGGCCTGTTCGAGTTGTTCGATATGCGCTGCCGTCATGTTTGGCGCACTCTGTCTCAAGGCCAGCAATTCCAGCGCCGCTCGCATCTCTACCGCTTCCTTGATCGCCGCTGAACTCAGTGTCGTCACCCGCACGCCGCGGCGCGGCAAGCTGACCACCAGCCCCATCGCTTCCAGGCGCTGAAAAGCTTCCCGCACCGGTACATGACTGGAACAAAACTCTTCCGCCACATGGTCTTGCCGCAAGGCCTTGCCGCCCTCAATTTCGCCACGCACGATGCGGATGCGCAATTGCTCGGCGATGCGATCGGCAGAAGTCGCCAGCGTGATATTTTCGTTTTTTTGCACCGTAATTTAGAGATTATCTATAAAAATATCGTTTGTTAATCAAAAATAAAAGAACATAAAATCCAAATCGCCAATAGTGAGTGATTTAATTTTCAGATCAATCAAATTATCTATAATTTTACATGGACACGGGAAGTCGCTGCAAACTTCTTCTCCGTGCGCCATCTTGCGAGAAAAATGTCCTCCTCCTCAAACGCTCACCCTGTCATTGCTGCGTCGACGATTGCCGCTGCCCCATCTGCCGTCACCACATGGGATGCGGCTGCAGTCGAAGCGCTGTTTGCGCAGCCCTTTCTGGATCTGCTCTATCAAGCGCAAAGCACGCATCGGGCCCACTTCCCGCCAAATCAGATCCAATTGTCCAGTCTGTTGTCGATCAAGACTGGCGGCTGTCCGGAAGATTGCGGTTATTGCTCGCAGTCGGCCAAATACCCGGCTGCCGGCGTGGCTGCCACCAAGCTGTTGTCGCTCGATGAAGTGCTGGCGGCGGCGCAAAATGCCAAGGATCAGGGCGCCACACGGTTTTGCATGGGCGCAGCCTGGCGCAACCCGAAAGAACGCGACATGCCGACATTGACCGACATGATCAGACAGGTACGCGCGCTTGGACTGGAAACCTGTGTCACGCTCGGCATGCTCGATGCGGCACAGGCTGGCGCCTTCAAGCAAGCCGGCCTTGATTACTACAACCACAACCTCGATACGGCGCCGGACTTCTACGGCAAGGTCATTTCCACGCGGCCTTACCAAAGCCGCCTCGATACCTTGCAAACCGTGCGCAATGCTGGACTGAACGTCTGTTGCGGTGGCATTATCGGCATGGGCGAAAGCCGCCGCCAGCGTGCCGGGCTGATCGCACAACTGGCCAACCTGGCGCCGTATCCGGAATCGGTGCCGATCAATCATCTGGTACCGATCAAGGGCACGCCGCTGGAACACACGGAACCGCTCGATCACCTGGAGTTCGTGCGCACCATTGCCGTAGCCCGCATCACCATGCCGAAAACCATGGTGCGGCTGTCAGCCGGCCGCGAGCAAATGGACGATGCCTTGCAAACGCTGTGCTTTGCTGCGGGCGCCAACTCGATTTTCCTTGGCGCCAAATTGCTGACTGCGCCCAATGCTCCCGTCAACCAAGATCGCGCGCTGTTTGAGCGGCTTGGACTGAGCGCAATGCCTGTGGCTTCGAGCAATTGATATCGTCACCATGCCTAACACTCCCGCCGCGGCCTCAAGCGCTGGCCTGGAGCGAGCAGTTTTTTGACGGCGCCTGGGTGCTGAGTGACTATGCCGATGTGGCGGCGGCCTTGCGCGATCCGCGCTTTTCGGTACAGCGTGCCGCCCGCTGGATCAACAGTAGCAGCGGCGCTTCCATCAACGCCGATAAAGAAGAAATAGTCGCAGAAAAAGACAAATTACGCGTATTTAAACGTATTTTGTCGCGCTCGCTGCTGTTTATCGATGGCGCTTCGCATCGCCGTCTGCGTCGCATCATGCAGGCCGGCTTCAGCGCGGCAAGCTTGCAACAGCAGACGCCGCGCGTGGCCCGCATTATTGATGACTTGATCCAACGCATCCTGGCTGGCGCGCAACGCATTGATCAGGATGGCTGCGCTGCCATTACGTTCGACTTCATCCGCGATTTTGCGCGACCACTGCCGGTGCTGGTGATTGCCGACATGCTGGGCATAGACATCAATGAGCAAGTCGATTTCGTCGTCGCCGCCAGCGCGATAGCCAGCTTCATCGGCACGCCAACACCGACGCTGGCGCAATCGCAAGCGGCGCAAACGGCACTGTTGCAGATGCTTGACTACTTTGTCGACGTCATTGCCCAGCGCCGCCTTGCGATTGACCGTGATGATCTCATCGGCCTGCTCATGCGTGCCGAGCGCGACGGCAATGTATCGGCCATCGAATTGCTGGCGCAGTGCTGCACGCTGCTGTTCGCCGGCTATGAAACGACCCGCCACCTGTTAGGCAATGGCTTGCTGGCGCTATTGCGACATCCGGCGCAATGGCAAGCCTTGCAAGCAGCGCCGCAGCGCTTGCCAAGCGCGGTGCGGGAACTATTGCGCTACGACAGTCCGGTGCAGTACACCGGCCGCAGACTGAAGACCGATGTCCTGCTGCATGGCCGCCAATTGCGTAAAGGCGATCTGGTCATCCTGCACCTGGCCGCAGCCAACCGCGATCCGCGGCGCTTTACCAATGCCGAGCAACTTGACATCGAGCGCGATGAAGCCAAACACCTGTCTTTCGGTGCCGGGCCGCATGTTTGCCTGGGCGCTAGCTTGACCTACATGGAAGCCGAGCTGGCCTTTGCCGCACTACTGCGCGCCATGCCTGGTCTGAGTCCCATCAGCGACGGCCTGCGCTGGCAAAGCCACGCCGCTTATCACGGCCTGGAAAGCATGCCGCTGACCTGCCCACTGGAAACCACCCTCTTGAGCAAGACTGCCCATGGATAATTTCGAAGCCGAACTGGCCGCACTGGAGTCACA
>Ga0302155_10000117_pt1 | contig 65434 bp, 59 predicted proteins | sample I_Bog_N3_1_FD_193508 | JGI IMG/M metagenome (GOLD analysis project Ga0302155, IMG submission 193508) | Peat permafrost microbial communities from Stordalen Mire near Abisko, Sweden - I_Bog_N3_1 | ecosystem: Environmental > Terrestrial > Soil > Wetlands > Peat | place: Sweden: Abisko, Stordalen... | reverse complement strand
AGTTTGTAGACAAGTTTATGTCTGGCGGCCATAGCGAGGTGGTCCCACTCCTTCCCATCCCGAACAGGACCGTGAAACACCTTAGCGCCGATGATAGTGCGGCATTCGCCGTGTGAAAGTAGGACACCGCCAGACTCCCTATACGCAAAGCCCTGACCTCTGGTCAGGGCTTTTTGCGTTGTGCCGTTTCCGCGCCGCGAACATTTTGAATTTCTCCCCGCGTCAAAATCAATTTGTATAGTATAAAAATGCTACCTATATTGAATAAAGTTGATTAATATCAAATAACTGCTTTCGCAAACGCGCGTGCTGACCTACAATCGAGCGCTCAGTTACCCGCCAAGGAGCAGTCATGCTGTACCCAGAACTTTTTGTCCAGCTGGAAAAAGCCCGGTGGAACATGTCGGATGATATTCCATGGGCTGAGTTTGACGCTGGCAAACTGTCGGATGCGCAGGCGCTAACCATCAAGATGAACGCAATTACCGAATGGTCTGCGCTGCCGGCCACCGAGATGTTTTTGCGTGATAACCGTGATGATTCCGATTTTTCTGCCTTTATGTCAATTTGGTTTTACGAAGAGCAAAAGCATTCATTGGTGTTGATGGAGTATTTGCGTCGCTTTTATCCCGACCTAGTGCCCACCGAGGCCGAGCTGCACGCCGTGCGTTTTGAGTTTGATCCGGCGCCACAGCTTGAAACTCTGATGTTGCATTTTTGTGGTGAGTTACGCTTAACGCAATGGTATCGCTGTGCTTCCGAATGGCACGAGGAACCGGTGATCAAACATATTTATAAGACTTTGTCGCGCGATGAAGCGCGACATGGTGGTGCCTACCTAAAGTATATGAAGCGTGCAATTGAACGTTTTGGTAACGAGGCCCGGGCTTCATTTGCTAAAATCGGCCTGTTAATGGCATCGTCGGCTCGCTCTGGAAAACCCTTGCACCCCACCAATCTGCATGTGAATCAGAGTCTGTTCCCCAATGATACCGTTCAGTCGCGTCTTCCAGACCCTGAGTGGCTTGAAGCGTGGCTTTCTGAGCAAATTCATTTCGATGAACCTTGGGAAGCACGGGTAGTGGGTGGTATCCTTCGCAACTTGTCCAGCCTGTTCGAGCGGCCGATTGAAACGATTCAAACCCTGAATCGTTACCGCAAGGAAGTGACGGCGAGTTTGAAGGAGCCCCATGTCTTACCCGACCCCGCAGTTTGAACATAAAATTTGCTCTCCCGAGTCCCTGGCGAGCGCGCTCGCTAGCGCTGCGCGCCCATTGGTTTTTACCAATGGTTGCTTCGATATTTTGCATCGTGGCCATGTGTCCTATCTAGCGCAGGCACGTAGCTTGGGGCTGGGGCTGATTGTTGCTCTGAATACCGATGAATCGGTGCGCCGCTTAGGCAAAGGCAGTGATCGGCCAATCAATCCTCTGGCTGACCGGGCCGCGGTGATAGCGTCTCTGGAAAGTGTGTCGTTGGTCACCTGGTTTGACCAAGATACTCCGGCTGAGCTGATTGAGTTGGTCTTGCCCGAGGTGTTGGTGAAAGGCGGTGATTGGCCGATCGAGCAGATTGTCGGCTCAGCCGAGACGTTGGCACGGGGTGGCAAGGTGTGTTCCATTCCTTTCCTGTTCAATACCTCAACCACGGCGACGCTACAGAAAATTCGCGCCGTGGGAGAGTCTCATGGCTGATCTGGCTTTTTCCGTATTGCGCGCGTTAGCCGATGGAAAATTTCACTCTGGAGAAACCATCGCTCAAGAGCTCGGGTGTTCGCGCACTTTGGTCTGGCAGGCGGTGCATACTATTGAAAATACCTTTTCTTTGCCGGTCTATAGTGTTCGCGGACAGGGCTATAAGCTGGCCCAGCCGTTTGACTGGCTGGATGTTTCGGCCATTCGTCGCGGCCTGGATAGCGAGTCGGCGGAGGTCTGGACCGTTGCGGTCGCTGAGCAGGTGGACTCGACCAATACCCAGTTACTGGCTCATGCCAGCGCGGATGAGTTGCACGGTTTAGTATTGGCGACTGAGCAGCAAACCGCGGGACGCGGACGATTAGGCCGCCGATGGCATGCCAAGCTAGGCTCCTGTTTGATGTTTTCGATTCTGTGGCGCTTTGATCGTGGTTTGGCAGAATTGGCCGGTTTATCGCTGGCGGTTGGCTTGGCGCTCGCCAGGGTGCTGCGCGCCTTGGCTGTACCCGTGGTGCTCAAATGGCCCAACGACTTGCTACTGAACGATGGCAAGCTGGCCGGTATCTTAATTGAGTTGTCTGGCGATGCGCTGGGGCCTGCCGCGGTAGTCATCGGTATCGGCATTAATTTGCAGCGTCCCGCTGATATTGATCAGCCGGTGGCCGCATTGAGTGATGCCGGTGTATATCTTAGCCGCAACGCCTTGCTGGCACAGTTGCTCAATGAGTTGCAGCGTATGCTGGCAGAATTTGATCGCCATGGTTTTTCGGCTTTTCGTGATGAGTGGATGGCGCTGTCCTCTCATCAAGATCAGGCGGTCCGCTTAAGTTTTTCACATGCGGAGCCGGTGGATGGCGTCGCGCGAGGGGTCGCGGAGAATGGTGCCTTACTGGTGGATACCTCCGATGGTCCACGTGTATTTCATGTCGGCGAGGTCAGCATGCGGAGACAAGCTTGAAGCTGCTGATTGATGCCGGGAATTCTCGTATTAAATGGGGAGTGCACGATGGCGTTCGCTGGTGCGAACAAGGAACCGTCGAGCATGCGCGGATTGCACAATTAGCCCAGGCTTGGGCGGTATGGCCCATTACCTCTGTTTATGCTTCTTTGGTTGCAAGCGAAGCGATCCGCTTTGCATTGCAATCAGTATCTGCTTGGCCGATACGCTGGATTGAGGCTCTGTCTAATGGGTTTGGCGTGTGCAATCATTATCAAGATCCACGTCAGATGGGCGCGGACCGCTGGCTGGCGGTACTTGCTGCGCGCCGTTTAGCTGCGCAAGATGTGGTGGTGGTGTGTGCCGGTACAGCATTGACCATTGAATCACTTTGTCAGTCCGGTGATTATCTCGGTGGTTTGATTTTGCCTGGGTTTCACGTGATGCTGCACAGTCTGGGTCAGGCAACCGCCCGCCTTGATCAGCCAGCGGGAAACAAGGTCGATTTTCCGCAAACTACAGCGGATGCCTTGGCCTCGGGAGTTGTTGAGGCGCAGGTCGGTGCAATAGAACGTGCACGTACTCGCTTGGCGAGCCATACTGGCGGTGCGTTGCCGCTCGTGATGGTGACCGGTGGTGATGCCGAGCGGATTGCGCCTTGGCTCGCAAGCCCTGTGCGGATAGTGGATAATCTTGTTCTGATGGGATTGTTAGAGGTGGCAAACGAGTCATGAAGTGGTTTTTAACTCTAGCTGTGATTTTGAATCTGCTGGCAGGCGCCTATGGCGTCCTGCGGCAACGCGCGCCTGTGAACATTCATGCACAGGAAGTGAATCCCGGTCAGCTCAAGACGTTGCCGGCCGACTGGCTGCAGCCTGGCGTTACGTCTGATGCCAGTGCGCCAGCCAGTGCAAATGCAGAGGATACGCGTGTCGAGGGCTCCAAGCTAAGTGCCTCAGCGCCGTTGTCTACCCACAAGGTCGCCGCGTCGGCCGTTGCGAGTACTGCTGCTAAACCACAAGCGCTTGTCCCTAAACCTGTCGCGGGTGCGCATCCTAAGCTGGCCACGGCATCCTCGCCCTTGCCTTCGCCGCCGGCGATGGTGTCCTGCATGCAGTGGGATGGTTTGAATGCTGGCCTGCTGGCGCGGGTGCGCGCGGGTCTTGCCGGGTTGAAACTGTCCAAAGGACAAATGAGTTCTCAGAGCAGCAGTAGTCCCGCAGTGAACACGAATGTGCGTTACTGGGTGTATTACCCTGAGCAGGCAAACGGCGCGGTGACCGATGCCATGGCTAAAGAGCTTAAGGCGAAGGGTTTCGATAATTATGTAGTACAGAACGATGGTGAGTTTAAAGGTGCGATTTCTCTCGGACTTTTCGCCAAGCAAGACACTGCTGGCGAGTTAGTCGCTCGTTTGAAAAGCGCCGGTTATGTACAAGCGAAAATCGATGCGCGCGGCGCCAAAATTCAGCTGACTGTGCTCAGATTCAGGTCGCTGACTGCTAGTCAGGCCGCGGCACTGACTTCCCTGCAACAGAGGCTCGCGCCCAGTTTGGGTTTGACCCGTGAGCAATGCCGGTAGTGATCGCTTGGGGGGCGCGTCAGCGCGCCCCAACACCCGCTCGTATTATGCGAGCAGAAATCTAGAGCCAACGACCATAGGTTGTTGGCTCAATTTATTTGCGGGACTTCCAGGTGCATCAGGTAGGCGGGATGGTCTTCCAGTATCGACAGCTGCACAAAGCCACCGGGTTGCACCGTCATTAGTCGCGCGACTGTGGTGTCCATGCCTAGGAGCTCCGCCAGTAACGTGGTAATGACGGTTCCGTGAGTGATGAGTGCGCGGTGACTACCGCGTGTTGAGGCAATCCACTCTGAAAATCCGGTCAGTACTCGGGTGTGAAATACGTCCTGACTTTCCCCTTCTGGCATATTGATCTGGCCAGCTCGAAGTTGTTGCTTCCAGGCTGGATGCCGTTGATTGAGTTCTGCCAAGGGTTCCCCATCCCAAAGACCAAAGTCGAATTCGGTCAGGCGTGGATCGACTTTTAATGGGACTGAGGCCTCAAGAGCATGGCGTACCGCAAATTCTCGGCATCGTGACAGTGGTGAGGTGGCCATGGTGGATACAGGCGCCAGGGATGTCACGCGTTGCCAGCTAGTTTCCATGATGGCTTTACCCGCCTCGGTGAGCGAGATTTCGCGCTGACCCGCCAGGCATTCCTGGTGGTCGATCTCGCCATGGCGCAATAGGGTCAGAGTGTAGGGATTCATTCGCACAGAGTACCTCGGTCAATCTAAGGCTATGACCTTATGCCAAGATATGTCGATGGGCAACTAATGTGCGGGCTAGGCCATTCAGCATTCAATTGAGCGAGCCCGGCTGCCATGGTGGGTAATGTCGTGGGCAAGCAGGTGACGCTAGACGATATGGCGGGTGACACCGGTGCTTGGGTGCCGTTGGTGGAGGCCAATGCCGTGGCAGGCCGTTGCCGTGGTGCTATCGAGCGTGTTTGACGGTTGCCGTATTTGGGGCTAGTAACGCAGGATGGTAGACGTAGCGCATGGCACGCGTCATGACGTTAATTGTGATTTCCCCCTGTCCTGGACGGTGTTTTACCAGCGTGGCTGAGGCCATCCGCGCCACGCTTGAACCGGCGTGGCATTAGTGGAGTTTGACGCATAGCAAAGCGTTGGCTATGCTCGCCGCCATGGACAAAGAACTTGAATCTCTGGAAAACAGAGTTGCCGCGCTGATTACGCGCATCAAGGAGATGGGCGCGCAAAACGGCCGTCTGGGCGAAGCACTGGCTCATGCACTGAAGGACAATGCCGATTTGCTGTTCCGCCTTGAAGAAACCAAATCAAGGGTGGCGGCGCTGATTGAGCGTCTGCCGTGTGCCGAGGAGGATGAGGCATGAGCGATATCGTTCAGGTAGACGTTGCGCTGCTGGGGCGGCATTTTACCATTGGGACCTCAAGCGACGAGCGCGAGACCCTGTTGGAAGCGGTGCATCTGCTCGAAGATAAAATCGAAGCGATCCGCTCGCAAGGTAAAATTGTCGATGCAGATAAGATTGCGATCATGGCCGCGTTGAATATTGCGCACGACCTGCTAAAAACAAAAGTGGGAGAGGGCTTGGAGATGGCCGCTTTCCAACGTAGAATACGTAATATGAGCGAGGCGGCGGAAACGGCGGTTCGCGAAAGTCAGCAGACATTGTTCTAGGTCGGTTGACGAAAAAGTTTAGTTTATCCCCTGCGGTGTTCGCGACGGCTCAGAATTCCTTTGAACCAATGCGTTCGCTTATGGTTGCTAGCATTAGCACACTGGTGCGTCGTGTCCCTCGCGGATGCGCCCGAGGTGTGTGGCAGGCGACCCCCTGGAAACAGGGTTCAAGCGAATTAAGCCCGAACGGCATTCGCGGGGGGCTCCCTTTCTCTGCATACGTCAGGCGTATGTTTCGCTTCCCATGATCGATCCGCAACTTCTCTTAGAAGAAAAACTCGCTCTGCGCCGTGTCGTGCGTCGTGCCCGTGTGGCTTTGTCGCATGGAGCACGCCAACGGGCCGAGCGTCGAGTGGCCTGTTTTGCCGCGCGCTTCGTCAAAAACCGCAAGCGTATCGGTGGCTATCTGGCCTCCGGTTCTGAGTTGGATATTGAGCCGTTGTTGTGTACGGCACTTGAGCGCGGTGCTCAGGTGTTTCTTCCTGTGATTCCCGATCGGGGTCGCCGTCTTTGGTTTGCGCGCCTTGGGCCGCAAGATCTGTGGTATTGCCACCCCCGCTATCCCTTGGTCGAATACGCTGGACCGGTGCTGCGTGTCGAGCGTCTGGAGGTGTTGTTTGTCCCACTGCTGGCGGTGGATGAAGCTGGATTCCGCTTGGGACAAGGTGGTGGCTTCTACGATACTAGTCTGGGCGCGGCGGGGGAGCACCGGCCCTTGCTGGTGGGCGTTGGTTTTGACTGCCAGCGGGTACGGTGCGTGCCACGCGAGCCGTGGGATGTCCGGCTTGATTATTTGGTTACCGAGTCGGGCGTACTACGTTTTCGCTGATTCGCTATGGTGCATTTTGCAGACGGTCGGACTTTGGTGACCATGGCTGCGATTTTGTTTGCTTCTCTCCGCCGCGACCGACAGAATGTTCGATCTACCCTCGGAGGATCTGCCCGCCATGCTGTATCCCGCGCTCGAACCGTACGCCAGTGGCATGCTGCCGCTGGATGAAGTACAGCAGATGTACTGGGAGGAGAGTGGCCGCGCCGATGGTTTTCCGGTTTTATATCTGCATGGAGGTCCTGGCGACGGCTGTGCCCCGATTTGTCGCCAATTGTTTGATCCCCAATTTTTTCGCGCGGTGTTATTTGATCAACGCGGCAGTGGTCGCTCAATTCCGCGCGGCGAGTTGAAAGACAATACTAGCGCGCATTTGGTTGCTGATATTGAACGACTGAGGGTGGCGCGTGGAATTGAGCGCTGGCTGGTATTGGGGGGCTCCTGGGGAAGCACTTTAGCCCTGGCCTATGCCGAGGAACATCCAGAGCGGGTCTGTGGCCTGATTTTGCGTGGTGTGTTTCTTGGCCGCGACCGTGAAATCGATTGGTTTATGCACGGCATGAAACAGTTTTTCCCCGAAGCCTGGCAGCAGTTTGTGGCCCCGATTCCCGAAATGGAACGGACTGATCTGCTCTTGGCATTTCATCGTCGCCTGATCGATGTCGACCCCGCGGTCGCATTTCCCGCCTGCCATGCCTGGGGCCGCTATGAGGCGAGCTGTGTGTCGCTGACCCCTCGTCCTGACGCCATTGCGCGGGCAGGCAACGAGTTTGTTGCATTACCCTTGGCGCGTATCGAAGCGCATTATTTCATTAATCACTGTTTTCTGGCGCCAAACCAATTAATCGACCGCATCGACCGGATTTCACACCTTCCCGGATGCATTGTCCAGGGACGCTATGATGTGATTTGCCCTCCCGCGGCTGCCCTAGAGCTGGCTCAGGCCTGGCCAAAAGCAGAGCTGACCTTGGTTGAGGCGGCGGGCCATTCGATGTGGGAACCTGCGATTCTAAGCGCACTTATCGACCGGCTCGAACGCTTTAAACGTTTTTTCCTGGGCTAGGCGCGCGGTACTGTGGCAAGTTTCTGTGTCTGGATCGTGACATTTGCGTCCGGGGCGCTTCTGCCCCCTGCCATTGCCCGGCTATAATCGACAGATTGACTTTCTGGCTTCAGGTTATTTCGAGATCACCATGCAAGAACAATATACCCCTCAAGAGGTTGAAACCTCGGCTCAGCAAGACTGGGATAAAAATAAAGTATTCAAAGCGCTTGAGGACCTTACGCGTCCGAAGTACTACTGCCTATCGATGTTCCCCTATCCCTCCGGCAAGTTGCACATGGGCCATGTGCGTAATTACACCATTGGCGATGTGCTGTCGCGCTTTAAGCGGATGAATGGCTTTAACGTCTTGCAACCGATGGGTTGGGATGCGTTTGGTCTTCCCGCGGAAAATGCGGCGATGAAAAACCGGGTTGCACCCGCTGAATGGACATACTCGAATATCGATTATATGAAGCGTCAGCTAAAGAGCCTGGGGCTGGCCATCGATTGGGAGCGTGAGCTGGCGACCTGCCGCCCGGATTATTACCGCTGGGAGCAGTGGTTATTTACCCGCTTGTTCGAGAAGGGCATCATCTATAAAAAAGCTGGCATTGTGAATTGGGATCCGGTGGATCAAACCGTTCTGGCTAATGAGCAGGTAATTGATGGGCGAGGCTGGCGTTCGGGCGCCCTGGTGGAAAAACGCGAAATCCCGATGTATTACTTTAAGATAACCGCATATGCCGATGAGCTTTTGAACGATCTTGATAAGCTGGATGGCTGGCCGGAACAGGTCAAGACCATGCAGCGCAATTGGATTGGTAAGAGCCGTGGCATGGAAGTGGCCTTCCCTTATGGCGATGACTCGGGCCAGACGCTGAAAGTCTATACCACACGGCCCGACACGCTGATGGGCGTGACCTATGTCGCCGTTGCCGCGGAACACCCGTTAGCTAACGCAGCTGCGCAAGGCAACCCTGCATTGTCGGCGTTTATCGCCGAATGCATGAAGGGGGGGGTCTCCGAGGCCGATCTGGCGACGCAAGAGAAAAAGGGTATGCCAACGGGGCGCAGTGTTAAGCACCCATTTACGGGTGAGGATATTCCGGTCTGGGTCGGTAACTATGTGCTCTGGGGTTATGGCGAAGGCGCGGTGATGGCGGTTCCCGCCCATGACGAGCGTGATTTCGAATTCGCGAAGAAATATGATTTGCCGATTAAGACGGTGATTCGTCCCAGTCAAGGTGAATGCTTGGCCGAGCCACTGGCCGTGCCGTTTACCGATACTGGCATTTTGGTGAATTCTGCTGAGTTTAACGATCTGGACTTTACGCAGGCTTTCGAGCGCATGGCGGTGGTTTTGCAGCACAAGGACCTGGGCGCTCCGCGTACTCAGTACCGACTGCGTGACTGGGGCATCAGCCGTCAGCGTTACTGGGGGTGTCCGATCCCGATTGTGCATTGCCCTGATTGTGGCGATGTTCCGGTGCCGCAAGATCAGCTGCCGGTGCGCTTGCCGGAAAATGTGGTGCCGGATGGCGCGGGCTCGCCATTGGCAAAACTGCCGGAGTTCTATCAGACGACCTGCCCGAAGTGTGGTCAAGCCGCCAAGCGCGAAACCGATACCATGGATACCTTTGTTGAATCCAGCTGGTACTACGCGCGCTATACCTCGCCGGCCTGCACTGACGCCATGGTTGATAAAAAGGCGGCTGATTATTGGTTGTCGGTGGACCAGTATATTGGCGGGATCGAGCATGCTATTTTGCATTTGTTGTATGCGCGTTTCTTCCACAAGCTGATGCGTGACGAAGGATTGGTGTCTAGCGACGAGCCTTTCACCCACCTGCTGACTCAGGGCATGGTGGTGTGCGAGACCTTCTTCCGTCATAACGAGGGTGGGCATAAGGATTGGCTGGCGCCGGCCGATGTGGTGATCGAACGCGATAATAAGGGCAAGATTGTTCGGGCGCTGCATAAGGACGATGGCTTGCCGGTGGAAATCGGCGGCATCGAAAAAATGTCGAAGTCGAAGAATAACGGTGTCGACCCGCAAGATTTGATCGAAAAGTATGGGGCAGATACCGCGCGTTTGTTCATGATGTTTGCCGCGCCGCCCGACCAGTCTCTGGAATGGTCTGATGCCGGGGTCGATGGGGCGTACCGCTTTTTGCGTCGCTTATGGAAAACGGTTTACGAGCACGTCAACGCGGGGGTGGTAGTGCGCTACGAGCAGGGTGCGCTGGACGCCGGGTTGAAGGATCTGCGTTATAAGTTGCATGCCACCATTCAGAAGGTGAGTGATGACTATGGTCGGCGTCAGCAGTTCAACACGGCGATTGCCGCCGTGATGGAGCTGCTGAACACTTATGATCGTACCGATACCACTAGTGAAATAGGGCGTGCCGTGGCGCAGGAAGTACTTGAGCGCGCCGTGATCTTGCTGTCGCCGATTGTGCCACATATTGCCGAATCGCTATTTGTCTCGCTAGTTCCGGGTGAGCGGCTGCTTGATCAGTCCTGGCCAGTGGTCGATGCCAGTGCGCTGGTGAAGAGCGAGCTGGAGTTGATGGTTCAAGTGAATGGCAAACTACGCGGCAGCGTGCTGGTTGCCGCTGATGCGACGGCTCAGACGGTTGAGCAAGCTGCATTGCAAAATCCGAATGTTCAGAAGTTCATGGAAGGGAAATCGCCTAAAAAGGTGATTGTTGTTCCAGGGCGACTGGTCAATATTGTCGTGTAACGGCAGCCGTGAGCGCGATCATCGTGTTCACGGGCACGCTATTTATGAAGGTAATGCAATGATCCGATTCGTTTTTTGGTCGATGACCGGCTTGCTGGCCTTGATGTTGACGGCTTGTGGGTTTCAGTTGCGAGGCCTGGGTGATACCGCGCGTCCTTATCCCTTTGTTTCGCTGTATATTGACTCGTCATTGCCAGTGGCGGGGCAGGTGGCCGCGATCGTGCGCCTGGATCCTCGCGTCAAACTGTTAACCTCTGCGCAACATGCCGATGCAGTTTTGCGGATTGTCAGCGAGAGCAAGGATAAAGTGATCCTAACAATCGATCGCAGCGGCGCCGCCGATGAGTATCGTTTGAACTATAAGGTTACGGCGCAGTTGTTTATGCGTGGGGAACAAGTTGGTGATGTGATGGTGGTTAAGCAGTTTCGCGACATGACCTACTCAGAAAATCAGGTGCTGGGTAAGGGGCAGGAGGAAAACTTGCTATGGGCCGATATGCTGCAGGGCACGGCACAGCAGTTGCTGTATCGCATGTCTTCGGATCGCATGAATCGCGCGGTGGCTGCGGCTAAAGGTAGTGCGAGTGCTCCCGCGACGAAAGCGCCCAATGCCGTCGGTCAGCCCTGACGCATTGGCCGCCAGCTTGGCGCGGGGTGTGGCGCCGCTCTATTTGATCCATGGCGAAGAGATGCTATTGGCGCTTGAGGCTGTGGATCAAATTCGAGAACTGGCTAAGCAGCAAGGCTACCTGGAGCGCGAGGTGTTATCTGTCGAATCGGGATTCGACTGGTCGCTGCTATCCGAGGCAATGTCCAGCGTGTCACTGTTTGCCTCGCTCAAAGTCCTTGAAGTGCGTATTCCGAATGGCAAGCCAGGCACAGAAGGCGCGGAAGCACTGAGTCGGTTGGCGCGCAACCTCCCTCCCGATACGATCACTTTGGTGGTTTTGCCAAAAATCGAGCGTCAGCAACAGCAAAGTAAGTGGTTTCAGGCCTTGGAGGCTGCCGCGGTGGTGGTGCATGCCGCCGCGATCGACCGCGTAGCGTTGCCGGGTTGGATTACGCGTCGCTTAAAGTCCCAAGGGCAAAGTGCCAGTGCCGAGGTGATGGGGTTTTTTGTTGACCGGGTTGAAGGCAATTTGCTGGCGGCGCGTCAGGAAATCGACAAGTTGGCGTTGCTCTATCCAGAGGGTGAGTTAACCTTAGCGATGCTGCGCGAAGCGGTAGCCAATGTCGCTCGCTTCGATGTGTTCCATCTATCGGAATCCTGGCTCGGCGGCGATGGCGCTCGTGCCGCGCGCATGCTGGAGGGGCTGGAGGCTGAGGGCGAGGCTCCGGTACTGGTGTTATGGTCGTTTTCCGAAGATGTGCGCATGTTGTTGCGGTTACGTCAGGGGCTAAAAGAGGGTCGCAATCTGCGCGACTTGGCGCGTGAATTACGCTTGTGGGGGAATAAGCAAAAATTAGCGGAGCCGGCCCTGCGACGAATTGGCGCGTTACGTTTGATGGTGGCGCTCGAAACATGCGCCCGGATCGATCAGCAAATTAAGGGTGTGGCTCAGGGTGAACCTTGGAGTACGCTCAAGGTGCTGGCCGCGAGCTTAGCTAAATAGCATGAGAGTTCGTTGTTTATGATGCGAAAGATATGAATGCAAAAAAACCTGACAATGTCAGGTTTTTTTGCATTCAAGGGTCAACACTTATCCTCCCGATTGCCAATTATTTACGTGAACTACTTCCTGTTTAAATTGACACAGTGTATTTAAAATCACTTGAATTTTTCACTAGACGTTGAAAATTTCAAGTGCAAGGTAGTGTGTCAGATTATGGGACAGTCAATTTTTCAGGGGATAGCGCTGATTCTGATATTGGCGCAGCTCGGCTGTGGATTTCAGCTGCGTGGAAGCAACCCAGCAATACGCTCTTACGAATTTACCTCCTTGTATATTGATTCTTCTCTGCCAATTGCTAATCGCTTACGAGCGCTACTTGCATTGGATTCAAGGGTAAAAGTGATGCCGTCCGCCGACAGTGCCGAGTTGGTGTTGCGCGTGAATGATCCAAACCGAACCAAGCGCATATTGACGATTTCCCGTAATGGTCGACTGGTGAGCGAATATCGTCTGAACTATTCATTGACTGCGCAAGCGTGGTCGCATGGTATTCCGCTGGCTCTGGATCTCGAGATCCGCCAGTTCCGCGATTTAAAGGTGTATCAAGCTTCTATTCTTGGCAAAGTCAAGGAGGTGGAGCTGCTGTGGCGTGATATGGAACAGACGATAGCGCAACAACTGCTGTACTGGTTATCTTCGCAACAAATGTCTCGGGCCATAACTGCTGTGTCGATATCAGACTCAGCGAGCGCTCGTTGATTTCTACACAGTCGGAGGAGATGCCATGCCGGAATTATCCCTGAGGTGCGACAAAAAAGATGGCGCTCAACCGGATCGCATCAGAGTTAAATTATTTTATATCATGTTTATGACGTTCAAATAAATTGGCTTGCAATTTGGACCGGCACTGCCATAGACTTATGTAACACTGTATTTAAAATTAAATAACAGATGCTTGTATATTGATCGCGCAGCTGCCTAGGAGATCTGAATATGCATACGTTGCAGAAAGGAAAGGGACAGATCCGTAAAGTGGTTATGATCGGGAAAATTTCACAAGTGCTAGAAGTATTGCTGGATGCAAAAGAACCTAGAATTGTTCATTGGGATGGTCGTATCCTGCGTATGCACAAGCTGACTTCAAGAAAGGCGCGCCAGATCTTCCGTGATATCGAGGCTTATCCGGGTGTACTCGGGGTCTACAATCATTGCGCCAAGTGCCAGGACCTAGTCGATGAGTTGAGCTCCATGGTGGAAATACTGCCGTAGCCACGACGAAGTCTGACGCGCTACCAATGCTCCGTGGCGGCAGGTTGATCGCCTCGGAAAATAAGTACACTTCGCTTTTCCGCATATCCACCCGGTGCGACTTCTTTGAAACTGTCTGGTTGTTGAAGGTGATGCTGATAGACGGCCAAAACTTTGGACACATAATTGCGTGTTTCATCAAATGGCGGGATGGTGTTGCGATATTTTTGCACCGCTCCTTCGCCTGCATTGTAGGCCGCGATGGTCAGGGGGAGGTTGGCGTTAAATTGGGTCATCAGGGCGCGCAAGTAGCGCGCACCCGCAATCAAATTCTGCTGTGGGTCGCTGAGATTACTGATACCAAAACGACGACCAGTGGCTGGCATGACTTGCATCAGTCCAACGGCGCCTTTGGGGGAAATCGCGTTGGGGTTGTAACCGGATTCGACCGAAATAATTGAATGCAACAAGCGTTTATCCAGATGAAAGTCCGTCGCGGTTTGCTCAATCAAGCCGGCTAAATGGCTCAAATCTCGACTGGGTGACGGCATGCTCTGCACGAGTGGAGCGCTGGCCGCCTTTGGTGCCATTGCTAAGGGGGTGGAACTGGCCGAGGCTATTGCGGCGCGCAGGGGCTTGCTGAAGAGCTTGTAATGGGCATTGACTTGGTGATTCGCCAAGTGAATGATCCCTTGTGGGTCTACATAGCCATAGACGCCAGCATGCGCCGACAATACTGTCGCCTGCGCCAATACCAACCCAATGTAACGTAACTTGCGTGTCATCTTCTGTGCCGGCCCTAACCCCATGAGGGATCAGTGTATTGATTCCTCTGGCTGAACTCCAGTACTACCGGACCAGGTGGCTGAGCGTTTTGGATCGAGCTGTTATCTGTGCGGCAGCGCCCGCCAACGTCCCACAGGCGGCTAGACGCTCTTTAATTGGTTTATTCTCGATGATACGGATGATTATTCAGAATGCTGATTGCGCGATAAATCTGTTCAACGAGCAACACGCGCACCATCCCGTGGGGCAGGGTCAGCGCTGAGAGTTGTAGCAGTGTATTGGCGCGCTGTTTTAATTCCGGTGCCAGTCCATCTGCGCCGCCAATCACAAAGCATAAGTCGCAGCCATCCAGTAGCCAGGTTTGCATCTGCGTGGCCAGTTGCATGGTGGTCCAATGCTGCCCGCGCTCATCGAGTACAACCAGCAGAGAGCGCGTCGGAATCGCGGCGATTAAGCGCGCATGCTCGGCGGCGATACCCTTCTCGGTTGTGACGCCGCCACCGCGTTTTTCCGGTTTTATCTCTTTGAGTTCTAAAGAAATGTCACGACCAAAGCGTTTTGCATAGTCCTGAAACGCTTCGTCGACCCAGCGAGGCATTTTGGTGCCCACCGCGAGAATGGTAATTTTCATGTCGGGGTATCGGGGGAGGGTCGGGCAGCACCAATCATCGGCACTGCCCAAGGGGGTAGAACGTGATTACAGCACTTTCCATGGTTTGGCGCCGACTGGCAGAAACGACGGCTTTTCACCACCCCAGAGCGCCTCTAGGTCATAGTAGTCGCGCACCGCTGGTAGCATGATGTGTACGACCACATCACCGGCGTCCACAAGCACCCACTCACCGAATTGCTCGCCTTCGGTGCCGACCAGATCAACCCCTGCCTCTTTCAGCTTGACGCTAACGCTATTGGCTAGCGCTTTGACCTGGCGATTAGAGTCCCCAGTACAGACGATTAGGTGCTGAAACAGCGACGTCAGATCACGGGTGTCGAGTTCAATAATGTCTTTACCCTTGATGTCTTCCAAGGCTTCGACCGCTAGTTTGACGATATCGGAGATTTCCATGTGTCCCTTCCATAATGGGCGTTATGTGGCGCCTCAATGTTCTGTTCTGTGGTCAGGGGAACCTCCCCCTTACCGGTATAGTCCGTGTTCGCGAATATAAGATGCGATTGCGGACGGCACCAGATGTGAAATATCAATATCCTTGGCCAGTCCATCCCTGATGGCGCTGGCGGATAAATCCAGCGGCGGTAGAGTAAGGCGCAGGATTGTACCAGAGGTAGCCTGGATTGGAACCCCTGTTGCTTGGCGCCGCGTCCACTCCATTCGCACTGCGTGGGGGAGTTGGCTGGCGCAAAAACCTGGCCGAATTGCCACTGCGAGATGAGCCAGACTGAATAGTCGGCGCCAATCTTTCCACGTATCCAGTCGCGCCAGCGAATCGGCGCCGATCAAAAACCACAACGGAGACTCGGGGCCAATCTCGGCGCGCACTTCCTCCAGCGTATCTATGGTGTAGGACTGGCCGGGTCGGCGCATTTCCCTGTCGTCTAGCACCATTCCTTGTTGACCGGCAATGCCGAGCCTGACCATGGCCAAGCGGTGATGCGCGGCGGCGGTGCACTGCTGGTCTCGGTGGTAAGGATCCCCCGCTGGAATCAATCTTAGTTCGTCGAGGTCAGCTTCGGCGATAAAAGCACGAGCCATGCGCAAATGCGCTAGATGAAAGGGGTCGAATGTGCCGCCAAAAACCCCGATGGATCTTGGTCTCACCTCGTTTCAGGGGGCAGCAGTACGCCCTCTTCAATCAGTTTCAGCGCGCCAGTTTCCGGGTGAATGACCAGCCCATGCACTGGAATATCCTTGGGCACCAAAGGGTGCTGGCGAATGAAGCTGACGGTGTGGCGCACGCTGTCCTCCACATTGTCAAAACCCTTGAGCCAGGCGTCTAGATCAATCCCGGCAGAGCGCAGGGTGTCTACGGTTTGTTGTGGAATACCGCGCGCGACCGCCGAGCTAAGTACTTCGGTCGGGTTGATGGCGTTCATGCCGCAATCGTTATGAGCGACGACACAGATCTCGTCAACCCTTAATTGGTAAATCGCGACCACGATACTGCGCATGACCGAACCCCATGGATGGGTCACGAGCGCGCCTGCATTTTTAATCAGCTTGGCATCGCCGTTTTTCAGCCCCATGGCCTTGGGGAGAAGCTCAACCAGGCGGGCATCCATACAGGCCAGAACCAGTAGATTCTTATCGGGAAATTTGTTGGTTTTGAACTGTTCGTATTCGCGCTTGGCCACGAAGTTGCGATTATGTTCAAGCAGGGCGTCGAGCACGCTCATTGCCTTGTCCCCTTGTTTGAAAGTTGATGACGCTGGGCGGGTAACGCCCAAACAATCCAAATGATCATCGGTGCGCAGATAGTAACGCGAGATCCGATAGATGGCTATTCCTGTTGCCGTTCGACACGCGCTTGACGGTTCGTAGTGAACTCCCGCGTTAGGATGATGTCATTATGTTTGTGGGTGTGATCGTCGCATGACCATCCGAAAAGGCTGTGCGCGCGCTCATGCAGCATGAATATTATAAAATATATTTATATTTAAACATCACTTGCACTGGTGCGAAGGAATAATGCTATGGATTTATCCGAGCTAAAAAAGAATGCGGCAAAAGCGGCCGTATTGTTGAAAAGTCTGGCCAATGAAGATCGCTTGTTACTGTTGTGTCAATTGGTGTCGGGAGAGAAAGCGGTATCTGAACTGGAACGTCTGACTGGCATTCGCCAGCCCACACTTTCACAGCAATTGGGGGTGCTGCGCAATGAAGGACTGGTCGCCACGCGTCGTGATGGGAAATGGATTTATTACAGTGTGGCAAGTCAGGAAGCGATGACTATGTTAACGACTTTACATGCGCTATTTTGTCCCGAGCATGCGCGACGTCTGCTGACGTGCCAGGAGGAGGTCGTTCTACGTTGAGTATGCCTTTTAGCGTGTGTTGGATGGGTTTGTTCATGGGATGTGTGTCGGTTTGAGCCAAGCGTAATATGATTGTTGTATGAATAGATCGATAGCCACTTGGATGTTGCTGTTCACTCTGCTGTTCCAGACGGGTAGGGTCTATGCTGACTTGCCCGATCTGGGTGATATCGCGGAGGCCACCATGTCGTTGGCGGATGAAGCGCGCATTGGCCGTGATGCGATGCGCGCCATGCGGCAAGAGGGACTGGTCAGCGACGACGCGGAGTTAACCCAGTACATCCATCGAATTGGCGCCCGCCTGGCGGGGGGCGCGCAAAACCCTCAGTTAAGGTTTACCTTCTTCGTTGCCAATGACCCCGGTATTAATGCTTTCGCCATGCCAGGCGGCTATATTGGCGTTAATAAAGGCCTGATCTTGGTGACACAAAGCGAGGGGGAGCTGGCCTCGGTGCTTGGTCATGAAATGGCGCACGTCAGTCAGCGTCATTTAGCGCGCATGCGAGCCAATACCGCCCCCAATCAACTGATGCTGCTGGGCACGCTGGTGGCAGCTGCCTTGGCGTCTCGTTCTGGAAATTCGGATATGGTGTTCGGTTCGCTCTATGGTGGCATTGGGCTGACTATTTCGACTCAACTATCTTTTTCCCGTGATTTCGAGCGTGAAGCCGATCGGGTGGGGATGCAGTATTTGGCCGCCGCGGGTTTTGACTCGCGTGAAATGCCGAGCTTTTTTCAGCGTTTGCAGCAATCCGAGCATCTGAATGGCGGCGATGCCTATGCGTTTCTGCGCACTCACCCGGTAACTAGTGAACGAATTAGCGAGGCACAGAACCGCTCCGAAGAGACTCCGGTGCGCATGCGCGCCAGCAGTACCGATTATTTGTTGGTGCGTGAAAAAATCCGTTCTCAGATCATGGAGCCGACGGAGGCGCTCAAGTATTACCAGAACGCATTGACGCGCGGCTTATATCTCAGTCGGGGCGCAACTAGTTATGGCTTGGCGCGCGTCCATATGCAGCTAGGCCATTTTAGCGCCGCGCGTCAGGCTCTGGCGGATGCTCAACGCCAACTGCCGCCTAATCCAATGTTGCTGGGACTGGAAATCGAGATTGAACGCCAGGCGCAACATTGGAGTGCCGCCCTGGCTTTGTATCGCAGCGCCCTGCAAATCTATCCGAATGATTCCGCCTTGGCCGATGGTGAAATTGATTTGCTATTGTTAATGGGGGAGCTTAAGCCCGCGCAGGCAGCAATTAAACAGCAGCAGGAAATCACTCCCGATGACCCTGCGCTGTATCGGCTACTGGCGCGGACCTATGTTGACCGCGATGCCTTGCGCTATCACGCGGCCTTGGGCAACGCGCTGTACTTTGAGCAATGGTATGAAGCGGCGCTGGAACAGTATCACTTGGCCAGTCAGGCGAGCGGTGATGATTTTTATTTACGCTCGGCAATTGAGGCGCGCGCGCGCGAACTGGAGACGATTTTATCCGAGGATAAAAACGGAGCAAGCAAGGGTTCTCTGATTCAATAGCAAAAATGCAACATGCTGCGGTGCGCCATCGGGCTGAATGCCGTTTGATTGGAGTTAAACCTCTAGTTGGCTATTCCAAAACGAATCTCATTCGTTCTAAACTCTGCGGCAGGCACTTTTTTTTTCAAAATCGAAAAAAATGTGTGCATTACCACGCAGGATACTGAAAAAAAGTTCGTTTTCGAACAAAGAACGCCCTGAGCGATAAAAACAGGCCGGATCCAAACAACCGGCCAACCATGATGAGAAGGAAGCAAACGATGGTTGCAATGCCGCAAGATATTGACCCGCTGGAAACCAATGAGTGGTTACAGGCTCTTGAGTCCGTATTGGAAACCGAGGGCGCGGAGCGCGCGCACTTTCTGCTCGAGAGTCTGGTAGAGAGAACCCGGCGGCGCGGTGCGCATTTACCGTTCGATGCGACCACGAGTTATCAGAATACGATTCCGGTTGCCCGCGAGCAGAAGTCACAGGGTAACCATGAGCTGGAGCATCGACTGCGCTCGATCACCCGCTGGAACGCAATGGCAACGGTCTTGCGCGCCGGTAAAAAAGATTTGGAACTTGGCGGACACATCGCCAGCTTCCAGTCAGCGGCTACGCTGTACGATGTTGGCCTGAACCACTTCTGGCGCGCGCCGAACGGTGAGCAAGATGGTGACTTGATCTACATTCAGGGCCACTGCGCACCGGGGATCTATGCCCGCGCCTATCTGGAAGGCCGCCTGAGCGAAGCTGATCTGGATAGTTTTCGACAGGAAGTCGATGGCAAAGGCTTGCCATCCTACCCCCATCCGTGGCTGCTGCCCGACTTCTGGCAGTTCCCGACGGTCTCCATGGGTCTGGGACCGCTGATGGCGATTTATCAAGCGCGTTTCCTGAAGTATCTGGAGAGTCGTGGACTGGCGCGCACGCCAGGGCGCCGCGTATGGTGCTTCTGCGGTGATGGGGAAATGGACGAGCCCGAGTCGCTTGGCGCCATCAGCATGGCGGCGCGCGAAGGGTTGGATAACCTGATTTTCGTAGTGAACTGCAACCTGCAGCGTCTGGATGGACCGGTGCGTGGCAATGGCAAGATTATTCAGGAGCTGGAAGGCGAGTTCCGTGGTTCTGGCTGGAACGTCATCAAGGTGATCTGGGGCGGTCGCTGGGATCCTCTGTTGGCGCAAGACAGCAAGGGCTTGCTGAAAAAACGCATGAATGAGTGCGTGGATGGCGATTACCAGACCTTCAAGTCCAAAGATGGTGGCTACGTGCGCGAACACTTCTTCGGCAAGTATCCGGAGTTGCGTGAAATGGTCGCCAATATGTCGGATGACGAAATCTGGGGGCTCAATCGCGGCGGGCACGATCCGCATAAAGTATTTGCCGCCTATCATGAAGCCACCACGCAAGCCGGTGGCCGGCCGACCGTGATTTTGGCCAAGACCATCAAGGGCTATGCCATGGGTGCGTCGGGCGAAGCCCAGAACATTGCGCATCAAGCGAAAAAAATGGATATCGACTCGATTCGGCGCTTCCGCGATCGCTTCGGTATTCCGATCTCCGACGATCAACTGGCCGACGTGCCGTACTACAAGCCGGCGGACGATAGCCCGGAAATGCGCTATATGCACGAGCGCCGCGCCGCGCTGGGTGGCTATCTGCCGCGCCGCCTGCCGGTGACCGCGCCGTTGGCGATTCCAGGCCTGCACCTGTTCGATGCGCAACTCAAAGACTCCGGTGAGCGAGAGTTTTCGACCACCATGGCGTTTGTACGCATGCTGGGCGCCTTGCTCAAAGATAAAAATATTGGCAAGCAGATTGTGCCGATTGTGCCGGATGAGTCGCGCACCTTTGGTATGGAAGGCATGTTCCGCCAATACGGAATTTGGTCCTCGGTTGGCCAGAACTATGTGCCGCAAGACCATGACCAGCTGATGTTCTACAAAGAGTCCAAAGACGGGCAGATCTTGCAGGAAGGCATCAACGAGCCGGGCGCCATGTCGTCCTGGATCGCCGCCGCCACCAGCTATGCCAATAATGGCATTCCGATGATTCCGTTCTACATCTACTACTCGATGTTTGGCTTCCAGCGCATCGGCGATTTGGCTTGGGCGGCGGGTGACATGCGCGCGCGCGGCTTCTTGCTGGGGGGGACCGCCGGACGCACCACGCTCAACGGCGAAGGCTTGCAGCATGAAGATGGCCACACCCATATCCAGGCTGGCCTGATTCCTAACTGTATCAGCTACGATCCGACATTCGCCTACGAGCTGGCGGTGATTCTGCAGGATGGTTTGCGGCGCATGTATATCGATCAAGAAGATGTTTATTACTACATCACCTTGATGAACGAAAACTACGCGCATCCGGCAATGCCGGCCGGAGTCGAGGAGGGGATTCTCAAAGGCATGTATTTGCTGCGTGAAACCGAGCCGGCCGAGATCAAGGTACAACTGATGGGCTCTGGCACCATTCTGCGCGAAGTGATGGCCGCGGCCGACTTGCTGCGTAACGATTTTGGCATTGCCGCCGATATTTGGAGCGCGCCGTCATTCAACCTGCTGCGTCGCGATGGTATGGATTCCGAACACTGGAATTTACTGCACCCAACCGAAACCCAGCGTGTGCCGTACGTCACCCAGCAGTTGCAAGGACGTCAGGGACCACTGATTGCGGCTACCGACTACGTGCGCAACTACGCGGACCAGATTCGCGCCTATGTGCCAGGCCGTTATACCGTGCTGGGCACCGATGGCTTTGGCCGCTCCGACTCGCGCGAGAGTTTGCGCAAGTTCTTTGAAGTGGATCGCTATCATGTGGCCTTGGCGGCGCTCAGCGCCCTGGCGCAGGAAGGCAAGATCGACACGGCGCGCGTGGCCGAAGCCATTACGCGCTACGGCATCGACAGCAACAAGCCTGCTTCCTGGTTGGCCTAAGCCCTCGCGGATCGAAGAACTCTGGCGTCGGCCCCAGGCCGACGCCATTAGCGGAACCCAAAGACATGAGCAATTTGATTGAGCTGAAAGTCCCGGATATTGGCGGGCACCATGACGTCGACGTCATTGAAGTATTTATCGAAGTAGGCCAAAGCGTGGCGGTGGACGATTCGCTGCTGACCCTGGAAACCGACAAAGCCACCATGGAAGTGCCGAGCACGATCGCCGGGGTGATTCGCGAGGTGTTGGTTAAGGTGGGCGGCAAGATCTCGGAAGGTGATGTGATCGCGCGAGTGGAAGCAGTGGCCGTCGATGCGGCCACTGCTGCCCCGGTTTTGGCTTCCGCTCCCGTCCCGGCTGCAGCTCCCGCGCCGACCACTCCTGCTGCGCCGGCACCGGTAGCTGCGCCCGCAGCCGCGCCGGCACCCGAGATCAGCGCGCCAATCGACGAACATGCTGTCAGTAAGGCGCATGCCGGGCCGGGCGTGCGCATTCTGGCGCGCGAGATGGGTGTTGATCTGTCTAAAGTCACGGGTACCGGTCGCAAAGGGCGCATCGTCGAAAAAGACGTCAAAGCCTATATCAAAAGTTTGCTGGAAGGTGGCGCCACCAAGGTAGCGGCACCCACCGGCGGTAGCGGCGTTGGGTTGGATCTATTGCCTTGGCCGAGCGTTGATTTCGCCAAGTTCGGTCCGGTCGAATCGCGGCCACTGTCGCGGATCAAGAAAATTTCTGGCGCCAATCTGGCGCGCAACTGGGTGATGATTCCTCATGTGACCCAGTTTGACGAAGCGGATATCACCGAGATGGAAGCGTTCCGCAAATCCATGGGTGAAGAGCTGAAAGCCGATGGGGTCAAACTGACGCCGCTGGCCTTCCTGATCAAGGCTTGCGTGGCGGCGCTGAAAAAATTCCCGGACTTCAATGCCAGCCTGGACGGCGACAATCTGGTGCTGAAAAGCTATTTCCATATTGGGTTTGCCGCTGATACCCCCAATGGCTTGGTGGTGCCGGTGATTCGCGATGCGGATCAAAAGTCTCTGATTCAGCTGGCGCAAGAAAGCTCCGCCCTGGCCAAGAAGGCCCGTGAAGGCAAACTCACCCCGAATGACATGCAGGGCGGTTGCTTTAGTATTTCCAGCCTGGGTGGCATTGGTGGCACGGCGTTTACACCGATCATCAACGCGCCGGAAGTGGCCATCCTGGGTGTGTCCAAATCCGCGATCAAGCCGGTGTACAACGGCAAGGAATTTGAGCCGCGTCTGATGCTGCCTTTGTCATTGTCCTACGACCACCGTGTCATCGATGGTGCCAGCGCCGCGCGCTTTACTTATTTCCTCGGTCAGGCGCTGGCGGATATCCGCCGCCTGATGCTGTGAGGTGGAATCGTTCATGAATAAAATTATCGAATTAAAAATTCCCGATATCGGCGGCCACGGTAACGTGGACGTGATTGAAGTGTTTGTTAAACCAGGCGACGTGGTGGCGGTTGAAGATCCGCTGCTGACGCTGGAGACGGACAAGGCGACGCTGGATGTGCCGGCCAGCGAGGCGGGCACGATTGTCGAAGTTTTGCTGAAGGTCGGTGACAAAGCGAGCGAAGGCTCTGTGATTTTGCGCCTGGATGTCGCCGATAGCGGCGGCGTGGCCTCGGCGCATACTCAAAGTGGCGAAGCACCGCTTGAGGCGCCCGTGTCCGGAGTGCATGCCGGTGGCGCCGATATCGAGTGTGACCTGCTGGTGTTGGGTGGTGGGCCTGGGGGCTACTCCGCGGCGTTTCGCGCGGCCGATCTGGGGCTCAAGACCGTGGTGGTTGAGCGTTATGCCACTTTGGGCGGGGTATGCCTGAATGTCGGTTGCATCCCCTCCAAGGCGCTGCTGCATAACGCCGAAGTGATGGATGAAGTCAAACACCTGGCGGCCAACGGCATCAAATTTTCCGAGCCGGAAATCGACATCGATGCATTGCGCGGCTATAAGCACAAAGTCGTTGGCAAATTGACCGACGGGCTGGCCGGCATGGCCAAGGCGCGCAAGGTCGATGTGTTGCGCGGGGTGGGCACTTTTATCGATCCGCATCACCTGCGGGTTGAGCTGACGACCGGCGCTGGCAAGGACACCACCGGAGAAGCCAAAGTACTGCGGTTCAAGCAGGCGATTATTGCCGCGGGCTCGCGCGTGATGCACCTGCCGTTTATTCCACAGGACCCACGCATTCTCGACTCCACCAGCGCGTTGGACCTGGCTGATGTACCGGGCAAAATGCTGATTGTCGGTGGCGGTATTATCGGACTGGAAATGGGCACGGTCTATTCCTCGCTCGGTACCCGGCTCGATGTGGTCGAAATGCAGGATGGCCTGATGCAGGGCGCCGACCGCGACCTGGTGCGCGTATGGCAGAAAATGAATGACCATCGGTTCGACAATGTAATGCTGAAGACGCGTACCGTGGCCGTTGAGGCGCGCGCCGATGGTATCTGGGTCAGCTTTGAGGGCGACAAGGCCCCGAGCGAGCCGCAACGTTACGACAAGATTCTGGTTGCTGTGGGCCGGGCGCCAAACGGCAAGCTGATCGGCGCCGAAGCGGCGGGTGTGATTGTCAGCGAGCGCGGGTTTATTCCGGTCGATAAGCAAATGCGTACCAATGTGCCGCACATCTTTGCCATCGGCGATTTGGTCGGGCAGCCCATGCTGGCGCACAAGGCGGTGCATGAGGCGCACGTAGCGGCTGAAGTCGCTGCCGGACACAAGGCGTTCTTCGATGCCCGAGTGATCCCTGGCGTGGCCTATACCAACCCGGAAGTCGCATGGGTGGGCATGACCGAAGAAGAAGCCGGCAAGCAAGGCATTAAAGTCGGCAAATCGGTATTCCCTTGGGCCGCCTCGGGACGCGCCATCGCCAATGGCCGCGAAGAAGGCTTTACCAAGTTGCTATTTGATGCCGAAACCCAGCGGATTATCGGCGGCGGGATTGTCGGTACCCACGCGGGCGACATGATCGGCGAAATTTGTCTGGCGATCGAAATGGGTTGTGATTCCGAGGATATTGGTAAAACTATCCATCCGCATCCGACCCTGGGTGAGTCGATCGGCATGTCGGCCGAAGTCTTTGGCGGGGTGTGTACTGATCTGCCGCCGCAACGCAAAAAGTAAGCGCATGCCCCCGTCCGTTCGTGGCGGGGGTCTGTTTACTGCAAGATCCGACTATCGCTGGCACCGTCGCTTGGCTACCATGGGATGATGCATAAGCACACCGTTTCACTCTGTATCCTCATGGTCTTGCTCGCGCTGGCGCCCATCACCTGCGCGGCGCTGAGTTATAGCGTGAAAATTTCCGCCCCTCCCGCCCTGAGTACGCTACTGCAGCAGTATCTACCGCTTAACCATGCGGATCCCTCGCTGGAACCCGCTGTACTCGAGTCGCTGCAGGTCGCCACACCGGACGCCGCGCGGCGGTTGCTGGAAACCGAAGGCTATTTCTCTCCCGAAGTTAAAGTCTGGCGCGATGACGCCGCCGCGCCCACCATCCACGTCGATGTTGATCCTGGAACTCCGGTGACCGTGGCCACGGTTTCGCTGTCGCTGACTGGGCCGATTCACGATGATGCTGACTATGCCGCGCGTTACCAGGCCCTGATCGCGAAGTGGCCGTTGGCTGTGGGGCAGGTGTTTCGCCAGGCTGATTGGGATGCGGGCAAGCAGCAAGCCCTGGCGGCCTTGTTGGCCGATCGCTATCCGCTGGCCAAGATCAGTGCGAGTCGGGTCGATATCGATCCTGGCAGCCACCAGTCCAAAGTGGCGTTGACCCTGGATAGCGGCCCGGAGATCAGCTTTGGCGCGCTCGATATCCGCGGCTTGGTGCGCTATCGCGTGCCGGCTGCGCAAATTTTAGCCGGCTATCATCCCGGCACGCCCTATAAGCTGCAGTCGTTGCAGACGATGCAAAGCGCGCTGGAGCAAAGCGGACTGTTCAGTAGCGTACAGGTGCGCAGCGATTTACAACGGGTGAGTCAGGGACAAGTTCCGGTGGTGATCGAGTTGAGCGAAATCGCGCGCAAAAAACTGGATCTGGGCCTGACTTACGACACCGATGTCGGCGGCGGTACGCGCATTGGCTACGAACAGTACAACCTGTTCGACCGTGGCTGGACCGGCTCGGCCTTGTGGTCGTGGAATCGCAGCGAGCAATCGCTGAGTTTTGGTTTGAGCTTACCGCCATCGTCCGATGGCTATGTAAATTCATTGACAGCGCAGTTGAAAAAAACCGATATCCAAGGCGTGGCGACTTCCGCGCAAAGCCTGGGGGTCTGGCATACGCTGACCGACGAGCGTAGCGAGCTACGCTTTGGCAGCCAATTCCTGGTGGAAAGCCGTAGCGTGGATGGCGTGCCAACGCAGACCAGCCATGCGCTGTTACCCAGTGTCGGTTGGACGCGGCGCGCGGTGGATAATTTGATCCATCCGCAATCCGGCTGGCTGTTGGATGGCTCACTGGCGGCCACCCCCGGCAGCCTGCTGTCATCCACTCAGTTCACTCGCGCCTATGGCCGTGGCGCGGTCTATTGGACACCACATCCGTCTTGGGGGACGTGGGTGGCGCGTGTGGAATGGGGCCAAGTCTGGTCTGACAATGTCAATCAGGTGCCCGAATCACAGCTGTTCCGCGCCGGTGGTGTGAATAGTGTGCGTGGCTATGACTATGAGAGTCTGGGGGTGGCCGGCCCGAATGGTTCGGTGCTCGGCGGCGCGGTGCTGGCCACCGGCAGCCTGGAGTATCAGATCCCGGTGACGTCCAATGTGGCGCTGGCGCTGTTTAGCGATGCCGGCGACGCGGCGGGGAATTGGCATAGTTATCGAATTCAACGCAGTCAGGGCATTGGCGTGCGCTGGTTTAGCCCGGTGGCGCCGCTGTCCTGCGATCTGTCCCAAGCCCTGGGCAAAGCGAGCATTATGTTGAATATCAGCCTGGGGCTGGCCTTTTGATGAACGAGACACCAGACAGCGCCCCGCAGAACCCGACCGCGCCACGCCGATCGCGCCGTGGTTGGCTGGCCGCCGTGATGGCGCTGACGATGCTGCTACTGTTGCTGGCGTGGAGCACCGCGACCCAAATCGGCTTTGCCACGCTGTGGCGCGCGGCGGAGTGGTTATCGGACGGCGCCTTAAGCGTGCGTCAGGTCGAGGGTACGCTGTGGCAGGGGTTTACCCTCTCCGGCATCGATTGGCGCCAGGGTGGGCAGACACTCAAAATCGACCGTCTGTCGCTATCTTGGCAACCCTCCGCCCTGTGGCGGCGCGAGCTGCATATCCAACGATTGGACCTTGGTCTGGTGCGGCTCGAAGGTGGCGCGCCCTCGAGTACGGGTACGCCGAGCGCCTGGCCGAGCCTGCCGGCTAACCTTGACTTGCCCCTTACGGTGCGGGTTGACGCGCTCAGCCTGGCTGGGGTGACGTTGGCCGATGGCTGGAGCGCCTATCAACTAGCCGGGCGTTACCGTTACGATGGCCAGCGCCACGCGTTTGAGTTGCAGAACGGGCGTGTGTCAGCCGGCCATCTGTCAGCTCGGCTGACGCTCGACGCGCGCGCGCCCTTTGCCTTGCATGCCGCCGTCGCGGCGCAGCTGACCGAGGGCAAGGTCGATATGGTGGCTAACGGCACGCTGCGGCAGTTTGCGCTCAATGGCGTGGTCAGTACCCCCGCCCTGGAGATACAAGTACGCGGCGCGATGGCCCCATTCGCCGCCAAGCCCTACCAGCGGATTCGGCGACTGGCGCTGCAAGCTCACGGCATTGATCCCCATGCGATTGAGCCCGCGTGGCCCAAAGCGAGCCTGGATCTCACTGCGCAGATTGAGCCCAATGACGCAGAGGGTGGCGCGCGCGCCCAACTGGCGGTGACGAATCATCTGAGCGGCGCCTGGTCTGATGGCCGCGTGCCGCTATCTTCACTGCGGGCCGACCTGAGCCTGCGCGACGCCGAGTTGCGGGTGAATTCGCTACTGGCGCGCCTGGGGTCCGGCGCGCTGCGGCTCAATGGCACACTGGCGCGCGATCGTTTGCTACTTGACGCCACGTTGTCCTCGGTTAACTTGGCTGCGCTGCACCGCGCCCTGCCGCTGGATCTCGTCAGTGGCCGGGCACAGCTGCGCGGCAGCTTGTCCGCTGCGCGCCTGAGTACCCAGCTCCAGGGGCGCAACTTGCGGGCGGCGGTGGATGTGACGCTAGAGAGCGCGGCCAGCGGTTGGCATGGTTCGCTACACCAATTGTTCCTGGCTGCGGGGGGGGGGTCGGTGAATCTCTCCGGTCAGTTGAGCGCCGACCAGCGCTTCGATTTGCGCGGGTCCCTGAACCATGCCGATCCCTCGCGTCTGCTGGCCAAAGGACCGCGCGGCGACTTGAACGCCGACGTGTCGTTACTTGGAAGTTGGGCGGACAAACCCAAGCTTGCGCTGAATCTGAGATTTACGCCAAGCCGCTGGGGGGGCTCACCACTTAATGGACAATTGGCGTTCGACTGGGATGGGCTGCATTTGCGCCAGGTGGTGGCGGATGTGCGTCTGGCGGCGAATCGAGTGCAAGCCCAAGGCGCTTACGGCGCCTTGGGTGACCGTTTGCAACTGATACTGGATGCGCCGGCGCTCGACACCTTGGGTCTGGGCTTCAGTGGCAGCGCGCGCGGCCATCTCGATTTGACCGGTGAGCCCGCGGCCCCACAGTTCAGTGTCAATCTGCAAGCGCGTAAGCTGCATCTACCGGGGGTATTCAGCGCCGAGGCGCTGAGCCTGGATGGCAGTCTGGCTTCCGGCGAACGCGGCGCGCTGCATGTGAACCTGAGTGCCCATCGCGCGCAGATCCAGAATGAACGTATCGAAGCGCTGCAAGGCGCGGTGGCGGGAACCCTGTCGCGGCACTCGATTGCGATTAGTGGCAGTGTCAGCGCGGCGGGGTCTATGGTACGGCTGGCACTGGCGGCACAGGGGGGCTGGAGCGCGGGGCAATGGCGTGGTGTGCTCGAGCGCGCCAGCGTCAGCGGCGTGCCCGAGATGAGCCTGCTCGCGCCGCTGGCGCTCGAACTTGGGCCGCAGCGTGTGAGTGTGGGCACTGGCCACTTTAGCCTGGGCGCGGGGCGCGTCGATCTGGCCGCGCTTAACTGGCGGCCACAAACGGGGTTGCAAACGCGCGGACGATTTAGCGGACTGCGCCTGGCCGATTTCAGCCCCGGGCTCTCCCTGCCAGTGGATCAAAACTTAAGCCTGGACGGCGGCTGGAATGTGCTGACCAACGAGCGCGGCAGTCTGGAACTACAGCGTCAGAGCGGCGATATCACCGTTGGCAGTGGCAAGGATCAAATGGCACTGGGGCTCAGCGCCGCGCGCATTGCGCTCGACTGGGCGCCTGGACGCAGCCATTTGACGTGGGCGGCGCAGTCACGCCTGGGCCGCGCAGAAGGCCAGGGTAGTGTGGCGGTTGTGCCGCAGGATCTGAACGCCGAAACCCCCTTTACCGGCAGTGTCCGTCTTGATGTGCCAGATTTGGCGCCACTGTCCGCGGCGCTCGGGAGCGACGTTGTGCTGGCCGGCGGTTTGTCCTCGGATCTGACCTTGTCCGGCCCTCTGGGAAACCCCATGGCCTTTGGCCGTGTGTCCGGGCACGATTTGGGCTGGAACGATCGGGCCAATGGTGTCCATCTCAGTGCCGGGGTGCTGATTGCGCAATTGAATGGGCGGCAATTACAGGTCGAGCGCCTGCATTTTTCGGCGGGAGAGGGCGAGCTCGCCGCCAGCGGCAATATCGCCTTGTCCGGGCGGATACCAACCGCCGCTCTGCAGCTTCAGGCGCGGCATGTGACGGTGTTTGATCGCCCGGATCGCCATTTAGTGCTCAGTGGCCAAGGCGAATTGCGGGTGACCGAACGAAGGATCGCTTTGACTGCGAACCTGACCGCCGATCAAGGACGCTTGGCGCTACAGCAGAACGCTAGTCCGGTTCTGTCCGACGATGTCGTGGTGCGCGGGCGCGCGTCGGCTGCGCCATCCGCATTCGCCAGCTTGCCATTGTCCGTGACGCTATCGCTGGATCTGGGGAATCAGTTTTCTTTCAGCGGGCAAGGCTTGGACGTGGCCTTGAGCGGCAAGATCGAGATCAAGTCGCAGGCGGGTCGGGTGCCCAGGGCTTTGGGTCAAGTCAATCTGGGCAAGGGGCGCTACAAGGCCTACGGGCAGGATCTGGATATCGAAGCCGGGACGATTACGTTTGTCGGCGCGCTGGAGAACCCCACGCTGAACATTCGCGCGCGCCGCCACCTGTCGCCGGTCGGCGCCGGTATTGAGCTGCAGGGGTCGCTGACTGCGCCGCGCGTGCGGTTGATCGCCACGGATGGATCCATGAGCGAGCAGGATAAGCTGTCGTGGTTGGTGTTGGGGCACGCCGCCAGCGATAACGCACAAGATAGTAATTTCCTTGCCCTGGCGGCGGGTTCGATGGCGGCCGGCGAATTGAATCAGAAAATTGGGTTGTTCGATGATCTTGGACTCACGCGTAAAGAAAGCCGTGTGGCGCTCAATGGTACGGTGAACCCGGCCGAGCAGGTGCTGACTGTCGGCAAGCAACTGACAGCGACCTTTTACCTTGGCTATGAATACGGGCTGACCAGTACCGCGCAGGCGGTGAAGCTGATGTACCTGTTCAGTAACAACTGGTCGGTGATTCTGCATCTTGGTACCAGCGCCGCCGCCGAGTCTCGTTATACCTTGCGCTTCGACTAAGGTGGCGCGTCGCGGTACTGGGCCAGCAACTGGCCCATGCCGCTGGCGGATTGCGGCGCGCCGGCGAGAAACCCCTGAAAACCCTTGCAACCCAGATGTTGCAGATAGTGACGCTGGGCTTCGGTTTCCACCCCTTTGGCCAAGGTGGCGATACCGAGCGCCTCAGCCAGGTGAATGATGGCGGAAACAATCGCCGCATTTTCCTGGTCGTTCGGTAGTTTGGCGATAAAGGCGCGGTCGATTTTGAGGGTGCTCGGCGCAAAGCGCTTCAAATGCACCGGGCTCGAGTAGCCCATGCCGAAATCATTGATCGATAGCCGTACACCGCATGCGCGTAGCCGGTCGAGTATGGATTGCGTCTGCGCTGGATTCGCCAATAGCGCATCTTCGTTAATATCAAGCTCTAACAGATCCCCCGGCAGCTGGTATTTGGCTAACGAGGAGCGAATTTCATCGACTAGGCTGGATGCCGCCAGCTGCGTGGCGGTCATGTTGATCGCCACCGGGCGCACCAATAAATTGCGACGCTGCCACTCGGCGATCTGGCGGCAACTACGTTCCAGCACCAGGCTGCCGATATCTTCGATCAGGCCGGTTTCCTCCGCGACCGGGAGAAAACGCTCCGGCGCAATAAAGCCCAGCTCCGGATGGTGCCAGCGCAGGACAGCCTCGCACCCGATCAAGATTTTCCCCTCGATATCGAACAACGGCTGATAGAGGAGATCCAACTGATCGTTGGCCAGCGCCTCGCGTAGCCGAGACTCTAGCAGCAGGCGTTCGTTGAATTGCGCGTTCATCTGGCTGGAGTAGAAACGGAACGTATTTCTGCCACTGGCTTTGGCATGGTACATCGCCAAATCGGCGCTCATCAGCAGGCTCTGAATGTCGCGACCATCTTGCGGAAACAGGCTGATGCCGATGCTGATCGAAATTTTAAAGCTGTGCCCGCTCAGCAGAAAGGGGGGCCGCATTGCGGCAAGAAGGCGATCGGCGACCTGTGCGGCCTCGTCATGCTGTCGCAGTTTGGGCAGAATCAGTACAAATTCATCGCCTCCGGTGCGGCCTAGAGTATCGATATCGCGCAGGGTTTGCCCCAGTCGTTGCGCCACTTCTTTCAGTAGTTCGTCGCCTTGAGCGTGACCCAAGGTATCGTTGACGTTTTTAAAGTGATCCAGATCGATGAACAGCGCCGCCAGCTCACTGCCCTCTTGTTGCGCGACGGTAATCGCCTGGCGCAGGCGCTCGTTGATCAGTGTTCGGTTCGGCAGATCGGTCAGGAAGTCGTACTCGGCCAGATGGCGCACTTGAGCCTCCTGACGCTTGCGTTCGGAAATATCGTTAAACATCGCCACATAGTGGCTGACCTTACCGCGCTCGTCAGCCAGTACACTGATGTTCAGCCATTCCGGGAAAATATCGCCATTTTTGCGCCGGTTCCAGATTTCCCCGGACCACTGGCCATGCTCGCGCAGCAGTTTCCACATCTCGTCGTAAAAATTGCGTGAATGGCGACCCGAGGCCAGCATGGATGGGGTCTTGCCCAAGACATCGGACTCGCTATAGCCGGTGCTATTTAAAAAGGATTGATTGACTTGCAGAATGCGGTTCTGGCTGTCGGCAATCAAAATGGCTTCGGTGCTGGTCGCGAACACGCGCGCCGCCAGGCGTAGTTCTTTCTCCGCCTGTACCCGCGCGCTGATGTCGCGCGCCGTGATCGCGCGATAACGTTCGCCTTCATATTCGGCCAGGTGTTGCGTGACCTCGAAATGCCGCTCGTGACTACCGTCCTGCAGTGTGACCTGATAGGTTTGTCCCTCCGCATTGTCCGGCGCCTGAAACAACGCCGCCAGGTTGCGATCTCGCTCCCGGCCCACCGTGCCGAGAAAGGATTGCGCCATTTCATTCTGGTAGGCCAGGCGGGCGTGTTGATCCATCAGACAGACGATTTCAGAGGCGTTGTCCATCATGAACCGTGACAGCAGCAGCTCGCGCGAGCGTTGCCGCAGCTCCTGATTGCTGTTCCACAGGTCATGGCGATAGCGCGCGAACAAGGCATTCATCCAGCGTGCGAACATCCAGGAAAATAAGCCCGCGGCGCCAAGGGCGGCCAGCGTCATCAGTAGCGTCGCATTCACGCGGCGCAGTAAGGCGTCGTGCAGTTCTTGCTCCGCGCTGCGGTCACTGTCGATCAATTGTTGGATTGGCAAACTGGAGGCCAGGGTCCATCCCCAGCCTGGCAATTGGCTGACGTAGGCTAGAAAATGCTGATCCTGGGTCTGGTAATTGATGAATCCGCCTTGGCGGCCACGCGCCATCATTGCCATCATCGCTGAGCGCATATTCGGCGGTAGCGCCAGATAGTGCTGGCCGACCATGGCGGGCGCCGCCGGGTACATCAGCAGAATCCCGTTCGGGTCGATCACCACGAAATTGCCATCCGCGCCCTGTTGCAACTGGGTGAGGAGCGCCAAGCCCTGACGCTGCAGATCCTGGTCGGCGACCGAGACATATTCACTGGAACCGATGACCCAGTTGAAAGGTTTGAAATTGCGCACATAAGCAATTTTGTCCAGCATCGGACCACCGTCGGGCTGTGGCCAACGATAATAGCTAAAGCCTTGTCCTGCGGAGTTGTTGGCGGCGGCGATCAGGTCGCGCAGCACATAGCGCCCGCCATCATCTTGAATACCAAGTTGGTTTTTCCCCTCCATTCGGGTGTCTTCCGGGTGAAGCAAGCAGACACCAGACAGGGTAGTGACGAAGAAATAGCCGCGCCCGGTGTGATAGCGTAACGGACGTAGGGTATTGATGATCAAGCGCTCGATTTCGGCTTGCGGCCGGTGGCCGTGCTCGCGCAGCCATAGGTTTTGAGCGATGCCGTAGGCTTGATCGGTCTGTTCGCGGATTTGTTGTTTGAAGCTGCTACTGGCAAGGTCGCGCAACGCGCCGAGCATGAGAACCGTCTGATCGTTATAGGCTCTGAGTCGTTCTCGGGCCCGCGCCTCGGATTGACTGGCGACCGCGTGCTGCTGATTGGAAAAGTCGCGCCAGTGCATGACTAAAAAATAGCCGGACATGCTGGCGGCAACGATAAAGACAATTAAAAGGGTGCCGAACAATTGTAGTCGTGACAGCCGGGACTGATTGCGCTCCATTAAGGGTCCTTAACTTTCCCCGCGGACAGGCCTGAGTATATCGCCAACCCCTACGGTCTGTCGGACTTTGAAACCTAAGGCGGAAAAAGCGGCAACCGAAAATTCAGCACGCGCTGCGGCGGGATACGGTAGAATCCGCAGCGGGAAGTCAGCCAGGCAGTCGCCGCGCCTTCGGGCGGGGAGGAAAGTCCGGGCTCCATAGAGCAGGATGCCGGCTAACGGCCGGACGTCGCGAGGCGATGGAAAGTGGAACAGAGAGCTGAACCGCCGATGGCCTTTCGTAAGAAAGGATCAGGTAAGGGTGAAAAGGTGTGGTAAGAGCACACCGCGGACGTGGCGACACGGACGGCAGGCTAAACCCCATCCGGAGCAAGACCAAATAGGGGTGCGCTAACGTTGCTCGCGTTGCACCCGGGTAGGTTGCTTGAGCCTGTTGGTAACGGCAGGCCTAGATGAATGACTGTCCAATGACAAAACCCGGCTTATCGACTGGCTTCCCACCCCACTTGACCGCCTAGCCTCCCAAAGCCCGACAGGCTCCAGGCTAGCGATAAGCCCCCGCTATCACGCCTGCGCAAAAAATAAGCAAAATGTCTTTTACCGGCTGTGCGAAAAGCATTACAATGGCCGCCCTCTTGCCCGTAATCTCGTTGTAAAACATGCGAATAGGCCCTTATCAGCTCAAAAACCCGTTGATCGTTGCGCCTATGGCTGGCGTGACCGACAGGCCATTTCGCATGTTATGTAAAAAAATGGGCGCCGCCTTGGCTGTGTCGGAGATGATTACCTCCAATCAGGCCTTGTGGACGCGCGCCAAGTCGGTGCACCGCGCCGACCACCGGGGCGAGGTTGCTCCGATCGCGGTGCAGATCGCCGGATCGGACCCGCAGCAAATGGCCGATGCGGCGCGCTTGAATGTTGAGCGGGGCGCGCAAATCATCGACATCAACATGGGGTGTCCGGTGAAAAAAGTGTGCAATGTGGCGGCGGGCTCGGCACTTCTGCGCGATGAGGCGCTGGTTGGGCGTATTCTGGATGCCGTGGTGCGCGCCGTGCCGGTTCCGGTCACGCTCAAGACGCGCACTGGTTGGTGTCCCGATGAGCGTAACGCCGTGCGCGTCGCCCGCTTGGCGGAAAGTTGCGGTATTGCCGCCTTGGCGCTGCATGGCCGCACGCGGGAAGATATGTACCGTGGCGCGGCGGAATATGACACGATTCGGGCGGTAAAACGCAGTGTGTCGATTCCGGTGATCGCCAATGGCGACATTGATTCGCCGCACAAGGCCAAGCATGTGCTCGACTATACCGGCGCCGATGCGATTATGATTGGCCGCGCGGCGCAGGGTCGACCATGGATTTTTCGTGAAATCGCCTATTACCTTGAGCATGGGCAGTGCTTGGCCGCGCCCGAAGTGACAGAAATACGTGATGTGCTGCTGGAACATCTGGACGATTTGTATGGCTTTTATGGTGAGTACGCGGGCTGTCGCATCGCGCGCAAGCATATCGCCTGGACCACGAGTGGGCTTGGCGGCGCCGAGGTGTTTCGCGCCGAGATGATGCAATTGGAGAGTACGGCTGAGCAGCGCGGACGAGTTGCCGTGTTTTTTGCCGAGTTGGCGGCCGAGTCAGATCGGCTAGTATACCAAGAAGAGAGCGCGAGCGATTCGCGCCCAAGCAAGAAGAGCAAGACTCGATGAAAATGCAAACCATGCAAGATAATGACCATATTTCCCAGTCGGTCAGGCAGGCGATGGAACGATATTTCCAGGATCTGGATGGGGAAACGCCCGCCGCCATCTACGATATGGTTCTGGCTTGTGTGGAGAAGCCCTTGTTGGAAGTGGTGTTGATACACACCCAGGGGAATCAGACCAGGGCGGCGGAGTTGCTGGGCTTAAACCGTAACACGCTGCGTAAGAAAATGAAGTCCTATGATTTGATATGAAGATAAACAGGCCGCCTTAATCGGGCGGCCTGTTTTTTTGTTTTTGTCATTATCTAAATTTGGCGTAAAAATCATGACCAAAATTGAACGTGCGTTGATCAGTGTTTCGGATAAAACCGGGGTGCTTGAATTTGCTCAGGCGCTGGCGGAAATGGGCGTGCACATCTTGTCCACCGGTGGCACGGCCAAGATGTTGGCTGAAGCGGGAGTCGCCGTGACCGAAGTCTCCGACTACACTGGCTTTCCTGAAATGCTGGATGGCCGGGTGAAGACCCTGCACCCCAAGGTGCATGGCGGTATTCTCGGGCGTCGCGACCTTCCCGAACACATGGCCAAGATGGCTGAACATGGCATCGACACTATCGATCTGGTGTGCGTCAATCTGTATCCGTTTGAAGCCACTATTGCCAATAGCGAGTGCACGCTGGAAGACGCGATCGAGAACATCGATATCGGCGGACCGACCATGGTGCGCTCCGCGGCGAAGAACTGGGCTCATGTGGCCGTGGTGACCGATGTCGCCGATTACGCCGCTCTGGTGGCCGAAATGCGCGAACACCAGGCCAGCCTGTCGCGCGTCACGCGTTTTGATCTGGCGAAAAAAGCGTTTACCCATACCTCTGCTTATGATGGCGCGATTTCAAACTACCTGACCGCCTTGGTCGATGGCGAACCGGGCGGAAAAATGGAACGCTCGCTGTTCCCGAACCGCTTGAATCTGCAGTTCACTAAAGTGCAGGACATGCGCTACGGCGAAAACCCGCATCAGTCCGCCGCGTTTTATCGCGATCTCGACCCCGCCGCGGGCACCATCGCGCACTATACCCAACTGCAGGGCAAGGAATTGTCGTTCAACAATATCGGCGATGCCGACGCGGCCTGGGAGGCGGTCAAGACCTTCGACGCACCGGCCTGCGTGATCGTCAAACATGCCAACCCCTGCGGCGTTGCGGTGGCCGATACCCCACTGAATGCCTATCGCCTGGCGTTTGCCACCGATAGCACCTCGGCGTTTGGCGGGATTATCGCGTTTAACCGCGAAGTCGATGGCGCGACCGTGGAAGCCGTCACCGGGCAATTCCTCGAAGTGCTGATTGCTCCCTCGTTTACCGCCGACGCCAAGACCTTGATCGCCAGCAAGAAAAACGTGCGCGTGCTTGAACTGCCGCTCGAAGCCGGCGCCAACCGCTTTGAACTGAAACGAGTCGGTGGTGGCTTGCTGGTGCAGACGCCGGATCTGCGCAACGTTGGACTGGCCGATTTGACCGTGGTGTCGCGCCGGGCACCGAGTGAGCAGGAGCGGGCGGACATGCTGTTTGCCTGGCGTGTAGCCAAATATGTTAAATCCAATGCCATTGTGTTCACCAAAGATGGCCAAACCATGGGTATCGGCGCCGGCCAAATGAGCCGGGTCGACTCCACGCGCATTGCCGCGCGCAAAGCGCATGACGCCGGGCTGGCGCTGATCGGCGCCGCGGCGGCTTCCGATGCGTTCTTCCCGTTTCGCGATGGTATCGATGTGATTGCCGCGCAAGGGATTAAGGCGATTATTCAGCCGGGCGGCTCAATGCGTGACGCCGAGGTGATTGCCGCGGCCGATGAACACGGAATTGCGATGGTATTCACCGCCTGCCGCCATTTCCGTCATTAAGGCCGTCGGGCGAGGCTGACCATCGCGTTGCTGTTGTCATCCGTTTTACTGGATGACTCCGCTATGCGGCGAGGATGGTCAACTCACAGTATTACAGCGGGTACCTGTGCTTTACACCGGTACCCGCTGTATCATATCGGCAGTACATAGATAGCATCGGCCGTACATAGATAGCATTAACGATTCAAGGAAATCAGCATGAAAGTCATGGTTATCGGCAATGGTGGTCGTGAGCACGCGCTGGCTTGGCGCATCGCCAAATCCAAACGCGTATCCAAGGTATTTGTTGCTCCCGGCAATGCCGGCACCGCGCGTGATCACGATCTGACCAATGTGGACATTACTGATATTCCAGGCTTGATCGCCTTTGTTAAAAGCGAAAAAGTCGAGTTGACGGTGGTCGGGCCCGAAGCGCCGCTGGCCGCTGGGGTGGTGGATGCTTTTCGCGCGGAAGGTCTGAAAATATTTGGCCCGACACGCTACGCGGCGCAATTGGAGAGTTCCAAGGATTTTGCCAAGGCGTTCATGCAACGCCATGCGATTCCGACCGCGGGGTACCAGACCTTTTCCGATGCGGCCGCCGCGCACGCGTACATCGACGCCAAGGGCGCGCCAATTGTCATCAAGGCTGATGGACTCGCCGCCGGCAAGGGCGTGGTGGTGGCGCTGACGGTGGACGAGGCGCACCAGGCGATCGACATGATGCTAGTCGACAACAAGATGGGTGACGCCGGCGCGCGCGTGGTGATTGAAGATTACCTGCAGGGCGAAGAGGCTAGTTTCATCGTTATGGTTGATGGCGAGCATGTATTGGCGCTGGCCACCAGCCAGGACCACAAGCGTTTGAAAGACCATGACCAGGGTCCGAACACCGGTGGCATGGGCGCGTATAGTCCAGCGCCGGTGGTGACGCCGGAAGTCCATGCGCGCGTGATGCGCGAAATTATTCTGCCGACAGTGCGCGGGATGAAAGCCGAGGGCCATCCCTATACCGGGTTTCTCTATGCCGGGCTAATGATCGACGATCAAGGGCATCCACGCACCATCGAATTCAACTGCCGTCTGGGCGATCCTGAAACGCAGCCTATCATGGCGCGTTTGAAATCCGACTTCACTGTGTTGCTGAGCCATGGCGTGCAGGGCACGCTCGATCAGGTTGAGGCTGAGTGGGACCGACGTGTGGCCTTGGGCGTGGTGCTGGCGGCGGCGGGTTACCCCGATGCGCCCAAGAGTGGTGACCTGATTAATGGCATTCCGGCTGAAACTGACGATGGCGTGGTGTTCCATGCGGGAACCCGGTTGGACGCCGATGGCCGCGTAGTGACCAGTGGCGGCCGGGTGTTGTGTGCCGTTGGCATGGGCGACAGCGTGCGCATGGCGCAAACCCGCGCCTACGCGGTGGCGGACCATATCCAATTCGCCGGCATGCAATTGCGCCGCGATATTGGCGCTCGCGGACTGATTCGTCGGCATTAAGTGGGTGTACCGTAGGTTGGTGGTGAACCGAAGGAGAACCCCACTAACAAGAGATCTGATGGATGCGCGCAATGTTGGGTTCGCGTTGCTCACCACCAACCTACACGTTTAGAGCGGCTATATTGAAGGAAACCCATCTCGGCCGGAGTTGTCTCCATGAAGCCTAAAACCTGTTACGCATGGTTACTGGCCGGCTGGCAGGCGGTTTCCTTGGCGCAATCCCCAAGCGTGCAGCTGCTGACAGAAGATTACCCACCATTCAATATGATTCTGCCCAATGGCGAAATTGGCGGGATGTCGACCGAGATGGTGCGTGAATTATTTCATCGTGCCGAAATTCCTTATCAAATCGAGCTCCAGCCCTGGATTCGCGCATTCAATAGCGCGCTATTGAATAACAATACCTGCGTGTATTCGACCACGCGTAGTGAACATCGCGAACATCAATTCAAGTGGGTCGGGCCCTTGCTCGAAAATCCATGGGTGTTGTATGCCGGACCGAAGAGCCCGGCGAGGATCTCCAGCCTGGAAGACGCGCGTCCATACAAGATCGGTGGCTATGCCGGAGATGCGGAAGCACAGTATCTCATTGCGCGTGGATTTAACGTGGATCTGACGCCGACCGATGAGTTGAATGCGCGCAAGTTAGCGCTGGGGCGGCTCGATTTCTGGGCCACTGGCGAATATCGCGGGATTTATGTGCGTGCTCAGGAGAAATTACCGCAATTACATCAGGCGCTAAAGTTCAATACCGTACAGTTGTATCTTGCTTGTAATTCGGGAGTGGCGGATAGCACGATTCAGCGCTTGAACGATATTCTGAATGCCATGCGGCACGATAGCTTTAGCGATCAAGTTCGCAAGCGCTATGTGGGACATTGACTCCGCCGCGGCGTGTGAAGTATTTCGGCCGTTACTGTTGTTGCCGCAGCGGCGCATTTGCTAAGCTGCTCATCACGATAGCGCTTCGGGTTACAATGTCAGCATGATGCATCCAAGACAGCACCGGCCATTTGTGGCCTTACCCAAGAGCGCGCTATTGCGCCATGCGCGCGCGCGCCTGCGTCTTGGCGGCGTGATCGCGTACCCGACTGAATCTTGTTTTGGCCTGGGTTGCGACCCGCGCAATGTCGACGCGTTGCAGCGAATTTTGACGATCAAGGCGCGACCGAACCACAAGGGGCTAATCGTGATTGCCGCCGATTTTTCCCAGATTGCCAGCCTGGTCGCGCCGCTTGACACACAACAGCTTGCGGAACTTGCACGCTACTGGCCGGGTCATTACACATTTCTGTTACCCGCGGCCCCAGGAGTTCCGGCGGCGTTACGCGGACATCACGATAAAATCGCCGTGCGCGTTACCGCCCATGGCATGGCCGCGCGCCTGTGCCGCGCCTTGGGCAGTGCGTTGGTGTCGACTTCCGCCAACCGCGCGGGCCGGCAATCGCTGAAGGACAGCCGTGCCTGCCAGCGCGCGTTTGGTTCGCGCGTAGTGGTCTTGCCCGGACGCATCGGCCAGCGGCGCAAGCCTTCGACGATTATCGACCTGGAGAGCGGCCGGGTGCTGCGTTAGGGTATTAAATACCCATCAATCAAGGATCTCTTGTGCAACCGATTTCAATGTTTAGTCTGATTCTCAATGCCAGTCTAGTGGTGCAATTGGTGATTGCCGGCCTGTTGCTGACCTCTATTCTTTCCTGGGCGTTGATCTTCAATAAGTCCTTTGTTCTCAAGCAGGCGCGTCGCGATAGCGAGGAATTTGAGCGGCTGTTCTGGAGCGGCACCGATTTGAACACGCTGTATGAAGAGGCGACGCGTCACCATGCGCAAGTCGGCGTGGAGCGCATTTTTCAGGCGGGTTTTGCCGAATTCCTTAAATTGCGCGGTCGTAACGGCACCGAACTGTCCGACATCATGGCGGGCTCGCGCCGCGCGATGCGCGCCGCGGCGCAACGCGAGTTGGATACTCTGGATCGCCACACCTCGTTTTTGGCGACCGTGGGATCAGTCAGTCCGTATATCGGCTTGTTCGGTACGGTTTGGGGCATCATGCACGCCTTTATCGGCTTGGGTAATGCCGGCCAGGCGACGCTGTCCACCGTGGCGCCAGGGATTGCCGAAGCGTTGGTTGCCACGGCGGTTGGCTTGTTCGCGGCGATTCCGGCGGTGGTGGCCTATAACCGATTTGCCACCGATGTCGATCGCCTGGCCACGCGTTTCGATGCCTATATGGAAGAGTTTTCCAATATTTTGCAGCGCCTGGCGACACGTTGAGCCGTTCCTCTGGCTCTCTGACCCATCCCCTCTTTATCCCCTATCTGGTGCGCGTCTGACACCGCGCACCATTCCTTGTCATCGGCGCACCAAGCCGGACCCCGGTGGTTCATCGCGGTGCGTTATCCACTCACTATCCATGGCCGTTGGCCGCCTAGGAGCCTGTCGGACTCAGGTATTCGCGGCTAGGCATGCATATTGCGTATCTGCAGCATCGTGAAACCATCGGGGCTGTGTGATGCATGCGATTAAACCGCTAGACCTGTCGCACTATGACGAAATGTTGTCTCAACATGGCACTCGTAGCGCGTATCGGCATTTCGCTCACTGGTTACACCAGGCACCGTTCGACTGGCTGCAGCACAAGCAGGCCGAGGCTGACGCGCTGTTTCGGCGCGTGGGGATTACCTTTGCGGTTTATGGCGATGAAAGCGGCGCGGAACGGTTAATTCCCTTCGATACGATTCCGCGGATTATTTCCGCCAGCGAATGGAAAACGCTGGAAGCCGGCTGTATTCAGCGGGTCAGCGCGTTGAATCGATTTTTGCATGATATCTATCATCAGCAAGAGATTCTCAAGGCTGGGATTATTCCGCCCGAACAAATTCTGACCAATGCCGGCTATCAGTTGGCGATGCAGGGCATAGACCTACCGCGCCAGGTGTATGCGCATATTGCCGGCGTGGATATTATCCGCCACAGCGATGGTGGGTTTTACGTACTGGAAGACAATCTGCGCACGCCGTCCGGCGTCAGCTACATGCTGGAAAATCGCAAGATGATGATGCGCTTGTTTCCCGAATTGTTTGCCCGCTATGACATTACGCCGGTCGAGCACTATCCCAATCTGTTGCTGGATACCCTGCGCGCGGTGGCGCCGGCGGAAGCGGGCAACCCCACCGTGGTGGTGTTGACGCCGGGGCAATACAACAGCGCGTATTTCGAGCATGCGTTTCTCGCCAGCCAGATGGGGGTGGAGCTGGTGGAAGGGCAAGACTTGTTCGTCAAGCATGGTCATGTCTACATGCGCACCACCACTGGCGCGCAGCGGGTGGATGTGATTTACCGCCGCCTTGACGACGACTATCTGGATCCGCTGGTGTTTAACGCCGACTCGATGCTCGGGGTGCCCGGCCTCATGTCGGTCTATCGTCAGGGCCGGGTCTCGGTGTGTAATGCGGTGGGTACCGGGGTGGCCGATGACAAGTCAATTTATCCCTATGTGCCGGAGATGATTCGCTTCTATCTGGGCGAAGAGCCGATCCTGCACAACGTCCCCACCTGGCAATTGCGTAAGCCGGACGATCTGGCTTATGTCTTGGAACATCTCGCCGAGCTGGTGGTGAAAGAGGTCCATGGCGCCGGTGGCTACGGCATGCTGGTCGGACCCGCGGCGAGCCGCGCGGAGATCGAAAATTATCGCGCGCGAATTGTGGCCGACCCCGCCAATTTCATCGCCCAGCCAACGCTCTCCTTATCGACCTGCCCAACCTTTGTCGAGGCCGGAATTGCCCCGAGACATATCGATCTGCGGCCATTTGTGCTGTCAGGGAAAAAAGTTCAGCTGGTGGCCGGCGGTTTGACACGAGTCGCTCTGCGCGCGGGCTCGCTGGTGGTGAACTCGTCGCAAGGCGGTGGAACCAAGGACACCTGGATTTTGCAGGAGGAGACCGCATGTTAAGCCGCATGGCCGAGTGCCTGTACTGGATGGCGCGCAATATGGAACGGGCGGAAAATACCGCGCGCTTACTGGATGTCAGTCTGCAAATGTCGCTGCTGCATGCCGGCTCACAGGATGATCTGCTGGTGCCGTTGGATGTGACGGGTACCACTGGTGATTTTTTGCAACGGCAGGCGGTGCCGCGCGCCAGCGATGTGTTGCATTATCTGGCGCTGGATGGCGAAACCCCGGGCAGCATCTTTAACTGTATTCGTCGCGCGCGCGAAAACGCCCATGTAGTGCGGGTGAAAATGAGCACGGAAATGTGGGAGCAGATCAACGGCACCTGGCTGGAAGCGCGAGAGTGGCAACAGAGCGGACTCGATACCCATACCGCCTCGACCTTTCTCGACTGGGTCAAGCAACGCTCGCATCTGTTTCGTGGCATCAGCTATGGCACTATGCTGCGCAACGATACGTTTCAGTTTTCACGTCTGGGAACCTTTATCGAGCGCGCTGACAATACCGCTCGCATTCTGAATGTAAAGACCAAGCAAATTCGCGACGGCGAGCCGCAAGCGGAAAATATATTAGATTATTACCAATGGGCGGCCCTGCTGCGCTCAGTGAGTGCGTTCGAGGCGTTTCGCGATACCTATCGCGACAGTATCACCCCCGAGCGCGTGGCCGAGCTCCTGATCCTGCGCCCGGACATGCCGCGTAGTCTGCGCGCCTGTCTGGATGAAATCGATCAGGTGCTGTCGCATATCGAAGGGCAAGCCGGGCGCGCCGCGCGGCGGCTTGCCAGTGAAATCCAAGCTCGGCTGACCTATTCAAGCATTGAGGATATTTTTAGCCAGGGACTGGAGCAGTCGCTGGATGGCCTGATTGAAGACATTACCCGGCTGGGACAGGTGATTCATCACAGTTATCTTGAAGTCGTATGAACCCGCACGATGGTCATGAAAGGACGTTGTATGCGACTCGCCATTAGCCATGAAACACTCTATCGCTACGATATGCCCGTGCGGCACAGCACCCAGTACCTCAGACTGACGCCGCATAGCGCCACCGGCCAGAAAGTGATCGATTGGGCGTTGGAACTGCCGGTCGCGGCGGATCGTAGCACCGATACCTATGGCAATATCTTGCACGTATTGACGCTGGATTATCCGCACCAGGAAATCCGGATCAAGGTGCATGGCACGGTGGAAACCGAAACCGGCGCGCCGGAGGCGGATCATTTGCCGCCGCTGTTTTTTTTGCGCCAGACCGCGTTAACCGCCCCGGATGCGGCGCTGCTGCAGTTTGCAACCGGTTTGCGCCAGGCTACCCCGAGTCTGTCGCAATTGCAGGATCTGGTCGGCGGTATTCGCGAGCATATGCCGTTTCTCGCCGGTGAGACGCAGTCCCACACCCGTGCCGCCGATGCCTTTGCCAAAGGCGCCGGAGTCTGTCAGGACCATACTCACGTGTTTCTCAGCTGCGCTCGTCAACTGGGAGTGCCGGCGCGCTATGTCAGTGGCTATGTGTATTCACCTGCGCACGCCGCCGACCACGTTTCCAGTCACGCCTGGGCCGAGGCCTGGTTGGATGGGGTATGGCACAGCTTTGATGTCGCCAATGCGGTTGCCGCCAATGACCATCACTTGAAATTGGCCATCGGCATGGATTATCTGGATGCGTGCCCGATTCGTGGCGTGCGTTATGGCGGTGGAATCGAGCGCATGACGGCACAGGCGCGTGTTTCTCTGGACGGGCAACAATGACCTATTGTGTGGCGATGAATCTGGCATCCGGCATGTTGTTTGCCTCGGACTCTCGCACCAATGCCGGAGTGGATCATGTGTCCATTTTTCGCAAGATGCAGTTTTTCTCCCAACCGGGAGAGCGTCTGCTGGTGCTGCTGTCCGCTGGCAACCTCGCGACCACGCAAAGTGTGATCAATTTGCTGCGGCAGCGGGCCAAGTTTGCCCAAGAAGCGACGACCATTCTCAATACACCATCAATGTACGATACCGCCTGTCTGGTGGGCGCCACGTTACGCGAGGTGGCCCTGCGCGACGGACCGGCGCTCAATCAATCGAACATCGAGGTGGGCTGCTCATTTATTCTTGGCGGACAGATTAAGGGCGAGGCGCCACGGCTGTTCAATATCTATCCGCAGGGTAATTTCATCGAATCCAGCATCGACACGCCGTATTTTCAAATCGGTGAAGCCAAATACGGCAAGCCGATCATCGACCGGGTGATCAATTTCAATAGTCCGGTGATCGACGCCGCCAAATGCGCATTGATCAGCTTTGATTCGACCATGAACAGCAATCTGTCCGTGGGGTTGCCGATTGATTTGCTGCTGTATGCCAAGGACGACTTCGGCCCGGGCATCCATAAACGCATTACCGAGCACGACCCGTATTTTCAACAATTGCATCAGGGCTGGGGCCAGGCGCTGCGCGAGGCCTTTTTTGCCATGCCGCCATTGGACTTGAACACCTGAGGCCATGGCGCCGCGAGTCTGATAGACTGGCCGATTCCCGTTGCGGTTGCCACCATGCCGACATCTCGCCTGCCTATCATTGCTGCATTATTCGCCCTCTATGTGATTTGGGGCTCCACCTATTTTGCGATTCGCATTGGCGTCGAGTCGTGGCCGCCGCTGCTGATGGCCGCGGTGCGCTACCTGCTGGCGGGGTGCATGCTGTTTGCCTGGGCAAAGTGGCGCGGGCAAGCGACCCCCGCGCGACGCGAAGTGGCCGGCGCCGCGTTGCTCGGCCTGTTGATGCCGGCAATTGGCAACGGTCTGGTGACCATGGCCGAGACCGAGGTTTCGTCCGGCGTTGCCGCGCTGGTGGTGGCGGCGGTGCCACTGTTTACCACGCTGTTTGCCCGTTTTCTCGGACAGCGCACTCGGCCCAAGGAATGGTTGGCCATGGGTTTGGGGCTCTGCGGCATCGTGATTCTGAATCAGGGATCCAACCTGTCCGCCAGCCCGCGTGGCGCACTGTTACTGATCATCGCCTGTACCGGCTGGGCGCTGGGGTCGGCGCTGAGCAAGAAAGTGCCGCAGCCCAAGGGCAGCATGTCGAGTGCCGTGATGATGCTGACCGGTGGCGCTGAACTGCTGTTGTTCAGTCTTCTGCGCGGCGAACACCTGAGCCACATGCCCAGCCTGTCAGGCTGGCTGGCGCTGAGCTATCTGGTGGTGTTCGGCTCGATCATTGCCTTTAGCGCCTATATCTATCTGCTGACCCATGCCAGCCCCGCCACGGCGACCAGCTACGCCTATGTTAACCCGGTGATTGCCGTGTTGCTCGGCATGGCACTGTTGGGCGAGCATGTCGGTGTTCAGGAGTGGAGTGGTATGGCGGTGATTGTGTCCGCCGTGCTGCTCTTGGCCTGGCGCCGCTGATTTTTCCGTTAGATTCTCCCTCGCAGCACACTGCCATCCGGTATTGACCTGGTATTGCAGTGGTATTAGCGTGTGCGCCACATCTTCATGTTTTTTATCAGAAAACAAACATGAGTACACGCTGGCTGGCCTTACAACTGGATGTCACCTCCAGTACCCCGCTGTATCTACAGCTCACCGCCAAACTGACCCGGGCGATTCACGCCGGCAAGTGGCAGGCCAGCGAGGCATTGCCGTCCGAACGTTCTCTAGCCGAGCACTTGTCTATCTCGCGTGTCACCGCGCGCAAGGCTTTGGAATTGTTACGCCAGCAAGGTCTGATCGGTCGCCACCACGGTTCCGGTTCTTTCATCACACCGCAAATAGTGCAGTCGTTGTCACACTTGTTCAGCTTTAGCGAAATGTTGCGAGCCAAGGGGTTCAAGCCAGTGTCTGTGTGGTTGGCGCGCGAGCGTGTTCCGGCCAGCATCGATGAAATGCTTGCCTTGGGTTTGCCGCTGGGAAGTGAAGTCTGGCGGTTAAAGCGCCAGCGCCAGGCCGACGGGGTGGTGATGTCAATTGAAATTACCACTATTCCGGCCGCGCTGTTGCCTGATCCGCAAGCGCTCGGTGACTCGCTCTATGCCTATCTGGAGCAGAACGGGCACGCGGTGCGGCGCGCGCTGCAGCATGTCCGCGCCATCAATGCGGATGAAGAGCTGGCGCGCTTGGCTGGCATTGCGCTCAACCAGGCCATGTTGCTGGTAACGCGCATCGGTTATGACCAATACAACCGAGCCATCGAACTGAGTGATAGCTATTGCCGTAATGATTATTACGATTATGTCGCCGAGCTGACGCGATGAGCCTGAGTCAGACGACCGCGTGGTTTTGTGTTCAATCGCTGATTTCTGTCAGCGCCGGATCACTTTCGATACGCAACATGCACAGGTGAGATGATGACCGACGTTCTCGAACTGCTGGCACCTCTGTCTGGACAGACGCTACTCCTGACCCAAGTCCCCGATCCGGTGTTTGCCGGACTGGTGATGGGCGATGGTCTGGCGATCGCGCCGACATCCAATCTGCTATTGGCGCCCTGCGCCGGGGTGATTCGCCAAATTGCGCGTACCGGACATGCCCTGACTCTGATCGCCGACAATGGCGCTGAGATCTTGATGCATATCGGCATCGATACCGTTAGCTTGAAAGGTGAGGGTTTCTGCTCCAAGGTGCGCCAGGGGCAACGCGTTGCGCGCGGCGCGCCGTTGATTGAGGTGGACTTTGCCGCCATTCGCCCCAAGGTGCCGTCGCTGATCACGATGCTGGTGATCGCCAACAGCGATCATTTTATTCTGCGGGCACGCGCCAGTGGCGCCGTAGAGGCCGGGGTAAGTTCCTTTCTTTCGCTGGCGCCGTGTGCAGATGCCAGCGCCAGTGGTGTCCTGCCTGACGCTTTGGGTGAGGTTAGCGGTGAGGCGCGTGTTGCGCATGGCGATGGTCTGCACGCCAGGCCCGCCGCGTTGATTCAGGCCGCCGCCAAACGCTTCAATGCCCGGGTGTGGCTGGAGTTCGACGGCAAACAGGCGAGTGCCCGCAGTGTGGTGGCGCTGATGGAACTCGGGGTTGGCGCGCGCGCGCGGGTACGAGTGAGCGCGCATGGCGTGGAGGCGGTTGCCGCCTTGGCGGCGGTGATCGCCGCCGTGGAAACCCATAGCCCGAGCGCGCAATCCGCAGCCGCCGGGGAAAAAATTGTCGCCAGCGGGCTGCGCGCGGGCGCTTTGTACGGTGTCTGCGCCGCGCCGGGGCGGGTCATCGGCAAAGTGGTGCAATACAGCGCCGCTGAGCCACGGGTGCAGGTTAGTTGCGGCGACGCGCACTTTGAATTTAACAGCCTGGCGCGCGCGCTGGCGGACGTGCGTTGCGCGATCGCGGCGCAAATGCACGCCGCGCTACGGCATGGTGATGGGCAAATGCAATCGATCTTTGATGCTCATCTGGCATTGCTGGATGATCCCGAACTCATCAGTAGCGCCGAACGTGAAATCGGTGCGGGGCAAAGCGCCGGCATGGCGTTTCGCTCTGCCGCGCGCGCGCAGGTGCGTCGACTCTCTACGTTAAATAATCCCTTGCTGGCCGAGCGGGTCAATGATTTGCGTGATCTGGAACGGCGTGTGCTGCAGGCGATCAGTGGTGAGGAGAGCGCGCTGCCGACGCTGTATCCACAATCGATTTTGATTGCCGACGACCTGACCCCTTCGGATTTAACCCGCTTGCCACATGAGTCGCTGGCCGGGGTGGTACTGGCGCGCGGCGGCGCTACCTCGCATGTGGCCATTCTGGCGCGCGCGCGCGGTATTCCCGCCATGGTGGCGGCCGGCCCCGCGGTCTTGGGGCTGGTGCAAGGGCTTGAGGTGGTGTTGGACGCGTCCGCCGGCTGGCTGGACCCACATCCCGATGCTCTGCTTCTGACTTCGGTGAGAAGTGCGATCGACCAACGCAGCGCAATGCTGGCGCGCGTGCGCGCAGAAGCCCATCTGGTTGCCCGCACGCTGGATGGCGCGGTGATCGAGGTGGTTGCCAACATCGCCAGCCAGGCTGACGCACAGCACGCGCGCGAGCAAGGGGCCGATGGTGTTGGCCTGCTGCGCAGCGAGTTTCTATTTATTGATCGGGCACAGGCGCCAACCGTGAGCGAACAGAGCGCCGCCTATCAGTCGGTGCTGGACGCTCTGGGTGGTAAAAGTGTAATCATGCGAACGCTGGATGTTGGCGGCGATAAGGAACTACCGTATCTGAAATTTCCTCAAGAGCCCAATCCAGCCTTGGGGTTACGCGGCATTCGCAGCGGATTTGCCTACCCGGCGCTGTTGGATGATCAATTGGCGGCACTCTTGGCGGTGCGTCCGCTTGGCGCATTACGCATTCTGTTACCCATGGTGGCCGATGTCAGTGAGCTATTGCGCGTCAAACAGCGCCTGCGGCAACTGGCTGATGCGGCCCAGTTGCCGCAAGTGCCGCAACTGGGCGTGATGATTGAAATTCCCTCGGCCGCGCTGCTGGCCGATCAATTGGCCAGCCATGCCGATTTCCTTTCCATCGGCACCAACGATCTGACGCAATACACACTGGCGATGGACCGCTGTAATCCCGAGCTGGCCAGCGCGCTCGACCCGCTGCACCCCGCGTTGTTGCGCCTGATGGCGCTTTGCGTCGAAGGCGCTTCGCGTCACCGGCGCTGGGTCGGCGTGTGTGGCGCCATGGCTTCGGATCTGGAGGCGGTGCCGGTTTTGCTCGGGCTGGGGATCACCGAGCTGTCGGTGAGTCCGGGGTTGATTCCTGAGATTAAAGCCAGAGTGCGGATGCTCGATCTCGCACACACTCGGCGTGAGACCCAGCCGCTGTTGGCATTGACATCGGCGCGGGAAGTGCGCGCGCGCGCGCGCGAAATTTGGCCGCAGGCATAGCGGCTGACCACTAGGAGGGTAAGCGATGAGGATGATTAGATTTTTCGAAATCCAGCGGCTATGCCGTGCGTGGATGCTACCGATCGCCGTGTTGCCCGTGGCCGGGTTATTGCTGCGCCTGGGACAGCCTGACCTATTGCAGATCCAGCTGATGGCGCGCGCAGCGCTGTCAGGCTACCTGCCGCTAAGTTTTGCAACTAGTGTGGTTCTGCCGCTGCTGTTCGCGATCGGCGTCGCCACGAGCGTCGCCCAACCTCACCATGGCGCGGCCGGTTTGGCCGGCGCGATTGCCTATCTGGCGCAAAGCGTGGTGCTGCAGACCTGCGATGCCAGCATCAACATGGGGGCGTTATCCGGGATGACGTCCGGGCTCGTGGCGGGTAGCTGCTATAACCGTTTCCACGCTGTTCATTTGCAAGGTCCACTAGCGTTTCTCGGCAAGTATTTCGCGGCGATTACCAGCGCCATCGCTGGCGGTGTGCTCGGGCTGGTGTTTGGCGCGCTCTGGCTGCAAATTCAGGCTGTCATCGCTGAGGTCGGTCACTGGCTGATCGGCGCGGGCGAGTGCGGAGTGCTGCTCTATGGGGTACTCAACCGACTGCTGCTGGTCGCGGGCTTGCACCATATGCTGAATTCGCTGGTGTGGTTTGATTTCGGCAGTTTTACCAATGCTGGTGGCGCGGTGAGCCACGGAGATCTTGGCCGGTTTTTTGCTGGCGACCCCAGCGCCGGTGCTTTTATGACCGGGTTTTTCCCGGTGATGATGTTCGGTTTGCCCGCTGCCTGCCTCGCCTTGTATCGGTGTGCGCGCCTCGCCCAGCAGCGCGCCCTGGGCGGTTTGCTGCTGTCCATGGCCTTGACCTCGTTTCTCACCGGGATCACCGAGCCGATCGAGTTTGTCTTGATGTTTCTGGCGCCGCCTTTATACGCGATCCACGCACTTCTGACCGGATTATCGATGGCGCTGACACATGTACTACAGATTCGTCTGGGATTTACCTTCTCCGCCGGCCTGCTGGATTTTCTGTTTTCTAGCGGTAAAGGGCGGAATGCTCTGTGGCTATTGCCGGTCGGCGCGCTCTATTTCGCCCTGTATTACCAGGGGTTCAGTTTCGCGCTGCGTAGGTTCAGTCTTATGCCCCAGAAGTGCGAATACACCTGCGCGGCAACGGCCATGATCGATCCCGCGCGCTGGTGGGCGGCGCTGGGGGGAGCCAGTAATGTCCAGGCGGTCGAAACGGTGGCGGGCACCCGCTTGCGCGTGGAACTCAGCGACGCGGCGCGCGCCGATCCACTTGCGCTCAAGCGCTTGGGGGCCGTGGAGGTGGTGCAGTTTTCCAGCACCTTGTTACACGTGGTGATGGCCCTGGATGCCGGGCCGGTGTCGAGGGCTCTGCAGAGTGCGTCGGCTTAGGGCAGCGACCGCCTCGTATTGACGATGAAATTCAATCGGCATTAGCTTGGCGATCAACCGTGATTTTGGGGGGCAACTATGGATCCGCGCTGGCTCGACTTGAAACTGGATGAATCCGCCGATACACCACTCTATCTGCAACTGGCCGCCAAACTAGCGAAAGAAATCAATGCTAGCCGGTGGTCGGCGGGCGAGGTTTTGCCCTCGGAGCGTCTGTTAAGTGAATCGCTATCGCTGTCACGTGAAACCATACGTCGCGCTTTGGAAGTGGTGCAGCATCAGGGTCTGATTCATCGACGCCATGGCTTAGGGGCTTTTATTTCTCCTCGTCTGCCCAGGCTGTATGGGTTTACTGAAATGGCGCAAGCCAAGGGGTGCAAATCCGAGTCGGTATGCCTGATGCACCAGCGTTCAACACCCAACGTTGACGAAGCGGTTAATTTGGGATTGGCGTTCGGTGACGAAGTCAGCCGTATGAAACGCCTGCGTCTAGCCAGCGGTGTGGCGATGGCGGTTGATGTTAACTGTTTACCGGTGGATTGCTTGCCGGATCCTCTGGCGCTAGGCCATTCACTCTATGCCTATCTTGAGCAAACGCACCATGCTGTAGTACGCGCCGTACAGCATATTCGCGCGATTAATGCCGATGCTGAATTAGCCGATTTGGTGGGGGGTAAACAAGGAGATGCCATGCTGCTGGTCGCTCGTGTCGGATATGACGCGCAACAGCGCGCAATCGAACGTAGCTTTAGCTATTGCCGGCAGGAGTTTTTTGATTTTTTCACCGAACTGCAGCTACCTAGCCCGCCTGAACACTGATCTTGCCTGATTATTCCCGAGCTTAGCGTTTTATCCAAAGTAGCGATTTGTTGTGGCTCGGAAGAGTTTATGAATTCGGCTTGGCTGAGTGGCCGCCTATTGAGGAGAACACGAGATGAGCATGAAGAAATTTTCCGGTTTTCAGCACTTTTCGCGAGCTTTGTTTACACCCATTGCCGTGTTGCCACTGGCCGGTTTATTACTGCGGTTTGGACAGCCGGACCTATTGGGATGGCCGATGGTGGCGCAGGCGGGCGCGGCGATCTTTAGTCATCTGGCGCTGATTTTTGCCATCGGCGTGGCGGTGGGTTTAGCCAAGGATCATCATGGCGTGGCAGGCCTGGCTGGTGCGGTTGGGTTCCTCATCCTGAATGCAGTGCTTACCGCTCACAACGGCAAGCTTAACATGGGGGTATTGTCTGGAATGATTTCCGGAGTAGTGGCCGGGGCTTTGTATAACCGCTTCAAGGATATTGAGCTCCCGCCCTGTCTGGCGTTCTTTAGCGGAAAACGTTTTGTGCCTATTATTACCGGAGTCTGCTGTCTGCTGCTCGGGGTACTCTTTGGCTCGATCTGGCCTCCCATTCAAGGTGCGATTGACGCCGCCGGACACTGGATCAGTGGTGCCGGCTCGCTCGGGTTGTTCATGTTTGGCTTCCTCGCCCGTCTTCTGATTGTTACGGGCCTGCACCATATACTGGACACCATGGCATGGTTTGTCATTGGCAGTTTTACTGATGCGAGTGGAAAGGTGTTTACCGGGGATCTGAACCGGTTTTTTGCTGGTGACCCCAGTGCCGGAGGGTTCATGACCGGTTTATTTCCGGTGATGATGTTCGGCTTGCCCGCCGCATGCTTGGCGATGTATCGCTGCGCGCGCAGCGAAAATAGATCAGCGGTGGGTGGGGTGCTCCTTTCCATGGCACTGACCCCGCTACTCACCGGCATCTCCGAGCCGGTCGAGTTCAGTTTTATGTTTCTGGCTCCACTGCTGTACCTGGTCCATGCCATCTTGACCGGTTTGGCGATGGTGCTGACCGATCTGCTACACATCCGTCTCGGCATGTATGGAGGATTGGTTGATTTCCTGTTATCCAGTCGACTAGGTGAAAACCCGCTACTGCTGCTGCCGGTCGGTTTGGGTTATTTTGCACTGTATTATTTTATTTTTAGTTTTGCGATCCGCAAATTCGATCTGAAAACCCTGGGGCGCGAAGAAGCCGAGGTGCGGCCGCAAGCCGTGACCAGCGGCAGCGCGCGCGCGCGTGACTATATAACCGCGCTTGGCGGCGCCGGTAATCTACAGTCGGTGTATGCCTGTGCCACGCGCCTGCGACTACGGCTAGGCGATAGTTCGGTGCTGGACGAGGCTGGGCTTAAGCGTTTGGGCGCGCATGGGATTATTCGGCTTTCTGCCGACAACGTACAGGTGGTGGTGGGAGGGCACGCGGAAATGCTGGCGGATGAAATCCTGCAAGTTCTTGCGCGCGCGGGCGCCGAGGTTCGACCCGCAAACGCCGGTGCTTGATCTGGTTTATTCCCCGTCGGTAATCTGCGGCATGCGCAACGGAACCGGTACATCGATCACAATCGCGGTCTTGGTGTCGCCGTATTGCATCAAGCGCGCGATCAGTGCCTGCAGATCCGGCATCGAGGCCACCGCCACGCGCAGCATCAAGCCGCTGGTGCCGGTGACGGAAAAGCACTCGACAATCTCCGGCATCGTGCATAACTGTTCGATCACAATGAAATATTCTTGATGTTTGACCGTGAGCTCGATCATGCACTGAATCGGATAGCCGATTTTCCCGGGATTGATGCGCGCGTGATAGCCGGTAATGACCCCGGCGCGTTCGAGTTTTTCCACTCGATCCGCGATCGCCGGCGCCGATAGATTTACGCGGCGCGCCAGCTCGGCAAAACTGATGCGGGCATTTTCGTGCAGTGCAGAAATAATTTTTTTGTCGTATCGGTCCATGTCTTCGAATCAAAGGTTAATGATATAAATAAACGATTAAACGAAACTATTAGACACTAAAATGCAGGGGAACTCCATTAAATTAGCATTCGGTACTACGTACAATAGCGCCAGCAGTAGTGCTCTTCCCAGGCCTTGTACTGGCAATGCCCTGCTGTTGGGTCTGTTGCAGAGAATTGTCCTATCCCGTTGTGACAAGATTTTTGTGACTGTCCTGGTGATCTCTTTGTCCCTGGTCTCTAGTCATTGTCTTGAATGTTGACGACGACCTTTTTTCGGGCCTGTTTAACGACAGGCCCGTTTTTTTCGTCTCGATTTTGATGTAATTTGATCTGCAATACGCTTTGTTTTGTGAACGTCATATTACTGTAACCATAACTTCCTATCCTTGCCTTAAATGATCAATCAAGAGATGAGCCTTTATGGCAGCAAATATACTGCTGGTTGAAGACGAGCCGGCGATTCAGGAACTGATCGCATTTAATCTGGCGCAGTCGGGGCATCATGTGCTGCGCGCCAGTACCGCGGAAGCCGCGATTACCTTGGTCAAGAATGCCCTGCCGGACTTGGTGTTGCTGGATTGGATGTTGCCCGGCATGTCGGGTATTGAAGTGGCGAAACGCCTGCGCGCTGATGAGCGTACGCGGCACATTCCGATCATCATGTTGACCGCGCGCTCCGATGAGCAAGACAAAGTGATTGGTTTGGAAGCGGGTGCCGATGACTACATCACCAAGCCGTTTTCACCGCGAGAGTTACAAGCGCGCATCAAGGCGGTGTTACGCCGGCGCGCACCGCAAATGACCGATGACGCGGTTGATGTCCATGGATTACGCCTCGATCCGGTGACGCACCGAGTGACCGGTCAGGAGCTGCCGATTGACTTGGGACCTACCGAGTTTCGGTTGTTGCATTTTTTCATGACTCACGCCGAGCGTGTTCATTCGCGCGCGCAATTGCTCGATCAGGTGTGGGGCGATCACGTATTCGTTGAAGAACGCACGGTAGACGTCCATATTCGTCGCTTGCGCAGCGCATTGGAAGCCACCGGGCACGATCAATTGATTCAAACCGTCCGCGGGACCGGCTACCGTTTCTCAACGCAACAGTGAGGCTGTCTTGCGAGAATTCTTGCAGCGCGTGCTGGCATGGCTGGCATTTACCGTTTTGATCGGATTGGGTTTCTGGGTGTTCTCCAGCGCGCGCGATGCGTTGATTTCCGTGGCCGTCTGCCTGGGGGGAATGCTAGGGTTTCACTTATATCACGTGGCCTTATTGCTGCGTTGGCTGAAAACCCCCACCGCGGCCCGGGTGCCGGATGGGTTTGGCGCCTGGCACACCGTTTTCATGACCTTGTACCGCCAAGTTCGTACCCAAGACCAAAGCCAGCGCAAGCTGACCCATGTTCTGGAGCGGTTCATTAACGCGGGTGAGGCCATGCCCGATGGCGTGGTAGTACTCGATGAGCATGACCGGATCGAATGGCTGAATCCGATGGCGGTGGATCATTTCGGCTTAGACCGCAAGCGCGACGTTGGTAATCTGCTGCTCAACCTGATCCGTCAGCCAACGTTTCACGCCTATATCAAAGCCGATAACTTTAGTCAGCCACTGATTTTAAAATATACTCAGCCGCGCGAAATCGTCCTGACAATCCAGCTGGTGCCGTTCGATTCCACGCGCAAACTGCTGTTATCGCGTGATATCACCCAGATCGAAATGGTACAGACGGTACACCGCGACTTTGTCGCCAATGTGTCGCATGAGTTGCGTACCCCATTGACCGTGATTGGCGGTTTTCTCGAAACCTTGAGCGATATGCCCGAGGATGACCCTTCGGTGCTGCGTCAGTTTCTGCCGATGATGATGGAGCAATCGCGGCGCATGCAGACTTTGGTGGAAGATTTGCTGATCTTGTCACGATTGGAAAATAGCCCGAGCGCGCCCTCGTCGGAAAAAGTCGATATGGATGAAATGCTCGAAACCTTGATGGTTGAGGCGGAGGGCCTGTCACAAGGACGGCATCAAATCACACTGAAAAAGCAAACGCCCGCCTGGCTCTGGGGCAGCGCGCGCGAACTCCATTCGGCGTTCAGTAATCTGGTGTCCAACGCCGTGCGTTATACCCCGGAGGGTGGCACGATTTCACTTTGCTGGCGTGAAGAGAGCGAACGGATCTTGTTCTCGGTGACCGATACCGGCATCGGAATTCCGCGCGAGCATATCCCCCGCTTGACGGAACGCTTTTATCGCGTGGATCGTGGCCGATCGCGGGGGAATGGTGGCACCGGGTTGGGGTTGGCGATCGTCAAACATGTGGTGGCGCGCCATCATGGCAAACTCGAAGTGCAGAGCGAGCCGGAGCGTGGCAGCACCTTCAGCGTGGCTTTCGGCCGCGAACGGATCGCCGAGTCTGAGATGCCATAAGAATATGGGTCCCGCCGAATAACATATTCAGCGGACACTTATTCCCTCTCTCAAGATATAAAGACTTGGCGTGATGATCTGTGCGCGCTAGGATGGTGTTTTCGACGTCATACATTCGGATCTCATCATGAATCGTCTGCAAGCTATCCGTCCCTTCGGCCAACGTATCTGGCTGGACAATCTTTCCCGCGAGTTATTGTTTTCCGGTGAACTGGCGCGTTTGATCAAGCAGGACGGAATTGCCGGCGTGACGTCCAATCCGACGATTTTTCACAAGGCGATTAGCAGTGATACCCGCTATCGCGATGATTTGGCCGCACTGCGCGCGCGCGGCATGGGTGCGGAAAAAACCTATGAAGAGCTGGTGATTCCCGATATCCGCACCGCCTGCGACATGATGTTGCCGGTGTATCAGCAAAGCGAGCGCGACGATGGCTATGTCAGCCTTGAAGTGTCGCCGCTTCTGGCGCACGACGCCGATGGCACGCTGCAGTCGGCGCGCGATCTATGGCAGTCGGTGGGCCGGCCAAATCTGATGATCAAGATTCCCGCCACGCCGGAAGGGATTCAAGCCTTTGCCGTGCTGACGCGCGAAGGCATCAACGTCAACATCACCCTGCTGTTTAGCCTGGAGCAGGTTGAAGCCGTTTGGGACGCCTATATTAACGCGCTCAGCGCGCGCCTGGCCGATGGCTTGCCACTGGGCCACGTCAAAGCGGTGGCCAGTTTCTTCCTGTCGCGCGTTGATACACTGCTGGATGCGCAACTGCCGCCAGAGCTGCAGGGCAAGGCGGCGATCTCGCTGGCCAAGGTGGCGTATGCGCGTTATCTGGAGCGCTTTCACGGCGAAGAATTCGCGCTGCTGCATCACGCTGGAGCCCACGCGCAATACCTGCTGTGGGCTTCGACCGGCAGTAAAAATCCGGCTTACTCCGATGTGCTGTACGTTGAAAGTCTGATTGGCGCTGAAACCATCAATACCGTACCCGATGCTACCATGGCGCATTTCCGTGATCATGGCGTGGCGGCGGCAACGCTGAGTCAGAACCTGGAAGAGGCGCGCGCGCTATTGGCTGCTTTGCCCGCGGCGGGGGTTGACCTCTCTGCGGTCGGCGCGCAACTGCAACGCGCGGGTTTGCAACTGTTCAGTGATTCCTACCAGGCTTTGCTGCAACTCACCGCCTGAGTCGCGACAGCGCGCAAAAAAACCGGGAGGCTTGAGCCATCCCGGTTTTTTGTTGCGCGTCGTTTGCCGTCTTAGAACGCCAGCGACAGATTCAGGCCGACTTCCTTGGTCGAATTCGATGGCAGTTGGAAGTTGGCATTGCCATTTGAATTCGAAAGCGATGCCGGTGTTGCATCGATATGCCAGTAGCGGTAGAACGGCGTCAGGCTGAGTTTGTTACCGCCGACCTTGACACTGAAATCCGACGCCAGCTCGTAGCCATAACCGCGATTGTGGTTGGCGCTGGCATTGGTTGAGCTCGTACTGACAACACCCCTCCAATCCGTGCTTTTGGTGTTGCGTGTCATCGACTGCTGGCCGTTCAATACCTTATTGAAGCTCAGCTTGGGGGTAGCCAACCAGTTGTCGCCCAGGGCAAAGGTCGACTCCACCCCGACCGTGGCATAGGTATAGCCACGGTTGATCGAGCTGGAGCGCTCTTCTTCGCTATTGCTGGTACTCTGGCCCCAATTCTCGCTTTGGTTACGGTAGCCTAGACCCGCCGAAGTGGTCAGCGGCAGGCTGCCCAGTTGCAGTGTGTACTGATACACGCCGCGCAGATCGTAGTTGCCGGTGTCGTGATTGAACGCAACGCGGTCGCCATTCCGGACGTTGCTCTCGATATCGCCGTTGCTCTGGCCTACCCGCGCCGACAATTTCACCGCCTGGCTGTCACTGAAGCGCATGCGCACCGAGCCGGTCAGGTCATATACGCGCGCGCCGCGCTTCAGGTACAAAGGGTCATCATTGACGGTGGCCTTGGTATCGAAGTTCTGCTGAAAGCCTTCGACTCCCAGGGTGTATTCGGTCGGCATGCCGAACAGGGTATTCCCCTCGGCCCAGGCGCCGGCGGACAGCAGGGTCAGAATCAGTGCGGAAGACAGGGTGGTGTTGTTCATTCAGGTTTTTCCTTGATCGTTGCCCAGCGGCGTGGGATGACGCGGCGGGCTTGGAATGTGGAATTGATGATGAACAATTCGAGAATTGCGACATATCGGACGAGTCCGAAAGGCGGGGCATAGGCAATAAAAAACCGGTACGGCATGTGCCATACCGGTTTTGCTCTATTTGTCAGCCTGTGGGCTTATTGCGCCATTTGCCGCTCGACCAAAATGATCGCAGCCTGGCGGACTGTGCGTGTCAGTGGAGTATGGTCTTCTTTGCGTGCCAAGTTTGCCAGATTGTTCAGCAGTCTGACGTCTGGCTGTGCTTGTGCTAACAGCAGCGTGTCAATGCATGCTTGGTTTAGCTCCAAGGTTTGCTGATCCGGTCGCAGAATACCGCATTGCTGATTGGCCAGCTGCAGCGCGCGCGCCTCGATCAGCGAGGCTGGCGCATCCATCAGACGCCTGGTGTTACCGCCCATACTGGCTTGCAAGCGCACGGCAATGGTGCTGGCATCCATGCCGTCGGCAATGAAATGTTCCATCTCTGGCCGATGGGTATCGTCGAGCAGAATCCGTTCACACCACGCTGCGCGGACCTCGCGTTCGGCTTGTTGCGCCAGTTGGGCCGGGGTGCGGATGCTCGACGAATCCAGAATTTCGCCTACCGTCACCAGACCGGTCCTACCCGGGGACAATGGCATGCCCTGATCCAACAATAGTTGGCGGGTTTGATGCAGTGCCTGTTGCTCGCTACGGCTTGGGTACAGCGAGCCCACTAGCCCCAGCCCGATGTCCGCGCCATAGTTCGCGCTGTCATGCGGCAGCAGGGTTGGTGAGTCGCCGGACAATAGAGGATTGCTGGGTTTGATCTCGACCTTGACGTTTGTCGCGGCCAGGTGGTTGAGGCGTTCGGCAGTGTTGGCGCGCGGTTCAATGACCCGCCCCAGGCCTTTGGTCACGGCATTTTTCAGCGGGCTCAAACGGCTCTCGGCGTTCGCGCGCTCGAAAATTTGCAGTTCGAAGGTTTTACCGTTGAATACCACCGAAACCACCTTATTGCGATCGGCGCCGGGCGTGTCTTTGAGTTGCGCCAGTTGCGCGCTCAGGTTTGGGTTGATTTGCATTTCGTTTCCAGGGAAAGTGGGCGGTGGCGTGACGTCACCGCTCATGTGTTTGTGTTAAAGCCGTGTGACGTGGGATTGCGGTTCATCATCCCAATCATCATCAACATCGTCGTCCGTCGGGCCCTCAGCGGGCTCAATGTGCAAGGTGCGCAGCTTGGCGGAGTGCTGCGCTTTGAGAGAGGTCAGTTGTTTGCGCAAGCGTTGCACCGGCTCGCGTGCCATAAACAGATCGGCCAGCGCGTCGTTACGGTCTTGCTTCTTCGGCTTTGAGCCCAGACGTTCCAATTTACGCTCCGCGGCTATTTCTTCGGCTCTGGCTTGGAATAATTCCGATTGCAGGTTCGTCAGGCGTGATTGCAAGTCTTGGAGTTTTTGCTGGGCGAGCGCGGGCATGGGGGGAGATTCCCTCTGAATATGCCGTGCTATGGCGTATTGGGCTTTAAGTTGATTCAGTTGGGCTCGCAGATACTCGCAGGTGTTGCGCGCGTTTTTGCGCTCAATCCCTGGGACGGCTTGCGCAATCTCGTGGTAGGCGTGGTCTAATCGTGTCTTCAGGTCTGCAATTTTTTCGGGTAGCGTCTCAACGGCAATGGCCGCGGCCTCGCGATTAAATAACTCACGACGATGGGCTTCAGGCGCGTGCTGTGCTGTGCGATCCGAGTCGAGTCGACTGGAGGTATACGCTTGCTTGGCCTCTAGCAGCATAATTTTAGTGCTCAACGCGCTCATCTGATTCTGCAATGTCGCTAGATGATCGTGCAGAATGGCTCTGAGAGGTTCTTGCGTGGATAACAAATGATCGTCTAGCTTTTCGATGTTAGTACGGGCCCGCCCGAGCATTTGCATCGAGTTTTGCAAAGTTTTACGCGCTACAGTCGGACTTAGCTTGTCAACACTTCGAGCTAGGTCGATGGCGTGCGACGCGCTCTGCAAATTGACGCGCAATGCGCCTTGCACACTACTGTAGGTTTTTGAGCGCTGAATCTCGCTCTCTAGCAATGCAATGGTCTTGCCTATCGCCGTTTGGTGCGGCGCTTCGTGCTGCGGTAAGCGCTTGTGTAAATCTTTTGCGATAATCAGATTCGACCTTAGCTGCTGCCGGACAACCTGCGCGCCTAGATTTTCACCTTTAAGCGCGATTTTCTGGCCGACATGGGAGAACACACGGTGTTTTAGCAGCGCTCGGCCCGATTGGCGCAGCATGTCACCCAATTTGGCGCGCACGGGCAACAGGGTAAAGTTTTTACCGTTATGTGCGGTACGTGGCTGGACGCCAGGGCTCGCCTGGCTATCGAGCGCCAGGGAGACGCGCATGCTGCTCTGGGTGGAAATCGGATTCGGCATGGCGGCCTCTTTTCTTATTAATCTTGTTCGGGTTTCAAGCGCCCTGGCCGCAGAGCATATCGGCCTGCGCCAGCGTGGCGTTGAAAGCCGCCATCAGATCAGGCAGTCCGTATCCGTCCAGTGGCAAACGCAGGTAGCAGCACGGGCGATCCATCTCGTCCAGGGCGATGACCGGTTGCAGCGGCTGGTCGTTGAGTGCGTTGGCGCGCAGCCAGTCGGACAGCGGCGCGTGCGGCGCCAGCGGGTTCGGCAGCTCGGCCAGAATGAACCAGGTGTCGGCGTTCATCATGCCCAGGTGCAGGGTATAGGCATCGTCAACCGCCAGACTGAACAGATCTTGCTCCGCCGGCGGAGTGTCGAGTTCGAAGCCGATGTTGTTGAGAAGTTCGGCCACCAGTTGTTGAAAACGCGGTAAGTTGGTCATGCTGGGTCCTTGGATCGATTAATGGGTGCCGACAGCGGCGCGCGGCCGCCGTCGGTTGACTGACGGATAATTTGCGCGCTTCGCCGTCAGATAACTTTCAAATTTGGCTCATTGGTCGTCGGAGAATTTGACAGCCTGCAACCGGACAGCTGCATTCGGATTGGATTGTTGAAAGTCGGTGAACGGATGTTGCTGATTAGCGAACGCAGCATCGTCGAACGGAATTTCCTGGACGTAAGCTAGCTTGGGTGTACTGGTGTCGATGTTGGCTTGCAGGGGGAGCGAGATTGATAGACTCTCATGTCCGTCACTGGCCAACGCGTCTTGGATATGCTTGACCCGGTTCTCCATGGCCGCCATCTGAGCGCTGACTTGGTTGGTCTTACGGTCATTCATGAATGTTGTATATTGCTCTTGGCTGCTCGTGAGTTTGGCTTGCTGCTCATTGATCTTTTCGCCTAGAGCGTGGATCTGAGTCGATAGTCCGCGCAGGTTAGCTTGCAGCTCATCGCGACTGGTCTTCGAGGCGGATGATACGCGGGCATGTTCCGTGCCCTTATCCCACTTGGACAGCGCGCTGTCCCGCGTCCATCGCAGTATGTCGAGCTTCAGGTCTTTCGCTTTAGTCCGTGCCATGTGCCCCAGGTCGGTATTGCCCGCGCATCGGCTGACTGCGCTGCATAGCTTACTGAGCGCGCGGTTGGCGCAACTCATCAGCGTCAGCAGTTTGCCGCCATAGGGGCGTTCTTGGCTGAAAATCTTTGGTTTTTGATCGTTCGAGTCGGCGCTAGCTACCGATGAAGTTGATGGTCTGAAGCCTGCCGTTTGAATTGAAGAAATGCCCATGTCGGATATCCTTGTCGTGATTGAGGTCGTGCGCATTAGCGCGCTACTGAGGCTTACTGTGCCAGCGACTCGCTGTCATCGATTGCAGATTTTGCTTATCGTAAAAACAAAAAACCCCGCAAAGCGGGGTTTTTTGACGACGCCAGACTCGTCTATGGCTGTCGGTTTAGCATTGGACTTTCACGAAGATCGGGCATGGCCACCTGCTTCGGCTGTGCTTGGGGGGGCTCGGTGGAGGCCAACTCAATATCGCCGACTTCGTCGTCCGGCGCAGCCACATCGTCCACGTCATCGTCATCGTTTTCAGCATTCGGCGCGGCAAACTTTTTCAGCACCGCCGCGTTAATCTCGTCAATGATGCTGCGATTGGGCGCGGGCGACGCCGGGCCCTTCTGAGTAGATGCCACCGTTGTGAACGAGGGGGGGACCGCCGTGGCCACGGGCGCCGGGAGGGGGCGTCGCATGAAGTCGGGTGGGGGCGGAGGTGGCGGGGGCGGCGGTGCGCCAATCGGCATGAATGATGTCGTAACAGGCGTCATGCTGGTGGCGAACTGCGGGTCGGAGGCGGGCGCCACCGGTGTGCTCATTGCTGTTGTGGCTTGCGGCGCAGGTGCCCGGCGCGGCGGCGGGAGGTTCTGTGGCCGAGGCGGAACGGCGGGTTTGCTCAGGAATGGCAACGGCGCCGGAAGCGGCGAGGAGACGGCCGGCTTGGCGAGCGGTGCGGGGGTCGGAGCGGCCTGGTAGGCCGACTGTCGCAGTGTCTGGCGCGGCGGTGCGCTCAGCGACCGAGTGATAAGGGTTTGGGCGCGCTCGGCTTGGTTGCGTGTGGTGGGACGGGGTAGTGCAAATTCGTCACCTCGACGCTGGCAAAGCGCGCGCGCCAGGTGGCGCGTCACGGTGACAGCTCCCTGTTTGACCAGGCGCAGCAGCCCTTGGGCTTTTCCCTGCGGTGTCAGTAGTCGCAGAGCATGGCCGCCGTGGGCGACTGAACGAGAGTGTTGTTCGGCGGGCGCGCTGATTGGGGCTGAGCGCGCGCTACCAGAAAGGCTGATGGGCATGTTCTATCCTTATGAATCTGCAAGCGAAATGGTGCCGGCACGGTGGCGCCGGCATCCTTCGTGTCTACTGTGCCGGTGAAGTGGCGCGCGCAATTGCAGATTTTGCTCAAGGATAGAATGCGCCGTCCGACGTGTGGCACGGCGGACGGCATTTGATCGTGCTTACAGCTCGACTTGGCGTTTGGCCGCCATGCGCTGGCCGGCTAAACGTTTCTCTTCCGCGCTCATGATTTGGTCGGCGGTAGGGATCAGCCAGGCCTCTTCGATGGCGGCATGCAGTCGATACTGACGCACGAACTCGGCAATTTCGACATGGCTGATCTCGGGGATGTCGCCATGCGCCAGCGCCAACAGATCGTCGCGGATCGCATTCCAGCGCGCGTGCAGATAGCCATGTTCCGCCGCAAGTTGCTCTAGTTTGGGCGCGGCCGATGGCACGCGCGCCTCGAGAATCGGAAACAGTTCATCTTCTTCGTCGCTATGGTGTGATGGGCCGGCTTCATCGAAATAGCGCACTACCGCGGCGATGCTGTGTTTGGCGACGTCATCGACGCCATGCTCGGCGATATACGGTTCGAGTTTATCCAGCTGATCGCAGAAACGCCGAATCTTGTCATGACAGGCCAGCAGCATTTCCAGCGGTTGGTCAAAGGATGGGTCCGGCTTAATGAGGCTTTCAAGGGTAGGCATCGTGGCTCTCCTGCGAGATACTGCGCTTAGTCAGTCCGCGCAGGGCAGTCGCACCCACAGCAGGCTGGCATGATGACAATCGGGTCTTTAGCATACCACGGTGTAGGGCGAGACTGAAATGCATGCTGCGCTGCAAAATCGCGATTGACCTTGAAGCGCGGAGGAAGCTGGATGCGCGATCGCGCCACCGTCATCCTCGCCGCATCGCGGCGGGGAACCAGCGGACTTGCGGCGAAGCCCGCGAAAAGCCTGGATCTCCACGCTGCGCGTGAAGATGACGACGGGGGCTGCGCGTGATGATGACGAGGGGCGAGCAACGCGCACCCCAACAAGATATCTGCCGGATGCGCGAGATTGAGATGAAAGGTTGAATGATGTCCGAGAAGCAAGCAGGGCGAATGACGCTGGATGATCAAGGTTGGGTGAATCGCGCGCGCCGGGTGTTGTCGCCCAATTGCAATTCGCGCCCCAGCGGCTGCGGCATTGATTTGTTCGTGATCCATAACATCAGCTTGCCGCCGCGCGAATATGGCGGTCCCGGCGTGGAGCAGCTGTTTACCAATTGTCTGAACCCCGATGAGCATCCGTTTTATGCCGAAATCGTCGGCTTGCGCGTGTCCGCGCACTTTTTCATTCGGCGCGATGGCGAGTTGGTGCAGTTCGTACCGACCACGCAACGCGCCTGGCACGCGGGCGTGTCCAACTGGCGCGGACGCGCTGGTTGCAATGATTTTTCCCTGGGAGTCGAACTCGAAGGTTGCGATTTCGAGCCGTTCAGCACCGAGCAATACACGGTATTAATCGCCCTGACACGGCTGCTGCAACAGCGGTTTCCGCAACTCGAACTGACCGGCCATCAAGATATCGCTCCGGGGCGTAAAACCGATCCCGGGCCGTATTTCGATTGGCGGCGCTTGCGTCAGGGACTGGCTTGACGTGGGGGGCGACAAGCTAAATCTGAAAGTTTTATCGCGCTTCGGTGGGCACAGTGATCTGCAACAGGATCACTGACCTGATTTTTAGCCGAGGCCCATTCTTATGCATAAGATTTATACTGCTCCGCCTATCCCTTGGACACGTCCAGAACCAGCCGCGCCTCCCGTCGCTCAGAAGGCTAACATCGCTGGACACCAAATCGCTATGATTGCGGATGGCAAGCCTGCCGCCGGAGTGCTGCGTCAGGCTCCACTACCTCCCCCGTATCCGCCGGAGAAGCTGGCGAGACTTGCCGCCAAGCTTCAGCCATTACTAAATGCGGCCGAGCTGGTTCAGAAACCGCCGGCTGTGCCATCGCGTCCCGCTGTGCCGCATAAGTCGAAGGCAGCTGTGGCTGTCGTTCAGCTTCGTCGGCAAGAAATGCAAGATGCGGCCGCGCAGGCTCAAAAGCAGACCCACTCGAGTGCGCGCAATCAAGCGGCGGGCCTGCAGCGCGTGGCTGAGCCCGGACTTGATGTGCGCGCACTGGGCGAGTTTCTGAAGAAAGATATTCGTTTGGATGCGCCCAAGGATGTGCAGGTGCAAGGAAATCATCTTCAACTTCAAGCCGCGCGCAAGTTTGCGGAGGTGAAGACTGAAAAGCCCGAGGAAAAGGGCGCCGAGGATGGCGAGGTCGATCACATGGCTGGGCATAATTTTGCTCAAGCAAGGGCAATGCTGGCCAATAAGGGGAAGGGGCCGTTGTTCGGCCAGCCCAAGGCCGACGCCAGGACGCGTGCGCCAGGCAAGCCGGTAGTTGCGGACAAACCGCAACAGTCGCCCGCGAACGGAGCGCCGCCACCGCCACCGCCACCGCCACCGCCACCGCCACTATTGAGTGCGGCTGCAATGCCACTGTCTCC
>Ga0302155_10000116_pt1 | contig 65914 bp, 56 predicted proteins | sample I_Bog_N3_1_FD_193508 | JGI IMG/M metagenome (GOLD analysis project Ga0302155, IMG submission 193508) | Peat permafrost microbial communities from Stordalen Mire near Abisko, Sweden - I_Bog_N3_1 | ecosystem: Environmental > Terrestrial > Soil > Wetlands > Peat | place: Sweden: Abisko, Stordalen... | reverse complement strand
CCGGCGATCAGGTTGAGGAAGGTGACCATGGCCTTCTTCGAGTCGAGCATGCCCTCGTCCATGTTGATGTCGATCACCTGGGCGCCGGCTTCCACCTGCTGCAGGGCGACTTCAAGGGCTTCGGTGTAGTTGTCCTCGCGGATCAACCGGGCGAAACGCGCGGAACCGGTGATGTTGGTCCGCTCGCCGACGTTGACGAACAACGACTGGCGATCGATGGTGAACGGCTCCAGGCCGGACAGGCGGCAAGCCTTTGGAATGTCCGGGATGGCCCGTGGCGCGTAACCGGCAACGGCCTTGGCGATGGCGCCGATATGCGCCGGGGTGGTCCCGCAGCAACCGCCGACGATGTTCAGGAAACCGCTCTGGGCGAACTCCTCGATGACCTTGGCGGTTTCTTCCGGCAGTTCGTCGTACTCGCCGAATTCGTTCGGCAGGCCGGCGTTGGGGTGCGCGGAAACATGGGTGCCGGCCTTGTTCGACAGCTCTTCCAGGTAAGGGCGCAACTCGCTGGCGCCGAGGGCGCAGTTCAGGCCCACCGAGATCGGCTTGGCGTGGGCCACGGAGTTCCAGAAGGCTTCGGTGGTCTGGCCGGACAGGGTCCGGCCGGAGGCGTCGGTGATGGTCCCGGAGATCATGATCGGCAGTTCGAAGCCCAGCTCTTCATACACGCCTTGCACGGCGAAGATCGCTGCCTTGGCGTTGAGGGTGTCGAAGATGGTCTCGATCAGGATCAGGTCGGCGCCGCCTTCGATCAGGCCACGGGTGGCCTCGGTGTAGTTCTCCACCAGTTCGTCGAAGGTCACGTTGCGGTAGCCGGGGTTGTTCACGTCCGGCGACAGCGAGCAGGTACGGCTGGTCGGGCCGATCACGCCGGCGACGAAACGTGGCTTGTCCGGCGTCTCCAGGGTTTTGGCGTCGGCCACCTTGCGCGCCAGGCGCGCGCCTTCCACGTTCAGTTCGTAGGCCAGCCCTTCCATGCCGTAGTCGGCCTGGGACACCTGGGTGGCGTTGAAGGTGTTGGTTTCCAGGATATCCGCGCCGGCATCCAGGTAGGCCTTCTCGATCGAGCCGATCACATCCGGACGGGTGATGACCAACAGGTCGTTGTTACCCTTTACATCGCTGGGCCAGTCGGCGAAACGTTTGCCGCGGTAGTCCTCTTCCTCGAGCTTGTAGCTCTGGATCATGGTGCCCATGCCGCCATCAAGAATCAGGATGCGTTCTTTGAGAGCTTGCTGGAGAGCGTGTAGGCGAGCACTGCGATCGGACATGGGACTACCTGGAAAGACGGATACAGAAGAGCCGCGATAATAGCAAACCTGTGTGCTTTTATAGCCTTCCGGGTTTTCGCATGAATATCGCTCATGTTGAATGGACGATGACCCTGTAGAATCGATGCGTTTTTTTATTCTCAGGACCAGGGTCATGCCTTACCGCTTTATCAGCGCTTTCCTACTGCTAATGCTCAGCGCTGTCACTCAGGCGCAAGGTCTGGCTCCGGCGATTTCCTATACCCGCGACATTCAACCGATCTTCACCGAGAAGTGCGTGGCCTGCCATGCCTGCTACGATGCAGCTTGCCAGCTCAATCTGGGCAGTGCCGAAGGCGCGGCGCGCGGCGGCTCGAAGATCCCGGTGTACAACGGCGACCGGAGCGAGGCTTCCGAGCCCACCCGCCTGTATATCGACGGGCATACCCCGCGCCAATGGCAGCAGAAGCAGTTCTACTCCGTGCTGGATGCCCAGGGCAGACAGGCGGCGCTGATGGCGCGCATGCTCGAACTGGGCCATCGGGCGCCGCTGACGCCCAATGCCAAGCTGCCGGAAGACATTGTGCTGGGCCTGAACCGCGAGAATATGTGCCCGATGCCCGGCGAGTTCGACGCCTATGCCGGTGCCCACCCGAAAGAGGGCATGCCCCTGGCGGTGACCGGGCTGACCGACCAGCAGTACCAGACGCTGCAGCGCTGGCTGGCCTCCGGCGCGCCGATGGACGAGCAGGCCCTGGCACCGAACGCGAAGGAATCGTGGCAGATCGCCCAATGGGAAAACCTGCTCAACGCCCCGGGGGCGCGGGAAAGCCTGGTGGCGCGCTGGCTCTATGAGCACTGGTTCCTCGCGCACATCTATTTCGACGGCGGCGAGTCGGGGCACTTCTTCCAATGGGTGCGTTCGCGCACGCCGAGCGGCCAGCCCATCGACCTGATCAACACCCGCCGGCCGAACGATGACCCGGGCGTCCAGGTGTATTACCGGTTATGGCCGGTGCAGGGCGTGATCGTGCACAAGACCCATATCACCTATGCTCTGAGCGCGGCGAAGATGGCTCGGATCAAGACCCTGTTCTACAGCGGCAACTGGCAGGTCACGGCCTTGCCGGGCTACGGCCCGCGGCGCCGGGCCAACCCGTTCGAGACCTTCGAGGCGATTCCGGCGGCGGCGCGTTATCAGTTCATGCTCGATAACGCCGAGTACTTCGTCGATACCTTTATCCGGGGGCCGGTCTGTCGCGGGCAGATTGCCACCGATGTGATTCGCGACAACTTCTGGGCGTTTTTCCAGGCGCCGGAACATGACCTGTACATCACCGACCCGAGTTATCGCGGTGCGGCGACACCGCTGCTGGCGATGCCCGGGCAGATCGACGATGTTGGTAGCGTGCTGAGCCTGTGGCTGGCCTATCGTGACAAGCGCAACGAGTATGAAGCCTTGCGCCGGGACGCCTACGCCAATGTCCGGGCGCCGAGTTGGTCGAGCTTGTGGGCCGGCAACGACAATGCGCTGCTGAGCATTTTCCGTCATTTCGACAGCGCCACGGTCAGCAAGGGCCTGATCGGTGAGGTGCCGCAGACCATGTGGCTGTTCGACTACCCGTTGCTGGAGCGCACCTATTACCAGTTGGCGGTGAATTTCGACGTGTTCGGCAATGTCTCGCACCAGGCGCAGACGCGGCTGTATTTCGACCTGATCCGCAACGGCGCCGAGCAGAATTTCCTGCGCCTGATGCCGGCGGATTCCCGCGACGCCTATCTCGACGACTGGTACCAGAACAGCGGCAAGATCAAGATGTGGCTGGACTATGAGCGTATCGACGACAGCAAGCCGAGTGCCCTGAAACTCGATGAAAAGGACCCCAAGCGCGACTTCGCCCGGCAGTTGCTGCTGCGCTATGGCGATCTCAATGCCCATCCGGACCCGATCAATCGCTGTGACGGCGCCTACTGTTCACGGCCGAATATCACCCCGGGATTGCAGGAGGCCGAACAGTCCCTGAGTCGCCTGACCTCGCGCCCGGCGGCCGGGCTCAAGGTCATCGACCAGTTGCCGGAAGCGACGATGCTGCGCATCGAGACCCGCGACGGCAAGCGCGAGATCTACAGCCTGCTGCGCAACCGTGCCCACAGCAATGTGGCCTTTATGCTGGGCGAGGCTTATCGCTATCAGCCGGGCCTGGATACCTTGACCATTTACCCGGGCGTGCTGAGCAGCTACCCGAACTTCATGTTCAATGTTCCGGCCGATCAAGTGCCGGCGTTTGTCGACGCCATGGAGCAGGCCAAGGACGCCGCCGGGTTCGAGCAGATCGTCCAGCGCTGGGGGATTCGCCGCAGTCATCCGCAGTTCTGGCAGTATTTCCATGACCTGACGACCTATCTGAAGGAAACCGACCCGGTCAACGCGGGTGTGCTGGATATGAACCGCTACGAGAACCTTTGAGGGTCGGGGTCACTGGAAATAGCGACTGGGGGATTCGCCCAGCGCGCGACGGAATACCGTGGCAAAGGCGCTCGGGCTGCTGTAGCCGAGTTCCGTGGCCACCCGCGTCACCGACTCGCCGTTGCCCAGGCGGACGATCGCCGCCAGCAGGCAGGCCTGTTGGCGCCATTCGACGAAGCTGACACCGGTGTGCTGGCGGAACAGCCGGGTGAAGGTGCGCCGGCTCATGCCTGCGTCTTGGGCCATCTCGTCGATAGCGATTTCCAGGGACGGCTGGTCCAGCAGTCGACGGCAGATCTTTGCCAGGCGTGGCTCCCTGGGGAGCGGGGCGTTCAGTGCCAGCTTCGGCATCCGGGCAATCTCGTGGAGCAACAGGCCCAGCAGGTACTCATCGCGCTCGCCGAGGGCGGTCGGGACCTGCGCCGCCTGCTCAAGCAACTGCCGCAGCAGCTCGGAAACCCCCAGGACCTGGCAGTCTTCGGCCAGCGCCAGGCGTTGCTGGGCGGTTGGCAGGATATAGGCGTTGAGCATGGTCACCGGGCCGCGCATGCACATGGCATGTGGGAGTCCGGCCGGAACCCAGATGGCGCGACCCGGCGGCACGACCCAGTCGCCCTGGTCGGTAAAGACCGTGATGACCCCGCACGCCGCATAGGCGAACTGACCGCGTTCGTGGCGATGGTGGTCGAAGCCCCGGCCGTCGGCGTAGTCGTGGCGGGTGACGACCACTTCGCATGAGGTGCTTGGATAAAAGTCGGCGGTGAAAATAGGCATGGCCTATTTTTAATTTGAATTGACCTTCAATTGCAAGCGGGCCATCACTTGCAACGGCAAAGTAATCGGGTACCGGCGAGTCGTATCGCCGGGCCTGACCCTTCGGATCTTTGCCATGCAGAAAAAACACCTGTTGCTCGCCGTGCTGGTCACGGCTGTCTGGGGCTTGAACTTCCCCATCACCAAGCTGGGCTTGAGCCATATCGACCCGCTGCTGCTGACGGCGCTGCGCTTTACCCTGGCGGCTCTGCCGTGGGTATTTTTCATTCGCCGGCCACAAGTGGCGATGTCCTGGATCGCCGCGTACGGGATGATTTTCGGGGTCGCCATGTGGGGGCTGATCAATTTCGGCATCAGCCTGGGGGTTCCCCCCGGAACGGCGGCGTTGCTGATCCAGACCAGTGCCTTCTTTACCCTGGGCTGGGGCGTGCTGCTGTTTCGCGAGTCGTTGAGCCGGCCTCAACTGCTCGGCGCGCTGCTGGCGGCCGTGGGCCTGGCCTGCGTGTTGTGCGACAGCCCGGCGGGTGAGAGCCGCGCCGGATTGCTGCTGATCGTGCTCAGCGCCGTCGCCTGGAGCCTGGGCAATGTGCTGATCAAGCTGTCCCGGGTCAAAGAGGTGTTTGCCTTCGTGGTCTGGGCCAGCCTGTTCGCGCCGCTGCCGCTGTTCCTGCTCACCTGGCTCAAGCATGGCGCGGCGCCCTTTGTCGCACTGCCGGATCAGTTGGGCCCGGGCCTGTTGTTATCCCTGGCGTTCCAGGTCTATGGCGCTACACACCTGTGTTATTGGGGCTGGAATCTGCTGTTGCGCGAGTATCCGCTGTCGCGGGTAGCGCCACTGTCCCTGTTGATTCCGGTATTTGCCATCCTCGGCTCGATGCTGCTGCTCGGCGCCTGGCCGAGCCCGGCGGGCTGGATCGCCAGTGCGCTGATTTTCTCGGCATTGCTGGTGGGGGCGATCCGCTGGCGACCGCTGCTTTCCCGACAAAAATACTAGGACTTTGTCCGGCGGCCCGATTGGCGTAAACTGGCGGCAAGTCTGTGAGGAGATTCCATGAGCGCCATAACCATTACCGATGCCGCCCACGATTATCTGGCTGATCTGCTGTCGAAGCAGAACACCCCGGGGATCGGCATCCGCGTTTTCATTACCCAGCCGGGTACCCAGTACGCCGAAACCTGCATTGCCTACTGCAAGCCGGGTGAAGAAAAGCCTGAAGACACCGCGCTGGGGCTGAAAAGCTTCACCGCGTGGATCGATTCCTTCAGCGAAGCCTTCCTCGATGATGCCGTGGTCGATTACGCCACCGACCGTATGGGCGGCCAGCTGACCATCAAGGCGCCAAACGCCAAGGTGCCGATGGTCAATGCCGACAGCCCGGTCAACGAGCGTATCAACTACTACCTGCAAACCGAAATCAACCCGGGGCTGGCCAGCCACGGCGGTCAGGTCAGCCTGATCGAGGTGGTTGAAGACGGCATTGCCGTGCTGCAGTTCGGTGGCGGTTGCCAGGGCTGCGGCCAGGCCGACGTGACCTTGCGCGAAGGCATCGAGCGTACCTTGCTCGAGCGGATTCCCGAGCTCAAGGGCGTACGTGATGTCACTGACCATACGCAGAAAGAAAACGCCTACTACTGAGTTCGGTAGCAGGGCGTTCGCTGCGTCCGGTTGGATAAAAAACGGTGCCCGTGAGCACCGTTTTTTTATGGAGGCGATTCAGCGGGCTGTATTCTCCAGGTAATCACGCAAGCGCTCCTGCAGATAAGGCACACCCAGCGGGTGCTCCAGATACTCGGCAATCGACATCATTCGCCAATACTGGCCTTCGTCACCAAACCGGATCGCCTCGATTTCCTCGCGGCTCAGTTGCCCCACCAGAAACCACGAATGGGTATTGGGTTGGGTGACACTGGGATAACGCCGCGCCCATTCGATGCGCTCAGCGCCGATACGCAGGGAAAACTCCTCGTCCAGCTCCCGCAACGCGCATTCGCTCGGGGTTTCCTCGCCCTCACGACCGCCGCCGGCAAAGTCCCAGTGCCCGGGATAGGGAATGCTGTCCTTCATGTCACGCAGATAGGTCAGCAGCTCATCGCCGCAGAGCAGGGCCAGCTTGGCGCCGGAGAACAATGGTTCGGACATCGGGTTATCCCCCGGGTGATCACGGTCGATAAAGGTGGGCATGGCCGGCCCGATACAGCGAAGACTCGCTGAAGTGGTCGCTGCCCAAAACGCGTCCCACCAGGATCAAGGCCGTGCGACGAAAGCCCTTGGCTTCGACCTTGGCCAGAATATCCGCGAGCGTCCCTTGCACCCAGTCCTGATCGGGCCAGGTCGCGCGATGGATCACCGCGATCGGGCAGTCCGCGCCGTAATGCGGCAGCAGCTCTTCGATGATTTTAGCCAGGTGCTTGACCCCCAGGTGAATCGCCATGGTTGCCTGGTGCTGGGCCAGGCTGGCCAACTCTTCGCCGGCCGGCATCGCGGTCTTGTCGGCATAACGGGTCAGGATCACGCTTTGGGAAATATCCGGCAGCGTCAGCTCGGCGCCGAGCAAGGCCGCGCAGGCGGCGGTCGCGGTCACGCCGGGGACGATTTCACAGGCGATGCCCAGTTCGCGCAGGGGGCGGATCTGTTCGCCGATGGCGCCGTAGAGCGACGGATCCCCCGAATGCACCCGCGCCACATCCTGGCCCAGGGCGTCGGCGGCCTTGATCAGGTCGATGATCTGTTCCAGGTGCAATTCGGCGCTGTTGACCACCTGGCTGGCGCAGTGGCCTTGCAGGACGGCTTCAGGTACCAGGGAGCCGGCATAGATGATTACCGGGCAGCTGCGGATCAGGCGTTGGCCCTTGACGGTAATGAGTTCCGGGTCGCCGGGGCCGGCGCCGATGAAATAGACGGTCATGACACTCTCTGAACGGCTGTACAAGGCCTCACATGAACAATGTTCATGCAGGAGAGGGGATTATCGAGGGTTTTGCCCGGTCCAGGCCAGTGCAAAGGTCGCCATGGGGTTCTTCTGGCGTGAAACCAGCAGATTCGCACGGGCTTGTCCCAACTGTTCGGCCAGGGCCAGCGCGGCACTTTCGGCAACGCCATGGCAGCCGGTCTGCTCGAAGGCCAGGCGGGAACGATGGCTCAGACGTGTTTCGTAAGCTGCCAACTCGGCCGCGCTGAAGAACACCAGTGGCAGGTTCAGGCGCTGTGCGAGCTCGAGCAATCCCGGCTCGGTCTTCTTTCCATCAATGCTCGCCAGTCCCTTGATCGCCTTGAGCTCGATCCCGTGGGCCTGCAACGACTGCTCCAGCAACCCCAGCAAGGTCGAGGCGCTGCAGCCCTGGCGGCAGCCGAGGCCAATCGCAAGTATCGGCGCTGTCTGGGTTTCAGTCATGAATGGGGCTCGGGGGATTGCGAAGCTCAAGTGAGTTATGGAATATATTTTTGATGTGAATCATTGGTTTATAGAATGCTTTTGATCTTGAGTCTCAGCTGATCTATGGAGAAGGGCTTGCCGATCACCTGCATGCCAGGCGCCAGCTCGATGCTTTCGGCATAGCCGCTGGCAAACAGGACCGGCAGTCCCGGGCGCAGCTGGCAGGCGACCTTGGCCAATTCGCGGCCATCCATTTCGGGCAGTCCGACATCGGTCATCAGCAGATCGATACGGGTATCGGCCTGCCTGAGAATATCCAGGGCCGTGTCGCTGCCGTCGGCCTCGAGGACATTGAACTCCAGTTCCTCCAGGACATCGACGATCAGCATGCGCACGATGGCATCGTCTTCGACGACAAGGATGGTGGAGGTGACTGCTGACATAAGGGTACATCCCGAAAAAATGGAGGGTGGATCAAGGTCGCTGAAACGCGCGGCTTCCTGCATCAGTAAGCCGCCAGGCCGGACAAGTTCCCGTGCTTGTACAAAAAAAGCCAAGTGTACAAGATGATAGGCTAAGGTCCGTCATCACGTCACGGCAGTGCGGCCTGGGAAATTGCATTCTAAGCTGTGAGAAAAAAGGCAGTCTTTTATTCGTACATACGGCAGACTCCTTGATAATCAATAACTTTAATCCGGGCCCTGAAATGAATTCGTCGTCTTCGGTGGATGAACAAAGCTTTCGCAAGTTATTGAGCCGCAACATCAGCCTGCCCTTGGGCGTCGGGGTCCTCAGCGCGATCTTTTTCGTCTCGCTGATCACCTATCTGCTGTCGGTGATCCAGTGGGTCGAGCATACCGACCGGGTGATCAACAATACCAACGATGCGATGAAACTGTCGGTGGATCTGGAAACCGGGATGCGCGGTTTCCTGATCACCGGTGACGAGCATTTCCTCGATCCCTACGAAGTCGCCAAGCCGAAGATCATTGCCGACCTGCGCGGCTTGCAGGAACTGGTGGCGGATAACCCGCAGCAAGTGGACCGCTTCAAGCGTATCGAAGCCTTGCAGGGCGCCTGGACCGAGTACGCGCAGGCGATGATCGATCTGCAGCGTGCGAGTGGCGACTACAAGGCGGCGATCAAGGCCGGACGCGGCAAGCGTCTGAGCGACGAGATTCGCAACGAATTCGAAAACGCGGTCGACATGGAGCAGCAACTGCGTCTGGCACGCAATGAAACCGTGAGTCGCACCACCGTCTGGGTCATCGGCCTCTATCTCACCTTCGTATTGGGTTTGAGTGCCTTGCTGGCCTTTATTGGTCGACGTGATCTGTTAACACTCTCAAATAGCTATGCAAAAAATTTCGCGGCACAACTCAAGAGTGCGGAGCGCCTGGAACAGCAAGCCTGGCTACGTAGCGGCCAGACTGAACTGGCCGAGCAGGTGCTTGGCCAACTGACTCTCCAATTGCTGGGGCGCAATATCCTGCAATTCTGTGCCCAGTACATGGGCGTTGCAGTGGCGGCATTGTATGTCCGCGAGGAGCATGGCGGCCTGACCCGTGTCGCCAGCTATGGTTTTTCCCGCGAGCAGGATCAGCAGGAACAGGCGATCTTCAACGATGAAGGCCTGGTCGGCCAGGCTGCGGGCCAAGGCCGCCTGATCCGCCTGGACGAAGTACCGGTGGATTACTTCAAGGTCAGCTCTGGCCTGGGCGAGGGCTCGCCACGCAGTGTGCTGGTGGTACCGACCACCAACGACGATCGGGTCAACGGGGTGATCGAGCTGGGTTTCCTGCGCCCCCTGAACGAACGTGACGTCGAACTGCTGGAACTGATCGCTGACAATATCGGCACCTCCATCGAGGCCGCGCGTTACCGCCAGCGCTTGCAGGAAGTGCTGGCCGAGACCCAGCAGCTCAACGAAGAGCTGCAGGTCCAGCAGGAAGAGCTCAAGACCGCCAACGAAGAACTGGAAGAGCAGTCCCAGGTGCTCAAGGAATCCCAGGTTCACCTGGAAAGCCAGCAGAGCGAACTCGAGCAGACCAACGAGCAGTTGGCCGAGCAGGCCCAGGCCCTGGCCGAGCAGCGTGATGCGATGGACCTCAAGAACAATCAGTTGAACCTGGCCCAGGTCCAGCTCGAGGAGCGCGCCGAGGAGCTGCAACGCTCGAGCAAGTACAAGTCCGAATTCCTTGCCAACATGTCCCACGAGCTGCGCACGCCGCTCAACAGTTCGCTGATCCTGTCCAAGCTGCTGGCGGAGAACCCCGAGGACAACCTCACGGCGGAACAGGTCAAGTTCGCCGAATCGATCTATAGCGCCGGCAACGACCTGCTCAACCTGATCAACGACATTCTCGATATCTCCAAGGTCGAGGCCGGCAAGCTGGAGGTACGCCCGGAAAACACCAGCATCGAACGCCTGGTGGAAGGGCTGCGGAACATGTTCCTGCCACTGGCCAGCGACAAACAGCTGGGGTTCGAGGTCGAGTTGCGCGGCGACCTGCCGACGACGCTGTTCACCGACCGCCAGCGTCTGGAGCAGGTGTTGAAGAACCTGTTGTCCAATGCCATCAAGTTCACCGAGACCGGCCGGGTCAGCCTGAGCGTGTCGCGCCAGCCCGGTGTCGGTATCGCCTTTGCCGTCCGCGACTCCGGCATCGGGATCGCCGCCGAACAGCACGAGAGCATTTTCGAGGCGTTTCGCCAGGCGGACGGCACCACCAACCGCCGTTATGGCGGCACCGGCCTCGGCTTGTCGATTTCCCGCGACCTGGCGGCGCTGCTCGGCGGCTCCATCAATGTGGCCAGTCAGCCCGGCCAAGGCAGCGTCTTTACCCTGGTGATGCCAGAGCGGTATGTGGAACGCCGCGACGGCGTCGGCCCCGCGCCGGTGGTGGCGCCCCCGGCACCGCTGGAGTCCCTGGACCCGCCGCGCAAGCTGCCGCCGGTGGTGGTGGAAGCGCCGATCCAGCGCTTTGCCGATGACCGTGAAAAAGGCCCGTTCACCACTCGCTGTATTCTGGTGATCGAAGATGAGCAGAAGTTTGCCCAGATTCTCTACGACCTGGCCCATGAGCTGGGCTACCAGTGCCTGGTGGCCCATGGCGCGGACGAGGGCTTTGAGCTCGCCGCCGAGTTCATTCCCGACGCGATCCTGCTGGACATGCGCCTGCCGGATCACTCCGGCCTGACGGTGTTGCAGCGCCTCAAGGAACAGGCGCCGACCCGACATATACCGGTGCATGTGATTTCCGTGGAGGACCGTGTCGAGGCCGCCATGCACATGGGCGCCATGGGCTATGCGCTCAAGCCGACCACCCGCGACGAACTCAAGGAGATCTTCACGCGCCTGGAGGCCAAGCTGACCCAGAAGCTCAAGCGCGTGCTGCTGGTGGAGGACGACGACCTGCAACGCGACAGCATCGCCCGCCTGATCGGCGACGACGATATCGAGATCACCGCCGTGGGGTTCGCCCAGGAGGCCCTCGATCTGCTGCGCACCAATGTCTTCGACTGCATGATCATCGACCTCAAGTTGCCGGACATGCTCGGCAACGAACTGCTGCGGCGCATGTCCACCGAAGACATCCGCGCCTTTCCGCCGGTGATCGTCTATACCGGGCGCAACCTGACCCGGGACGAAGAGGCCGAGCTGCACAAGTATTCGCGCTCGATCATCATCAAGGGCGCGCGTTCGCCGGAGCGCCTGCTCGATGAAGTGACACTCTTTCTGCACAAAGTCGAATCGCAGCTGTCCCATGAAAGACAGCGCATGCTCAAGACCGCCCGCAGCCGCGACAAGGTGTTCGAAGGGCGCAAGATCCTGCTGGTGGACGACGATGTGCGCAATATCTTTGCCTTGACCAGCGCGCTGGAGCACAAGGGCGCGATTGTCGAAATCGGTCGTAATGGTCGCGAGGCGATCCAGCGACTCAACGAAGTGGAGGACATCGACCTGGTGTTGATGGATGTGATGATGCCCGAGATGGATGGTTACGAAGCCACGCTGGAAATCCGCAAGGACCCGCGCTGGCGCAAGCTGCCGATCATTGCGGTCACGGCCAAGGCGATGAAGGACGACCAGGAGCGCTGCCTGCAGGCCGGCTCCAATGACTACCTGGCCAAGCCGATTGACCTGGATCGACTGTTCTCGTTGATCCGTGTGTGGCTACCGAAGATGGAACGGATCTAGTGGAGCGCAGTATCGACATCGAGTTGCGGTTGTTGATCGAGGCGATCTACCTCAAGTACAGCTACGATTTTCGCGATTACTCCGGCGCCTCGGTCAAGCGCCGGGTCCAACATGCCTTGCTCCAGCTCGATTGCGCGACCATCTCGGCACTGCAGGAGCGGGTGTTGCACGATCCGGCGGCGTTCATGCAGTTGCTCCAGTACCTGACCATTCCGGTCAGCGAGATGTTTCGCGATCCCGGCCATTTCCTCGCGATCCGCCAGGAGGTGGTGCCGCTGCTCAAGACCTATCCGTCGATCAAGATCTGGATCGCCGGGTGCAGTACCGGGGAGGAGGTGTACTCCATGGCGATCCTGTTGCGTGAAGAAGGCTTGCTCGAACGCACGATCATCTATGCAACCGACATCAACCCCCGTTCGCTGGAAAAGGCCAAGCAGGGCATCTTTACCCTGGACAATGTGCGCACCTATGCCGACAACTACCGGGCGTCCGGCGGCAAGCGCGATTTTGCCGAGTATTACAACTCGGCCTACGGCTACGCGATTTTCGACAAGACCTTACGGGAAAACGTGACCTTTGCCGATCACAGCCTGGCGACGGATAGTGTATTCTCTGAAACACAGCTTATTTCTTGCCGTAACGTATTGATTTATTTCAATAAAAAGCTTCAGGATCGAGCCTTTGGGCTGTTCCATGAGTCGTTGTGCCATCGGGGCTTCCTGGTGCTGGGCAGCAAGGAGACGCTGGATTTTTCAGCCTATGGCAAGCGGTTCGAGGCATTGGTCAAACAAGAACGGATCTACCGTAAATCATGAGCGACCCGTTACTGCAAAGCACCGACCGCCAGCGAGTCGAAGCGGTCGTGGTGGGGGCTTCGGCGGGTGGCGTCGAGGCCCTGATGACTGTGTTCGGCGCGCTGACGGCGCGCTTCAGCCTGCCGGTGGTGATCGTCCTGCATATGCCGGACGGGCACCGCAGCCAGTTGGCCGAAGTGTTCGGGCGGCGCCTGGCGTTGCCGGTGAAAGAGGCGGACGACAAGGAAAACATTGTGCCGGGCACCCTGTACTTCGCCGCTCCCGGGTATCACCTGTCCATCGAGCAGGACCGCAGCTTTTCGTTCAGTCGCGAAGAGCGGGTGCATTATTCCCGGCCCTCGATCGATTATCTCTTTGCTTCGGCGGCGGACGCTTACGGTTCGCGACTGATGGGCATACTCTTGACCGGCGCCAATCAGGATGGCGCCGCGGGTCTGGTACAGATCCAGCGCCAGGGCGGCTTGACCGTGGTGCAGGACCCGAATGACGCCCGGGTCGCGACCATGCCCGAAGCCGCGTTGGCATTGCACCAGCCGGACTACCTTCTTTCTTTGCAGGGCATTGGCCGCCTGCTTGTCGAGCTGGAACGAATCACATGTTGAATACTATCCAGGCCAAACTGCTGATCGTTGACGATCTGCCGGAGAATCTGCTGGCGCTGGAAGCGCTGATCAAGCGCGAGGACCGCCTTGTCTACAAGGCGCTCTCGGCGGATGAGGCGCTGTCGCTGCTGCTGCAGCACGAATTCGCCATGGCCATTCTCGATGTGCAGATGCCGGGCATGGACGGTTTCCAACTGGCCGAGCTGATGCGTGGCACCGAAAAGACCAAGAATATTCCCATCGTCTTCGTCAGTGCCGCCGGCCGTGAGCGCAATTATGCCTTCAAGGGCTACGAGAGCGGGGCGGTGGACTTTTTGCACAAGCCCCTCGACACCCACGCGGTGAAGAGCAAGGTCAGCATCTTTGTCGAGCTCTACCGGCAGAGCAAGGCGATGAAGCTGCATGTCGAGGCCCTGGAGCAAAGTCGCCGCGAGCAGGAGTTACTGCTGCGCAAGCTGCAGGTGACCCAGGAAGAGTTGCAGCATGCCGTGCGCATGCGTGATGACTTCATGTCGATCGTCTCCCACGAGGTTCGCACGCCACTCAACGGGCTGATCCTGGAGACCCAGTTGCGCAAGATGCACCTGGCCCGGGACAATGCCGATGCCTTCAGCCTGGACAAGATGCGCAACATGGTCGCGCGGGACGAGCGGCAGATCCAGAGCCTGATTCGGCTGATCGAAGACATGCTCGATGTCTCGCGTATTCGCACCGGCAAGCTGTCGATCCGCCCCGTACGCCTGGACCTGGTGCACCTGGTGGCCAGGCTGCTGGAGAACTTCGCCCCGCAGGTGGCCGCGGCCGAGTCGACGATCAGCTATTCGGGCGAGACGTCACTGGAAGGCGAATGGGACGAGTTCCGCATCGAGCAGGTGATCTCCAACCTGCTGACCAACGCCTTGCGCTACGGCGCCAAAAGCCCGATCGAGGTGGGTGTGTACCGCCACGGGGACGAGGCACGGGTCGAAGTGCGTGACCGCGGCATCGGCATCAGCGAAAATGACCAGGCGCGGATTTTCCAGCAGTTCGAGCGGGTCTCCGGCAGTCATGCCGCCAGCGGGTTGGGCCTGGGCCTGTTTATTTCCGAGCAGATTGTCGCGGCCCATGGTGGTCGTATCACTGTCGAGAGTACCCTTGGCGAAGGGGCCTCGTTCTGCGTTTGCCTGCCCTTGTAGGAAAAGCCGACATCAGACGCAACCTCTGGCTGAGCCGATGGTCGTATTGGCAGCAATTTCAAGAATAAAGGCTTCCCATGAGTGAAGATGCACAAGACGTCGTATTGATCGTCGAGGACGATGCCTCGATCCTGATGGTCCTTTCGGCTTATCTCTCCAGCGAGGGCTATCGGGTACTGCAAGCGGAAAACGGCGAACAGGCGTTCTCGATCCTGGCGAGCAAACCCAACCTGGACCTGATGATCACCGATTTTCGTTTGCCCGGCGGCATTTCCGGGGTCGAGATCGCGGAGCCTGCGGTCAAGCTGCGTCCGGACCTCAAGGTGATCTTTATCAGTGGTTATCCGGCGGAAATCCGCGAGTCGAACAGCCCCATCGCCCAGAGCGCGCCGATCCTGGCCAAACCGTTCGACCTGGATGTCCTGCAGGAGCAGATCCGCAAGCTGCTGGCCTGACCCTTCCTATTCAAACACTGATCATCTCGCGAACCTTGGCCGTCAGCAGTTCGAAGGTGAAGGGCTTGGTGATCATCTGCATGCCCTGGTCGAGGAAACCGCCGCGCACCGCCGCGTGTTCGGCGTAACCGGTGATAAACAGGATCCTCAGCCCGGGCCGCAGTTGCCGGCCGATTTCCGCCAGTTGCCGGCCGTTCATCCCGGGTAGCCCGACGTCGCTGATCAACAGGTCGACCCGCTGGCCGGAGTCGAGGATCGGTATCGCGCCATTGGCGTCGCTGGCCTCGACGAAGCGGTAGCCCAGCTCACCGAGCACCTCGCTGACCAGCACTCGCACCGCCGGATCATCCTCGACGATCAGTACCGTTTCACCGTCTTCGGCGTAGGGGGCATGGGGTGAATACAGCGCTTCGTCCTGGACCACCGGCGTGCCCTGGTAGCGTGGCAGGTACAGGCTGACCGTGGTGCCCTGGCCGACGGTGCTGTCGATGGCGACATGGCCACCGGACTGTTTGCTGAAACCATAGATCATCGACAGGCCGAGGCCCGTGCCCTGGCCGATCGGCTTGGTGGTGAAAAACGGATCGAAGACCCGGTTGATGATGCTTTGTGGCACGCCGCTGCCGGTATCGCGAACCTGCAACACCACATAGTCGCCGGGCTCCAGGTTGGCCTGGGTTTCGGTAAACGCCAGGTCCAGCGCCTGGTTGAAGGTCCTGACCAGCAGGTTGCCGCCGTCCGGCATGGCGTCGCGGGCATTCAGCACCAGGTTGAGCAGGGCGCTTTCCAGCTGGTTGGGGTCGGCTTCGGCGGTCCACAGGCTTTCACCGAGGGCCATTTCCAGGCGAATGCTTTCATTGAGGCTGCGGTGCAGCAGCTCGCCCATGGAGCTCACCAGCTCGTTCATATTGACGGGCTTGGAGTCCAGCGACTGGCGCCTGGAAAAGGCCAGCAGGCGGTGGGTCAGGCCGGCGGCGCGGTTGGCCGAAGTCACGCCGAGGTCGATCAGGCTGTCCAGGTCCTCGAGGCGGCCACGGGCCAGCCGGCGCTTGAGCAACTCGAGGCTGCCGATAATGCCGGTGAGCATATTGTTGAAATCATGGGCGATGCCGCCGGTGAGTTGGCCGACGGCTTCCATTTTCTGCGACTGGCGCAACGCTTCCTCGTTGTGACGCAGTTGCGCGGTACGCTCTTCAACCTGTTGTTCGAGGGTTTCGAGGGTGTCCTTGAGGCGCAGTTCGCTTTGACTGAGGTCGAGCAGCCGGTCCCGCGCTTCATACTGGCGGCGCCGTCCGCGGATGGCGGCGGCCACCAGGCTGATCAGGGTCACCGGGTGGAATGGGCGCTCGAGAAAGGTCACATTGCCCAGCAGCGCGCCGAGCCGGGAAGAGGGTGGTTGGTCCGGCCCGCCGTGGTGGGTCAGCAGCACAATCGGCAGGTCGGACCAGGCCGGTTGTTGCCGCAAGTACGCTTGCAGGGGCCCCAGGTCCGCCTCGCGCAGGGCCTCGGCGGCGATGATGATCAAACCGGCGCCTTGCTCCAGCTCGGCACTGAGTACTCCCAGGTCCCTGGCGATGACTGCGGGAAAGCCGGCCTCGGCGAGAATCCTCAGGGCAATCTGGCTGTCGCGCCCCAGCGGCGCCAGGATAATGGCCCGTTCGGAGACCGCGTCAGGGGCACTCACGAACCCTCTTCCTTGAGCAGGGGCAGGCTTTCACCGAGGTAGGTCGGTACACCGCGCAAGACTCCCTGGAACGCCTCCAGCGGTGCACCGATGGTGATACCGCGCGCATTGATGCGGTATTCGCGGATCGTCGATTCGTGGGCCCCGGTGCGTTTCTTGATGATGGAAATAGCCCGGCGGACCTTGCCCAGTGCCTCGAAGTAACGCAACAGGATCACGGTGTCCGCCAGGTAGGTGATGTCCACCGGGGCCTGCATATCACCCACCAGCCCGTGCTGGGCGACGGTCATGAAGGTCGCCGCGCCCTGGCGATTGAGGTACAGCAGCAATTCGTGCATATGCAGGATCAGCGCATTTTCTTCCGGCATCGCGGCCTGGTAACCGTTGATGCTGTCAATCACCACGGTCTTGATCCCGCCCTGATCCACGCAGCGGCGCACCCGATGGGAGAGCTCTCCCGGCGACAGTTCGGCGGCGTCGACCTGCTCGATCAACAGGTTGCCGCCTTCTTGCAGGGCCTGGAGGTCGATGCCGATATTGCGCATGCGTTCGAACAGCAAGCCGAGTTCTTCATCGAAAATAAACAACGCGGCTTTTTCGCCACGGGCCACCGCGGCGGCGGCAAAGACCATCGCGATCAGCGATTTGCCGGTGCCGGCGGGGCCGAGGATCAGGGTGCTGGAGCCGGTTTCGATGCCGCCGCCGAGCAGTGCGTCCATCTCGGTGATGCCGCTGGTGAGTTGCTTGCGCACATAACGACCACGGTGTTCGGCCGCCACCAGGCGCGGGAAGACATGCAGGCCGTCACCCATGATGGTGAAGTCATGGAAACCGCCGCGGTATTTCTGCCCACGGTACTTCACCACCCGCACGCGACGTCGTTCGGCGCCGTAGTTGGGGGTCAGTTCCTCCAGGCGGATCACGCCATGGGCGACGCTGTGCACGGTCTTGTCGAGGGATTCGGTGGTGAGGTCGTCGAGCAGCAGGACGGTGGCGTCATAACGTACGAAGTAGTGCTTGATTGCCAGGATCTGCCGGCGATAGCGCAGTGAGCTCTGGGCCAGCAGGCGAATCTCCGACAGGCTGTCGAGGACCACGCGGGTCGGCTGGACCCGTTCCACCACTTCGAAAATCTGCTTGGTGGCTTCGCCCAGCTCCAGGTCCGAGGAGTACAGCAGGCTTTGCTGATGGTCGGCATTGAGCAGGCTTTCCGGCGGGGTCAGTTCGAACAGGTTGATGTTCTCGTCCAGTTCCCAGCCGTGGGATGCGGCGCCCTGGCGCAGTTCGCGTTCGGTTTCCGAGAGGGTGATATACAGCGAGCGTTCGCCAGCGCGGGCACCGGCGAGCAGGAAGTGCAGGGCTACAGTGGTCTTGCCGGTTCCCGGTTCTCCTTCGAGGAGAAAGACGTGGCCGCGGGACAAACCGCCGCAGAGGATATCGTCCAGCCCTTCAATACCGGTCGCCGCCTTGGGGGGAATGGGGGCAAATGATGTAGTCAAGTCCAGACCTCTTGTTCCCTAGGAGTGGTCTTGTACTGGACCTTCGGCTTTTATCGGGGTTCAAAATTATTGCTCGATTCAACCGGCTGAACACGATCTCTTCCTGCTGAATGCCATCTCCTACAGTCCTTGCTGCAACGCCGGATCATCCGGGTTCTGCTGTTCCAGCTGGGCAAGGAGGATCTGCACATTCTGCAACTGCCCGGTTTCCTTCCAGTAGTTGATCAGCAGCACCCGCGCCTTGCGGTTCGACGGCTGGCGCTGGACGATGTCCTCCAGTTGCCGCTGGGCCGCTTCGATCTGCTGCAAATCATGCAGGGTGGTGGCCAGCTTGTAGCGGTACTCGGCGTTCTCCGGTTGCAGTTCCACCGCCTTGGCCAACCCCAGCACCGCGAGCTCGGTCTGGCCGTGGCGCAATAGCCAGACCCCTAGCGCATGTTGCAGATAGGCCGATTGCGGCTGCACTTGCAATTGCTTGGCCAGCAGTTGCCTGGCCTGGTCCGGCTGGTTGCGTTTGTCGAGCAGTTCGACCTGGGCCACCAGCGCCTTGAGGTTGTCCGGTTCCAGCCGCGAAACATGCTCCAGCGCCGCCTGGGCCTTGTCCAACTGCCCCTCGTGCAAATACAACCGCGCCAGCTGGAACTGCGCCTCGGCGCTTTCCGGCTGGGCCGCCAGGGTCCGCTCATACTCGTCCACCACCTGTTGCAACGGGCCGTAATACAAGCCCTGGTCGTCTGGTGACAAACCGAGCATGGCGTTGGCGGCGGCGAAGCGCACGGATTGCTCATGATCTTCCAGCACCGGGCCGAGCAACAGGCTGCGCTGGGCCCCGGGCACCAGGCCGACAATGCTCTGGATCGCTGCTTCACGAACCACCGGCGAAGGATTCTGCAAGTCCGCATCGGCCAGCTTCAAGGCCTGGGGGCTGGGGTAGTTGGGCAATTCGGCATGCAGGGCGGCGCGGCGGGCATCCGTCAGGTCTTTTCGCGCCAGTTGCTGATAGAGCACCCGCGCCGCGCCGGGCAGGCCGTTATGCGCCTGCTTCAGCGCCTGGCCGTAATTGATATGCGGGGCCTGGGGAGCGGCAGGCTTGCCGGGCAGCCAGTGCCAGACAAGGCCGAGGGCAAGCAGGAGCAACAGGCTGGTAAGCAGGTAGCGGCGAGGCTTCGTCATGCAGTGTCCGTGAGCTGGCGAGCGTTGAATGTACCAGCTTCGGTCAGCCGCGCTCAGGAGTCAAACCCGCGCCACGGATCAGCCCGCCTCAGGTCAGCACATAGTCCACCGGTTCCAGCGCCAGCGGCAGCTCGCGGTATCCGAGGCTGGCGAGGACTTCGCGTTCAACGGTGCGCAGGATCGCGTTGCACGGCAGGTCGTTTTCATCGAAGCCGAACGGGTCTTCCAGGTCGTCGCCGATCTCGTCCAGGCCGAGGAAGGTGTAGCTGACGATGGCGGTGAACACCGGGGTCAGCCAGCCCAATGGTTCGGCCATGGCGAAGGGCAGGAGAATGCAGAACAGGTAGATGGTCCGGTGCAGCAGCAGGTTGTAGGGGAAGGGTAGCGGCGTGTGCTTGATCCGCTCGCAACTGGCCTGGACCTGGCTGAGGCTGAGCAGCAGTGCCGAGAAGACGGTGTAGCGGTACTCGCTGATCAGCCCTTGTGCCGCGAACCCCGAGCAGCGCGCGCCGATCCGTTGCAGCAACTGGTCGGTGGCATTCGGGTGCCCGGCGGTGGGCGTTTCCTGCTGCCAGGGTTCGATGGCCTGGCGTTCGTCCTCCAGGCGCAGGCGGGCAATCAGGCCGTGGGCAAAACCGCAAAGCTCGCGCAGCAGCGCGGTCCGTTGCGGCCCATCGCCGAGCACCTGGCTTTCACGAATCAACGAGCGCACGTCGATGATCAATTGCCCCAGTTGCTTGCGACCTTCCCACCAGCGGTCATAGCAGGCGTTGTTGCGGAAACTCATGAAGATCGACAGGGACAAGCCGAGCAAGGTGAAGGGCGTGGCATTGACCTTGGAGAAATAGGCCGGATGCCAGGTCTCCACCAGCACAATGACCGAGGCCAGCACGGTTACCAGCAGGCAGCGCAGGGCAATGCGCTTGGCAATCGAGCCCTTGAGGGAAAACAGGATGGCGATCAGGTTCGGCTTGGAACGGACGATCATGGCGAGGGTCTTGGGACTTGGGAACAATGACGGGACTCCACCTTAAGCTCCGCTACCCGCTGCTGTCCAATCACCCTGGCCGACAGGATGATCGAAGGGCTCTATGGCGGCACTATCCGGGCAGCATCAAGCCGTTGCCCGCCAGCGCCAGTGCCTGGCGCTGGCGAGCGAATTCCGGCATCCGTTCACCGGGGATCGCCTTGCTGAAGTACCAGCCCTGGATCACCAGTTCCGTCGACGAATGCAGGGCATCGTACTGCTCCTGGGTTTCCACGCCTTCGACAATGATCCCCAGGTTCAGGGTTTCACACAGCCGCAGCATGCCATTCAAGACCCGCGCACCCTCGGGATGGCAGTGGGCGACGACAAAACTGCGGTCGATCTTGATGCAATCGATCCTGAACTGGTGCAGGTAACTCAACGCCGAATAACCGGTGCCGAAATCATCGATGTACAGCTTGGCGCCGAAGCCGTGCAGGCGCTCGATCAGGCGGTTGATCACCTGGACATCGCCGACCAGGGCGTCCTCGGTCAGCTCGACGGAAATCATGCCCTGGGCCCGGGCGAGAATCTCCAGCAGGCGCTCGCCGTACTCCGGCACGCACAAGGTGGCGCCGGTCACGTTGATGGTCATCGGCAGTTCAAAGCCCAGCTTGCGCCAGCGTCGATATTGCTCCAGCGCCTGGGAGGCCACCCACAGGTCGACATCCGGCATCAGGTTGGCCTGGGCCAGCCACTTGAGGAATTCCCAGGGCGGCTGGGTGTTGCCGTCCTTGTCGCGGGCGCGCATCAGGGCTTCGCAACCGGTGCACAGGCCGGTGGTCTTGGAGATTTGCGGCTGGAACTCCAGGTAGAACTCGTATTCGCTGATCTGGCGGATGCGGTCCACTTCCTGGGCACGGCGGGCGTCGTTCTTGTACGAGGCCGCCACCGGGTCGAGTTCGAACAGCCGGCCCTTTTCTTCGAGGCTGCGGAAGGTGGTGTCGAAGGATTTGATATAGATGCCGTTGTCGGCGTCCTGGTGACGGTGCAGGCCAATCACGTAGGGGGCGTAGATCAGGCTGCCGATACCCAGCAGCGTCAGTTGCAGGATCACCGCGGCCCAGTCGCCGTTGGTACTCAGGTAGGCGTTGAGCAGCACCGGCGAGTTCAGCGGCATGCCGGTGACCATCGGTGCGATCCAGCCGGCCTGGGTCACCGCCACCGCGATCAGCGCATTGAGTACCGGGGCGATCAGAAAAGGGATGAACAGGCGCGGGTTGAGGATGATCGGCAGGCCGAACAGGAGGATTTCATTGACGTTGAACAACGACAGCGGCACCGCGGCCAGGGCCAGCAGGCGCAGGGAGCGGTCGCGGGTAAACAGCAGCACGGCGACGATCAGCGACAGCGAGGCGCCGGAGCCGCCGATAAAGGCGAAACAGCCCAGCAGGCCGCTGTTGAGGATATAGCGGTGGGGTTCCCCGGCGGCGAGGTTGATCTGATTGATATTCACCGCCTCGTCGAGGACGCTGAACACCGGCTGCATGGCGTGCAGGCCGTGGATGCCGAAGAACCACAGGACCGAGTTGGTGGCGCTGATCAGGGCGCCGTAGCGGTAGGGATGGTCCAGCGCCTCGCGGTCGAAGGGCACCTGCATCTGCGCGACCAGGGGGATTTCCAGCAGCAGCGACAGCACGGTGACCAGCAGGGCGGTGGCGATCAGGCCTGGGAGCACCACGTTGATACTGTCGCGGACATTGAAGCCGACCACGTTCTCCCGTACCAGCCTTGTCCAGGATTGTCGGTACAGCCAGGCCATGATCGGCACGTTGATCAGCGGCGAGGCGATGGCGATAAACAGCACCAGGGTTGCCGCGGCTCGGGGAAAATCGCTGAGCAGGTAGATGGCGATTTCCACATGGGCCAGGCAAAGGAACGCCACCGGCACCTGGGGCAGGCGATAGCGGATGGCGAGCATATAGCCGATGGAGGCGGCCACCAGCAAGGGCAGGATGGCGCTGATTTTCTCGTGCAGCCCGGCGAGGAAATTCACCCAGTCGTCGGGCAGGCCCGCCAGGCGGGCGCAGGCGGACAGGATCAGGAACGCCGTCGACACCAGCAGGCACGGCAGCAGCCACAGCAACCCTTCACGGATCGCCCGTAGCGAATCAGCCCCGGCCAGCGCGGCCAGGCGCCGGGTCAGGAACAACTGGAAGACTGATTGTGACATTGCCCAACCCCTTTAGACCTTCAGTCTTGTTGGGGCATATGGCCACTAGGCTCGGCCCCTGGACGGGAGCATATCCCGAGATGGCCTGAAAAGGCCAAGTCGTCGGAGGAAAAAGCCCCGAGGCCAAAGGCGCTCGGGGCGGGTGGGTTGGAATCCGAATCAAGATGGAGTTGGCACCCGTTCGATTTTAGTTACGGAAATGGGTGTAAGACGGGATGGCGGCGGGGAGATTGATGCTGTAGCTATTGCCGGCGCTGTAGCTGTAGTTGTATTCGATGGGATAGGGACGAGGGTCGCCTGCAAAGCTGACACTGGCACTGGGGCCCGAAGGGGAGGAAAGGGTGCTTGCGAAGGGGTCGTCGAGGTAGCAAATGAGCTCGCAGACAGGCTTGGCATAGCTGGATGTCGCGATCAGCGGGCAGATAACCCCCGCTGCGATCAGGATGGCCAATGCAGGCCATCTTTTGGGGGACGAAGTGTGCATCGCTTTCGTCTCCCGGAGACAGGCTGATGGGGAAAGAACGATAGAAGTCATTTCAGTATTCCTCTGGATCAAACCAATTGTCTTCGATAGCAGCCCTGAATCGTTCACGTGTTCGCCCTAAGGGCCGTTGATGACCACCCCGTCGTTTTCTTCGCTGACGCTACTGCTTTCGCTGATGCCCGCCGCATTGGCACCATTCGGAGAGATGGTGTTGGCACAGTCGTTACCACCGGACGCCAGAGGAGTGATCGCGACGAGGGTGCCGCCGGAGCTGTGATAAGCGAAGGCTTCGCTGGTGCCGGCGACCTCACCACAACCGACGACGATACCGTTGTCGGAGATGGCCTTGGCGGTTGCTTTTGAGCTGCCTGGCAAGAGTGGGATCGACGTCCCGTTGGTGCCGGTTGAAGTATCCCAGATGAACCCGGTGACAAAACCTTCGGACTTCAGCCGGTTGCCGGCGATCTGCCCCGAGGCATTCATGGCTACCCCGGAGTTACGTAGCGAGGTGCTGCCGTTGATGGTCGACATCACCGTGGGCGCACTGCCGCCGCCGGCGGCCCATTGCACGGTTTTGTAAGTATCGGGAGTGCCGCTGCCACTGCCGAGGTAATAGCAGGTGCCTAGGATCTGCCCGCTAAGGTTGATTTCACTGGCTACGCAGTAACTGGCCCCACTGGGTACGGATAAGGTGCTATAGCCGGAACTGGCATTCGCCCAGAGCACGGCCTGGTTTGTCCCAAAGCCTCCGGCACCCGCCGGGCAATTGCCGATAATCGACGGGGTGGCGGCGTCATTGATGTCCGCCACGCTGCAGTTGGTGACCGAACCGAGCAGCGGCGGGAGCAGGCTGTTCGCTGCCCCGGCGGAGGTCCAGACCACCGGTGTGAGCTCACCCGTGGGGCTGACGCTGACGCCTGTCACGACACCCGCCAGATTGACGGCGGTCACTACGGTCTGCACGTCGGCTACCAGGCGCAGCCCGGCGAGGATGGGCAGCGGTAGCTGTTGCTGAGGCGCTGCGGCTGGATTGCTGGCGAGCCATTTGACGCCCTGCTTGACGCTCCTGCCATCTTCGCAACTGCCGACGATCACGGCCGTGGTTGCCGAACCATTGCTGACCGCTTCGGCGGTGCAGGCCCCGGGTTCTCCCGCGCTGGAGGTGTACAAAGACTGCAGGGCCGTGGTCGCGCCAGACGCGCTGTTCAATATGGCTATGTGGATGAAGTCTGTTGTAGTGCCGCCGCCAACTGACAGATGACTATTATTGGTATCGGTAATATTGGTGTTGAGAAGCCCGCTATTGGTAACGTCATAGGTCCAGGTGGCAGCCTGGGCCGTTGTGATCAGGTTGACACCGGCGATCACCAATCCGAGCGAAGTCAGTAGACGAGAGGGGAGTTTCATAACGCTTCTCCTTGCGATGAGTGAGTGCGCAGGGTCTATGCGCGCGCTTACCGTACCCCTGGGCTTATCGCGCTGGTAACTGTCAGAAATGACAGTTCGTTAGAGCATTTCGAAGCTTGTGAAATATCCAGTAACGCTATCGCCGGTGTTTATTCACGGGCGAAAAAAAGCCCCGCGACCAAGGTGGCGCGGGGCTGAAAAAGGGTCGGAGGGCATCCAACCCCGGGAGGTCTTGAATCAGTTGCTGCTGGCGACCGTCTGCGGCTCGTAGCCGCCACCGAGGGACTTGTAGATCGCCACGATGCCGCGATACAGATCGGTCTCGGCCTGGGCCTGGCTGTCTTCGGCGGCCAGGCGTTCGCGCTGGGCGTCGAGCAGGACCAGGAAGTCGGCAGTGCCTTCGCGGTAGCGAATCGCAGCCAGATCGGCGGCGGCACGGCTCGATTCGCTCTGGCGGATCAGCGAGATCAGGCGTTGCTGACGCTTGCCGTAATCGCTGAAGGCGTTCTGGGTTTCTTCCAGGGCCAGCAACACTTGCTGCTCGTAGCTGGCCAGGGCGCCTTCGGCCTCGGCGTTGGCACCGCGCAAACGGGCCCTGACGCTACCGAGGTTGAACGCCGGCCAGGTAATACTCGGGCCCAGGGCCCAGGCATTGGCGGCCGGCGAGCCGATCTGCGAACCACGCCCGGCGGTAAAGCCGAGGAAGCCACTGAGGCTGACCCGGGGGAACAGATCGGCCTTGGCCACGCCGATCCGCGCGGTGGCGGCGGCCAGCTTGCGTTCGGCGCTGACGATATCCGGACGACGTTGCAGCAGGTCGCCCGGATTGCCAATGGCCAGGGCCTTGGAAATCGCCGGCAGGTCCTTCGGCCCCAGATCCACCGTCAAGGTGTCCGGACGCTCGCCCAGCAAGGTCGCGATACGGTTGCGCTCACGGGCCTGCTCGGCCTGCAATTGCGGCACCGTGGCTTCGACCGCCGCGAGGCGCGCATCGGCGCGGACCACGTCGAGCTGATCGCCGACACCGGCGTCACGCAGGCTCTCGGTGATACCCTTGGATTCCTGCTGGTTCTTCAGGTTGGCCAGGGCGATCTTTTCCCGCAGTTGCGCACCACGCAGTTGACCGTAGGCATCCACCAGTTCGGCAATCATGGTGACTTGCAGTTGGTAGAGGTCGGCTTCGGCTACTTGCTGGTCGGCATCGGCGGCTTCCAGGTTGCGGCGGATACGGCCGAACAAATCGACTTCCCAGGCCATGTCCAGGCCCAGGTCATAGCGTTCGCTGTTGACCCGCTGCTCGGTGGTGCCCGGCACCTGGCCCTTGGCGAGGTCGGCGCTGGCGCGGCTGGTGATGGTCGGCATGGTTTCGGTGCTGACATCGTCGCGGATCGCCCGCGACGCTTTCAGGCGGGCGAAGGCCACGCGCAATTCACGGTTGCCGGCCAGTGACTGGGTCACCAACTGGTTCAGGGTCGGATCGTCGAACTGCTGCCACCAGATACCCTGGAAACGTGCGCGGTCATAGTTCTTCTGACCGGCGCTGCCATCGGTGGCGGCGGTGATGTTCGCCTTCTCCGTGGCCGGGGCCTTGTAGTCCGGGCCGACCGTACAGGCGGCCAGCGCCAGTACCAGCAGGCTCGGCAGAAAGGCTTTCAGATTGCTCATTGTTGCGCCTCCAGCTTGAGGGCCCGGGCGGCTTTGCGAGCATCGCTGCGCTCGACAAAGCGGCGAATCAATACGTAGAACACTGGCGTCAGCAGCAGACCGAAGAAGGTCACCCCGAGCATCCCGGAGAACACCGCCACACCCATGGCATGACGCATCTCGGCACCGGCACCGCTGGAGAACACCAGGGGAACCACACCCATGATGAAGGCGAAGGAGGTCATCAGGATCGGCCGCAGACGCAGGCGGCAGGCTTCCAGTACCGCGCTCAGCGGGTCGAGGCCTTCTTCCTGTTTATCCTTGGCGAACTCGACGATCAGGATCGCGTTCTTACACGCCAGGCCCACCAGTACGATCAGGCCGATCTGGGTGAAGATGTTGTTGTCGCCACCGGAAGCAATCACCCCGGTAATCGCCGACAGCAAGGTCATCGGTACGATCAGGATCACCGCCAGCGGCAGGCTCCAGCTTTCGTATTGGGCGGCCAGTACCAGGAACGCCAGCAGTACGCAGAGCGGGAAGACGAACAGCGCGGTGTTGCCCGAGAGGATCTGCTGGTAGGTCAGGTCGGTCCACTCGTAGGTCATGCCGTTGGGCAGTTCTTCCTTGAGCAGTTTCTCGACCGCCAGCTGGGCCTGGCCGGAGCTGTAGCCCGGTGCCGCCGCGCCGTTGATTTCCGCGGTGATAAAGCCGTTGTAGTGCATCACGCGGTCCGGCCCCGAGGTGTCGCTGACCTTGATGAAGGTCGCCAGCGGGATCATCTCGCCTTTGTTGTTACGCACTTTCAGCTGGCCGATCTGGTCGGACTCGAGGCGGAACTGCTGGTCGGCCTGGACGTTGACCTGATAGGTGCGACCGAAGCGGTTGAAGTCGTTGGCATACAACGACCCCAGGTAGATCTGCAGGGTGTCGAAGATGTCGCTGACGGCAACGCCGTGGGTCTTGGCCTTTTCCCGATCGATAGCGGCGTCGACCTGTGGCACGTTGACCGTGTAGCTGGTGAACAACCCGGCCAGTTCCGGCACGCTACGGCTCTTGCCGATGATGTTCATGGTTTCCTTGTACAGCTCGTCGTAACCAAGGTTGCCACGGTCTTCGATCTGCAGGCGGAAGCCACCGATGGTGCCCAGGCCTTGTACCGGCGGAGGCGGGAAGATCGCCATGTAGGCTTCCTGGATCCCGGCAAACTTGCCGTTCAGGGCGCCGGCAATGGCACCGGCCGACTGGCTCGGGTCCTTGCGCTGGTCGAAAGGCTTCAGGGTCACGAACACGATACCGGCGTTCGGGCTGTTGGTGAAACCGTTGATCGACAGGCCAGGGAAGGCCACGGCGCTTTCCACGCCCGGCTGTTTCAGGGCCAGATCGGACATGCGCTTGATCACGTCTTCGGTACGGTCCAGGCTCGCCGCATCCGGCAGTTGAGCAAAGGCCACCAGGTATTGCTTGTCCTGGGCCGGAACGAAACCGGTCGGGGTGCTGGCGAAACCGAACCAGGTCAGGACCATCAGGCCGGCGTACAGCACCAGGGCGATGCCGCTGGCACGGATGACACGGGTCACGGTACCGACATAACCATGGCTGGCGCGGTCGAAGAAGCGGTTGAACGGACGGAACAACCAACCGCCCAGCAGTTTGTCGAGGACCTTGGAGAAACCATCCTTCGGTGCATCGTGGCTTTTAAGCAGTACGGCAGCCAGTGCCGGCGACAGGGTCAACGAGTTGAACGCCGAGATCACGGTGGAGATGGCAATGGTCAGGGCGAACTGCTTGTAGAACTGCCCGGTCAGCCCGGAGATGAAGGCCGCGGGGATAAACACCGCACACAGCACCAGCGCCGTGGCAACGATCGGACCGGTCACTTCACGCATGGCGCGCTTGGTGGCTTCCACCGGGTTGAGGCCCAGGCCGATGTTTCGTTCGACGTTCTCCACCACCACGATGGCGTCGTCCACCACGATACCGATGGCCAATACCAGGCCGAACAGCGACAGGGCGTTGAGCGAGAAGCCGAACAGGTGCATGACCGCGAAGGTACCGATCAGCGACACGGGTACGGCGACCAGTGGGATGATCGAGGCACGCCAGGTCTGCAGGAACAGGATCACCACCAGCACCACGAGGATCAGTGCTTCGAACAGGGTGTGGACCACTGCCTCGATGGAGCCGCGGACGAAGATCGTCGGGTCATAGACAATGCTGAAGTCCATGCCTTCGGGGAAGTTTTTCTTCAACTCGGTCATCTTGGCGCGGACTTCGTTGGAGATGTCGATGGCGTTGGAGCCCGGACGCTGGAAGATCGGGATTGCTACCGCCGGCTGGTTGTTCAGCAGCGAGCGCAGGGCGTACTGGCTGGAGCCGAGCTCGACCCGGGCGATATCTTTCAGGCGCGTGATCTCGCCGTCGTCGCCGGCGCGAATCACGATGTTCTCGAACTCTTCTTCGGAGACCAGGCGACCCTGGGCGTTGACCGACAGCTGGAAGCTGGTGGCGTTGGGGGCGGGCGGTGCGCCCAACTGACCGGCCGCGACCTGGCGGTTCTGCTCGCGAATGGCGTTGACCACATCGGTGGCGGTCAGGTTGCGCGAAGCGGTCTTGTTCGGATCGAGCCAGACCCGCAGGGAGTAGTCGCCCATGCCGAACAGTTGCACGTCACCGACGCCGCCGAGGCGGGCCAATTCGTCCTTGATATTGAGAAAGGCATAGTTGGACAGGTAGAGCATGTCGTAGCGCTTGTCCGGCGAGGTCAAGTGCACAACCATGGTCAGGTCGGGCGAGGCCTTGTCGACGGTGATACCGATCCGCGTCACTTCCACCGGAAGCTTGGGCTCGGTACGGGTCACACGGTTCTGCACCTGCACCTGCGCGTTGTCCAGGTCGGTACCCAGGGCGAAGGTGATGGTCAGGGTCAGCTTGCCGTCGGCGGTGGATTGCGAGGACATGTAGAGCATGTTCTCGACACCGGTGATCGCCTGTTCCAGCGGCGCGGCCACGGTTTCACCGATGACCTTGGGGTTGGCGCCAGGGAAGTTGGCACGCACGACCACGGTCGGCGGTACCACTCCCGGGTATTCACTGATGGGCAACTGGAACAGCGAGATGGCGCCCGCGATCAGGATCAGCAGCGAAAGCACCGCCGCGAAGATCGGTCTTGATATGAAGAACTGGGAGAAATTCATCGTGTGTATCCCTTAACCGCGTGGAGTCGCTACGGCCAGCTTGGTAGCCGGTGCCGGTGCGCTCTTGGCGGGCGTGACCTGGGGCAGGTTGCTGGCTTCCAGGGTCTGTTTTTGTAGGGCCAGGGCCGCGAGGGTTTCCTTGGAGGCCATCGGGATCACTTCCGGATCCACGGGCGAACCAGGGCGAACGCGTTGCAGGCCCTTGACGATGATGGTGTCATCCTTGTTCAGGCCATTGCGCACGATGCGCAACCCTTCGATTTTCGGACCCAGTTCGACCGAGCGGTAGACGGTCTTCTTGTCGGCGTCCATGACCAGCACGAACTTCTTGCCAAGGTCCGTGCCCACGGCTTCGTCGTTGATCAGCACGGCGGCGTAGGTGCCGCTGCCGACCAGCTTCAGGCGTGCATACAGGCCCGGGGTGAAGGCGCCGTCGGCGTTGTCGAACACCGCGCGACCGCGAATGGTGCCGGTCTTCGGGTTGACCTGGTTGTCGACGAAGTTCATCACGCCCTGGTGCGGGTTGCCGGTTTCGTTGGACAGGCCGAGGTAGACCGGGGTGGTCTGGCCACGTTTGCCCTGGCGCGCGAGTTGGGTGTACTTGAGGTAGACCCGCTCGTCGGCGTCGAAGTAGGCGTAGACCTTGTCGGTGGAAACCACGCTGGTCAGCGGGGTGACATCGGCGGTGACGATGTTGCCGGCGGTGATTTCGGCCCGGCTGACGCGGCCGCTGATCGGCGAGGTGACGCGGGTGAAGCTCAGGTTCAGCTTGGCCAGGTCCAGTTGTGCCTGGGTGGCGTCGACCGCGGCCTTGGATTCCTGGGCGGAGCTGCTGCGGGTGTCGGCCAGTTCGGCGGAAATCGCGTTGCTGGTCAACAGGCGCTTGCCGCGCTCGGCTTCGTTGGCGCTACGGCTGGCGCTGGCGCGGGCCTGTTGCAGTTGGGCCTCGAGGCGATGGACTTCAGCCTGGTAAGGGCGTGGGTCGATCTGGAACAACAGGTCGCCTTTCTTCACCAGTGCGCCTTCGGTGAAGGCGACCGAGTCGATCTGGCCAGAGACGCGTGGGCGAATCTCGACGGTTTCCGGGGCTTCGAGGCGACCGGTGAACTCGTCCCATTCATTGACGGGCTGCTCGATGACCTTGGCCACGCTGACTTTGGCTGCCGGCATCGCGCCACCACCTGCCGCCACGGGCGCTTTACCGCAGGCGCTCATCACCACGACCGCCAGGGCAGCCAGAGGAAAGCGCAAAAGTTTAAGTGACTGTTCCATGGGGGGAGTCCGCCAATCTATTGAGATGGGCGGATCATGCTGTGGCGGGGTGGTTGCGCACGAATCGAATGAAGCGAAGGTAACTATCATTCGGAATGATATCAATCCGACTCGAGCCCTCTAGCATGCGCCTTTCGTTAGGGGGCTATCTATTCTCGAAATGACAAATCACTGTTGCGTGGAATGCAAAGGACGCCGCCGGTTCACGTACCGCGGCTCCCCATGGTTAGCAGACATGTCAGGGAATCTTTACTCAAGATTACAGGGACTTGACGGCCGTGGGTCCGACACGAGGGTAAGCTGGACTCGACAGCGCTGAGTGCGCATCGAGGTGATGATGAACAGCATGATACGAGCAGTGGATTCGCTATTTCCCTCTTTTAACGCCGAGCGCTGGGCCGGGGAAACGCCCATCGACATTCAGGACGCCTTGCAGGACCAGCTACGTGGCTACCTGGGGCGCGGGTTTACCCTTGTATTGCTGGGTCGCGGCGGGGAGTCGGGTTCGCACCACTACTCACTGCAGATCTACCATGATAAAAGCGGCCAGCACCTTGAACTTCACGGTGTCTTCGATCGGCAGTGCGTGCAGGACCTCTTCAAGGTCGCGCAGCAGATGAAGGCGCGGTTTCAGTCTGCCGCCCAAGCGGGCGGCAACAAGGTGCGGTTGCTCGAAGTGCCGAGGCTTTCTACGAAAGCAGAGGGCACCCACGCCACGGCGACAGCCTTGCCGAAAAGCTTTTCGTCCGCGAGCCGGAGCGCGTGATGATGCCCCGCCCCTGAGAACCGTCAGAGACTGTCCGGATCCCCGCAGAACATCTGGATCCGCGAGCGCAGCCAGCGCTCGCCCGGATCGTTGTCCTGGGAACCGCGCCAGGCCATGTGCAGTTCGAAGGTCTGGGTGTCCAGGGGCGGGTTCTCGGCGCGCACACCACCGGCCGCCGTCAGCGCATCGGCGGTGTAGTCGGGCACAGTGGCAATGATGTCGGTGCCGGAGATCAGGGTACTCAAACCGTTGAACTGCGGCACTGCAAGCACCACATGGCGCTTGCGCCCGAGCTTCTCCAATTCGGTATCGATAAAACCACTCAAGTCGCCAGCGAACGACACCAGCGCATGGGGCCGTGCGCAGAAGTCATCCAGCGACATCGGGCCGGGCATGGTGTCGGCCCGCAGCAACTTCGGTGAGCTGCGGCGCAGGACCTTGCGCTTGGCGTTGGCCGGCAGGTCGGTGGTGTAGCACACGCCGATGGAAATCTCGCCGGAGCCCAGCTTGGCCGGAATCAGCAGGTAGTTGACGCGGCGGATCACCAGCACGATGCCGGGTGCCTCGGCGCGCAGGCGCTTGAGCAACTGCGGCAGCAAGGCGAACTCGACGTCATCCGACAGGCCGATGCGAAACACCGAGGTGCTGGTCGCCGGGTCGAACTCAGACGCGCGGCTGACCGCGGTGGAAATCGAGTCCAGGGCCGGGGAGAGCAGGGCGAAGATCTCCACGGCGCGGGCCGACGGCTCCATGCTGCGGCCGGTGCGCACGAACAACGGGTCATCGAACAGGCTGCGCAGGCGCGACAACGCCGCGCTGATGGCCGGCTGGCCGAGGAACAGCTTTTCCGCGGCCCGGGTCACGCTCCGCTCGTGCATCAGGGTTTCGAATACGATCAGCAGGTTCAGATCGACGCGACGCAAGTCGTTACGGTTCATCGGGCTCGCTTCACAGGATATTCACTGGCGGGGAAGGACAATCTTACGGGCAAAAGTGGTTGATTCGCACGGAAATTTGAACTGTGTACAATGGTCGCCAATCAATGACAGGCATGTCGACTATTAATAGCCACTGATGGTCTTGCACGAAAAGCCCGGATAGAGTTCGTGGCATTAGAGGTTCATTTGACGAGGTTTGCGATGTCCCGCACGATCCGTTTTCACAAGTTTGGTCCGGCCGAGGTGCTCAAATGCGAAGAGCATACGGCCACCCTGCCTGCGCCGGGCGAAGTGCAGGTGCGTGTCGAGGCCATTGGCATCAGTTGGTATGACGTTCTCTGGCGGCAGAACCTGGCATCGTCCCAGGCCCGCTTGCCGGCCGGTATCGGTCATGAAATGGCCGGTGTGGTCACCGCCATCGGCGATGGCGTCGATGACCTGGCCGTCGGCGACAAGGTCGCCAGCTTCCCGGCCCAGAGCCCCAACGATTACCCGGTCTATGGCGAGCAGATCATCCTGCCACGCTCGGCCCTGACCCGTTATCCGGATGTGTTGACCCCGGTCGAGGCCAGCGTGCACTACACGCCGCTGCTGATCGCCTATTTCGCCTATGTCGACCTGGCGCGGGTCAAGCCGGGGCAGTACGCCCTGGTCACCGATGCCAGCCACTGCGCCGGGCCGTCCTTCGTGCAACTGGGCAAGGCCCTGGGGGCCAAGGTGATTGCCGCGACCAAGATCCCGGAAGAGCGCGAGTACCTGTTGTCCCTGGGTGCCGACAAGGTGATTGTCACCGAAGAGCAGGACCTGCTGATGCAGGTCAACAAGTACACCGATGGGCGCGGCGTCGACATGGTCTTCGACGGCCTTGGCGGCCCGCAGATGTCGATGCTCGGCGATGTCCTGGCGCCCCGTGGCAGCCTGGTGCTCTATGGCCTGCAAGGCGGCAACCAGACCCCGTTCCCGGCGTGTGCGGCGTTCCAGAAGAACATCCAGTTCTTCGTTCACTGCATCGGCAACTTCACCGGCAAGCCGGAACTGGGCATTGTCCAGGACCAGGCGGCGCTGCAGAGGGCCTTGCGCGATATCAACCAGTTGACGGCCGACCGTGTGTTGCCGCCGCTGGAAATCCGTACCTTCCCGTTCGACGAGTTTGTCGAGGCGCACCGTTTCATGGATGGTTGTCCGTGCCGCGGTCGGGTAGCGCTGCAAGTTGAGCCCAACTGAGTCGACTCAAACTGTTTGAGCCAGAATAAACCCCGTGTCGTCAGGCGATATGGGGTTTTTTTATGGCTGTTCTGAAATATATTTTAACAACTTTTCCGGGCTTTTTCTCACGCCCAGGCCTGTCATCAACTGAACCGGTTTTTTGCCAGATTCTGTATCTGTTAATCGCCGGGTAAGTGCTGATAATTGAACCGTCACTTACAGCTCAAGGAATGAGTTATGGTTCAATATCAGCCGCTTTATCAGGGTCCTGTTGTTTTCCGAAGTTTCAGTTCGGGGCCGCCTGGATACACTGCCTGGAATATCTTGTCTTCAGGGAAGTGGGCGAAAACCGCCCCCTTATGTCGTTAATCTCTTGCGGGTAGTTAATAGTTGTAGGTCGCCGTAAGAATCTTCCTAAGATATTGTTATTGGCACGCAGACTCCCAACGCTAACTGGCAATCAGTGACGTCGGTCATGCTCGAAAGCTCTTGCTGTGGGTGTTTCAGACCTGTGCAATACTTCGGGTGTTGTCTGTCCGCAATCAGGGTTACAGGGGCAGGCAATCTTCCGTCTGATCCGGCCACTGCCGGTAATGAGAGCGCTGTTTGCCCGACACTGAACTCAAACCAGGTGTATAAAGGCTATGAGCTCCATTCATGAGCAGGCAATGAATTATGTTTATCAGCAGGTGTTGCAGCGTCTGATGAGTTATTTCACGCGCGCTGAACGTATTGCACTGCAGTTGTTGATTCAACGTCTGATCGTAGCGGCGGGCGGTATCGAGCGCATTGGTGAATTCAAGGTCATGGTGGCCCACGGCGGCGGCAAGGACAGCAGCTATACACTGGCGTTCTTGCGGGCGGCGCAATTGAGTATTGCCGGACGTTCGCCGGCCACCTTCAACCTGCGGGTCGCCACGTTGCGCCATGCCGGTGTGACGGCCACGGTCATGCACAATATCCATCGTAGTTACAGTGCCTTGTTTGTCTATGACGATCCCCGGGTCGAGTTGTTGATGGTGGATAACAAACATGTCCGACCGTTCAATCATCGCCTGCCGATGTCGGAACTCAATCGCGATATCAACCGCCGCAACCTGCTGATGAGCGGCCACCTGACGGCGGGTGATGGGCGCGCGACCTTCTGCAATGGCTGCTATCTGTCCATGGCCGATTTCTACGAGCGCTCCAGCGCTTGGGACAAAGGTGTCGATGCCCTGGTCAGCGGCGAGTCGCCCCGTGAGCAGAAGCAGTACATGACCTGGCTGTTGCGGGCCACCGAGAAGCCGGAACGGACCTGGGTCGGAGGGCGGGCGCTGGAGTTCGACGAGGCGGTGAAAACCTGCCACGACCTCGGCCTGGATTACTACCGGGAGTTGTATGGCGAGGCCCTGGTTGAGCCCGAGGGCCCGGCCATCAGTCGGTCCAGTCGGAGCGCGGCGCCGATGCTGGTCAGCGTCTATGACCTGGTCGGCCGCGACCTCGAGGAGCGCTGGCCGCTGCTGACCGAGTTTCTCGGCTTCCAGTTCGATGACCTGGCATTCCACTTCAGCGAGTCCGATTGCGCCAATCCCTTGCTGATGGCGCATATGCGCGGTTTGCAGGCGCAGTACGTGCGGGATTTGAGCTACGAGGGCGGCATTGGCGAGTACCTGCAACTGGCCGCCGCGATGATGCGCCGCAAGCGCATGCCGGCGCGGTTGGTGGAGCAGGCCATGGCTGCCTATGACAGCGACGAGAAGATCCTCGATCGACGGGCACTGGCCAGTGCCTATGCGCAGGAGGCCTTTGGCCTGAGCGAAGTGCAACTGACGTGTTTGTTGTTCGCACCCTTCGTCAACCGTGGCCACGGGCTCGAGCAGTTCCTGCGCAGTTGCCACCCCGGCATGCTGGTGGCACTGCCGGACTTGCACAAGGCGCTGTCGGGGCAGGGGGTGCCCGAGCAGATCTGGCAATGGCTGAGCGAAGTCAGCGGCCTGACCCCGACCTTGCTCGGTGATCTCTACACCAGGGCCCAGGTGGACTTTTCCGGGGTCAGCTCGCTGATTGCCCGGGTTCGCGCCAGCGACCCGGACAAGCACCGCATCGACATCGTCAATCCCGACAACGGTGAAGTGTTCAAAGAAGTCTTGTCGGGACGTTAAAAAGGATTGGTATTGATAGTTTCAGACACTCCCCAGCCGGGTGCGGATTCGTCCGTACCCCAGGACATGACTCAACCGTTACCTGACAAGGGACGTAAACACTCGGACTTCGCCTACCAGGCGGTCTACCGTTATCTGGTCAGCCTGATCAGCGAAGTCGAGACCGATGCCCGGGTCAAGCTGCCGTCCCTGCGTCAGTTGGCCGAGCGCCTGAATGTTTCGATTTCGACCATCCAGTACGCCTATTCCCTCCTGGAAAAGGAGGGCCGGGTGTACTCGCTCGCCAAGTCGGGTTATTACGCGCTACCGGTCTCCGGGGCTTCGTTTGTCAGTGGCAGCGCCGATGTGCTGGAGCGCCTGTATGTGCACTCGCGACGACCCGGTACCCTGGTGTTGAGCAGCGATGAACCGGCGTTGCTGCTGTCGCTGGACAATCCGCTGTTGTTGCTCGAACGCGAACTGGTGCGTCAGTATCCGCGCCAGCAGGCGCCGCAGTTCCAGCCGTTTGGCGAGCTGGAACTGCGCACCGCCCTGGCCGTGCGCTACACCACCTCGGCCCAGCGCTATTGGCATGCCGATGATGTCTATATCGGCGCGGACCTGCGCAGCGTGCTGGAAACCCTGATGGCCGCGCTGAGCCTGAAACAGGCCACGGTGCTGGTGGAGTCGCCCTGCGATTGGGTGATCCTGCGACTGTTGCAGGCGGGCGGGGTCAATATCGTCGAGCTGCCGCTGCTGGATGACGGTGGCTTTGACCTGATGGCCCTGGAGCACTTGCTGCAGACCCAGCCGGTCAAGCTGTTGCTGATGTCTTCCGGGCTCAGTGTGCCCCGTGGCAGCCTGATGCCTCTGGCGCAGCGCGAGCACCTGGCGCGGTTGCTGGAGCATTTCGGCGTCTGGTTGCTGGAAAACGACAGCCATGGCGAGTTCGCCTTCGAGCCTGGCGGCCCGCGGATGCGCGACCTGGTGGACCCGGATCGCCTGCTGGTGTTCGCCAGCTTCGAGCGGATCATGGGGGCCGAGGCGCCTTTCGGCTACCTGCTGTCCCGGCACCTGGGGGCGGAATTGCAGCGGCATTTCCTGTTGCGTTCGTTCCGCATGTCGCCGACCCGGCAGAAGGCGATTGCCCGGCTCTACAGCAGCGGTCGGATTGATCAGCACCTGGCGACCTTGCGCCGTTTATTGCAGGAGCGCATGGCGCATATGAGCGGCCTGCTGCGCGAGCGTCTGGCCGACAGCCTGGTGTTCGTGCCGCCGCAGGGCGGGGCGACGGTCTGGGCACAGGCGACCCGGTCGGTGGACATGCGCAAGGTGTTCGAGCGACTGCTGGAGCAGAAGATCGTTATCGCCCCCGGCGAGTTGTTCAGCCTGTATGGCCTGCATCAGCAGCACCTGCGCCTGTGCAGCACCGCCAATGGCCATCGTCACCTGGACCAGGCCCTGGGTGTGCTGGCCGATGCCCTGCGCCTGGAACAGCTCGACTGAAGCGCCCTTTGTCCGTTTGTATTTGCCAGGGGCGGGAGGGCCTGTTATCTGTATGCATAACCAGCATTCGATAACCGTGGTCCTTCCTGCCTGTGACAACCCAGCCCCTCGACGATCCGTTCTACTACCTGAACAACTTCCAGCAAGTGCTCGACTGGCTGGCCGCGCGTTATGCCGACCTGCTGGACGTGCAGGAACAGGCCTTCATCGACGATTTCTCCCGTTTGCCCAAGGCTTCCCGGGCCTTGCTGGTCAGAATGGTGATGCGCAAGGGCGGGCACTTTCGCGCCGGCAAGCTGAACTATGCCGAAATCGGCGACCCCGAGCAGGCGGCGCTGCCGTTGCTGACACTGGGCTGGGTGCGCGATGACGCGCCGCTGAGCCTGGCGCAGTTGTTTACGGTCCTGCAAAAGGCCGAGGTGCTGAGCAGTTTCAAGGCCGATATCACCCAGCCCAGGGCCAACAAGCCCGAGCTGTATGCGGAGCTGGCCCTGTGCTTCGACGAGAGCCGGTCGTTTGCCCAATGGTGCCCGAGCATTCCCGAACCGCTTTACAGCCTGCAGGTGATGCCTCTGTGCGACCGCCTGCGGCTGATGTTTTTCGGCAACCTGTATCAGGACTGGTCCGAGTTCGTGCTGGCGGACCTGGGCATCTTCACCTATGAAAAGGTCGAGCTCCACGCGTCGTCCCGCGGTCTGCGCAGCCGCGCCGACCTCGACGGCTACCTGCATCTGCAGGCGGCTCGCGAAGCCCTTGAGGCTGGCGAGGAACCTGGCCTGATACACCAGCACGTCAACCGTTTGGATACCGACAACCCCTGGCTGGAACGGCGTCGGGGCAAATTGCTGTTCCAGATCGGACAACAGAGCGAGCGCTTGCAGGACTGGCCCGGCGCACTGGCGATCTATAGCGGCTGCAGCCACCCGCCAGCGCGCCAGCGGCGTATCCGCGTGCTCGAACGCCTGGGCGAATTCCAGCTGGCCCTGGACCTGGCGTTGCAGGCGCAGGACGCGCCCCACAGCGCCGAAGAACAACAGCATCTGCTGCGTATCCTGCCCCGGCTGCGGCGCAAGCTCGGGTTGCCGGCGATTGCCCCGACAGCACCGGTGGCGATTACCCGATTGGACCTGATGCTGGTCAATGATCCGGCCCTGTCCGTCGAGGAGGGCGTCGCCCGGCACCTGCACGAACCGCAGGCCCCGGTGCACTACGTGGAAAACACCCTGATCAATTCGCTGTTCGGCCTGTTGTGCTGGCCGGCGATCTTCGCGCCGCTGCCGGGGGCGTTTTTCCACCCGTTCCAGAGCGGTCCGGCGGACCTGCATGACGAAGATTTCCACGCTCGCCGCGCCGAGCTGTTCACCGAGTGCCTGGGGCAACTGCGGGACGGTCGTTACCAGGACAGCATCCGCGCCACCTTCAATGCCAAATGGGGCCTGCAATCGCCCTTCGTGTTCTGGAATATCCTGACCCCGGAGCTATTGGAGCAGGCCCTCGTCTGCCTGCCCGCGGAACATCTGCAACATTGGTTCGAGCGCCTGCTGCTGGATATCCGCGCCAACCGCGCCGGCATGCCCGACCTGATCCAGTTCTGGCCGGCCGATAAACGCTACCGGATGATCGAAGTCAAAGGCCCCGGTGACCGTTTGCAGGACAACCAGCTGCGCTGGCTGGAGTTCTGTCGCCAGCACCAGATGCCGATTGCCGTCTGCTATGTGCAATGGGCAGTGGAGGCACCTTGACCTACCGCGTTGCCGTGCGCGCCTTGTGCGAGTTCACCGCCAAGGTCGGCGACCTGGACCTGCGCTTCACGCCGTCGCCGACGGCCCAGGAGGGCATGCTCGGTCATCGCACCGTGGCTTCGCGGCGTGCCGAGGGCTACCAGGCGGAACTGCCGGTGGAAGGGTATTACCGTCACCTCAAGGTCCAGGGCCGGGCAGATGGTTATGACCCGGGGCAAAACCTGCTGGAGGAAATCAAGACCTATCGCGGTGACCTTGCCGCGCAGCCGGCCAACCATCGGCAACTGCACTGGGCCCAGGCCCGGATCTACGCCTGGCTGGTCTGCCAGCAGTTGCAACTGGCGGAAATGAACCTGGCATTGGTCTACTTCGATATCGTCAGCGAAAAGGAAACCGTGCTGCGGGAAACCTGGAGCGCCGCGCAGCTTGAGGCTTTTTTTGCGCAGCAGTGCGAACGTTTCCTCCACTGGGCCGAGCAGGAGGCCGGCCATCGCCAGGCCCGCGACCAGGCGGCCCGGGACCTGATTTTTCCCCACGACGATTTTCGTCCCGGCCAACGGACCCTGGCAGAGACAGTGTACAAGGCCGTCAGCACCGGTCGCTGCCTGATGGCCCAGGCGCCGACGGGGATTGGCAAGACCCTCGGCACCTTGTTCCCGATGCTCAAGGCCCTGGCTCCGCAGCAACTGGACAAGGTGTTTTTCCTCACCGCCAAGACGCCGGGCCGTCAGTTGGCCCTGGATGCGGCGCAGGTCCTCCATGAGCGTTCGCCCACGTTGCCGTTGCGGGTGTTGGAACTGGTGGCCCGGGACAAAGCCTGCGAACACCTGGACAAGGCCTGTCACGGCGAGTCCTGCCCCTTGGCCCGAGGCTTTTACGATCGCCTGCCCGCAGCAAGACAGGCTGCGGTCGGCGTACCCTTGCTCAACCAGCAGGTGCTGCGAAGCGTCGCCCTGGCCCATGACATCTGCCCTTATTACCTGAGTCAGGAAATGGCCCGTTGGAGCGATTGGGTGGTCGCCGACTACAACTACTACTTCGACTTCAGTGCGCTGCTGTTCGGCCTGGCCCAGGCCAATCAATGGCGGGTGGCAACGCTGGTGGACGAAGCCCACAACCTGGTGGAGCGCGGGCGGCAGATGTACAGCGCGAGCCTCGATCAGCAGGTCCTGAGCAGTGTCCGGCGCAACATCCCAGAAGCTTTGAAAAAGTCGTTCCAGCGCTTGAACCGTGAGTGGAATGCCCTGCACAAGGAGCAGGTCAGCCCTTATCAGGCCTATGGGCAGGCGCCCGCCAAGCTGCTGAACGCCATTGGCTTGTGCGTGTCGGCCATCGGCGATTACCTCAATGAACACCCGCCAGGCGTCGATGGCGAGCTCCAGGGCTTCTATTTCGAGCTGCTGCAGTTTTCCCGGGTGGGGGAGCTGTTCGACGAGCATTACCTGTTCGATATCAGCCTGCGCGAGAACGGCCAGCGCCGCAGTTCGCAACTGTGCCTGCGCAATGTGGTGCCGGCCGGCTTCCTCCGTCCGCGACTGACAGCGTCCCGCAGCAGCGTGCTGTTTTCCGCGACCCTGAGCCCCCGGCACTACTACACCGACCTGCTGGGCCTGCCGGCGGACACCGCGTGGATCGATGTCGAATCGCCGTTCAAGCGCGAGCAGCTGGACCTGCGGATCATCAGCCAGATCTCCACCCGCTACGTCCATCGCCAGGCTTCACTGGTACCCATTGTCGAACTGATGGCCGATCAGTTCGCCGGGCGTCCCGGCAACTACCTGGCCTTCTTCAGCAGCTTCGACTATCTGCAGCAGGTGGCACAGCTATTGGCCGAGACCCATCCGCAGATCCCGCTCTGGCTGCAATCGCGACGCATGGAGGAAAGCCAGCGCCAGGCCTTTCTCGAACAGTTCACCGAACACAGCCAGGGCATTGGCTTTGCGGTCCTCGGCGGGGCCTTTGGCGAGGGTATCGACTTGCCCGGTCAGCGACTGATCGGCGCGTTTATCGCGACCCTGGGGTTGCCGCAACTGAACCCGGTCAATGAGCAGATCAAGCAGCGCATGGCCGTGCTATTCGGCGCGGGATACGACTACACCTACCTGTACCCGGGTGTGCAGAAAGTCGTGCAGGCGGCCGGGCGGGTGATTCGCAGCGAACAGGATCGCGGCGTGGTGATGCTGATCGACGATCGTTTTGCCGAGGCCAAGGTCCGGCAGTTATTGCCGCGTTGGTGGCAGGCCTGACAACTGCGTGGCCCTGGCGCGAGCACGGCGGTCGGTGTCCTCGATGGCCTCAAGGCTGCCAATCGCCACCTCGGCGGTCTGTTCCAGGGTTTGCCCGACGACACGGGCGATATCGCTGAATGCCAGGGCTCCGGCCAGGAACGCCGCCACCGCCACTTCATTGGCGGCATTGAGCACCACACTCAGTTCACAACCGGCATGTGCCACTTCCAGGGCCAGGCGCAGGCAGGGGAAACGCCGCAGGTCCGGTTTGGAAAACACCAGCGGCTCACAACCGGTCAGGTCCAGTGGCTCAACCCCGGACTCCATCCGCCGGGGATAGGCCAGGGCCTGGGCGATGGGGGTGCGCATATCGGGATTACCCAGTTGCGCCAGGACCGACTGATCGGCGTACACCACCATCGAATGCACGATACTTTGCGGATGAATCAGCACCTCGATCCGTTCCGGCGGCATCTCGAACAACCAGTGCGCCTCGATCACCTCCAGGCCCTTGTTCATCATCGTGGCGCAGTCCACCGAGATCTTGCGACCCATGCGCCATTTCGGGTGGGCACAGGCCTGGTCGGGGGTGATGTCGTCCAGGGTTTCCAGCGGCCGAGTCAGGAACGGGCCGCCGGAAGCGGTCAGGATCAACCGTTCGGGACGGGCCTCGGGGTGGGTCGACAGGCATTGGAAGATGGCATTGTGTTCGCTGTCGACCGGCAGCAACTGCGCTTTCGACTCGGCGACGCTGGCCATGAACAACGCACCGGACATCACCAGCGCTTCCTTGTTGGCCAGCAGGATGCGCTTGCCGGCCTGGGCGGCGGCCAACGTCGAGGCCAGCCCGGCGCCTCCGACAATCGCCGCGACCACCGTGTCGCATTCATCGGCCGCGGCCACCGTCATCAGTGCCTGCGGGCCATGGAGCACCTCGGTGTGCTGCCCGAGCGCCTTCAACCGAGCCGACAACCGCGAAGCCCCATCGGCATCGGCCACCACCGCCACGGCGGGTTGGAAGGCCAGGCACTGCCGATACAGCTTGTCGATATTGTGGTGCGCGGTCAGGGCGAACACGGAAAAATCCTCGGGATGCCGCGCGACCAGATCCAGGGTGCTGTCGCCGATAGAACCGGTGGCCCCGAGCAGGGTCAGGCGCTGGTGCATGATCGGGCTCCTTGGCTATTGATTGTCCCGGGCGATCAGCTCACGGGGATGGGCGCTGAATTGACCGACCATCTGCGCCAGGTGTTCGCGAGCGTTGGCCTGGCCACCGTAACGGGCTGTGACATAGGCCTGGAGCAAACCGGTGAAGTCATCGGCAATGGTGTTGCCCTTGAGGGTCAGCACCCGTTCACCGTCCATGTACACCGGCGCCGATGGGTGCTCGCCGGCCCCCGGCAGGGAAATACCGATATCCGCCAGGCGACTTTCCCCCGGGCCGTTGACCACGCAACCCATGACCGCCACCTGCAGTTGCTCGACACCGCTGAAACGGCTTTTCCAGATCGGCATCTGCTCGCGCAGGTAGTCCTCGATCTGCTGGGCCAGTTCCTGGAAAAAACTGCTGCTGGTACGCCCACAACCGGGACAGGCCACCACCGAGGGGCTGAACGCCCGCAGGCCCATGGTCTGCAGGATCTGCTGGGCCACCAGCACTTCGCGGGTGCGTTCGCCGCCAGGTTCGGGGGTGAGCGATATACGCAGGGTGTCGCCAATGCCTTCCTGCAACAACACCGCCAGGGCGGTGGAGGAGGCAACGATCCCCTTGGAGCCCATGCCGGCTTCGGTCAGGCCCAGATGCAGGGGGAAGTCGCAACGGGCGGCGAGGTTGCGGTACACGGCAATCAGGTCCTGGACGTGACTGACCTTCGCCGACAGCACGATCCGCTCCGCCGGCAGACCGACTTCGATGGCCCGTTGCGCATTTTCCAGCGCCGACACCACCAGGGCTTCGCGCATCACCGCGTCGGCGGCCAGTGGTTGGGCCAGGGCGGCATTGGCGTCCATCATCCGCGCCAGCAGGTCCGGATCGAGGCTGCCCCAGTTGACGCCGATGCGCACCGGTTTTTCATGACGGCAGGCGATTTCGATCATCTCGCAGAACTGCTCGTCGCGCTTGGCGCCCTTGCCGACGTTGCCGGGGTTGATCCGGTACTTGTCCAGGGCCCGAGCACAGTCGGGATAGGCCGCCAGCAGCCGGTGGCCGTTGAAGTGGAAGTCGCCCACCAGCGGCACCCTGATCTGCCGGGCGTCGAGCAACTCGCGGATCTTCGCCACCTGGGAGGCGGCCTCATGGCCGTTGACCGTGATCCGTACCAGTTCGGCGCCGGCCAGGGCCAGTTGCTCGACCTGGGTCGCGGTGGCCCGGGCGTCGGCGGTATCGGTGTTGGTCATGGCCTGGACCACAATCGGGCTGGCGCTGCCCAGGCTGAGCGGACCGATGGTGACCTGGCGGGTCTTGCGGCGGGCAATCGCGAGGTTCATTGAGGTGACTCCTGCGTGAGAGATGTGTCGTGGTATCGAGGTGTTCGCAAAGACCACGCAAGATTGCCGCTCATCCAGCTTTCCAGCATGGCGATGTATTGTTCAATCGCCTTTCGCTCGGCGTCCGAGTAGCGCTGTTGCCCAATGAACAACGGCAGTTTTTCCCGTGCCAGTTCGAAGGTATGAACGCGAGAGGTCACCAGCCGGTTGACGAAATCCATGGCTTCGCGCAGCGACAACTCCAGATGATGCTGGCAGACGACCACATAGTTGTTTATTTCACCGCCATGGCTTTCCTTGCCATGGGAAAAGATGTCATTGACCAGGACGACCACGTCGTTGGCGCTGTCCTGCAGCGCCTGGAAGATCCGGCTGCGGCAGAACCCTTCAGGCACTTCGGCCCGGTTGGCGGCTTCACCGCCACTGAACATCAACTGGGTGGCGCCGGTGTATCGTCGCACCTGGACGAAGGCCAGCAGATCTGGCACCTCGCCAGCGGCCCTGGCCTCTATTTCCTTCAGTGTGGAGTCGAAGTAGTCACGGATGTCCTGGAAAAAGCGCCGTTGCCCGTGGGGACTCAATCCCTCGCTGATCGACGCAAACAAGGCGCATCCCGACTGCTCGATTCCCGGTTTGGGAGCGGGGGCGTCGTGCGGCGATGAGAACTGGCGAAGCAGTCGCTCCAGCAATGCCTGTGCTGGCGTGACTTGATCCTTCAATACACCCTGATCCAGTTCATCGTCCAACAGGAAAATCCAGGTGATCAGGTTGATCATCTGTTGCAGTCCGCGCGCTTGCGCATCGGGGTAGACCCTGGCGGCGAGTTCGAAGAACCGACCTGAGTCCAGTGTCCGGCGTACATCGCGGTTGACCAGGCCCATCGACTCCAGCCAGGCGTTGGAACTTCGAGTCGCCGCGTCCTGATGCGGATTGATCCTTGAAGCAAAGGGCAGGCGAATCTCTGGCAGATCGACACGGGGCATGATGTTGCCTCCTATGACGGTGTTGGCTTAGCGACTGCGGGCGATCAGCCCGGTCGGAAGATTGAACTGCACCTGCTCTTCACGGCCGGGCAGGGTTTTGATCGTCAGGGGCGCCAGGTTCCCGAGCGCGGCAATCACGTCGTCGACCAGGACCTCGGGTGTCGAGGCGCCAGCGGTGATCCCCACCGTCTCGACGTTTTGAAACCATTGTCGATCCAGCTCTGCACCCTCGGCCACCCGGTAGGCGGGCACACCGGTTTCGGCGGCAATGGTGCGCAAGGTCACGGTATTGGCGCTGTTCGCGGCACCCACCACCAGCACCAGGTCGACACACTGGCTGAGGATTCGCAGCGCGGTCTGGCGGTTTTGCACGGCGTAGCAGATATCCCGGGTATCGGGGCCGACGATGCCCGGATAACGTTGTTGCAGGGCCAGGACCACGGCCTTGGTGTCATCGACGCTGAGGGTGGTCTGAGTGATATAGGCCATCGGTGTATTCGCCGGGAAAGGCAAATCCTCTACCTGATCCACGTTACGCACGACCACCACCGGGGCGGGAATCTGCCCGAGGATGCCAATCACTTCGGGGTGTCCGGCTTCACCGATCAGGATCACCTGATAGCCTTTGGCGGCGTACTGGCGGCCCTGGTTATGTACCTTGCCGACCAGCGGGCAGGTGGCGTCGAGGACCCGCAGCTGGCGCTGGCGCGCCGCGTTTTCGACGACCCTGGCCACACCATGGGCGCTGAACACCGTGACGGCGTCGACCGGCACTTCATCGAGTTCCTCGACAAAGATCGCGCCCTTGGCCTTCAGGCTTTCGACCACGTGGTGGTTATGAACGATTTCATGGCGCACATACACCGGCGCGCCGTACTGCTCCAGGGCGAGTTCGACAATATCGATTGCCCGGACCACGCCGGCGCAGAAACCGCGGGGTTGGGCCAGGATGACGTTCATGGGTGACCTCCACTCATGGCTTGTCGGTGGGGGATATCGGTGCGCCGGGAGACCTCGCGGGCCAGCGCGATTTGTCCGCAAAACACCTGGACCGAGGTCACAATCCCCTTGGCATCCAGGCCGCAGGCCGTGAGCAGTTGGTCCGGGGCGCCGTGCTCGATGAATTGATCGTCGAAGCCCAGTTGCAGCACCTTTGGAGAAACCATCGAAGCCGCCAGATGTTCGAGGCATGCACTACCGGCGCCGCCCTTTACGCAGCCTTCTTCAACCGTCACCAGCAGGTCGTGACTGCAGGCGAGGGCTTCTATCAGGTCGACATCCAGGGGTTTGACGTAACGCATGTTGGCCACTGTCGCATCCAGTACCTCAGCCGCCTCAAGGCTGGGCAGCACCATGGAACCGAAGGCGAGGATGGCGATTCGCGAGCCCTGGGGAAGGGTCGTTTGCCGACGGATTTCACCTCGGCCCAGGGGCAGGGCACTCAGCTCGGCTTGGGTCGCCGCGCCACTGCCGGCACCGCGTGGATAACGTACCGCCACCGGTCCGTTCTGCAGCAGCGCGGTGTGCAGCATCTGCCGGCATTCATTTTCATCCGCCGGGGCCATGACGATCAGATTGGGCACGCAGCGCAGGTAGGCAATATCGAACGCACCGGTATGGGTGGCGCCGTCCGCCCCGACAATCCCGGCGCGGTCGATGGCCAGCACCACCGGCAGGTTCTGGATCGCGATGTCATGGATCAGTTGGTCGTAACCGCGCTGGAGGAAGGTTGAGTAGATCGCCACCACCGGCTTCAGACCTTCGGTGGCAAGGCCCGCGGCAAAAGTCAGGGCATGCTGTTCGGCGATCCCGACATCGAAGTAGCGATCGGGGAAGCGTCGCTCGAACTCCACCAGTCCCGAGCCTTCGCGCATGGCGGGGGTAATCGCGACGATCCTGGGATTGCGTTCGGCCTCGTCACACAGCCAGTGGCTGAAGACCTGGGTATAGGTTGGCTTGCCGGGCGCCGCCGGCTGGATGCCTTGTTCCGGATTGAATTTCCCGGGCCCGTGATACAGCACCGGGTCCATGGCCGCCGGACTGTAGCCGTGGCCCTTTTCGGTGATGATGTGCAGCAGTTGCGGGCCGCGCAGGTTTTTCAGGGCCTGCATCGCCGGAATCAGCTCGTTGAGGTCATGACCGTCGATGGGGCCGGTGTAGTTGAAGCCCAGGGCTTCGAACAGCGTCGCGGACAATCTCAGTCCCTTGAGCTGCGCTTCGAATACCCGTTCACCCAGGGGCGCTTCATCGCGCAGGATGCGCTTGATACCAGCCTGGGCCGAAGCCGTGCAGCGATGCGCGGTGAGTTTGCCCAGGTAGTGGCGCAGCGCGCCGACGGCGGGAGAGATCGACATGTCATTGTCGTTGAGGACCACCAGAAACGGCAGGTCGGCGTGCAGGCCGGCATTGTTCATCGCCTCGTAGGCCATGCCACCGCTCAGGGCGCCATCGCCGATCACCGCGATGCCGTGGCGCTGCTCACCTTTGCTCCTGGCCCCCAGGGCCATGCCCAGTGCCGCGGAAATCGAGGTGCTGGAGTGAGCCGTACCGAAGGTGTCGTACTCGGATTCCTGGCGTCTGGGAAAGCCGGAAATCCCGCCCAATTGACGAATACCGACCATGGCCTCGCGGCGTCCGGTGAGGATCTTGTGCGGATAGGATTGATGACCCACATCCCAGACGATCCGGTCATGGGGGGTATCGAAGACATAGTGCAGCGCGATGGCGAGCTCCACGGTGCCCAGATTGGCGGAAAGGTGCCCGCCAGTCCGTGAAACACTGTAGAGGATAAAGGCCCGCAACTCGTCGGCGACCGCCGAGAGTGCCCTTGGATGCAGGGCTCGCAGGTCGACCGGGCTGTCGATGGTGTCCAGTAGCTCGAACATGGCGGACTCCTCCGTGGGGCTCGGTGCAAGCGGTTGACGATCGGGTCCGCCAGAGGCGCAAACAGATCGCCAGCGCGCCGTGCACGTTCAGTGTCATGGGACGATTGCTAGAGGGCCAGATGGCTGGTCGAGGGGGCCGCGAGAGCGATTTTTTGCCAGGCACGCAGACCCGCGAGGGTGTAGGTGTCGAAGATCTTGCGAAACCAGACCGTGTACTTTTCCGGCTCGGCGGCAATGCACCGCGGAATGTCGGACAGCGGCAACCAGGCCCAGGCCAGGGCTTCATCGGGATTGGCAATGGGTGGTGTGTCGCTGCTACCGACGAACAGGTGATCGAACTCATGCTCGATCAGGTCGTTCGAGACCTGTTCCCGATAGAGCAGGGAGGCGACCTTTTTCAGGGGGCAGGTCAGGCCCATTTCTTCGAACAAACGCCGTTGCGCGGCAGCGTGGGTCTGTTCGCCCAGGCGCGGATGGCCGCAGCAGCTGTTGGTCCACAGGCCTTGCGAATGGTATTTGCCGAGCGCGCGCTGTTGCAGCAGCAAACGGCCCTGCTCGTCGAAAATGAAGATCGAGAAAGCCCTATGGCGCAGGCCTTGTCGATGGATGAACAGCTTGTGCGCACTGCCGGTTTCGCAATCATCCTCATCTACCAGAATGAGGGTTTCTTCCATGACTCGGACTCCGAGGTGCCGTTGTCACTGGACGATACTGCTGACCAGAATACGTGGGGGGAACTCAGGTTTTCTTGAGTGGTATCCATTCACACTAGATCGCGTTTTCCCAAGCGCAAGGCGGCGCGGACATTCGGTTTGGCCGTTCGTCTGAAGCTGGCGGATGGGCAGTGCTGGCTGTTGGGCTGTGCGCGGAATTGACGCTTTTGGGGGGAGCCAATCCCTTGCGCTTTGGAGGGAGGTCTGATGAAAGGGATTTTGTAAGACGCTGAATCGTTCTCTTTCCTACAAGGCCTGTCGGTTGTATCTTCGTGCGGATAACGCATAAAGTTGTCTTTCGCGAACAGTATTTTGCGATCAACCTTGGCCGGTTGAGCACATAGGCACACAAGCGCTCAAAATAACGAGTGGGCGCTTAAGGAATAGCAATTATATAGTGATATCCGAGATGCCTACTCACACTGTCCTCCGTTTTACCCCGCTTGACACCCACGATGCTGCTAATCCGGTACTGTATATCCGTCACGATGCCCCCCTCGAAGATCTGGCGATTTGCGCGGCTCACCGTTTTACGGTGGTTCGCGATCTGATGGACACCTTGTCTACACTAGGGCTCAAAAATATTGATGATTGCGATTTGTTGCGAGTGAGCCGTGGCAGTCATCTACTGATGCGCGAGGGTTGTGCGCTATTAGAGATTATTCAAGTACGGGCCGCACGGATGAAAAATCAGTAGGTTTGCCGCCTCTCTCAAGCATTTTCATTGCTGTTTGGTGTTTGGATCTGCTCCCTCACTTGGAACGTTCGGGTGAGGGGCTCCATCCGTTTTGCTTCACGGTATGAGCTCAATATTTTATGAGCATCATAAGGATGCTGTTTAGTTTGGCTTCATGTGTTTAGTACCAATTTTCCATGGAGAAATTTTGTATCTTGTATGAGTCGCTACTGTCATTGTGGCATATGATGCAGTGCATGGTGCTCATGACAAACCAAACCAGGAACTCCTTGAGCTCGGTCGACGGTTTAGGAGCAGGTTTTTTAGCACGCTCTCTATGTCGTCTACTAGTTTGTTGAAGGAGGTTGTATTGAGTTTTTCGATGAAAATGTTTCTATGTGATCCTTGTGCATGCCGTCCATATAATAGTAGTCGTCAGGCTTGAATTTGATTGTATCAACTGTCGTTTTTTTCGTAAATTTAAATATCTGTTGGCCTTGATATGTTTTTCCTGTTCTTAAAGATACACGCTCCCGTATTTCGCCTAATGGGGTACCGCTGATAGGGTTGTTGGTCAGTCCTAGTGGGTCAATCCATACCGCCGGATTTGGCGCATACCGACAACTCGGCCATCATCGACGTGTGTAGCAAAGCATCGCCCTCGCGGGCAGCCCAGGGGGTGTCGGTCATGAAGGTACGTTCCGTGCGGGCCAGGGACGCCCATCGGAACATGTGGTCAGGCCAGATTCAAGAGGAAAAGACGATCATAAATGTAAGAACTGTCTCTAATAACATATTGAAACTGCTGGTTTATTATCGGTGCTGGTAGGGTTGGTGTCCCAAGAGGCGAGCCCGGCTTCAGGTGTTGGAGAGGTACTCGCACTTTGATAAATAGAGCTCCGGTCTTGGAGACAGTGTTGTTGTTTTGTAGCGTGGCGTAATCGTTGACCAGTGATGATTTCCTTTTATACAACTGCAGAGCAGGTCAACGAACGAATCCACCGTCTGTTGCTCATGCGTTGAAGTGACGAGAAGTGACAGGTTGTGCTTCTGTGCTTCAAACACATGGTAGGTATCAATGCACTTGTTTATGGTGAGATTTATGGCTTGCTCTATGGAGAGATTGCCTTCTTTCTGAACAAGGAGCACAGCGTTATGTTTTTCTTTTTTCAGGATCTCTCTTTCCAGTGAAAAGATATCATTGGTGTAGAAGCAGATGTCCGTGCAGGTATCGAGAATGTCCTGAATCATTGGATGCTCTGCGAGGTGTGGCGGCAGCTCCAATCGTGTGGCCCATTGCGCCACATCCACAAAGGCACGAACAGAGATGGCTCGCCTTCTCAAAGGCAGATAACGTTCCAGGGTGATAGGCGCGTCACTCGCATGCATCCGAGACTCATCAATCCATGACTGCAGGAAGCTCTGCCAGGTGGCTCGTGTTTTCCTTTGCCAGGCATCAGACATGCACACCATGCCATCGCTGTAGCGTTGCCAGGTGTTCAACCAGCTTCGCAGCATCGGGTTGTTCATGTCGTGGTGTTGCTCGACGGGGTCTTCGGTGATATTGATCAGTGAGTGAATCAGCTTTGTCACCTGTTCGGTTTCATTGACATGGGAAGAGCAGTAGTCATCGACAATGGCCGCAATACCTATCATGTCGGTTGCCAGGCAGAGGCCGACGTAGGGAATTTGCGGGAACGTATAGATCACGAGCCTGACAGCGCCTTGTTGCAAGTAGCTTTGTTCTGCTTCAGTGTCACTCATCAGGCCCATCTCGCGTAACCAGTTGATGTGATAACTCTCAAGTTCGGTGGCTTGGGGGTGCACGCGAAGAGGGATGGTGGTTTCAAGTTCGAAAGAGGGCATGAGGGGGTCTTCCTGTTAGCGTCAGAGGCTTGCCAGAATGAGGCGAGTCATACGCCAAATCGCTTTTGACGACGTTGATAGGCGGTCATCGCCTGGTGAAATTCTTCTTGAGTGAATTCAGGCCAACACAGCGACGAGAAGTAAAACTCAGAATAAGCGCATTGCCAGGGCATGAACCCCGAGAGCCGTTGTTCGCCTGACGTGCGGATCACAAGGTCCGGTCCGGGCTGGTCGCCGGTGTCCAAGGCCTGCTGTAGCCGCTGCTCGGTGATGGCATCCGGTAGCTGTTCCAGTGCATTGCTAGCCATGAACTCTTTTATGACCGAGCGTACGGCCCGAATGATTTCCTGTCGCCCGCTGTAAGCCACCGCAATATTGACGCAGGGCCCTTTGACATGGCGGGTACGACTTTGGGCGTTGCGTATCGAGTTGTTGGCAGCGGGCGCAAGTGCATCGGTATCACCCAGGATATGCAGGCGCCAACGCCCGCTATTGGCCAGTTCGTTGATGACACTCACGATGACGTCGATCAACCCGGCAAGTTCTTCAGGATCGCGCTGGAGATTTTCCAACGAGAGCGGCCATAGGGTAATAAATGGAATCTCGAGTTGCGCGCACCACTCCAGAAGGTGATGAACCCGGGCCCCTCCAGCGCGATAACCTTCGATACACGACAAGCCTTGCGTGGCCGCCCAGCGTCTGTTGCCGTCGAGAATGACAGCCAGATGCCGGATCAAGGGCTGGCGAGTGGGTGAGCTTTCTTCAACCGCGGGTAGATGGGTAGGATTCTGCGCACTGCCGGTTTCGCAATCATCCTCATCTAGCAGAATGAGGGTTTCTTCCATGACTCGGACTCCGAGGTGCCGTTGTCACTGGACGGTACTGCTGACCAGAATGCGTGGGGAAACTCAGGTTTCTTGAGCGATACCCATAGACACTAGATTGCGTTCGCTCAAGCGCAAGGCGGCGCGGACATTCGGTTTGGCCGTTCGTCTGAAGCTGGCGGGAGCCCTTTTGGGCGTCCCCCCTCTAACTCAACCTTTCATCAAACCTTCATCAAACGTTTATTCCCATGTTTTGTTCAGGTCATCTACCTGACACCCCGCCTGCCTAGAGTCGTTTGAACTCAAACGTGGCCAGGGACGGCTGCTCAACCTGATAGAGCAGCCCATGCATCCAGCGATCCGTGTCGAACACCTGAACAAGACCTTTGCGCGAAAGAGCGCATTGGTCGACCTCGATCTCTCCATCGCGGTCGGTGAAATGGTCGCGCTGATCGGCGCTTCCGGCTCCGGCAAGTCGACCTTGTTGCGTCACCTCACAGGCCTGGCCTGTTGCGACAAAAGCAACGGTGGCAGCGTCAAGGTGCTCGGGCGTGATGTGCAGGTCTCCGGACGCTTGAACGGCAAGGTACGGCGTCTGCGGGCCGATATCGGCTACATCTTCCAGCAGTTCAACCTGGTCAACCGCCTCAGCGTGCTCGACAACGTGTTGCTCGGTTGCCTGGGGCGCATGCCACGCTGGCGCGGCAGCCTCGGCCTGTTCAATACCGAGGAAAAGCAATTCGCCATGGAATCCCTGGCCCGTGTCGGTCTTGCCGATCTCGCGGCGCAACGGGCCTCGACCTTGTCCGGTGGCCAGCAGCAACGGGTAGCGATTGCCCGGGCCTTGACCCAGCGTGCCGAGGTGATCCTGGCCGATGAGCCCATCGCCTCCCTCGATCCGGAGTCGGCGCGCAAGGTCATGGAAATCCTCGCCGATATCAATCGCCGCGACGGCAAGACCGTAGTCGTCACCCTGCATCAAGTCGATTACGCCATGCGTTATTGCCCCCGTGCGGTGGCGCTGAAAGGCGGGCGGATTCATTACGACGGGCGCGGCAGCGATCTCAGCAGCCAGTTCCTCAACGATTTGTACGGTGCCGATATCGACACCAGCCTGATGTTTTCCGACCAGAGCCGCCGCCCCGACGTCACGCCTCGGCTGGTGCTGGCGAGCCTCTGAATACCCTTATTCCCCCGGCAGTATTCCACCCACAGGAATCCTTCAATGTTGAACCGTATCCGTCACGTGTGTCTGTCCGCCGTCTTGTTGGCCGCGGGTGTCCTGGGCAATGCCCAGGCCGCCGACAAGGTCATCAATTTCGGGATCATGTCCACCGAGTCCTCGCAGAACCTCAAGAGCATCTGGCAGCCGTTCCTGGATGACATGCACAAGAAAACCGGCCTGACCATCAACGCCACCTTCGCCTCCGACTATGCCGGTCTGATCCAGGGCATGCGTTTCAACAAGGTCGACGTGGCCTGGCTGGGCAACAAGGCGGCCATGGAAGCGGTGGACCGCTCCAACGGTGAAATCTTCGCCCAGACCGCTGCCGCCAACGGTGCGGCCGGTTACTGGAGCGTGCTGATCGTGAACAAGAACAGCCCGATCAACTCCGTGGAAGACATGCTCAAGAACGCCAAGAACCTGACCTTCGGCAACGGCGATCCGAACTCCACCTCGGGCTATCTGGTACCCGGTTATTACGTGTTCGCCAAGAACCACGTCGACGCGGCCACCGCCTTCAAGCGCACGCTCAACTCCAGCCATGAGGTCAACGCCTTGAGCGTGGCCAAGGGGCAGTTGGACGTCGCTACCTTCAACACCGAAAGCTGGGAGCGCCTCGAAGTCACCCAGCCGGACAAGGCCGCCATGCTCAAGGTGATCTGGAAGTCGCCGCTGATCCCTGCCGATCCGATGGTCTGGAGCAAGGCCCTGGGTGAGAGCGAGAAAGCCAAGATCCGCGACTTCTTCTTCAACTATGGCAACACCGATGAAGAGAAGGCCGTGCTCAAGGGCATGCAACTGGGCAAGTTCCTCGTCTCCAGCGATGACCAACTGCTGCCGATCCGCCAACTCGAACTGTTCAAGCAGCGCACCAACATCAGTGCCGACGAGCACCTGGAGGCGGCCGACAAGGCCAGGAAACTGGCGGATATCGACGCCGACCTGGCCAAGCTGCAACAGCGCATCACCGAGCTGGACAAGAAGACCGCGGCCAATGCCGGTTGACCCCTGGCGCGGCGTTACCACGCCGCGCCTTTTCCGAGCTTCTTTTATGAGAGTCGATCATGACCACGCTGCACGCTGAAGCTGTCGGCAAGCACACCTGGCCGCAATACGTCGGTTGGGGCCTGTTCCTGGTCCTGCTGGCCTGGGCCTGGCACGGTGCCGAGATGAACCCGCTGGCGCTGTACCGCGATTCGGGAAACATGGCGACCTTCGCCGCCGACTTCTTTCCGCCGGACTTCCATGAATGGCGCTCCTACCTCAAGGAGATGATCGTCACCGTGCAGATCGCCCTCTGGGGTACGGTGCTGGCGATTGTCTGCTCGGTGCCGCTGGGGATTCTCTGCGCCGACAACATCACCCCGTGGTGGGTCCACCAGCCGCTGCGCCGGGTGATGGATGCCTTCCGTTCGATCAACGAAATGGTCTTCGCCATGTTGTTCGTGGTAGCGGTCGGCCTGGGTCCGTTTGCCGGGGTCCTGGCCCTGTGGATCAGCACCACCGGGGTGCTCGCCAAGCTCTTCGCCGAAGCCGTCGAAGCCATCGACCCGGGCCCGGTGGAAGGCGTTCGTGCCACCGGAGCCAGCGCCTTGCAGGAAGTGATCTACGGCGTGATCCCGCAAGTGATGCCGCTGTGGGTCTCCTACGCGCTTTACCGCTTCGAAGCCAATGTGCGCTCGGCGACGGTGGTGGGGATGGTCGGGGCGGGCGGGGTCGGGGTGATCCTCTGGGAAAACATCCGCGCCTTCATGTTCGTCCAGACCTGCGCGGTGCTGCTGGTGATCATCGTTGTGGTGAGCCTGATCGACGTCTTTTCCCAACGCCTGCGCAAGCAGTTCATCTGATTTCGGAGGGGTGCCCCTGGGCGCTTTTTTTAACCATGCAGTTGTCTAGACAAGATGAGCCGGTGTACCGCGAACTGGCCGATATCCTCCGTCGCGAACTGAGCAGTTATCAGGCCGGTGACTTCCTGCCGGGTGAAGTGCAGTTGGCCGAACGCTTCGGCGTCAACCGCCACACCCTGCGCCGGGCCATCGATGAGCTGGTGTTCGAAGGCAGCCTGTTGCGCTTGCAGGGCAAGGGCACCCAGGTGCTGGAGCGGCCGTTGATTTACCCGATGGGCGCCGAGACCTCCTACAGCCAGTCATTGTCGGCCCAGGGTGTCGGGGTCGAGGCGGTCCTGCTCAAACGCCGCTACTGCTACGCCAGTCGCGACGAAGCGCAACAACTGGGCATTGCCGAGATGGCGCCGATGATCGAGTTGCAGACCCTGCGCAAGCTCGACCACCAGCCCGTCAGCCTGATCCGCCATCGCTACTGCGCCAGCCATGCGCCGCTGCTGGCGGACTACAACGGCGGTTCCCTGCGCCAGTACCTGCGTGAGCGGGACCTGCCGTTGACCCGCACCCAGAGCCTGATCGGCGCCCGTTTGCCGAACCGCGACGAAGCCGCGTTGCTGATGATGCCCCGGCATCTGCCGGCCCTGACCGTATTCACCCTTTCCCGCGATCGCGACGGCCGCCCGGTGGAGCTGGCCCAGTCCACCAGCCGTTCGGATCGTTTTCAGTACCAGGTCGTCACCTGATGGAGAACCCATTGATGAATCCGTCCCAACGTCAGCACTGGATCGGTGTGCTTGCCCGTGCCCGACGCAGTGAATTGCTCCCCCATGAAGCCGCCTTGCGGGATGCCGATTACCAGTTGATCCGCGCCCCGGAGATCGGCATGACCCTGGTCCGCGGTCGCATGGGCGGCAACGGCGCGCCGTTCAACGTCGGTGAAATGAGCGTGACCCGTTGCGTGGTGCGCCTGGCCGATGGTCGTACCGGCTACAGCTATCTGGCCGGTCGCGACAAGCTTCACGCCGAGCTGGCGGCCTTGGCCGATGCACATTTACAGGGTTCGCAACCGAGCCAATGGCTCAGTCAATTGATCACCCGTCTGGCCAATGCCCAGGCCGCCCGCCGCGCGGAAAAAGAGGCGGACACCGCTGCCACCAAGGTGGAGTTCTTCACCCTGGTTCGAGGAGAAAACTGATGAACCCACAGCTGTTGCAACCGGCGTTTGTCGACCCGGTCCTGGATGCCCAGCGCGGCTTTCGAGCCGCTCTCAAGGCGCTGGCCGAGCCCGGTCTGGTCCAGTGGCTGCCCGGCGCGCCCAGTCTTGAAGGCCTGGCACCCACCACCTATGCGCTATGCCTGGCGCTGCTGGATATGGATACGCCGTTGTGGCTGGCGCCGGCCTTCGACACGCCGTTGATCCGCGCCAACCTGGCGTTCCACTGCGGCTGTCCGTTGACGAGCCGCCGGGAAGAGGCCGCGTTCGCCTTGCTCGGCGAAGCGGATCTGCTGGACCTGAGCGGCTTCGACCATGGCAATGATCGCTACCCGGACCAGTCCTGCACCTTGCTGGTCCAGTTGCCCGCTCTGGAGGCCGGTCGCGAGTTGAACTGGCGCGGTCCGGGGATCGAGAGCACACGTCGGGTCAGTCTGCCACTGCCCCCTGGCTTCTGGCTGGAACGCCAACGCCGCGAGGTTTTCCCCCGGGGTCTGGATGTGCTGTTTGCCGCCGGCCAGCAGTTGATCGGCTTGCCCCGCAGCACCCGGGTCGCCCATATCGCAGAGGAGCTTGCCTGATGTACGTAGCCGTCAAGGGTGGCGAACAGGCCATCGACAATGCCCACCGTCTGCTGGCGAAAAAGCGCCGGGGCGATACTTCTGTCACTGAGCTGAGTGTCGAGCAGATCCGCCAGCAACTGCCCCTGGCCGTGGCCCGGGTCATGAGCGAAGGCTCGCTGTACGACGAAGAGCTGGCCGCACTGGCGATCAAGCAAGCGGCGGGGGACCTGGTGGAAGCGATCTTCCTGCTGCGGGCCTACCGCACCACGTTGCCGCGCTTCAGCCCGAGCCTGCCGATCGACACCTCGCAGATGCTCCTCAGCCGGCGTTTGTCCGCGACCTTCAAGGATGTGCCCGGCGGCCAGCTGCTGGGTCCGACCTTCGACTACACCCATCGCCTGCTGGATTTTGCGCTGCTGGCCGAGGGTGAGTATCCAGGCCCGCAGACTGCGCCTGATGCCCGTCTTGAGCCATGCCCGCGAGTGCTGGGTTTGCTGGCCAAGGAAGGCTTGATCAAGAACGAGGCCGACAACAGCGACAGCGTTGCCGACATCACCCGCGATCCCCTGGAGTTTCCGGCCAGCCGTGCCCAGCGCTTGCAAGCCCTGGCACGTGGCGATGAGGGTTTCCTGCTGGCCCTGGGTTACTCGACCCAGCGTGGTTACGGCCGCAACCACCCGTTCGCCGGGGAAATTCGGATCGGTGACGTCGAGGTGTGGATCGACCCGGAGGAGCTGGGTTTCCCCATCTGCCTGGGCAGTATCGAAGTGACCGAGTGCGAGATGGTCAACCAGTTCGTCGGTTCGGCCACGGAGCTGGCGCAGTTCACTCGCGGCTACGGCCTGGCGTTCGGGCATGCCGAGCGCAAGGCCATGGGCATGGCCCTGGTGGATCGCGCACTGCGCGCTGAAGAGTTCAACGAAGAGATCCAGTCGCCGGCGCAGCAGGAAGAGTTCGTGCTGATGCATTGCGACAACGTCGAAGCGGCGGGCTTTGTCTCGCACCTCAAATTGCCTCACTACGTGGACTTCCAGTCTGAACTGGAACTGATCCGCAAACTGCGCCAACCGGCCGAGGGGAAACGCCATGAATGACCTGAGCCAAGCGCCTGCGCGCGACCCGGCGTACAACTTTGCCTATCTCGACGAGCAGACCAAACGCATGATCCGCCGCGCCTTGCTCAAGGCCGTGGCGATTCCCGGGTACCAGGTGCCCTTTGGTGGTCGCGAGATGCCGTTGCCCTATGGCTGGGGCACCGGCGGCATGCAACTGACGGCGGCGATCCTTGGGGCCGACGATGTGCTCAAGGTGATCGACCAGGGCGCCGACGACACCACCAATGCGGTCTCCATCCGACGCTTTTTCGCCCGCACGGCGGGTGTCGCCACCACCGAAAGTACACCTGACGCCACGGTGATCCAGACCCGCCACCGCATCCCGGAAAGCCCTTTGCGGGCTGATCAGATCATGGTCTACCAGGTGCCGATCCCCGAGCCGTTGCGTTTTATCGAGCCTTCGGAAACCGAGACCCGGACCATGCACGCCCTCAACGATTACGGTGTCATGCATGTGAAGTTGTACGAGGATATCGCCACCTTCGGTCATATCGCCACGGCCTACGCCTACCCGGTAATGGTCGACGAACGCTACGTGATGGACCCGTCGCCGATTCCCAAATTCGATAACCCGAAACTCGACATGAGCCCGGCGCTGATGCTGTTTGGCGCCGGACGGGAAAAGCGCTTGTACGCGGTGCCACCGTTCACCCGGGTCACCAGCCTGGACTTTGAAGACCATCCCTTCGCAGTGCAGAAGTGGAAGGAGTGCTGCGCCATCTGCGGCAGCCATGACTCGTTCCTCGACGAACTGATCATCGACGACGCCGGCACCCAGCGTTTTGTCTGTTCCGACACCTGGTACTGCGCCCAGCGGGTCGAGCAGCAGGAGAGCAACCAATGAGCCTGTCCCTGATGGAAGAGCAGCCGCTCAGCGTATCCGCCGAGCCGCTGTTGCAAGTGCGTGACCTGACGTTGTTGTACGGCCTGGAAAAGGGCTGCCAGGGTGTCAGCTTCGACCTGTATCCCGGCGAAGTACTGGGGATTGTCGGCGAGTCCGGCTCGGGCAAGTCCACCTTGCTGTCGTTGCTGAGCGGGCGCCTGCCGCCCCAGCGCGGCAGCATCGGCTATCGCGGCAAGGATGGCGAATGGCTGGACCTGTACAGCGCCAGCGAGGCCGAGCGCCGCACCTTGTTGCGCACCGAATGGGGCTTTGTCGAACAGAACCCGCGGGACGGCTTGCGCATGGGCGTCTCGGCGGGCGCCAATATCGGTGAGCGGTTGATGGCCCAGGGCGTACGCAATTACCAACAGCTGCGTAGCGCCGGCCTCGACTGGCTGAGCCAGGTGGAAATCGACCCGCTGCGTATCGACGACTTGCCCCGGACCTTTTCCGGCGGCATGCAACAGCGTCTGCAGATCGCCCGCAACCTGGTGTCGAGTCCGCGTCTGGTCTTCATGGATGAGCCCACCGGTGGCCTCGACGTTTCGGTGCAAGCGCGCTTGCTCGACCTGCTGCGCGGCCTGGTCCGCGAACTGGACCTGGCGGTGGTGATTGTCACCCACGACCTAGCGGTGGCGCGTCTGCTGGCCGACCGCCTTATGGTGATGCGCCGCTCTCATGTGGTGGAAACCGGGCTGACCGACCAGATCCTCGACGACCCGCAACACCCTTACTCGCAACTGCTGGTGTCTTCGGTGTTGCAGCCATGAGCCTTGTCCGTGAAGTGGAATCCAGCGTGATGACTAACTTGATCGAGGTCCGTGGCCTCTCGAAAACCTTCACCTTGCACCAGCAGAACGGCGTGGTCCTCAACGTGCTGCGCGGGGTGGATTTCAGTGTGCGGGCGGGCGAATGCCTGGTGCTGCATGGCCAGTCCGGCGCCGGCAAAAGTACCTTGCTGCGCACCTTGTACGGTAACTATCTGCCGGCGGGCGGCAGCATCCGGGTACGGCACGCGGGTGAGTGGCTGGAACTGGTGGGCGCCGCGCCCCGGGACATTCTCCAGGTGCGTCAGCAGACCCTCGGCTATGTCAGCCAGTTTCTGCGGGTGATCCCCCGCGTTGCCTGCCTGGATGTGCTGATGGAGCCGGCCCTGGCCCGTGGCTGGTCCAAGGCCCTGGCCCGTTCCCGTGCCGAGCTGTTGCTCAGTCGCCTGAATATCCCCGAGCGCCTCTGGCAGTTGGCCCCGGGGACCTTCTCCGGTGGTGAGCAGCAGCGGGTCAATATCGCCCGGGGCTTTATGGTCGCCTGGCCGCTGATGCTGCTGGATGAACCCACCGCATCCCTGGACGACAGCAACCGCCAGGTGGTGCTTGAACTGATGAACGAAGCCAAGGCCAGCGGTGCCGCGCTGATCGGCATTTTCCACGATCGTACCGCCCGTGAAGCGGTGGCCGACCGTCACCTCGACATGACCCCAACTGCCGTTGCCGAAGAGGAATACGCCCATGCCCGCTGAACAGATCCTCAGCAATGCCCGCCTGGTCATGGCCGACCGCGTGATCGAAGGTTCCGTGGTCCTGCGTGACGGGGTGATCGTCGACATCGCCGAAGGCCGCAGCCAGTTACCCCAGGCCCAGGACCTGAACGGCGATTTCCTGTTGCCGGGACTGGTGGAATTGCACACCGACAACCTGGAAAAACACATGACCCCGCGCCCCGGCGTGGACTGGCCGTCGATCTCGGCGGTGCTCAGCCATGATGCGCAGATCATCGCCGCCGGGATCACCACGGTGTTTGACGCGGTGTCCATCGGCGACGTCAACCCCAAGGGCAATCGCATGCAGAAACTACCTGCGATGCTGAATGCCATCGCTGCGGCTGAAGGCGCCGGGCTGACCCGCGCCGAACACCGCCTGCATCTGCGCTGCGAACTGTGCCACCCGGATACCCTGAGCGTGTTCCGTGACCTGGTGGAAAACCCGCTGGTGCAACTGGTGTCGGTGATGGACCATTCGCCGGGCCAGCGCCAGTTCGTGCTGGAATCCAAGTACCGCGAGTACTACATGGGCAAGTACCATTTGAACGACGAGACGATGGATGCCTTTATCGTCCTGCAAATGGCCAACTCGAAGGAGTACAGCGACCGCTATCGTGCCGCCATCGTTGAACATTGCCTGGCCCGTGGCCTGTCGGTGGCCAGCCATGACGACGCGACCGTGGCCCATGTCGAGGAGTCGGCGCGCTACGGCATGACCATCGCTGAATTCCCCACCACCCTGGAAGCGGCCCGGGGCTGCCAGCGGTTGGGCATGAGCGTGTTGATGGGCGCGCCTAACGTGGTCCGTGGCGGGTCCCATTCGGGCAACGTGGCCGCCGCCGACCTGGCCGCCAAGGGATTGCTGGATATACTTTCCAGTGACTACTACCCGGCGAGCCTGCTGCAAGCCGCGTTCTCGCTGGCGGCGCTGGACAATCACTGCGATCTGCCCGAGGCGGTCAGGATGATCAGCCTGGCGCCGGCGCGAGCGGCCGGCTTGAGCGATCGCGGCGAAATTGCCCTTGGGCTGCGGGCGGATCTGGTACAGGCCAGGTGCCGGGATGGGCTGCCGGTGGTGCAACAAGTCTGGCGCCAAGCGAACAGGGTGTTTTGATGGCGGGCAGGTTGATCTATCTCATCGGACCTTCAGGTTCGGGCAAGGACAGCCTGCTGGATGCCGCGCGGGTGCGTTTGGCCGAACGTGGCTGCCGCATTGCGCGGCGGTTAATCACCCGTTCGGCTGAGGCGGTGGGCGAGGAGGCCGAGGGCGTGAGTCCGGAGCAGTTCGCCGCGCTGGAGGCTCAGGGCGAGTTTGCCCTGAGCTGGCACGCCAATGGGTTGTCCTACGGTATTCCACGGGATATCGACGATTGGCTGGCGGCGGGGGAGGATGTGCTGGTCAACGGCTCTCGTGGTTATCTGGCACAGGCGCGTTTGCGTTATCCGCAGTTGTTGGTGGTGTTGCTGACGGTGGATCAGGCTGTATTGCGCCAGCGCCTGTTGGCGCGTGGGCGTGAATCCCTGGTTGAAATTGAGGCGCGACTGGCACGCAATGCCCATTTCAATGCGGATCTGATCGCCGAGGCCGTTCCGGGGCTGTGCCTGATCGATAACTCCGGCCCGTTGCAACGCACTGTCGAGTGCTTGCTGATGTGTCTCGATGGAGAAACCACATGCGCCTGATCTTGCTTGGCACCGGTGATGCCCGGCAAGTGCCTGTCTACGGTTGCGAATGTGCAGCCTGCGAGCTGGCCCGCGGAGACGAAAGCCTGCGACGTCTGCCCTGTAGCGCGCTGATCGAGTGTGGTGACCAGCGCTGGCTGATCGACAGCGGCTTGCCCGACCTCACCGAGCGCTTTCCACCGCGAAGCTTCAACGGCATTTTCCAGACCCATTACCACGCGGATCACGCCCAGGGCCTGCTGCATTTGCGCTGGGGCCAGGGGCTGGTGATTCCGGTGCACGGGCCGGTGGATCCGGAGGGTTTGTCCGATCTCTACAAACATCCCGGCATCCTTGATTTCAGTCAGCCTTTCAGTGAGTTCGAGACCCGGCTTTTCGGTGCTCTCAGCGTTACGGCGCTGCCGCTGCAACACTCAAAACCGACCTTGGGTTATCTGTTCGAAGGGCAGGGGCGTCGCATCGCCTACCTCACCGACACTGTCGGCTTGCCGCCGGCCACTATGGCCTGGCTGCAACGCGAAACGCTCGATGTGCTGGTGCTTGATTGTTCGATGCCGCCCCAGCCCCAGGCCCCGCGTAATCACAACGACCTGACGCTGGCGTTGCAGTGCATCGAAGAATTAAAGCCAGGGCAGGGGGTGTTGACCCATGTCGGGCATACGTTGGATGCCTGGTTGCTGCAGCAGCGTCAGGCGTTGCCGGGTAACGTGACGGTTGGCTGGGATGGGCGGGTGTTTTAGCCCTTTATGTGGGCTTGGGGGCCCGGCGCTTTTGGCCAGACAGCAAAAAGCCCGCATGTGCGGGCTTCTTGGGATGGGGCCAGATCCTTTGGCTGGGGCCCATTATGTCGGCCGTTTATGATGAAATAATTACAATCTGATATCAATTTGATGCATTTCCTTTGGAAAACCAATGACTTGGCGGGGTGGGAGGGCTTTTGATGGCTCACTCTGGCTTGAGGTGTGCCAGGTCCCTGGCGATGCCCTGCAATTCTTTGAAAATCAGATGGTTGCGAAATGTGTGTGGCGTTGAAAATTGCCGTCAGCAAACTTGCTTCGTAGGGTGGGGATGTATATATTCGTCCCCTTGTCGCGCAGGCGTCAGGGTGTCAAGCCCTCTGGTTTGTAACGAACCGCCGCGTAGACCGCTTCACCGCGCTGCCGCCCGAATGGCGAAACTGGTAGACGCATGGGACTTAAAATCCCCCGCTCGTAAGGGCGTGCCGGTTCGATTCCGGCTTCGGGCACCATCTAAAATCAAGGGTTTGCGAGCGAAAGCTGATGCAAGCCCTTGTTCGTTTCTGGTCCGCAATTTTGAAGCTGGTCCGCAATTCATCTTGTCGGCGACACTTTTTTGCCTTTCCGATTTCGAATGTACTGCTCGGTCATCGTGACCGTGGTATGCCCAAGTTGATCTTTGGCCTGCATGATGTCTCCGCTGGACTCTGCCTTGTCGGTCCCTGCTTTTGCTCGCAGGTCTCGCATTTGGAATTCAGCCTTCGCAACACCGGCGGCTTCTCGAGCCCTGTCAAATCTCCCACGAAGCATCGACTTCGTCATCGGCGTTCCATCTTTCGCAACGATCAACCGCGTCGAGCGGACCTTATGACCAGCCTTCCTGGACATTATTCGATCAATCAAATCCTTCAGCTCACCGGTTACCTCGATCCGCCGCTTGGCTTTCGTTTTTCCCTGGGTCACCCATATCTGCTCACTGCGAACGTCGCGCTCATCCATCAGGAGCGTGTCTGCAACTCGCTGCCCCGTTAAATAGAACATGTCCATGGCATCGCGCAGATCAGCATCACCCTTGTCGTAAACTCGCCTGAAGAGATCGTCTTCGATGGACAATTACACGTGTGTGATCTGTGGCGGGAAAGGCAAGGAGGTTTTTTCAGCGGGGGAGTTCAGAGATGTCGAATGCCCTGAATGCGGTAAGTACCTGCTTTCAAGATCGGTACTGGCCGACATGACATCAAAAAATCTCCGCTTCAACATCCCAGCAACAAGGGCGTGCATCAATGGCTTCATCGCTGCTGGTATGCCTGCGGTTATTTCTGTAGCGGAAGTCGCCTACCACCAACTCTTCGCCGATTAACATGGCGGATCCTCGCCGGCTGGCGTGAAGTATTAAATTTGTTGGGGAGGGTGGGCCGCGACGGGCCCACCTGAGGGGGGATTAACCGTGGAACGTAGCGATGAGGATCATCGTGTACAGGCAGATGTATTGAATGATTTCCATAGGACCTCCAAAGAGAGGACCAGCACAATTGCTGGACCTACCCTAATAGTGGGCAGCTACACCCCCAAATCTGAGGTTTTCAGAAAAAATTCAGCTCAGTCGCCACAGAAGCAAACAATGTCCTCGTCATGGTCGGCGAACATGTCGAATTGGGTATCGGAGTAGTCGAGCATCTGCTGGTAGCTGGGCCGGTCGCTCCTGAACCGGTCGCCGTCACCGGTGAACTTCCGCCGGACAACACTGAGCTTTCCATGCGAGCCCACCATTCGGCCTTGGGCCGGTCGCTGGCGATGATCGAATAGACCTGCTTGGCGCCCTTCAGGAAGCAGAGGTCGCAATTGCCTTCAAGCGTCCTGCCGTTGATCGTGGGCAGCATCAGGTCGAACGGTTGGCCGGCCCAGAAGTCGGTCACGTCCTGCACACCGACACCGGCATCGGCCAGGGGCATCACCATCGTGGCCCACTTGCTTTCGCTGGTGCTTTTCCTGTGCCTGATCTTTACCACTCGGCGCGGTTCGTCTGCACGAATGCCGGTCATCATGTCCACCGGCGCTTCCTTGGTAGAAAGGTCAAGGCTGCGCAGGTACTTGTGGATGATCCTGATCTTCAAGTCGATGGTGCAGAACCGGGGCACTGGGTTCGGCAAGTACTTCCGTTTGCGGATTAGCGCCTCGAACGGCTCGCCCTGGCGGCTGGCGCTGGCGTAATCCACCACAGCAAACCCAGGGTCATCGTCGCGAAACTCCAGCCAGACAATCGGTACAGTCCAGCGCTCGGCGCATTCCCGAACGAACTCCAGGGTGGCTGGGTGTTCCTTACCAGTATTGGCGAAGGTAACGACCAGATCGCTCAGGTCATCGTTGTTGTCCAGCACCTGATGCAGCATGTAGGCGCTGGTGCGACCACCGGAAAAGCTGACGACCGTCGTCCCGGACAGTTTGTAGGGAGACATAGAGGATCCTCGCCGGCTGGCGTGATTCGTTGATATGGGGTATTACGGGTGACCGGCATGGAGCCGGAAAGAGGAATGCAAATGGCGTGTTTGAAGCTGCGGCTTCAGTGGTTTTCAGCGGCGGCGGCCTTCGCTTCTCCATGCCTTTGGCTCTACTCCGCTAGGGCCAGCGTAAAAGCAGAGGATTACCGAGACGAAAGCGGTCTTTTCGCAAACGTCGATAAGGACCTGGAAACGGGAGAAGACATCCAAAAGACAATGAAAAAACAGTCGAAATGGAACGGATACGCTGCATTCGTAGCTTCGTTTGCGGCTGCTGCGCAAGGCCTATCAATGGTTCTTACGGGCTAGACCTCACGCCGCGTTGCGCTGCCCCAGCACTTGCTGGCGAGCGGCTTCAAACTCGCTACCGAGGATCTCGGTGGCGCCCTCGATGTTCTCGTTTCCATCCTCAAGCCTGAGGCCGAGGTTCAGGTATACGATCCCTTCCAGCTCGAAGAACACGCCGCCACACATCCACAGGGCGCCCGGGTTCAGGCCGATCGCCTCCCAGGCCTCATCCATGTCGATGCTAGCCGGGCAATGCTTCTTCCACAGTGCCAACAGGCGCTCATGCTCGGCGACCTGGGCGGCGCGCGCTTCTTTTGGCGTTCCTTTCGCGTGCTTGGCGCTGGATCGCAGAGCGCGGTAGTCGTACTGATCGGGGCGGCGCCAGTGCACATCCAAATCTAGGCTGGCACTGATCTTCACGCCGCCGACGTAGCTTCGATTACCTGACCGCATAGGCGAGGCCGCACCACCAAAAACCTGGCCAAGCTTGGCGCGCTGGGCGTCCCACTCTTTGCGTTTGGCCTCCCAGGCGATTACCGCGGCAACCACGGCCGGGGCGGTGGTCTTGTACATGTAGTTGCTCATGGATTATCTCCAGTCAGGCGCCGCCCTCCGGTTACCCGTGGTGGCAATTTGATTGTCTCCCCTAGCAATGGCTGCTAATGTCAAGCTCATACGGATTTAGCAGTAATCGAGGAGGGGTGGT
>Ga0302155_10000115_pt1 | contig 66395 bp, 69 predicted proteins | sample I_Bog_N3_1_FD_193508 | JGI IMG/M metagenome (GOLD analysis project Ga0302155, IMG submission 193508) | Peat permafrost microbial communities from Stordalen Mire near Abisko, Sweden - I_Bog_N3_1 | ecosystem: Environmental > Terrestrial > Soil > Wetlands > Peat | place: Sweden: Abisko, Stordalen... | reverse complement strand
ATGTCTGACATTAGGTTATCCTTTTTTTAAGTATAATGTACAACACTATTTATCAAAAAAATAGTTTACAAGAAAGATTTGTCAGTGTACTATAGAACAAATACTTTTTATTGAGCTATCATGACTTTTAAAACCGAAGATGAAAATGCACGGTTTCGTTGCCCGAGATGTGATACTCTCATGGAAGATACGATTGGTGACTATGTTATCCAAGGCTGCACTGGGCGGCTTTCTAGATCCACAGAACAATGCTTTAAATGCGATGAGCGTTTCTGTGTAGAATTTAACGGTAATGAATATATTGTGGTAGAACTATAATGACAACACGGATAGTATACATAAATCCTGGCGATATGATAGAACTCAGAATTATCAAAGACCCAGATCTCCCGAGAACTAAAGCGGAGTGGGAACATCAATTTAAACCAGAATCTATCCTTCTTCGGTATATCAAACATAGACATTTGGCCTATGCAGATCCCATGCTACGCGTGGATAAAGATTTCGTATAATGATGTACAAATTTTAAAGATTGTGTTAAAATAGGTACATGATCCAATCACCAATAAAGAACATCATGAACATCGCAGATATTCCTTCACTGACTTATGTAGGCCAAGGCCTTTGTTTAAGCTGGGATGCAATCGATGACACCTTGACTCGGTGGAAAAAGTCTTATGGGATTGATCTTGATCCAGAATTTCAGCGCGGTCATGTTTGGGATATGGATACCAAGATCAAATTCATCGAATTCATGCTTAAAGGTGGCCAGGTCCAGCCTCTTCGGTTCAATTCACCTGTATTCGGTGGTGAAAACCATGCAAAACATTCCGATCTCCCAGAAACAGTAGTCCTAGTAGATGGAAAACAACGCCTTACTACTATTCTAGATTTCATGGCTAATAAAATCCCGGTGTTCGGTGGAACTTATCTTTCAGATTTCGATAAACCAAACCTGTTACTTATGCGGACTGATATCACATATAACGTGAATAAGCTCCAAACTAAAAAAGAATTGTACCAGTGGTATCTGGAAATGAATGAAGGCCAAGTCGCCCATTCAAAAGATGAACTCCAGAAAGTGCGGAAATTGCTTGAATTAAATAGTTGATTTAAATCGGTGTACATTTTTAAAATGCTGATGTAAAATTCTTTCACTTTGTAAACTTTCAAAAATAATGAATACTCAGAAATTTGAAGATTCTGTAGGTGGGTTCCAACGTACTAATAAGAACCCCGGGATGCTAAACATTCCGATGAGCGTTTCAAAGGTCGTAAGTTCAATAAGCCGGTCCGTCGCGAAAAATCTGCAAATTAATCAATTTGCTTTGATCATCAAACAATAATAGGAAAAGCCTATCATGAATTTCAGCGTCTTGAAACAAGCAGTAGCCAAGCAATTCGAACGCATGCAAAAGCATTCGCGGATGTTCCGTGTCAACATTGAAAAAGATGATATCTGGAATAAGTACATCGGAAGCTTTCCAGCCGGAACCAATCCGTTGTATCGTGAGCGGTCGGAACATGCATGTAGCTGTTGTAAACAATTCATCCGAACCATTGGTGATTGTGTTGCTATCATCGACGGCAAAATCGAAACCATCTGGGATATTTCGGTTCCAAGTGAACCGGGTTACCAAGCTGTTGCTGATGCACTTTCAGCGTTGATCAAATCGAAACCAATCGGCGATGTATTCCTGCATTATGAACGTTTGGCCGGAACTGGCATAAACTTCGAGCAACTCGTCGAAGGCGCCAAGATGTGGGAACATTTCTCGGTCAATATCCAGTCAAACCACGTTGCCAAGAATGCTGAAATTGCGACAATCCTCGGTGGTCTACGTTCGACACACGATGTGTTTTTCCGAGCCTTGACTGAAATCACAACCGAATCAATTGATACGGTTCTCGAGCTGATTGCTCAAGGCTCCTTGTATCGTGGTACAGAACATGAAGGTACTGTTAAGGCTTTTGAAAAGCTCAAGAAAGCTTTCATGAAACTGAAAACAAATGAACAAAAAGATATCTTTGTGTGGACTTCGATGGATACGGTGTCTGGCGCCGTCGCCAGCATTCGAAGCTCGGTGATTGGCTCCTTGCTTGTCGATTTGTCTAAAGAAATTGAGCTGGAAGATGCCGTCAAAATGTTTGAATCAAAGGTCGCACCAGCAAACTACAAGCGTCCGACGGCTGTAATCACTAAGGGTATGCGTGATAAAGCTAAAAAGGAACTTGAAACCCTTGGTCTGGTATCGGCACTTGAACGTCGCTATGCAACAATCAACGACATCACGATCAATAATATCCTGTTCGCGAATCGCGAAGCGAAGAAAGTCCTGACCAGTGACATCTTCGACGAATTGCCAGTGGCTGGCACAAACGCCAAAAAATTCGATAAGGTCGAAGAAGTTTCGATCGAAGACTTCATTGCCAAGATTCTGCCTAAAGCAGAATCAATTGAAGTCTTGATTGAAAACAAACATGCCAGTAATTTGGTGAGCCTGATTGCTCCGGCGGATCCAACAGCCGGAGATCTATTCAAATGGCCAAACAAATTCAGCTGGTCATATTCTGGTGAACTTGCTGATTCGGATATGCGCAAAGCAGTTCAAGAGCGTGGTGGCCGCGTCGACGGAGTATTCCGATTCACTCATTCATGGAACTATGATAAACGGAATGCCTCGCTGATGGACTTGCATGTCTTTATGCCAGGTAATCATACTCTACCAGAAAATGGATTCCATGATACCTATGGTAATTCGGACCGAGTAGGCTGGAATCACCGAAGCCATTATAAGTCTGGCGGTGTTCAAGATGTGGATTACACACCAGAAGCACCGGTTGGTTATATCCCAGTCGAGAACATCACATTCCCGACCCTGAGCAAAATGCCAGAAGGCCGGTATATCTGTAAGGTTCATAACTGGAATCTCCGCAGCCCGACTCAAGGTGGATTCAAAGCTGAAATCGAATTCGGTGGTCAAGTATTCCAGTATGAATACGATAAGCCAATGAAGAACAAAGAATGGGTGACGGTTGCCGAAGTTACACTGAAAGCCGGACAGTTCACGATTAAGCATCATCTGCCGGAATCGGCAAGTTCCAAAAAAGTGTGGGGACTTCAAACCAATGAATTCAGTAAGGTCGAAGTGATGATGCTTTCACCGAACTTCTGGGATGAAAAAGCAGTGGGTAACAAACACTACTTCTTCATGCTTGATGGATGTATCAATAATGATACAGCTCGTGGATTCTTTAACGAGTTCCTGAAAGAAGAACTGAATGTCCATCGCAAAGTGTTTGAAATGGTAGGATCCAAGATGAAGGTCGATGATTCATCAAATCAACTCAGTGGCCTTGGGTTCTCATCAACACAAAAGAATACCCTTATCTGCAAAGTCAAGGGAAGCTTCGCACGTACAATCAAGATTGTATTCTAATTTTTTACACAAAAAGGAAATATCACCATGTTTGAAATCGCATCGCGCCTGAAACTCCGTTTTGAATCGCCAAAAGGCCAAATCACAGCAGAAGACCTGTGGGACCTCCCACTGTCCAGCACAGTAGCAGCCAAACCGAATCTCGATGATATTGCAAAAGGCCTACACCGCCAATTGAAAGCAACAAATGAAGAAGTTTCGTTTGTTACTCCGGCCGCCAAACCCAGCGACGACCTTCAAACGAAGTTCGATATCGTGAAGCATATCATCGGTATCAAGATCGCTGAACGTGATGCAAATATCCGAGCCACGGAAATCCGCGCTCAAAAGCAAAAAATCCTGGCAGCCATGGCAGGCCAGAAAGATGCACTCATCACGAATGCAACGATGTCGGAACTCGAAGCCATGCTGGAAAAGTTGGACGCGGCCAAAGTCTAACAAATCTGATCCAATGCGGTAAAAAAGGAGACTCATTGTGAGTCTCCTTTTTTGTTGTACTGTTTTCACTATCTTGCTTAAAAATTGTTTACATTTCAGAAAACTTTATGTATAATGGTTCATCATCAAGAAACAAGTTAACAAACCGGAAGAAAAACATGACAATCATTTCTATGGCAATCGATGAAGATTGTAACCAAGTTCAAGTTGGTGATGAGCCAGAAGCCATTCAGTATTGGTTAACACGGAAATTGACCAATACTGAAGTCATCGAATTGAAAACCAAATTTCCGTATGGCGTCTATTACACCGAGGAAAATGGCCGTCACGTTGTTCCGACAATTGATGCTGATTGCGAGTACTTTGGTGATGTTTACGAATTCTTGGGAAAGTTGAACACAGACGAAGTCTGACCTCTCCCAAAGAAAAAAGGAGACTCATTGCGAGTCTCCTTTTTGTTATGCCTGATACGTTATAGCGGCGCCTATAAGCTTAGAAAATTATAATGATATAACACCGTTCTTTCCTATAGCACGCTCCCTGGCCGCCTCTATCGATGTGTAAAATTACTGGACGCTAGTAACAACCCAATAGTCCATACCAAATTGTGGATTGGTTAAATATTCATATGGCAAATAGAAGTATCCTTGATCACCCCAATCTGGACCCCAGCTATTACGCATCGTGAATAATTGCTTTGCATCGTCATAGCCAACGACTACTACTGCATGTCCACCTAAACAATTATCGGTTGGATGCGGCATCGGAACAATCCCAGATTCTGCGACTTCCTGAGATTCAAATGCATCAAACAATGTAATACCAACTACCACCGGAAAATTACTAGCTAATGCGTGTTTCAATGCAGATAAAGTTTGATCCACTCGTTGATACAATAAAGCGGTATGCAATTTAGCTTGAGAATAAGCCTCATCACTTGGCTTTTGTGTAAACTTGGCAATGTCATAAACCCAAATAGATTCATCACATACCCCATATGTACTAATGACCTTAATACCATCTCGGAGTTGTGCACCATCATCTTTGTTCGTGGTCCCTTCTAAAAGACGTTCATTATAATAAATGAATAAACGAGAAGGAGTCCATGATGTAATACTTTCCTTCAATTGATCATATTGAAATGCTGCAGCTACTGCATTACCAGAACAACTACCTAATTGTCCTTGATCATATACGGCAGGCATCCTTGGACGTAAATCTACCTGAGCAGGTAAGACTTCAATCGGAGCAACACTAAATTTCAAATCGCGAGAATCAAGTGTGTCTCTTACTAAACTATATTTTTGGTTCATTGATGATATTCCCTTCATGAGTTATCAGGAATATTTATCAAGTTAACTGGAAATTTTGCTGTTTCCAAATATTTCCTCAATATCATAGAGTATAATAAATAGCAATTTTTATAAAATAAGAAAAATGAATAAACGATCAACAAAACAATTAAATATTGATAATGATAAAATTTTCAATTATTTGATGTGCGAATCCGCAAGAGATAATGCTATACCGGCATTTACAATACATAAAATATTTGACGCTGAAATGGGCCGAGGCAATGTCAATTCATCTATTAATTCATTAGCGCAAGCTGCAAGAATTAATAAAGTAGGACTCGATGAAGGCGGCAGAGATTACAGAGAAGCATTAAAACAAGGTGCTAGACCAAAACAATTATATGTTGCTAACACTGATGGGAAATTCAAACCAGGCCAAATGATTCTAAATTACAAAAAAAATATGTCATTCATGGCTAAACACAACCTCGGCATGATCATAGTGAACGGAAAACCAAAATTCAAAAAACTTAAATAATTTAAGAAATATCTTGAATTTTATAGTATAATGAATCATCGGTGAATAACTTTAAAAGAGAAATATCATGACCATCAATGCTAAGACACAAAACAAAGTTTTTAACATCATCATGGAAACGGTCACTGATGAACCAACCAGTTGGGGCAAAATAGTAGAAGCCGTGAAAGCTAAAGTGGAAATCAAAAATTGGCTAGACGTTCGCGGTGTACTTCAATTCTGTATCAATGAAAATAAAATTCAGCGCATCAAAAATGCCATGAAAGAAGAATACATTAAAAACTAAACTCGTGATATAATTTGCTTTGTTTATCTCATATACCGAGAGGGATTACCATGGTTAAATCATCTATCAGTATCGAGACTGCTAAAGCAGTTCTTGAAGAGGCTGGGTATACAGTAACAGAACCCGTCAAAAAGAAACTTACCGACAAGTTTAAACTTGTTGTCTGGTCAGAAAAAGGTAAGAGAAACAACAGTTTCCCTTGGTCTTCTATAGACCCAAATCGACTTTATGTAGTCACTTACAAAGAATCCGGTGAAGTTGGTGGTTGGGATTGTACTATTACCAAAGAAGGTATTCTCCATCCCCAAATCGGAAACGTTGATACTGCACTGACAGTAGAAGAATTGATCACTAAGGGTGCAATTGTTCCAGAAGGCGATAATTTCGGCAGTTTTGATTTCTTCAAGATTGATTCATTTTACCGAATCATCACCCCAGAAGAATTGCATGAACTTATTGCCAAAGCTCCATCAATGTATGATAATAAATTTCTGGCACATATAATAGAAAAGCCTAAGAAATAAAGATTTATCCTAGAATACAAAAAAGGAGACTTCGGTCTCCTTTTTCTATTTGTTATATTTACGCAGTCTTATGAAGATCTTCATCAGTAAGATCTTTCACTAATTTAATTTTAGGTCTCTCGGTAGGAGATATTTTCATTCTATAATGATAGTCAATATGATCAAATTCAATCTTATTGCGGAAATACATTACGTTCCAATCAACTATCAAATCTGCTCCATCTCGACGTTCTACCTTTTCTTTTACGTCAGCAGCCTGTTCTTCATTATTCCATACCATACATTTTTCATATTGTTCTTTAGACTCAAACAATTCTTCAATCTTCATTTTTGCCACCTCTTCAATAATTGGCTCGCTTCTTCAGTAACTTTACAATATTATATCCTAGAATACAAAAAAGGAGACCGAAGTCTCCTTTTTTAATTAAAACTTAAAATCAAATAAACGAAAGGTTTGCCACGTTGATCCGCCCGTAATAATCGGCCGAGTTTCCAAGGGATGTTGTTGTATCCACGAAGGTCGCTTTACCATAACGAGTCATGAGCGAGATTTGTGGGTTGTATGTTGCCGGGTCAATCACAACATTAGACGACATCAATGGGATGTATGGGCAGTAGAAGTAGCCGGTATCAATTTCACCGTTGCCACCTTTGTAACCCATTACGATTGGTTCTGTGCCTTGGTCTTCATAGATGTACGTGTACACTTTGATAGCGCCATTCAATGTACCAATTAGCTTGGTATTATTTGGGCCTTCGAACGAACCTTGAACTGCTGGAGCGAATACCGATTTCGAAGCTGATTGAAGAACAGAAGCGACGATAGGTGAAACGACAACCCAGTTTGCTGCACCACGACGTGTCTTACGTGCGATTTCGTTGGCAACCTTGTTAATAAGAACACCAAGGACTGCGAAACGATCACCAACATAGTGAGGAACACCAGTGAAGTTTGTTGAAGCCATGTCGAATGTTTCGACTGTACCAGCAAGAACTTGCAAATCAGTAATAATTTCGTTATCAATATCTGATACGACTTCTGATGAAAGGGCTGCGGTGATTTCTGACTCTAGATCTAGACCGTGCTGTGAAGACAAGTCTTGCATAGCTTCGATTGACCATTTGGCTTGGATCTTACGTGAACCAGCTGTAACGGTTTGCTTCAAGATTTCGAGTTGGAGTTGACGACCACCAAATGCTTCGAATTCTGAAGTTGTTGCTGCCAAACCTGTTGCGACTGAATCTGGTTGGTCTAGAAGACCTGAACCATCAGCGAAAGTACCACCCGAATAGAAACGACGGGTCTTGCTGTTGTTACCGAATACTTCGTTACCTGCGGCGATGTCGGTCAATGAATTACCAGTCGATAGAGCTTGGCTGAATAAGAAGCGTAGCGAGTACGCAAGGCTTACTGGGCCAGACATTGGCTGAACACCGACTAGTTCTGACGCAATAGTGCCAGGGATAATACGGCGAATCATTGGGATAAGAATTTTCTGGAAGTTACCGATTGAGCCTGCAGCAGTTACGCCTTGAGCAGCGGTTTCTATTAGATATTTCTTTTGGTTTTCAAGCAATGGGGCTAGAATTGCCTTCTTTTGCTCGGGCAAGCCGGATAATAGGGCTTGCTTTGTTTCTGACCAATTTTCAAAAAGTTCCATAATTGACTCCTTTAACTTTTATAAGTTATTAGTTTACTTTACACCGGCAAGTGAAAGCATGCGGTTTCTAGCTTGATCCTTTTCGGATTCAGTGGCTGTCTTGGGTTTAACTTCTTCTTCTAGGGGTTTGATATCACCAGTTTTAACAACGGTGGTTTCAGTAGTCTTAGTAGATTCGGTTAAAGCTGCTGGAGGCGTTACAACTGCTTCTTTGAGGATACGTCCAACGAAACGGTTATATGCTTCTTGTAGCTTTTCTGTGTCAACGTTTTGTAGGATCATAGCCATCTGTTCACGTTTCACACCGGTTAAAGGAGTTAGAACTTCATCCAATTTCTTAACACGGTTTGCCTTCTTTTCAGCTTGTTCTGCTTCAAAAAGACGAGATTCTGCATCACTCAATTTGTCTTCAAGAACAGACATCTTCTTGAAAATTGATTCTTCATCAACAAATGAACGGTTAAATTCGCCCATAAATGATTCGAAAATTTTACGTCCAAATTGGTTTTCTTTAACTACATCTAAATCTTCTTTAAGTTCAGACATTTCTTCTTCGAGGCGATACTCTAAGAATGAGTCGATCTTGTCAACGATTTGATCTAATTCTTCACCAAGCTTTTCAGCTAGTGATTTCTTTTCTTCTACCAATTTTCCAGCGTATTCCACTTCAAGATCACGGAAGGCAGTAATGTCTTCTTTCAACTCGTCTAATTCTTCTTTAAGCATTGAAACAATCTTTTCATCAATACTTTCTACGAGTGCTTCACGGTCCTTGGTGTACTGTTCGACTAGCTCAGCACGTACTTCTAAAGCTAACTCTTCTTTCATGCCTTTTACAGCACCATCAAATTGTTCTTGAATCTGGGCTTTAGTTTCTTCGCTAAGGAGTTCAGATTCTAATAGCTTCTTTAGAATTTCATCCATCAATAGGCTCCTTTTTCTTATTTGATTCACAATGATTATTTATTAAAATCCGGAAAAACTTTACATTTTTTTCTCGTTTTTAGTACTACCAGATAATCACCAACTTGAATCGTTGTTGTTTATTATTTATAGGATATCTGAAAATTCATGCGAAATAATCGATGAATTATTCGTGATCTGCTGGGGTTTCTTCAATTTTTGGATTAACTAGTTCTTGCATCTTAGCCTGAAGAAAATTGTGAAAATCTACTGCAGCTTCTTCATTACGACCATGAACCATATTAGTGACCATTGATTTCAATTGTTCTTTATCTGCCATCTTGAATACTCCTATTTGTTATGTTTGTGTATCTTTATTTATAGTTACAAAAAGCACTAAACCTTTTAGCTTAGTGCTTTTTTTGTTAATAACAGTTTATTCAATTTCTTTAGTATATTCGATTTGGCTACGTTTCAAATATTTTTCTACAGTAGAAATTGCAGCTTTGTTGTCACTAAATAATCTAGTCCCGTCAGCCCACTCAAGTCTAGGAAGACCCGCAGCACTCATATCAGAAATGGTTTTCTTCATCTCATCAGGCTTAACTTTTAAAATTAATGAACATTGAAAGTTTCCTTCATTTAAAAATTCTTTAAATGAAAGTTTTTTACCTTGGCTTTCTTCGACCTTATCTTTCTTGGCGGGCTTTTCTTTTTTCTTTGGTGCTTCTTGACGAATCACTTTAGAATCAGTACTAAATAGTTCTTTAACTGCTGCGCTAACTATTTTCTTTGCTTCATGAGGAGCTGGATGTTCAGGGAGATCTTCGAGGCCCTTGATATAGGCTTTGAGTTTCTCCTTCTGTAATGATTTCAAATCCTCTAGTCCATCAATTACATCTAAAATTCTTCCTGGGAGTTTCATATTTTTCCTTGTTATTCTTTAACGTTTACACCAGCTCTAAGATTTTTAAGAGAGTATTGGAGGTCCTGTAACATTCTAGTAATCCTGCCAGCCTCAACATGATTAAAATAATCGGAACTATTTTGAAAGCTTTTAATTTGAGCACCCATCTTTTTAGCGACGGCTTCTAAGCTTTCAATCCTCTTATCAGCTTCTTCTTTAGAAAGAATAGGCTCTACTCTTTTTGAACCTCCACCAGCATCAACAAATGCTTTTACTAATTCATTAGTTTTTGATTGGTCCAATTGAGCTTCAGATAAAACTTCTATTCCGGCCAGCTCTTTAATTCTATTCAAATCCATGTTTGGCTTCCCTTAGTCTTGATCTTGATCTTCTTCGCTATCTTCAGGATCAAAATCATCCTTATTAGAGAAGAATGTCATGCGATCACCACTGTTGTACGCAGCAAAGCCACCATTAACCTTAGTCAGCTTCCAACCATCAGGAATACCGAGAATCTTTGCTAGCTCAGCCATACCGTCAAATGCATCGAGGACGATCACGTCACCCAATACACCCATTCCACCCTTCTTCGAAACGTGTGCTTCAATCTTGTGGCTGTTTTCGGTAAGCGTCGATTCTTTTAATACTTCGAGGCCAGCTAGTGTTCTAATTCTATTCAAGTCCATGATTATCTTCCGGTTAGTGCATTAATAAATGCAGCGATTTCTTTTGTTAAATATTTCTGTGCTGCTTTATCATGAATAACGGCTTCAGCTAATGTTTGAATCTTCTGGCCAGATTTAAGATTTTCAAGACTTTCACGAATACTTTGTGGGTATGCATCTGGTGCAGAAGGAGTCGCAACGATGTCAACGGTTAAGAAGCTAAATCCTTCTACTACACCTTCAACAACAGAACCTGATCCACGTGATGATACACCAAGTTTCAAGCCACCATCTAATAGATTTTTAGCTAGAACACCCATTGGAGTATTCAATAGTTTCATCTTCCCAATACAATTATTCCCGTCCATTCTCATTTCTGTAATAATATGAGAAACACGTTCCAAATTAATTTGAAGATCATTTGGGTGATTTAATTCACCAGCAATAAAATGTCCTTCGCTAATACGTTTCATAGCTGCATCAACAGCTGAAGACATTTCTTCTTTGCGGTATTTTCTACCATTCCCATTCTCTATCTCTGACATCATTAAGATGCCAGACATATAATGATCTTTACCATCATTGGTGGATTCTTCAATAATGTTAGCTTGGCTTGAAGAAAGTTCTTCTACCAATATGAGTTGTGTCATTTACTTCTCCTAATTTACTTTATTTCCGGTATTGATATTTATTCAATACCGGAAAAACTTTTAACTTTCTACTGCTGATTTAGAACCCTGTTCGTCCCCAGTGTCATCTGGTTCTGGAGGCGTTGGTGTATCTGTATCTCCGCTAGCGCCAGACCCACTGTCGGCGTCCTGATCATCTCCTTCATCTTGATCATCGGTATCCTGACTACCACCGCCATCTTCTTCTGGTGGTTCATATTTAATAGGATCTCGATTATCAAAGAATGCTGGGTCATACATCATTTGTAGATCAGTGATGTCTTCAAATTCTGCAGTCTCAGGAATCTTACGTTCTTGTCGAAGCATAGCTTCATTTGTTGTAATATCATCTTCGCTGAAGCCAAGATAGTTTCTCATAGCAAATCTAGCAGAGATAAATGGAACATCCTTCATAGTGCTAAATGTGTTTACTAAGTCTTGATCTAATGCCGCTTTACGATACAATGCAAAGTTTTGTGGATCTGGTAATTTAAGTTTAAAAATATTCCCATCAACAATAATATTAGAATTTTCTAGGTATACTTTAAATTCATAATCAAAAATCTTTTCAATTTTGTTTTGTATACGTTTAACGAATTGTGCAAATCGCATTTCTTCTACATATGCAACACCAACCTTGCCGTCGTTATATTGAGTTCCACCTTTAGCAGCGCTGTTCATATACGAAGTAGGAACTCGTAATCCCCTAAATAATTTTTCTTTGAAATAATCCAAGTCGGTAATTTCACCAAGTTGTTCGCCGCCTGGTAGAGTTTCAACTCTTGACCCGCGCCCATTGGCAGTGGTTCCAAAGAAATAATCTTCCGACATCGAGTTCTTTACGAATACTCCGGCTTCAGTCGCAAAAGTATGATGGTCGTGATACTTATGTTCGCTATCTACTGTGATGCAACCAGTATCAATTTTTTCTTTCAAATATTCAATCTTAGTAACACGACGATTATATGTATTTGAACATTCTTTAAAATGCTTCCAATTATCAAAGCCAAAATCTGAATAAATCGATTGCATTACACTTTCTGTTAAGCGGCCAGAAAATTTGGCGCCTTTATTCCCAATAATCGATTCATTTGCCACATCGATCAAAGTTGAAAAATGTTCATCTTCACTAACAAGATTAAAAGCTTCTGTTCTATTAAGATCATGTTTTTTGACAAGATGTGCAACATGATTAACGATTTCTCGTGTTACGGTAATTGGAGAATTATTAAATTTTGGACCTCGATTATCTAAAAGATTTTTAGTTATTTTAGCTTTAAATTCTGGTTCATTTTCCATTCTCTCTTTACGAGCTAATCCGTTTTTTGCGATAGAAGTTTGCCAATCAGCCAGCCATTCTGGATTTGCGCGGCATTCAGACATCCATTTAGCAATCCGGACTTTAGCATCTCCGGAAATTTTTTCTCTTTGTTCTTCAGATAAAGAACCATAATAGTTGATTACACCAACCGAGATTTTTTCTTTTAGAGCTGCATATTTTTCTGGATTATTTTTAACAGCATCCCACCATTCTTTTTTAGTTTGGCTGTGATACAACATATGATCTTCTTGATTCATCCATGATAAATTGCTAGGATGATTGTTGTGGGAATCATAATCAACGTGATGTACTGTATTTTTAGTCTCTCCAACAAATTCAGGAGAAAATGTAAATTCTTGGTGTTTATCTAAATCTCTAAAAAATTCGGCGACCATTCGGTGTGTAAATTTCCATTGATTGCCTGAATGATCGAATATTTGTTGATATTGAACAGTCCCAAGTTTCTTATCTCTGGTTTGATATGATATTAAAGAATCATGTTCAGACAACTCATCTGCTCTAATAAAACCTTTACCAAGAACCGGAATCATATGATCTGGTGTAGTGATAAGTGTTTCGCCGTTATCCAATGTTAGCTTCAATACTTCAGCATTTTTTCTAGTTACCCCGGCCCAAGAGATCAATCCAGGAACAACACGCCCAGATATTGGATCACACGAATAGACCCAATTTTGTTTACCAATAACATATTCAGAAATCAATTCGTTGAGCTCTAATGTTCTTCCATCTAATAATGGAATTCTAGTGTCTAAAGAAAGACACATAGGGTTATAGACAGAATCAATCTGGTCTTGGCCATCTTGATTATTAGGAATTCGTTTTTGACGGACTTCATTCTTTACACCTTCCAAATATTGTTTAACTTTATGTGGAGGCATATTGCCAGTATCAATATAGAATACTCGGCGTTCAGGTGCTCGTACGATTCGATAGATAACAACAGAGTCTTCTAATAATCCGAGCTGTTTAAATGCTTTGGTTGCAGCTTGAAGGATGGATTCACCAAATGGTGCTGATTCACCCATATCGTCGGATAAAGTAAAATGGATCATCCCAGCTTTTGGAATGATTTCAACCTCATCAAACTGCCCTTTCTTATGTTCACCTTTTCTAAGATGATAAGCTACAACATCACCATGTTGATTTAATTCAATACCAATGACTTCAGCTGGATCTATGAATTGCCATTTTTTATGATCTGAGTGTTTACGGAAAAAACAATCGCCAAATTTTACAGTATATCTGGCAACACGGAAAATTCTATTATCTAAATCTTGGAGAGTTGACCAATGACGTAATGCTGCCTTAATAGTCATAACAATAGATTCTTTTACCTCTTTGTTATCATCATTTTGATAATGGATATTGAAAGGTAATTCAGTCGTTTCATTTTTGACTGATATTTCTTCAGCGACAGTATCTAATGCGCGAGCTACATCAACATCAGTATCCATTGCATTATATTGTGTGTAACGTTGCATTCTAGACCCAGCACCCTTCATGACTTGGGTATACCAACTATAATTAGAAATAGTTGTTTGATCTGCAATCGAAGAATAGCCATCCTTCGCCAGATAATCATTCTTAGATGGCGAAGGTTTAATTATTTTGTAATACTGAGTCCACTGTCCCATGGTCTTCCTATATAGTTATTGTTTTATTTATCAGTCTAAAAATCACACTGGATAATTTAAAAAGTCTGCTATAGTTGGAACTTGGAAATTTGTTTGGGCCATAGTTTTAGCAGTTGAGTTCTTTTTAGAATCATCTTTTGTAATAGTCAATCCTTTAGAAGTTAGATCAACTAGTTTATTCATTCCATCTCTAATTTCTTCTAATAAAGATTGTGTTTCAGACTTTGGAGGAGATGCACTACTGGCCGAATTAGGCGAATTGGTCACAGTAGTATCATTAGTTCCTGGCGAATTTGATGTTCCACCATTTGATGCATCAACACCCGGTGTTGATTGTGTTGGCGATGATCCGAGAACAACGCCTTGGGCAGCTAGTTGATCTTCAGATAATGGCTGTCCAAATGTGTTACCAATACCTAAGTTAGAAGTATCGGCATCTGGCGTTGTACCTTGTACAGAGTTAGAATCATCTTCTGATGTTTTATCATTCGCTGCATCACGTTTCTTTTTTGCTTCTGAACGCTTTGATCTTGCATCAGCTTCTTGTTTAGTATCAAAGTCCGAAAATTTAGTATCAGATGCGGCCCAAGCAGTAGCTGATGCACTAGCTTTTTTCACTGAATCAGGAACCATCCAAGATGGGAGCATGCTAATAATTTTAGCAAGAAATGAGGCGCCAATTTCAGCAACGCCTTTAACTAAAGCAACAACCATAAATTCTGATGCTTCTCTAATATATTGGAGAATGGTACCCACAACACTCCCGTCTCCGCCTCCACCTACTCCGGTTAATGCTCTAATCCAAACCATTGGATTTAAACCATGAATAATTGCCCCGCCAACCCCGCCAACTACAGCTTTTAAGCCAGCCCATATCCCTGGAATGGCTGTGTTATAAACCCATTCAAATCCACTTTCTATAGTATCCGCTATGACCCCAGCGCCATTTGTAGCAACATCATTTAGATATCGTGCTAAACCATCTTCTGGTATCAATCCCATAGAAATAGTACTTAATGCTCCGGCAATCCCGGCAGAAACTTTTTCGGATGTGGTGACCGCTTCTTTTTTAGTATCAACACCAAAAATAGTCGCAGCGTGTTCAACGCCTTGAAAAGCACCATAGATCCCACCAATAGCAGCAACTATCTCACCAACAACCGGAATAGCTTCTGACCCCAGTTCTAAAGCAGAGGCTCCCATACCTGCTAATTTACTAGCTCCTTTTCCTAAAACCCCGCCTATTTTACTGGCGCCTTTTCCAAGCATCCCACCAACCTTACCACCAAATTCAGTGATAGGGCCTTTTTCTGGCATACCAAGTTTTGATAAGAAATTAGGAATTCTTTTACTTCTCACACCTCTAACACGTTGGCGCGCTGCTAAATCTTGTAGACGTGATGACCCTATACTTGTGTTGAGTTCTGAATAACGGCCACTTCTAAATGCACGAGTTTCTTTATCCATAGGCATATATTTCTTATTACCTTGGAATGCTAGTTCATCCGCGGACCGACTCATTTTACCGAATCCACTTTCAGATCCGGCGATACGTGATCCTTGGATTGATCTGCCTTCTTCTCCTATTTCTGCCGCTTCGCGGCCAGCATGGCGCGCTGCACCTTTTTCTAATTTTTCTATGGCATTCTTTTTGTATTTGTTCCAAGCTAAAATTGCTAATATGCCAGCCACTCCAGCAACAATTTTAGCTAATGGGCTTTCTAATGCTTTAGTGGCTTCTTCAACTCTAGCAGAAGTATCAGCAATAGCTTTAGGGACTTTACCAAGTGCTGCATTAGATTTCTTTTGTTCTTCTGTTAATCCACGAGTTCCAGTAGCAGCACCTTGCATTGTGGTAACTTGCTGTTGATCTTCAGTGGCGAGCATCCCAAAGCCGATATCTGCAGTCTTTTGTGTAGCAAGATTACTACCAACTCCATTCATTTGACCATTTTTTGCTGCCATTGCTCTGGTGAATTTGTCATAATCTGCTTGTGCTGTAGGATCGGCTGCACGTTGAGCATCTGTCATTAATCTAGCTCTAGAGGCGGCGGCAGTTGTATCGGCATCAATCCCCATAACAGCACCAGCAGATAAGATTTTATTTGAGGCCGATACTCGATCATCGGCCTTTTCAGCGCCCATTGATTGCATTGTTTTAATATAATCTTGGGTCGCTTCATTGGTTAAACCCATCGTAGTAAGACGAATACGTTCGGCATTAATATTTTGGACCATCAATGCCCGTTGTTGTTTATCCATACCAAGCATAGCTTTAGTCGTGTCATTACTTTCTAATATTGACTTTGTTTGTTCAGCTAATACTTCAATAGATTCACCAGTGGTAGAACGAAGTTCCGAATATTGTTTAATCTGAGTTTGTTGAGCTTCATTAACTGCTTTTTTATTTTTTAAATCGACGCCAGTTAAAAAAGCATTTTGTGTCAAGATTGCACTAGTCTTTGCTGCTTCTTCTGTAGATAGACCGAGTTGCATCAAACTACTTTGCGTCGCCTTTAGTGAATTGGTAAATCCTTCAAGTCCCATCTTACCAACAAGATTCATATTTTGTTTAGTGATTGTTGATAATGAGTCTAATGAAATACCAAGGCTTATTGCAGATCCGGAGAGTTTTAAGAAAGCACCGCCAAATCCTTTCCCTGCCGTTTCCCAAAATTGTTGATATGTTTCTTTAACGCCCTCAATTACTAAAGCAGAGGCGCCAGATAATTCAACAGCTTCTTTAATCCAACTATGTCCAATATGGTCAAGGGCTTTAGACATCCCTTTACCAAGACTCCCAGCTGCCCCAGCAAGTAATCCAAATTGAAGAGATGTCTTTCTTGCAGAGTCACGAATCATATGAGCGGTTTTAGCTTCATCATCTAAAGCTTTTGCTGCGGCATCATATTGACCTTTAGCGATCATTTCCTGAATGTCAGCAGATAATGTAATTTGCTTATTTAAATTATCTAAAGCTTTCTTTAATTCGCCAGCATCTGAAATTGATGATAGGGAAGCTGATGAAGCTTTACTTACGGCTTCGGAGTACTCAGCTAGGTAGTCACCTGTTTGCTCTAGGCGCTTCTCTAGGTCCGCTGCAGTCTTAGTGGTATGAGATAATGCCTCACCTAAGAATGTATGGGCCTTGACGTTCTTATTGATCCAATCAACCAATAATTTATTTGCTACAACATTTCCTTTGGTGGTATTGACAACACCTTTAATAGCATCCGTATGAGCATCATGTAGTTCTTTAAATGAAGCATTGGTCATGTTAAGACCTTTATTCATTTTGTCTAATGCGTCATGTGTTTCTTTTAATGACTTATTTGTTTCTTTTATTGATTTTGGATCTATTGCATCATCAGATTTTCTAGCGCCGCCAGTATGAGCTCGAGTTGGCCCAGTCCCTGACATCTTTCGAATTTCTTTCGTTAGATCACTTAATGTACGGCTGATATCGACGGATTGGTTTGAGCTCGACATTCAAATACCCTTTTCCTATTAGTATTCTTTATTTATTGATTTTTGGCCTCCTTTAATAAGTGATAAATAATAATATGAACCCATACCATAAATCATCCAGTTCTAAATCAAACCAAACAGAAACTGAGAAATTAGTTTTTGATCCGGCACAGATGAACTTCAATGACTTCATTGCTAAACACGCCGTGATGTTTTTGCCTGGCATCAATCAAAAGATGTTGACTATGGGCGGGTTGAAATTGGATTTACTTCCAGAATTAGCAAAAGAATATTTCATTAGATGGATTTTCGAAGTCAACAGGCCTCGACTTATCCAAGGTCTTCCATTATTGGTGACATATGGGATTATTAAACAATGCCCATTATGGAAGATTGTTCCTATGCCATATAGGAACATTTCACTGACTAAAGAATCAATACAGGCATTAAACAAAATTATTCCGCCTGATAAAAGACTCAAATTCCAGGCAATAAAATAATCATAAATAATTTCGAATACCTATAAGGAATACTATGGAACAAAGAGCTCCAGTTACAAATCCGTTGATGGCAAAAATAAAATTGCCTGGGCGGATTTTCAAATTGCCTTCTGGCGGATATCTATACAAAAATGGCGAAATTTCAGATATATGTAGAGATGGAGAAGTTCATGTCCGGCCTATGTCTGCATTAGCAGAAATAAAGATTAAAAATCCAGATATGTTATTCAGTGGAACTGCAGTAAGAGAAGTCTTAGCTGAGTGTGTTGAAGATATCAGAAACCCAATGGAGTTATTTGGTCGTGATATCGATGCGTTGATGTGTTTCTTACGTGTTGTGACATATGGACCAAAATTTCGAGTTGATGCAAATCACAAATGTAAAGATAGTAAAGATCATACCTATGAAGTAGATATTGAACAAATCATTATGGGTATTCGTGAATTAGATCCTACTACGATCGGTCAACGATATTCAGTAATTCTACCTAATGAACAAGTAGTAACTTTAGAACCTATTAGATTTAAACATATTGTCGATTTATTGCAAGCAACAAATAAAGATGTTCCAACTGCATTAGATATTCAAGAAAATATGGTCAAGAATTTATTGAATATGATTGATAATATCGATGGGATTTCTGATAAGGCAATGATTAAGGAATGGGTTGAATCTGCACCAGCTCCTTATATTAGTGATGTCGCTGATGCATTAGATAGCTCAAATGAATGGGGTCCAAAATTTGAGCAAGATGTAATATGTAAAGATTGTGGAGAGGTTATGACTATTGAATTGCCTCTCAATCCTGTAAATTTTTTTTCAGGATAATCAAAACAGGTAATCCTGGTCAAATTGGTGAATATATCAGCCAGTTAGGAAATGAGACCAGGAATATCCTAACTTCGGTGTTAGAACTAGTCTATTTTATGCGCGGTGGGCTTGGCTATCATGAAGCACTAGATATGTCTGCTGGAGAAAGAGAAGTTGTTGCTGATCTGGTTAATAGACAGATTAAAAATGCAAAAGATAATCCTCAAGCAGTTATGTCTATTTGATTATTCAAAAAATTCCGGAAAATGGAATTGCCGGGCTTTTAGCAATTCCATTTTCCTACAAGCGCCTCATAGCTTGTATATAGGTAAATATAGAAATTTATATATTGATCTAAGATATACACTTCGCGTAGCTCAGTGTAAGAAGGAAGTTAAGATCGAGGTCTAGCGACTCGACTTAATTCCTTCTGAATTTTTTCTTTTTTTATTAAGTCGAGTCGAATCATTTATTCTATTTAATTTATTGTCTTCTAAGATTCTCTTAGGATGCCCTGGCGCCTTTCGGCGCGGGTCAAATTACATTAAGCAATTTTTGGTTTCACACTTCAGAATTTCTTCAACCTGCCTAGGTACTGCTTTATCAGGATTTGTGTGGACTGCATTCAGTGACGCATACCAAGTAGAATTATTAACCAAAATTCATTCTACTCCTGAAGTCTTTGTGACTTCATCTAGGAATTTATTTGTTAAACACTTAACCGAGCGACAATATATGGATATTTGATTGTTCTTCTTAACGACGATTATGGTGCCTCTCGCGTACTCGGGGTTGTGTACGGATTCTTGGTCTCTCATAGCAGACCTCACCGACTCATGGAGGTTAACGACTCCGACATGAAAATTACTACATGGAATATGAGTGTGGGAAAAATGGTATCATTTTTGATACCATTTTTGATACCATTTTGTATTACTTAGCTTTTTTAGCTTCCTTCTTAAATCTCTTATAAAGAGCACGAGCGCATTTTGGATCTAAACGAATTGTGCCTTGTACTTTATCTTGGACAATAGTCATTTGGCCATCAGGAAGTTTCTCTAGACGAGATCTATAATTATCTGATTCCTGATATGTCTGTTCAGCGGTAGCCATTTGTTTAGCAATCTTACGAAGCTTTCTGCAGAGTTTAGTATTCATATTATTTTTTATTGTTATTGTTATTGTATATTCCCATTATATCTGGGATTCTTCTCTGTGTCGATATGTTCGACATTATATCCTAAATCAGAAGTGAATAGGAGAATCTCCCATTTATCTGGCATAGGTGCTCCAGATTTTCCTAACTTAGGACGTAAAATCATATACCTATATTTAGCATATCTCATATTCTCAATATAAAAAGAGTTAATTCCATCAACATTGATTTGATGTACTGAATTAACTTTAAAATTTCGAATATGATCTTTTGTTGCTTCTAAATACTTAGTAACATCAATTGGTTTTATTTCAAATAAACCTTCACCAAAATGGACTGACCTATGGCTGATGATGTGTGGACTTGGGAGTCTCTTGGATGATTTATGTTTCTGGTAAAACTTTTCAATATTCTCTAATAGACGACGATACATACTGGGATTCATATTGTATGAATTTTTTATTTGTTCATCGATCCATTCTCTCGTTAGAAAAAATGAAGTATTACTTGAATTACGAGCTACTAGAGGAGCTATCTTTTCCTCGATGTCTGAATATGTCTTATATGTAATTATAATTTGACGAGCCAGATCATCGAAACGATTATTCAATTTAACTATATCTGTTCGATATGGTAAATCATTTGATTGCCTATTATACTCCCTTTTTGTTTTGGTGTGTTGAAATTTATCTGACATCTGACATCCAAAAATCAGGATATTTTAACAACTCTTCCAACAAACAAACTTTAATCCCATTGATCAAAGTTAAATATGATATTCCATCTGGGAGAATGATATCTGGTTCTACTACGGAATACTGGCTGGTGTTGTTCCATTTACAAATTAGAATTCCGCGCTTATCAACTTTGGCAGCATCAATTGCGGCCTCTTTGATCCATTCATATATTTTAGAAGTTCCAAATAAAGCTTCCATGCGTTCCGCATCTTTATATGCTTTACATTCAACAACAAATTTAAATCGTGGATTTCCGTCTACGCATTCATTTGTTGGAACAACATCGCCAGTGAATAAAGCAAGTGTGAGCTTACTATAATCACCGGCTGTTTTGGAATTCATTCCACCTACTATAGCACCAGATTGCTGAGACCTTTTGAACTTGAGAGGGGTCAAAGCTTCAGTTAAAAGCTTTGATACCTTTAATTCATTTGATCCGCCTTTAGCTTTACCATTAACTCTCTTCTTAGGCTTCTTGACTAATACTTCCGACATCTTTTAATTCCTCATTGAACTCTGAGACTATGTAAAGATCAGGAAGAACCGCCCTGATATCTGGTAATTTAGAAACATCAAAATCACCTATATCATATGATAGTGTTATGTGAGGAATATATTCTTCAAAGTCGTGAGTTGCATCAAATTGTTCTCGCAGCATGTAATGTCTATCAGACAACAGGTCAGATGCAAGTTTCAACACACAACAATATCTTCTCTAAATCTTACTGCTACAAAAGTTCCGTTATTGTTCATGAGTATTTATAGTGTCTCTATTCTGTCGATATTAGAAAATCCATTTTCGAATCTTACCGTCATTTCACGATCAAATCGGCCTTGACATTCTGGCCGATGGCTAATGATCCAAACTGCCATTAGTGGTTCTTCAGAGGCTTTAAATCTTACAGCTTTAATAATAGCTTCAACACCAATGACATCCATTGCACCAGCATCAACTTCATCAAGAATCAGCATGTTGATACTAGAATGGAGATGATGAAGCATATCCCTAAAGGCTAACGATAGGGAAAGGTTTAGGCGCTTCTTTTCACCACCTGATAGATTACCGTAGTCTAGCACTCGTCCATACTCTGAGATCGCACAGGACATGTCAGGATTGAAGCTGACTATATGTGGCAAACCGAGTTGCTTAGAATGATAATGGATCTGTTTGTTTAAAAATGGGACAGACCTATTAATGATTTTTTTTCTAATGAACGAATTTTTATCAATCAGTAATTTAAGTAGGAACTTTTGATGTTCCAATTCTGATTTGTATTCATCAAGTTTTTCATAATCTACTACACCTTCTTGTTCATTCAATAATGATTCGTATGCTTCAATATGTGGATTGACGCTAGACGCATTAGCTAAAAATTGAGATTCATAAGTTATTATATTTTGTTTCTCCGCTAACAAAAGCCGGATAGAGGAGTATTTTGCTATTGGTTTTAATTCATCAAGTTTTTGTTTGGCTTCATATGCTATATCATGTTGAGTAGATATATGAAATTCTAGATCTTGATATTTTTTGTTTGATGTTTCTATATCAAGTTTTAGTTCTACAATTTTAGATTCGCCACCTTCAAATTTTTGAAGACAGTATGGACATTTCTGTTCTTCTAGGTGTTTGAGTTCGCTCTTTATTTTAATGAGATGTTTTTCTAATGCTAAATATTCTTTCTCGAGTGAAACTTTATTTGTTTCTGCTTTTTTATACTCAGGCTCGATTTCTTCGATGGCTTTAAGAATTTGTTCTTGTTCATCATAATCGATAGTACTTAATGATTTTATTAAATTTGATAATCTAGATTCAGTCGATGCTTTATCAGCTTCCCATTTAAGAAGTCGAGCTTGATGTTCACTGATGTGTTTAGTTCTAAGATCTCTTGCTTTTTCTTGAGCAAGGATTTGAGCAGCTAAAACTTCAAGGTCTTTTTCTAGATTTTGATTTAATTTTTTAAGGGTTTCTGCTTTTTCACTTAATGTGGTAATTTTAAATAGCTCTTCAATCAATCCACGTTGTTGACTTAATGGCATCTCAAAAAATGGAACATCTCCACCACGAAATACAACAGTCCGCCTGAATAACTCATAACTGACACCAACAATATTCACTATTGCTTTATTGATATTATCAATTGAATCTGGTGTTTTATCTAAACCATCGATGTATAGTTTAGTATCATAATCGGCACCTCTACCGCGTTTGATTTTATAATTGATATCACCGACAGCAAATTCAAGAATAACTTCCATTGTGGTATTCTTAGAATTATTTGTTGTGTTGATTAGGAGTTCTTTACCAATTTGATCAAGCGGTTTGTTGTATAGTGCATAGCTGATAGCATTAGTGATTGTTGATTTTCCACATCCATTAGCACCTCCTCGATCTATATTTTCTCCGACGATCAGTAATGTGCCTGGAGTTTGTAGATCTATTTCAGTCAGCTTATTTCCAAATCCCAAAAAATTGCGGATCCAAAGGGTTTTAAGTACAAAATGCATTATAGTTTTTTATATAATTCGATTAATTTTTTATTGTCTATTGATTTTAGTTCTTTTATTTCGGATAATGAATTGATTACGATTTCATCGATTGAAAGAGCAACATCATTTTCTTCTATCTCTCCATTTTCTAAAGCATCTTTCCGATCAGTATGATTTTCTTCTAACCTAAATTCTCTAAAATCATATGTCTCTTTCAATGTCTCTTTTATTAATTGGGCTTCCGAATAGCTGATCTCGATATCATTAGTGCAGATTACTCTCATTTTTTTATTTGGGATAATCTGCCATTCATCAGCTAGAGCTTTACTCAAAGTAGTTTTTAAGTATGACGGACATTCATGCCAATCTAAAAACTCCACTCTATCTTCATCGTGATCATATGTCATCATGCCTCTAGATAAATCACCAGCGTCGCCGAAATCCATAGGAAATGTATTTCCTAAATACACAACATTATCTTTAGATTGACGTTTATGAAAATGGCCAGAAAATATCTTTGTTTGGTTCTTGAATAATGTATGATCTGGTCCATGCTCTAATACAAGATTGTATCCAGTAATCATAAAATTTCTAAATTCGAAATGCCCAGCAAAAACCGGGATATCTTTATACTTTGAGAGGGCCGCATATTCATCTGGAAATAAAAATGGCGAGAACATGATTTTTTCTTCTACGACTAGAGGTTCATTGATCAATGTAATATTTGAAAATTGTCCAAACACTTCAGTAGAAAATATTTCTCTAGTTGAGCGCCGATGTAGATCATGATTACCGACTACAAAATAAATAGGAAGTCTTAATTCATTGAGCATTTTTAATGCTTTGTAGGCCATGGTCAATGTTAAGATGTTGATATTAGAACGACTTTCAAAATAGTCGCCTAAAAAAGCAATGTATGTGACCGACGGATCTTTACGTACATTGCTACAAAACCATTCTATAAAATCAAGACAGTCTTGATTGTGGACGATGTCATTAGAACGACGCCCAAAATGAATATCGGTGAAATATGCACCTTTTTTTATTGTCATCTATTTTTATTTTAATTTTAGGATGTATACTTTATTTCCACAATCCCAGATTTTATTATATCCGTTATTTTTCATGTTATCATTTGCTGACAACTCTTCTTGATAATTCTCTAATACGTCATAAAGTTTATGTTTCTGATATTTTTGCCGGGACTCCCTAACTTTATTATTTTTGAAATAGAAATGATTTGGAATAGAATCATGGCTCCATTCAAAATTCAATTGTGTATATAAATTTCCAATACTCCATCTTAAATCGGCATAACTGATAATAGATGTTGGATCATAGTCTTTAATAAATCTGGCTAGGATTTTACTGGCCACACCAACCACATTAGTAAATTTTTTACTACTATATCTAATTAGTTCCCATTCGATTTTTTTATCAAATCTGGATTTTCCAAAAGTCATTACTGCAATCAATTCAGATTCATAAAAAGCTCCATATCTGATAGAACTAGAATCTTTTCCTTGGAGATGGTTTGCTTCTAAGAAAAGATTCTTATCAATAGCAGAAATTTTTTTAATTTCACATTTGCGGGCATAAATTTTTTGTGGTGATTTCCCAAGGTAGCTTAACAACCTAGATTTTACTATATCTGGTTTGTTGATCCACTCATCTTCGAAAATTTGTATTAGTTTAAATCCAGCTTTATTGGCTAGCTTAGTTTTATTTAAATGATATGTACTATTTTTACCATTTGATTCTGAATGCCAATACAACCCATTATATTCTAAAGCAAACTGTTTACTTGGTATTACGATATCTAATTCAAATGGAGCAATAACCTTCCGATCATTAGTAATAATTTCATCATCACAATGAAGTGAAATAAATTCTAAAATATCGGCTTGAGCTTTGGAGATATTTGTTGGTTCACAAATTGGACATCTTGGGTTTTTACTCGCATGGAAAATATCTTCAAAATCAGTATGACATGATAAACACTCAAATAAATATTCTTTACCAATGCCAATAAATTCTTCTAATTTAAATTTTGGTATGTATTTATCTTGAAAACTTTGTAAGATTTTAGGAAGCCAAACATCAATTTTGTTTTTCTTTCTAATTTTAAAAGCTAATTTCTGCGATTCTGTCCCTGATGTTAAATGATGATTCGTTCCGTTCTTTTCTAATGATCGCTGTTTAATTCGTTCTTTAAAAGCTGATGTTTTGGAATTATGGCTGACTCCGTACCTATCCAACATGGTCACGGTCATAGCTGATAAAATTTCTTCTGATTGGAGCGGATATTCAACCCCATACCGATCCAACATAGTATTTTTAGATTTTGATCTGAATTCGTCTAATTTCATATGGTTTGTTACCCCATACCTATCAATCATTGTTTCAGACGTTTTATCTTTTACCTGTTTAGATTTTGATGCGACTATAGTTCCATATTTGTCTAAACAGGTTTGTTCTATTTTATTTCTAATGGATTCAGATTTATTTGGATTCGACACTCCATAAATATCGATCCATGTTTTTTCTTTATTAGCTTTAACTTTAGAATTATTATTGGAACATTTAGTCGAGCAATATTTTCTATATCCGCGAACAAATGCAATTTTAGCATTGCACTCTTCACATAATTTAGATTCATTAATACCATTTACGATATTAAAGATCCTCTCCATAGGAGAACTATCACTATCTAAATGTGGAGTCTTCAAAACCAAATACGAAATAATTTCATCGGTTAATAAATGTCTGTAATTCGTATTGACTTTACCGGATTTCGTAATTATATTTTGTTCTACTAAATATTTCATATACTTAAAATGTGAGAAGTGCCTTAATTGTCTTCTCTTTTTTTTCTTTTAATTCTTGGCGTTTTGTTTTTTTAGCTTTAGCTTCGTCAATTTTCTTTTTGAACGGATTAGATTCTGGGATTCGTGTTTCAGCAACATGATCACCATAACTCAAATCATCTGAATTAGTCCTAGATTCCATAAACCCATAACTAGCATCCTGTCCAGCCTCAATCAATAAAGAATCACGGATGAAACGCTGCTTCTTTTCATCGATCATATATTGCAGAAAACTATTTTTTATTGCTGTTGTGTAAAAAGCAAATGGATTTGATGATTTCTCTGGATTAAACTTCAATGCATTTTGGCATAGGTTGATTAATGCAGCTGAAACCATGTCTTCACGGAAGCTGTATCCGCCAAAGTTTGAACGTCTGGAATACCTATCAGTGAGAAGCATTAGCATCTTTGCTAATTTGTCTGTCATTTTACCATGCTTTTTGGATTCAAGGACGGCAGGAAGTAAATCTGCATTAGTTAAATAATATTTCGGAATGCGTTTTTTTGGAAGAACTATTTCTTTAACTTCTTCGCCAAACAATGATTCTGGAGTATCTAGTGTTGGAATGATGACAACTGGGCCTGACTTCGATTTTGATGCCATGTGTGTTAACCTTTTATTATTTTTATGTGGTTATTTCTAAGTATTATACTTCAAGACTCAAGATTTGTACATATCTGAAAAACAATAAATATATTTATCATATAGAGAATTCATACATAATGCCAATAAAGATTTTACTTGCTGAGAAAAAAGGTAAATCGACACCCCCAATGCAAGACAAAACTGCAGTTTTAGTTATTGGTCGGTTCCAACCACCCACGGCCGGACATTCTGCTATAATTGATGCAGCCAAAAAAGCATTTAGAAAATACAAATATGATGCAATCATAGTTTGTGTTGTAGAAGGTAAAGAAACCAGTAAAGATAAATCTAAGAATCCTTTATCTGGCGAATCTCGTGTTTACTATTTGGAACATTCATCATATGGAAAAGGCGTCAAATATATTGTAGTTGGGAATGTTTTTGACGCCTTTATTAAATGTCGTGAAATGGGATATGAACCGATGTGCGTGGTCGGTGGCCATTTTTCTTTCGGTGATGAAGAAAATAGAGCTCAAAGTTATAAAGAAATATTAGACAAATATTTTAAGCAACCTGATGGTTCCTCTATTGAGCATAAAGCTGTAGTCTTAGAACGGGATCCTGATGCGCATGATGTAAAAGGAGTTTCCGGGACAACAGTTCGTGCTGCAGTTATTGCAAACAAGTATGAAGATTTTAGAGACATGATTGCCATTAAAAATGATGATGTTGCAAAACAAATGTGGAATGAATTGAGAGAAAATTTAGAGGATAAGAATGAGTAATTTATTTGCGCCAGATACATCAACACCATCCACCGCAGATCTAACAACGGAATTAGAAAGTGTTCCTGGGATTGGTGGGCTTTCTGGGAATGTTGGAGTTGGATCCTCAGCAGTGACATCATCTTTACCTGTTGCTCCAAGTAATTCAACACCATATAATTTTCAAATCACTAATGAATTGAATGCAGCTGTAGTTCCCGGGAATACACCAACTTCTACATCTGGCGCAACAAATATTACATTGACTGGAAGTAGTTTTCAAGCTATTATAGTTTCTAAACAAAACCCAAGTGATAAAGTTATTTTTACTGTAACCCCACAGATCGATGAATCACGTCAGGCTAACTATGAGCATTTGGCTCCAGTCCATCACCCGGGAACTATTCAAGTTTATAAAAATACTGATGCTAGAACATTTAATCTAACCTGTAAATTAATTTCTAGAACCGCTGCTGAAGCAACTTCTAATTTGGCCTATATCAATTTGATTAGAAGTTGGGTTATGCCATATTACGGAACAGGAACAGCCTCATCGCAAGCCGCTAAACTTGGTGCACCTCCGGATACATTGCTATTCAGTGTATACGGAACAAAAAACATTGATAAACTTCCTGTTATTCTTTTAAGCTATCATTGGGTTTATCCGGATAATTGTGATTACATTCCGACATCTGATGGATTTCCATTTCCAACTATTATGGATATCTCATTGAACTTAGTCGAAGGATATTCACCTGAAGAATACTCAAGTTTCGACATCACAAAATACAAATCAGGTGATATGGTTGGGGCTTTTACATTTAGTGGATCACCATCAAATTCATCAGCCGGAACAACAGCAACCTCATCCGGAGCGTCAGCCGCATCAACTCCGTATTCTTCACCACAAGGCTTCTCATCGCCATCCTCTTCACCAGCGACTATATAATTATGGCAATGAATAGCACATACACCCAAAATTCTAGATACACAAATGGTGGCACAACAGAAGTCGATGGGAATTTCGTAGAGTGGTGGGAGAGAACTATGTTCACTACCAATTCAACAGATTTGGAATATGTATTAGAAAAACGATTTGAAGGTAGGCCTGATAAACTAGCCTCAGTATTTTATAATGATTCCAGTTTATGGTGGATCATTCTTCAATATAACAATATTCTTGATATCAATGAAGAATTTATTGCTGGGACTGTATTACTTATTCCAACTAAGGATCGCGTCAATAAAGATTTCTTGAATGGAAAAACAGGGGGTGTTCCATCAACAGCAATCACTCCTCCTTTAATTACACCTATTGTAGTTTGACACATTTTTATGATATGGATTAATGATAAATATTTCATTAATCCATATCTAGAAGTGACATGTCCAATCCGCCAAATCCATTAGATCAATATCGTAGTTTTAGCTATCATCATTTCATTGTTGCTTGCAATAACACTGAAGCATTAAGAACATTGCAAGCTAGCCAAACTTCATTTGCTGCATTGTCGCAACTTCAACACGGGCAATCATTTACCTCTAACGGTTCTACGATTGTTATGATAATTAATTCTGAAACCGACTCTAAATTTTTTATCGAATCAATGTCATTTTCAACCAGTTATGTAGGCATGAAACCCGGTAAAGCCATGACAATGGATCAGAATTTTGTGATCACTGTTAAAGATACTGCCGGTGTTGCATTTTTAAATTTCTTTAAAAATTTAACAGATGATACATTTCAGACTAGCGCTCCAGGATTGGTTTTTTTGCTTAAGACTTTTTTTGTTGGGCATACTGATCAAGGAACAACTACGACTATCCAATTAGATCCTGTCCAAATTCTTATTCAGGCTGTCGAATCATCTTTTGATGCGACAGGTGGAACTCATGTTATTAATGCTGTTGGAATGGGCGCTGGTGCGCCATTACAAGATCATGGGATTTTATATGTCAACAGAAATTTAAATTTAGTTTCTAATAATAATAGCATTATGTTGAAGGACATAATTCAAAATTTAGAATCAAAACTTAATGCCCAATTAAAAGATCAATTTACCGCAGTCAAACAAGCTACTGGTGGGAATGGCCGCCTTGTTAAATATAAATTTACTATTCCATCTGATTGGAGTAATTACACGGTAAAGTGTATTACTAAAGATAATTTCGTAGAAAAATTATTTCCTAAAGAACAACAGGCTGTTCAACAAACTGCCCAGCCCGTTCCTAATAGCCAACAAAAACCCCAATCTGACTCTGACAGATTTAAATCACAAATCAATACAAACACTAAAGTGACCGTGATTCAAATTCTATCTGAGATTTTTAAACACTGTGATCAAATTCATCAGGCCCTAGTCGATAATGAGGCAATGAAAGCCGGCCAAGTTCCTAAACTCCATCAAGTTATTACTTCCCAAACCAGTGATGACAATTCAGTGACTATCCATTTTGATACGGTTAATTATTATTTGCCAAAAACTCCAGATGCAACGACAACAAATAATAATTCGGGCGCAGTCACGGTAAATAAAACTAAGACAGCACCTACTAATGCTCAGACTTCAGCAGCGCATCATGCAGAAGAAGCACAGTATGGAATGATCTTTGATTATATTTTCACTGGGAAGAATAGTGATATTTTAGAATTTGCTATTAAAGCAAATTTGACTAATCTTTTTATGCAACAAAATAGACCCGGATCAAATACTGCAGTCACCGGAATATCAAAAACTGCTACATCAGACCCAACTCAATCTAAAGCAACAACAAAACAAACTGCATCAGTTATTGAGATTCGTAAAAATGACCCAGTGTATTTGCCAACATTGACATCTGAAGCACAGCGCGGATATATATACGCTGCACCGGATTCAGCAAAGCTCAAAGACGATTATGTAAAAATGTTGGCATTATGTATTGCTAATGATACGAATAGTGGAAAGATGACTATTCGCGGAAACCCAGCATTATTAAATCAACAGATTGTTCCTATTATGCCTCATGATGATGCTGCATATCAGGCGCAATTAGATACCATGGCGGCCAAAGCTGAAGCAACATCTAAAACCATGGTTGGGCCTTTTGATCCTACTACACAAACCTCATATGCTGGTGACCAAGGATCTAATATACCTATATTGATTAAAATAAATATCTATGAACCAGACCCTGATACTCCTGGTAAATATATTCCGTATTTTTATAAAGGTTATTATAGGGTCTTTAATTTTGAAAATAAATTTACTAATGGTGAATTCACACAAGAACTATCACTAGCAGCTTATGATTTGAATGATCTATTACCACCGGATGGCACACAATAATGAATGGAACAATACAAGGCCAACAACAGGCTTTTTATACCACAATCGGAATCATTGAAGACACTAATGATCCGGCCCAGATGGGCCGAGTTCGAGTATATTGCCCATCGATTGATAATGAAGACCATTTGATTGATGATCTTCCATGGACTCTTTATGCAACTCCATTTGGTGGATCAATTAAAAATATGGCAGCTGGCCCAAATGGAGATATCTCATATGGTCCCACATCATATGGGTTTTGGGCCATCCCTAAACTTGGTGCATCAGTCCTAGTTCAATTCATAAATGGTGATACTAATTACCGAGTTTGGACTCATTGTATTTACCCGTCTATGGGCCAGAGAGGGCTTCCTGGCGGACGCGCTGAAGATATCACACAGCCACCAACTAAACGGCCGCTGGGACCGTTTAGTGACTCCTATGAGCCAATCCTGCCAGGAAAGGTCAATTTAGTAGAGGCTGGGTTATCAGAAACCTATTATTTTACTCGTGGTGGATATGAACGACAAGTCGCTCAAGCTATTACTAATAAAGATGGAACGGAAGGATATGCACAGAATCCTAATAGAACCGATCCAACAGATTTAGATTCTCAAGCATATTGTTTTGTGACACCGGGTCACCATTTCATTACGATGCAAGATGCCGCTGATTTTTGTAGAATTAGGATTAAGACTACCACTGGCCATCAAATGATTTTAGATGATACCAATGAGAGAATTTATGTTTCTACTAACCTAGGAAACTCTTGGTTTGAAATGGATTCGGATGGCCATATTCAATTTTATGGAGCTCAATCTATCTCATTTGGGACTGGTGCAGATTTCAATATTTCTGCTGTAGGGAATATCAATATGACCGCTGGTGGTGCAATCAATATGTCCGGAAAAACCGGAGTTAACATTACAAGTGGTGTTGATATTAATTTGAATTCTGGATGTACTACGGCTATTACTGCTGGTGATTATATAGGCCTTGGGTCAACCGCTGATATTATTCTACAAGGATCAACAATTCAGTTAAATAGTAAAGCACCTCCAACTGCTGCTAATGCTGCAGCTCCTCCATTGGCACCCACACATGAACCTTGGACTCGCAGTGCTGCCGTTGGAATAACACGTAATAAATTATGGTCTCCTTAAGATGAAACTATTTGAGCTTAGTGGAATTAAAAAATACGCGTCAATGTCCGGAACATTGATTATGAAGATGCTAGAAAAAGAAGGAGTATTTAAAAAACTCTTAGGTAAAGGAGTTTATGGATATGCTTTTGAACTGTCTGATAGTGAAGTATTAAAAATCTGGGTTGATGATAAAGCATATGAAGAATATATCGCATATTGTATTAAACATCAAGATAATCCGTATTTGTTAAAAGTTCATGGTAAAATTCAACATTTTCAAATGAGACATGCGTTAACTGGTAAACCGCAAGATATGAAATTTATTAGGGTTGAACATTTAAAAATGCCAAAATCACTAATCGATTTCGGTTATGAAGATAGTTCAGAAATCATAGAACATAGGATATTTGGAAGGATGTCTAATTACAAATTTCTAAAGAAACAATCTGTTCCGGAAATGTTAGAATTTATTGGTGCGGATGTTAAAAAGAGTACTCCTAAATTCATAGACTTCTTAGAAAACTGTGTAGAGGTTGGTCGCGAATTATTCAAACATGAATTATCACCAGATTTTCATATTGGAAATTTTGGAATGAGAGGAACACAAATAGTGTTTATTGATCCGGTTGTAGATGCAATGAGTTTCAAAGGCCCAACAAAAATAGACGATGTATTAAAGGCATATTAATCATGGCTGAGCTAAGAACAAATAACAAAGTAGCAAATGCAAATAAAATTTATTACAAAGGATTTTCTTCCAGGAACGCTAGTAAACCTGGTGGCTCTTTTTCTATCACCAATATCGATTGCGTAAATGAAGATCTTTTGAACCATATCTATACGACATATTATTCTAGGCCGCATATGCCATCATTCGGAACCCGTATTCCAAATTTGGCATTTGAGCCTAATGATCAAGATACCCAATCTATTATCCAGGAAGATTTGACTAAAGTATTTAACTATGATCCTCGAGTTAAACTCCAGTCATTGAATATTTATTCGCTCCCGGATCAATATGCAATTGTAGCAATCGCAAACCTGTTATATGTTGAACTCAATATAACTGGCGATTTAAACATCCAAATTTATACAACCTGATAGATTATAAATATGAAAATAGAACCCAATAGAGTCGAAGGGACCAAATGACTATCACAACATTATACGCTGCTGAAACTTGGCAATCTGTTTACCAGGCTTTTGAAAAAATCAATTTTGCCTCGTTTGATTATGAGTCTGTTAAAGAATCATTGATCCAATACATGCAACTGTATTACCCAGAAGTATTCAATGACTACATTGAAACATCTGAACTGATTGCAATTATTGACGCATTCTCGCTTGTCGCTGAACAGCTTGCATATAGAATAGATATGGCCACGCATGAAAACTTCATGCCAACAGCGGAACGCAAACAAAATATTCTTAAGCTTGCTAAATTAATTTCGTATACTGCATCACGAAATCTACCAGCTCGTGGCCTAGTGAAATTGACTTCTGTCTCTACTACAGAATCAATCATCGATTCTCAGGGTAATGACTTAAGCAATAGAACTATTGTTTGGAATGATCCTAATAATTCGCTCTGGAAAGAACAATTTTATTTAGTCATCAACCTCATGATGATTCAACAATTTGGATCACCCTATAAAGCATTCCAAGTTGGCGACATTGCATTTCAACTTTATGCATTTAACAATCTGCAGAGTTCATTTGCTAACGGGGTCTACGGCTATAATGTCACTACTACAACACAAACCATCCCGATGGAAATTACTTCTAGTGATTTGGATAGTGATGGGCCATTTGAAAAAACTCCAGACAATAATGCACAAATGTATTTTGTTTATGCTAATGATGGTCTAGGTGATGGGTCGGATAATACCGGGTTCATGATGTTCACAAAGCAAGGACAATTGTCAAATGTTCCTTTGTCTTTTTCCACATCTATCCCAAACCAAGTTATTGATGTCACATTACAAAATATCAATAACACTGATGTTTGGATTAACCAAGTTGATACATCAGGAACAACTTTAGTACGTTGGACTCAAGTTGATACGATCAATGCTCAAAATATTTATTTCAATGTTGATACTATTGCAACGAAATTTGAAGTTGAAACATTAGAGAATGATCAAATCAGATTATTATTTGGCGATGGCAATTTCGCGACTATCCCTGTAGGTAATTTCAATCTATGGGTTCGACAATCACTAAATTCGAATGCAGTAATCCAACAAAATAGCGTAGTCAATGTTCCACTTGGTTTCACCTATACTTCGGCATTTGATATTAATGAAACAGCAAGTATGACTTTTTCATTAATTAGCAGCTTGCAAAATGGCGCGGCCAGTGAAGACATTGAACACATTCGTCAAGTTGCTCCGTCTACATATTATTCTCAAGGTCGAATGGTTAATGGCCAAGACTATAATACTATGCTTCTTCGTGATTCGAGTATTTTGAAATTGACTGCGGTGAATAGAACTTTTGCTGGTCAACCAAAATATATTGATTGGAATGATGCATCTGGAACATATCAAAATGTAAAGATTTTTGGTGATGACCTTTCGATCTATTGGAATATGTCTAATAATTCCGAAGTCACTACATTATCATCGAGAGTTTTAATCGACCAGATTATCGAACCATTACTTTCAGATTCTGGTGTAGTGAATACTTTGGTATCAATGATTGCACAAAACTCACAGCTTGTGAATATTACTGCCAATCCTAGAACCGCATTCATTGAAGATTCGACATTAGGACTATTAGAGAAAACCGCCATTCAAGGCCTACTTGATCGTCACTGGTATGGCGAGCCAGAAAGTACTGTAGTGATTGGTGGAATTGAATATGCTGATGTTGAAAATCTAGCAAATAGCAATTACAACATTTATGATAATACCGAACCTAGAACCATTGATGGTGTGACTCCTTATTTGAGTGGCCTTCCTTCTGGTCTTCAACAACCTTCCAATCAACAAACTTTTGGACTTGGCTTCACTACTGATGTAGGTATGACTGGGAATGGTGTCATCGTTGATATTACTGTAACATCAGGGGCACCTAATGAAACTTGGACTATTGAATATATCAATCAAGATTCTACATCTAGTACATTTACCGTAACTGGTTCTGTTAGCGGATATCAAGGAACTGCTCTCATGAATTCAAGTGTTCCTTATTCAAATGAGAACATTTCGTTCATGATTACGTCCAGCACTACAGCATTCGTCCTAGGGGATGCGTTCGTGTTAGATGTAGTATCAGGTGTGGCCACTCAACGGACATTCACCTTCGGCGTCTCTACGTATCCTGGAGTCAACCTAAACGGAGCATGGTATACTATTGATGGGACTCTTTTGAATCAAACTGATTCATTTGATTATGCATATACAACTACAACAATTCCTGGCTTTGATCGTTCATGGATCTTTTTGATTAGTAGTATTTCAGATACATCTGGTACGATATTAGAATGGGAAGTGATTTATCGAGATCTACAAATCGCTGTTGGTTCAACAACAACTAATTTCTGGTATAACTCGGATCAAACTATTATTGATCCGGATACTCAAGATATTGTTAGCGATAGAATTGCACTATTGAAATCCAATTTGAATAAAGCTAGAACTCTAGCAATTGGCACAAATTCAAATTATGATGTAGTTGGCCCAATCCAATATAATACCGGCGTAGTTAATGTTAATGCATTAGAAGTTCTTCCAACTACGAATAATGGAGTTGATTCATCTGGGAATATTATCCCGAGTGATAGCATGGCATTTACCCAATTCGTCAATGTTGGATTGAAATATGTATTCACACAAACAACAGCAGCATCAACATGGACTATAACTCATTCGCTTGGAACTACAACACCAACATTAAATTACATTACGATTTCGGCTTCTGGATATACGCCAACCTTTACTGCTATTGATGCGAATCATTGTACTGTTTCTTTTGTTAGTAGTGACCTTGCGCCAGTTGAAGTAACAGGTACAATATCATTATTCAATTATACAAATGTTGATTATGTATATTTTACTGCGCCAAGTTCGACTGATCCAAACAATGCTACTACTCCAATTGTTCCTACTCCAACTATTAAGAATTTGTTTCCTGTTGGAGCATTGACTTCCAATGATGGACAATATATTAGAACAATCGGTCGAAACAATTTGGATTTCTTATGGCAACATTTTACACCTAATGCCAATTTGATTGATCCATCAACATCAAATATTATAGATATGTTTGTGCTGACCGAGGGATATTATGATTCATCTATAGCATATATTGCCGGAACGACAACTGATGTCCCTGTTCCTCCTACACCATTGGATTTGAGAAATTCATATTCGAGTCTTCTTTCAACAAAGATGATTTCTGATACTGTGGTCATGCATTCTGCTACATTGAAATTATTATTTGGTAGTTTAGCGGATCCACAATTGACTGCTCAATTCCAGGTTATTCAGGCAGTGAATTCAACGTTGACAACTAACCAATTACAATCTGAAATTCTTTCAGTGATCAATACATTTTTTACTATTGCTAATTGGGATTTTGGTGATACATTTTATGCAACTGAATTGATTGCTTTGATTCACCAACGTTTACCAAATGATGTGGCTTCTGTAGTTATTGTTCCACTATATGTGAACAATTCATTTGGTTCGTTATTCGTGATTGAGTCTGGGCAGGATGAAATTCTACAGAGTTGTGCTCAACTTACTGATATACAGATTGTTCCGATGTATACTGCTTCAACGTTAAGACAAAACCTAACGTAAAATGAAAAAGGCCTCTATCATAGAGGCCTTTTCTTATACTACGGTCCATACATCTGAAATCAATTCAATTTCATCATCACGATCAAGCTTGGTGAAATATCGTTTAGCTTCTACTCTCAGCGCGATATTTCTTTCACATAACCGATCTTCTAATGGAATACCTCGAGGTATAAACGATCGAAGATGATACATCACATACAATACTGAATGGTTTAAATTCCCTTCAGTCACTTTATCATCTGGCGCAAATACTTCATTTGGAGCCGAAACAAAATGACTGTTGGTACGGATATTCTTATATGCATATCCGTAATTATCTGGGAAATAAATGCCTAATTCGTTGGCTACTTCTTTATATTTCCCATGGACTATTTTGTAGGTTTCGCCTACGGATTGTACACTTGTGATGATTGTGCCGGGTTCAAATACAAGTGTTGAATAGTGATAGCCTCTCATCATAATCCTATTGGGTTGTATTGAACATGAAGATAATTATATCAACTATTTAGGAAAAGTACACTTTTTTGACTCTCAGCATTTTAATAAATAAAGTGATACATCACATACAATCATAGGAATGCTGTAATGTCAAGTGACTACACCAAGAAAAATACAGATTTAGTAAGCCTTCTTCCTGCAAGATATAGAACGCCTATTAATACATCTATGTTAAGAAACATGCATAATAAGTTTCTTACTAAAGAGGAAGCTGTTCCTATGCTCGGGTATGTCGGGAATTCTGTTACTGGGGATTCTTCGCCATACATATCAGCTACAGATCTAGATCATACAGTCAATGCTTTAATCCCGACAGTGTTTACACAACTTGGTGCTCAAGAATATGTATTCACTTTTGATGACACGCTTTCTAAATTGGATTTGCTTGGTGTTGATACGACTAAATTTGCGTCTTGGGGTGCAACTACCGGATTCAATTTCTGTCCGCCAATCAATCTAGACAAATTTTCAAATTACTCACAGTATCGCTGGTACGGAAATTGTTTAGATATAGAACTTTCATATAATAAAACAATGGCGCCAGAATATTATGTTATTGCATCTGGCGGCGTATCAGATTGGTCCACTAATAATTATTGGATCCATCAAGCTGATGCTAATGCATTCTTTGCTTCTAAAGGGTGGAGTTTCACTATTGATTCTACTATTCAAGCGTTGCGTCCAATCATCGAATATCCAAATACTTTAGAAGTAGAAATGGTCCTTCATGTATTAGATGGAGTTCCATCGGCGACTGGCGTAACAGTTGATCAAACGGTGTCCGGATACAAAACTTCATTTAATCAAAAACCATTATTTAATTTGTATATGCAAGATGGGTCGCATTCTGGTTTTGTTAGTCCTATTTTCTATTACCAAGAAGGAAATGAATTTCCCATTGACTCATCGATGTTGGCACGCATTGCAACAAATTCAACAGGTGATTATTTGTTTAACCAAGGGTTGATTAGTCCAGATGGATTAAGAACTTTGTTTTATGGTAACTTTAGCGAAATTAAAACAGTGTGGAAACAAGGTGTAGCAGAATCTCCGATTTACTATATGCCAGATGATAATGGAAATCCCGTTGTAGGTGATCCAGCCTCAGATATAGAAAATATTGGATGCTGGGCTTCACCAAATCAGATGTTCTACAACATCACACATGAAAATCGCAAGTCTATTGCTTTTGCGGATCTATTTAGCCATTTCACTTCGATCATTTCTGCACAGGTTGGTTTCACTGGAAACCCGTATGGATCTAATAATTTTAGAAATCTTTCTGCTCCGAATCGAGGTCTTGGCGGAACAATCAAGGATTACTCTTCTAACTTTGGTTTATTCCTTGGGCTAGTTAATCAACTTGATTCATCGGTTCTTAGCATTATCGATTTTGCTAAAAATCAATATGCTTCAATGATACAAGCAGTCACTGAATATGTTCAACGAAACTTAGCACAAGCTATTACTTCTGGATTGATAAGTGTTCCATCATCAACTATTTCTAATACTGTTGATCCTACATTGGTTCCATTATTTAATGAGTTTTTAACCTATGTAACAGCTAGAAATGATAGCACTGTATTTGCTGATACTACATCAAGTATCCCTGGTTTTCCTGCGACACTTCCATACTTGGGACTCGGGACATTAACCCAACCTAAAGTCTACTATGATAAAGTTGTTGGGGCATTAATGATTAGACACCATGATGGCCATTCATCGATATTGCCACCATCGGATATTACACTTGACGAAGAAATTACGAACATTCAATTTCTCCGTTCTACTGGCCAAACATTGCCAGGGGTCTCTGGGTATGTTCCACCATCACGTCCATTTATGAATCAATTTTGGTTTGATGCTAATACTCAATCATTAAAAGTCTATGCGATTGCCTCGGACACTATCCCATTGGTATTAGGCCCAGATGGAAATTATTATTACAATAGAACAACTAATATACTATACCAATATGATCTAGCAACACAGACCTATTCAGTTGTTAGTAATTTGATGACGCCTTGGAAAGTGGTGAATACTCAGGCTGCAATAGCTCAAATTTATTTGATGGTAGAAAATCAGTTATATACTGAATGTCCTGGCGAAATTTTAAAAATTGACTCTACTGCTGTATTAGCAGCCGATGCCTCGGTGACTACTCCTTTATTAGAGAAATCTTTTGCAATATATTCAGCGATTCATAATTTGGATATGACCGCAAGTGATTATACTCCTACTGATGCATTCACTTGGAATTATGAAAATGCAACTATTGCTGGGGTTCCTTCTGGGACAGCCAGATGGTTCATGATTTATCTTTCATATTTTGGAACTCAACGTCCTAATCTAGAGCCATGGATTCTACAAGGATACACATCTCAGCCAACATGGTGGAATGGATTGTATGCTGATACAACCCATACTAGAACCTGGACAACACAGATGTGGTCCGATATTCTTAATAATACCACCCCGGGTCATGCGGCGCCTACTGGGTCATGGACTAAAAAACTATGTGTTGATATTACTAATGATCATCTATTACCACCATATGTTTCATCATCTAGTTCAAATTCTAGTCAGGCTTTATTGAATACAATTCCATCCGGGATTTCGGATGGATATACATTTGGCCAATATGGACCAGCTGAAGTTCAATATAGAATGTCTGTTGATTTCAATTATGACAAATTGAAAATTTGTTTTACTATTGATCCAATCAATTTTGTGACTAATACTTGGGGCTACAATTATGTCCAGGTTGAAGGGTACACAATCGATCGTCATGAGTTGAGAAGCGTAAGTTATTTAGATTTTATTTTGCATGGTGAAACCCCATCACCTAAATTTGGCGGATATAGCGTGACCGGAATCCAACAAGATGGAAGTGACACTAGTGATACACTTTGGACATTGACATGTGTTGGAGCAATACCAACAGGAAGTTTATTTTCTATCTCTGGCAATTCGTCTGGATTAATTAATAGTTCATACCAAGCGAATACTGAATTCATTAGTGCACAAATTAGATTTACTGTATCCGATAATGGAGCCGATTTTAATATTGGCGACAAATTACTTATTACTACTCCAGCTAATACTGTAGTTTACGTCCCGACCATCTATGCTAAATTTGCTGGATTGAACCAATGGTTTGTCAATATGAATCGATACAACTCAGTTGATATGAGTGTAGCTTTAGCAAATAATATACTTCGTGATTGGCAATTGATGCTCGGACATAGAATGTCCGGATTGATTAACACTGATACTTTCCAAGTTGAAACGGATTCATTTCCGATTTATTCTACTGATTATAATTTAGTCATCAAAGAGAATAAAAATATCGAGAGTTACTGGCTCAATGCTATTCGTGTTCAATTGATCCAAGTTGGAACAACAACATTACAAAATGGAATTCCGGTACCTGCTAATAATGGTGTTGATTGGCAATTCAGAATAGAAACTTTTAATACGTATAATCCGGTTATCGAATATTATGAATATGCATCAGATGACAATTACCAAACATTTTATGCATTAGATAAAGCAAATACATCAAATGCATGGATTCACCCACTTACACAAACTGAGCTAGTTACACAAACAACTCCTTTCTTGGTGACCGGAATCCAGAATGTAGTTAATGTCATTTTCGGATATGTTCAAAAGCTCACAGATGACGGGTGGGTTTTTAATGCTGGGATTAATCCATCAATTGATCCATCTACCGGGCGTTCGATTAGTTGGCAATTATATATCGAGAGATTTATTAATCAACAGTATGCTGGTGCCGCACCGGGATCTGGCGCAATATTAAATCCGTTTTCGACATCAGTGTGGTTTAACACCCCACAAGGTTTCGTTGCTAATATGAGAAACCCATCTAACATTGATGTCTCGACTGCGCAAGTTGTGTTTGATTCTTTTGGGAATACAATCCCAACTAAAGATTTATTGATTATTCGTAATGATCATCAAACAGAAATACAATCAAATGTCGTGATTGGCGGTATTCATTTATTGTTGGATGAATATGAGCATATTGCATTATTTCAGGATTACACAAGTGGCTCAACAAGTTATTTAGTTTATGATCCATTCTTAGGAGTTCGGGTTAATCGGATGTATATGCAAGCATCAAGGCAGGCCAAGTTTACTGGCCGCTTGACATTTGGCGGCCATTATATTAACAATGATCAAGTTAAAACTAATATCGAAGCATCTATTTCTAATATGTTGAATTATTATGATGCTGATAATATGGTTCCAAATAGTCAAACTGCGGCATATGCTCGTGGTTTACTTGGATATACACCAAAACAATATATGAGTGATATTGGGTTATCCGACCAAACTCAATTTAATTTCTGGAGAGGATTGATTAGCAATAAAGGATCTAATCTATCGGTCAATGCATTTTTGAATTCAACCGGATTCCAGAATGCTACAATAGATGAATTCTGGGCGTATAAACTTGCAACATATGGTGATGCTCATGAATTATCATATCCTGAAATTTATGTGAATTCAGCTGATTGCCAATCTGTATTCACTAAGATTCAATTTAATCCAACCGCCACAACAGCTCAGGCTCTTGGGTTTATTAATATAAGCCCTCTAGATGAATCACGCTGGGTTGGTCCATTTGAATCAAATGCAGATTTATCATATCAGGCTGAAATGATCGCAGAGATTACATTTAACAATATTTGGCCAGATCAGATTTATAGTTTAATCAGAAACGGCAAAACAATTTTTGCTGATACTGTCCAGGTCTTTGAACAAGTCTTTTTGAATTCTGGAGATATGACACCATTTTTATTAGCTGTCACTAATTATGAATTAGTGAATGCGTCAACTATTTTGTTTACTTCCGATTCATCAATTGATACTTCATTGTATACTCTATCATCACCAAGACAGTTTGTTGTGCGATGCTATGGACCTTCTCGTCCAAAATTCAATCCAGCTAAATTGATTGATTATGCTGATGAAGTGGTAGTGACCGATTTGAATTTATGGGACCCGGCTAGAGGATCTCATCCTTCTGAGGCATTAGAAATAGTAAATATTATTTCAGAATTGGACCCTGCCAAATATAACTATTCAACCCAAACAACGGATAATGTCAATTACGATCCATACCATGCTTGGGGTGAACTTGAAGTAGGTAAAGTCTGGTGGAATATGAATAATGTCAATTACTATCCATATATGGATAGTAATATTTTCCCGACATTAGAATCTAGATTAGCTTTCTGGGGTACCATGGCAGACTGGGCTAGTGTTGAATTATATGAATGGACGGAATCATCTGTCCCACCATCCGAATATGCAACATTGGTATCGCAACAACAAGGTAATTCATCGATCAATATTAATGACCAAGCATCTGGTAATGTTGCGATGACTGAGCTATATTCTAGAAATAGAACATGGGAACAACGGCCAGTTGCATGGGGATATTCTGATGCGCCAGGCTCACAACTTCCTTATTTGAGTTCTGTTGGCGAATATCAAGTTACTTTCCAACAAGACTTGAGCGGGAATATGACTGCGATATTATCTGCTAGTGATTGGCTCTCTGAATTTCCTTCATTGGCCATAGGAAATAAAATCAGTGGCGGCGTGTTTTATTACAATGCATTAAATTCTGCAGATGTTAGTAATTTTAAACTCATTAAACCATATGGCGAAGCAATCTTTACTGGTGTGAATCAAGATATTTCATTTGGGTCATCAACATCTTATGTGACACCATCATTTACACCTCCGTCATATACGTACGAAGAATAAAGTCATTATTTCGTATGTGCTATTTCTTGTAAATAGCACATACACTTCATATTTAAACAGGGTTTAAAATTGCTAGTTACTATCAAATTAATACAAAATCTAGCAGTGACAAGATATACCGAAACAGCCTTTTCACCGGCTATGGTTGGAGTCTTGAATTTCACTACTACAACCAACGAATCTACTGGGGCTGTTTCAGTTACGTGTACTAATGCGACTAATGGATCATCACAATTAGTACTAGTTAATGATGTCGCTAATTCTGTTGGAGCGCCATTCACTTTACTCTTTGATACATTAGGATTTCAAATCACTGGTGAAACTACAGTCAATTATACAAATCCGCTATTCACTACAACAGCGCTGAGAACAGCAGCAATAGCTGCTGCTATTTGTACTGCAACTGATTTAGTTGTGTATGCTGCTATTCCTGTTGAAATTACAATCCCATTTGGTCCATCAACACTTCCGGCTAGAGTCGATGCTAATTTATCTCTTGGCAATTATCAAGGTTGGGTTCTATATAATACCCCATCACAAACTGAATTGACTGCTGATAGTAATTTACCGAATAATAAATGGCAACCATACTTTGGTGATTATTCTACCGTTCCAGCACTATCATCAGCTGTCGTTACTGCAATAACATCAGATGTCAGAACACCGTTGACATTAGTTAATGGAACAAACGCTCAATCGTTCCAGTATGTTTGGAACGCCTGGGAACTACGATCGCCAATATTCATGCAAGCAGTTTGTGATGGAACATCATCAACATTAGTTTTCACATTGCTTAAAGAAACTGCATTATACGCGAATAGATTGAGTGTGTATATAAATGGCCAGACTAAACCATTAACTAATGTTTCGATCATTAATAACATGGTAGATTTGACAGAATTGTCACCTAATCTTGGTGACATGATGACCATAATTTATGCTCCATATACTCCATCTTCTTCGGATTTAGCTTTTAATCCTGATGCAAATCCGACTGGTGATAATCCTATTATATTGTATGAATATAAATATGACTACCAATATACATCTAAAGAAATTAGAGATTCTAATGGCAATCTAACTGACACTTTATACTATTTCTGGGTTGCTAATAAATCATTAGAAACATATGGAAGAACTATTTCTGTACAGGGTGCAGCAGAATTGTTGGCGGCAAATACTGATCCATATATTGTGTTCCAAAATATTAGTAATGAAATAGGTGAAACTCCTAGCTATAATCAAATCGTGACTGTTGGGTTGAATACATATGTCACTGAAGATAATACTTACAAAATCAGATTTACTCGCGATTTCGTTTTAAGAGATGATCCAAGAAATGAACGATTGAAAAATGTGCATACTGAATGGACTACGATTAGAGAATTGCAGACAACATTAATTCCACAACAGCTTTGGAATATTCTTACTGATGCTGCATCTGGTTATGATGCTATTGGAAACCCAGTCCCATCATTAGCAAATGTCGCTTATGATGAACGAAATGGAACTACAACACAATATGGGTTTGGGACAGGTCAAGCTTTTGTTGATCAACAATTAGCTTTGGCTTCAATCCAATACGCTATATTAAATACATCATTGACTATTACGACTCAAGCTAATGGAGGTCAGGTTGTTCCTAATCCTATTAGCTTTATTGATGCTTCAAATATCGTAGAGTTATTTTCGACACCGACATTGATTAGACAGACTATGGGGACTATTTGGTCTGATGCAACTCCTACACAAGTCAATGAAATATTTTTCACTGTCTTATACGATGCATTAGCTGAGAACTATGAATTTACGGATATCTTTAAAACATCAATGATTTCTGCACGTTCTACTAGATTATTTAATACAGGCACCAGCACATAATATGCAAATATCTGATACAGTAGATGTCGATAGCTTAGTATCATATATTAATGATATTAAGCCATACCACTCAAAACTCACCGATGTCACTATCGAATACCAAGCTAATGAAAATGTTGGAGTTGGTATTACTGATGCCAGTACTATGGCTCTTACATTATCAAGTGTCTGGCAATACAATGAAGTTTCAGATGGCCAAACTACGATCTATAGGATCCCAGCAGCGGTCTTCGCTAGGTACTCTAAAGATTTCCATCAGTCAACATATATAGGAGTCACTGACGCTATTCCTGGGAGTCCTGGGGCATACCATGTACCAGCGAATAATGCTCTTCAGGTTTCTGTCAATGGTGAACTTCAGGTAATAGGGGTCAATTATACAACTTCATTAAATAGAACCGTTGTCCAGTTTATTGGATCTAGCATTCCTACATCTGGTCAAATAGTGACATTAGACTGGGCAGTGATGGATCGATTCTTTTTAGGAATAGGAAGTGATCCAGTAGTTTGGACTGAATATACTATTCATTATTCTACTGAGAATTCTGAATTCGATATTCTTCCATATGATGCTCAACTATATGATGCTGATACTGCAACTTGGTTTTTTAATAATGAAGAGCCAGATGCACTATCAGTTGAGCCATATGGAACAGTATATGTCGAGTATGATTCTAATGATCAAATGTACTTCATTTTTTCATTTTTTAAACCGTTAGCATTAAACACTCCGTTTTATCTTAGAGTTGAACAGCGCGAAGCATATAACGGTTGGACTCAAACTTCAATTACTGATACTGTAAAATTTCAAGATTATTTCAAATACTATGATACTGTCAATGTTCAGATTGCTGATCCTGGCACTTGGACAGAAAATGAAACATTATTTGGGATTAACATCAATTCCCAAAAGATTGGATATTTGGATATCCAAAATTATGATACGGTTGATTTTGATTCGTTATCCGAGTCATTAGAATTAGGATATTACGAACTCTTTTCAATCCAAGAAATGCCGCAATCAGTAGAGACTTCGAGTCCTGCGATTGTAGATGCTTTGAATATGGCATTTAGTGATTATTGGGGATTTGATTGTGACCCATTTGATTCGGTGGAATACGAAGTTGAATTAAGTTATGAATCTGTTTATTCGCCGGATTCATTAGGTATGATTTATGTTGCTTTCCTATCTAATACGGTAGAAATAAATCATGACTATGGGTACAATCCAATATTAGCAGCATATGTTGGTGGCGAAATGATTTTGCCGCGTTCGGTGACTTATCCATCTACAAATGTTATCATTGTGACATTTGATGAACCATGTAAACCAGTGATCCATATAATCCCATCAACATCAGGATTATTATATGGGGTGTATACACCTAATGATTTTGGAATGGTCTATGTTACTGCACTTGCTAATGTAATAGAAATAAATCATAGCTATGGTCATAACCCATTGGTTGCTGCATATTCTGCTGGATCTATGTGTTTACCAGAATCAGTATCATATCCATCTAATACACAAGTCATATTGACTTTTGCTGAACCGCGCGAAGTAACTATCCATTTGGCATAACTCCAAAGTAGATGATGATAAATAAAATAACAAAAGACAAGGAATATTATGCAACTCAGAACAAATATACACGTTCATGGTCATGTTAAAATCACAGATAAATTAACTGGCGAAGTTCTTCGCGATCAAGACAACGCAATTCACCCTCAAAACATGGCCACAGTTATTGCTAGAGGATTATCCCATGAGTCTAATGCATGGGTTTATGGGATGGCTTTAGGGAATGGTGGTACACATATTAATTCAAGTTTAGATATTGTGTATTTGCCACCTAATACAACTGGAACAAGTGCAACACTATACAATGAAACATATAGTCAAATTATCGATGGCCAAAATGCATCTGTTTCTGCCGGAGATTCTGTTGTAAGTGCAGCATCACCTTCTCCAGCAATCACTTCGATTGTGACTTGTACTATGGAAATTACACCAGATGAACCATCTGGTCAAGCAACAAGTGATGACATTACTACAAACCCGGATTCGACTTATACATTTGATGAATTGGGTTTGATCTCACAGGATTCTCCACCATTGCTTCTTTCACATTTGATTTTTAGCCCAGTGGAAAAGACAGCCAATCGGAGTATTTTGATTACTTACACGTTGACTATTAGTGTAAGCTAATAATTTCCAGGACATGATTTGAGCTAAATTGGATCATGTCCCCTATGACTACGCCCGATATCTTTTTAGGCTTATCATCAAGTTCACCATAGTAAATATCTGCACCTTCTTCTTTTTCATTCACTTGAACTAAAAGAAATTCTGTCTTAAGTACTTTATTTTTCGTATACAAAAACCCAAGCTTAACAAAGCACCCAGCTGGAAGATCCAATCGATCTTTAATTTCCGGCATTGGGTACTTATCAGGATTTTTTCTGTGTCTGGTCGTTCCATCAAGTAATGTATAAAGTAGCATGATTTCTCCTAGATGATTTGACTATATCAAGATTTCTGGACTTTGTACATATTTTTGTGATTTCTATAAATATTAGTGATGCCCGAGTATGGGCTACCAAGCAATTATTACTCAGGAAAAATCATGGAATTGCGTACGACTGATATTATTTTAGCCGCATCACTAAAGGTGTTAGGAGCTAAAATGTCTCACATTGAAAAGAATGGTAACAAAGGCACCTTCTGTTTTGACGAAGTAGATCCGCTGATCATTGATGATTATGATTTAGGTAATTTACGAATTGAACCAGTTGCATTCAACACTGCCATTAAGCAATTAACTACGGCAACTAGACGTCCATAAATCCGACATATTCAAAATGGGCTCTTAATAAGAGCCCATTTTGGTTTAAAAGAATGCATAAATAAGGAAAGAACTTACGTGGAGAAATCATGTCAGATTTAACGGTGTATCAATTTACACAATCTTCAGCATCAACAACTTGGACTATCAATCATAATTTGGGTGTTTATCCTATTGTTGATATTCTCATTAATGATACATCGAACGGTGGCATGTTAACAAAGATGATTCCACTGAACATCACTATTATTGATGTCAATAATATTACTGTTTCATTTTCAACTGCACAAACAGGACAAGCGAGACTTGTCTAATATAAAATATAAGGAATATCATGTCGACCATAGTAGCACAACCAAAAACTTCACTATTTTCTAAAGTAGTCGGAGATGTTTTTACTAGTTGGAATGGAGATGTAGATCCAGCGAGATTATTTGGATATGGCTTTGTTCTATTAGGCGGAATGGAATTTCTTGGGTTGACCTTGTATATGACCGTAAAAACAGGTCACTTTGATGCATTGAATTTTTCAACTGGTTTAATCGGCATCAGTGGAGCTATCGTAGCTGCAGCTGCTGGGGTATTGATTAAGAAGTCATCAGAAATGCCTATGCCGGTACAACCAATACCAGCACCCCAAAATAACCAAAATACTTAATGGAATATATAAATGATTATTACTATTATTCTTACATTTTTTAAAAGCTTTTTTGGTGGCATATTCTCAATCATTAAAAATTTGATCTCTGGGGCTATTGCTCATCCAAAACTTGCTATTGCTATTGTGCTTATTTTATTAGCACTTGGTGGTGGCTATGAAATCAAACATCAATTTGATCTTGATCAAGCACAAATTGTTAAGCTTCAACAAGCTAATACTTCATTGACTCAAGCTAATACCCAACTTAAGGTTGATATTGCTAATGCTGTAGGAGTCAATCAACAAGACCAAACAACCATCAATCAATTGTCTGAAGCTAAAACAGATTCGGATGCTCGTGTTGCTCAAATGGTTGCTCAGGAACAAGCAAATCAAACAAAGATTTCAAATCTTCGTCAAATGATTGCAAATTCGACTGCTGCACAAGACGGTCCAGTATCTAACGTATTGGCTGAAACCATTAATGCTATCCAACAAAACCGTAAAGCTGGTTCACAATGAAAAAATTACTAATTGCTTCCTTTGTTTCAATTGCCCTATTATCTGGATGTGCTGTGGCACCAATTGATCAACCTGTTAAACCAAGTATTATTATTCAGGATCATTATGTCGTTTCACCAATCCCGGCCCAAGATTTAGTAGTTCCGGCTCAAGTCCCGGATATTGATTTAGGAACAGCAACACAAAAAACAGTTTCTGATTGGTTAGCTGAATCTGAAGGTCGTTCATTGGCTATGGAAACTCAATTGAAAAATATTGCACAAATCCAAGCAGATCAAGTTGCCGCAGCACTAAAGCTAAATGTGCCTTTACCTGCTTCATCTACTACAGGAAATTAAATGAGTTGCAGCGGTGGTGGTTCAACTATAGCTTCCGGGACACCGTGGGCACCAACGGCCGATAATTACACTTCGCCAACATATCAACAAACTGGCGAATGTTCTGAAGGATATTTGGCCAGAGCAGGAAATGCAGAAAAAAATATGGACGGTGGACCAATTCCAATCAACACTATCACTAATGTGTCTATTCCGGTTGGAACGGATATGTCAGTGACAACACAAATGACGGTGTCTCCGGGTTCAGATCCTGTTGCAAGTTGGACTAATGGAACTACAATTCCTGGTGTTACATTTAATACTGCGACTGGTAAATTTTCAGGAACTGCGACTTTACCAGGACAATATTCTACAACTATTTCCGCATTAAGAGCTGATAGTTCTGTAATTGATAGTAAGCCATTTTTATTGGTCGCCTCCAAATCAACTGGATCTGATAGTATTACTTTTATCCATCCTTTACCGGGTTCTGTTATCACCGCAAGATGTACAGCATCTGTAGATGGAACTCAGATTTGGAGCGATCCAAAACGTGGTCGACCACATAAAGGGATCGATTTAGCTTATGCTGGCGGCGCACTCGGGAATGTTAGAGCAGCCGCATCAGGAAAAGTGATTAGAGCCGATGGTAATGACGCACGCGGGTATGGGAATGTAGTATTCATTGCCCACTCTAATGCAGCCGGTAAAAAAATCTGTATTACGGTATATGCTCATCTTTCAACAATCGGAGTCCAAGTAGGCCAACAAGTTTCTGCTGGCGATGTAGTTGGTGTTGAAGGAGCGACGGGCGATGCTAGAGGTGCTCATTTACATTTTGAAATTAGAAGCCCAGATTTTTCTTCTGGTGTAGGATCAAACCAATCAGTTGCTGTATATGATCCTGCTGCATATATTTCGGGTCAAGTTTCATTTGATGATGTTACTGGTAGGACACAACTTAATAATAATCAACAGCCCGATCCCGGTGTAGTAACTCCATCCGCTGTTACTACTCAGACGAATAGTACCGCTCTTGCTATCACACCAGCAATGACAGATAATCAATGTTCTGGTTATACTCCAGAACCCGGAAATGCTGGTCCTGGTGAACCAACACCATTTCCGACTACTCCAATTGCAACAGGAGCTTGTTTTACTGATGCATCAAATTTTGTGATGCGATATGAAGTTGGTCCGCAATATAATCCAAATGATCCAGCAACTATAGCTGGAGATATTAGTACTCCGATCAATCAGAAAAAATGTGGCTGGGTTGTTGATACTGGCGGAAATACTAAATACGGGATTGCACAAAAATTTAATCCTTCTGTGAATGTCCAAACTCTTAATTTAGCTGGGGCATTATCGATATTCCAAGATAAGTATTGGTCTGCAAATTCTTGTGATCAGTTACCGAATCCATTATGTATAGTTCATTACAATGGATGTGTGAATCCGGGACCAGGTGCAGCAATTAAATTTTTACAGCAAGCAACTAATACTACATCAAAATCTGCTGCGATTTCAGCGGCTGCGGGACTAAGTCCTAGTGCAGCACTAACGATGTGCCAATCATATATTAATAGCCAACAAAATTATTATAATGATTTGGCTAATGGACAACCGGCTCATTTTGGTAAATATTTAAATGGCTGGACCGCGCGGATGAATGCTTTGAAAGCATTCATCGCTAGTTCGGCTTCTGCATAATCGATATATACATTTACTTAGGACAGAGATATAATATTTTTTGTCCTAAAATAAAAATAACAAATAAGGAACATAGAAATGGCAAAGCGTAATTATTCAGTTAGTGAAATTCTAAGTCTTGTTGATGAAGAAGGCATTGGTTATGCTATTCTAAACACAAACCATTCAAGTATCAAAGATGAAGATCTTTCAGATATGTGGGAAAGAGCATCAGAAATACTATTAGAAATTCGTGAATATCTAGATGATAACGGTGACAAAGTTGATGATAGTGAGGAAGTAGATCCTGACGGTCGCGATGATAGTTATGATAACGATTGAGGTGAACTATGAGTGATTCAAGTTCTCCTATAGATTATACGACGTATTTTGAAGGAATCGTTGCTCAGCTTACTATTATTGCTAACGCCTTGAGTAGTGATTCTCAGTTGGGTGAGCCATTTAGACGGGCTATGACTGTTAGTTCATTAAAGTCTAGTGGTCAACTTCAAGGTGTGATTAATGAAATGAATAATCCAACTGCACTTCCTGGTGGTAATTAAAAATGGCTATTCCGGTGGCACGAATTGGTGATACAGATTCAGATGGAAATACTATTGTGACTGGCTCACCAAATGTGATTATCAATGGTGTTGGTGTTGCACGAATTGGTGATGTTGATAATCACCATCCTGATACAATCACAACAGGATCAGGAACAGTCTTTGCTAATGGGATCGGGATTGCCAGAGTTGGCGATGTTGATAATGATCATCCAGATACTATTGTGACTGGATCACCAAACGTCTTTACTTCTTAAACAAAAAAGGAACCTTTCGAGGTTCCTTTTTTGTTATGCAAACTCTTCAAACCAATCTACATATTTCCCTGGGAATTTTTCAGGTTGATACAGATATAAACCTTCTGCTGCAATATGGAACCTAACTGCATGAAGATCACCGACTAAGATAGGTGAAGTCGCAGAAATAAAATGCGGGCCTGCTGGATAGATAACTAAAGTTCCAAGTTGTGGTTGAAGACCAAATCCATAAGCTGGAAATTCTAATTTGCCACCGTAGACTTCATGTTTTGGATCAAGAGGAACTTTATCATTATAATCTTTTAGCCAAAGAATTCCGGTTAAATCCCGTTCGCGGACTTTGACCCATTTCTTCCGAAGGTATTGTGAATTTTCGCAATGTGGTTGTTCCGCGAGACCTTTCATGCCTTCAGGAAAATGTTGAAATATAAGGTGTTCGGTTCCTTTGTATTTCAAATCATAATGCGATTCAATTTGTGGAATCAACGGTTTAAATTTAGCAAAGATTTTATCCTCTGCACCGTTATGAAAACGCTCCATCTTTGTTGGATGGCCGTTAGCATCTCTATTTGGGGATTTAACTTTCACAGAATCCAGGATTTCTTTACATGCTTTTGGCGAGAGAAATTCCTGAAATACTAGAAATGGAGATGTGACATTCGACATCGAGGACCTTTTTGTTATTGTTTATTATATTTATGTGAAATATTTTAAAAGAAAAGCATCTTATATAGATGCTTTTCTTTTATTTAAGGCGTGATCGTTGTGTGCTAATTCCGATGATAGTTCCGTGGAGAGAAGCGAGATCTTTTTGTAGGGCTTGAACTTGTCTAGTGATTTCAAGGTATTGAGCTTTTGAATCTGAAACAAGTGAAGTTAAATCACGTCTAGATTCTGTCGAATCTTTAAAATCAGAAGCTTGTGAATCTTTGATCGTGTCAACCATAACACTGATTTTAGAAAGTTCATTGTCCAGTTGACGATTTAATTCTATAGTATGATTGCCTGAAGTTTCTAAGTTTTTAATCCGATCACGAACATCATCTAAAATTTGGAATAGTGCTTTATTATCCCCTTGCAATGACTGCTTGAATGAATCTATTTCTTCTTTGGAAATTACATTCTCAGATTTTTTAAAATATGTAGCCAAATAGGAAGTGGTCTTAATAAAATAATATAAGAAAATCCCGGCCCCAGCCAGAAACAAGCACCCATAAATCCAATATTTTGATACGCCGCCAGCGACTAGATCATCGAAAAATTGTAGTATTAAGTCGTCCATTAGTCCCTCATTAAATCACCAGTTTTCGGAACAATTTGCGTATCATTCCGTTAAGTATTTATTACTTTATAGTTTTTTTAAAGTATAAAAAGCTTGCGTTTTGACACTATTAGTATGGTGATTCTTCACAGACATTAAAGATGGTCTGGATTGATCTTAGTGATTTTGATTCCGGCCTCTTCGAATGGAGCTAGGCATTTTTGATCGACCTTTCCAGATGTATAATTTTTTATGACGAATTCAGTCGCACCAAAATTTTCCATATACAATTTTGCTCTATCGATTAATGGAAATTTATTTAATTCTCTCAAAGCAATAACCTCATCGGTATACGAAAGAAAGAAATTATTGTTCTTCAAATTTTCGGTTTCATGGAGTATGAATAATAAATTGTTTAACGCATTAGAAATAGCAATAACAATTTTTGGATATGCGACATACATAGAATCATTCTTTGACTCTGCTATGATCGATAAAACTAAACCATAATATACAGCAATAGATTTTTGAACCAATGACGTTTGAATAGTCCCGATTCCAAAAATCGCAGCATGACTTTTCATAATATCAGCAATTTCATTAATAGTTTCATGGGCAAAAACGTCTAGATGTGTAACAACAGGCCCCAACTGTTCATGTGAATGATTGCGAATCAGCACTTTTTCCAAATGTAAAATAAATCTAAACCAAAGATCATAATTTAGCAAAAGTGTTTCTCTCGCTTCAGACGAAAATGAATACTTTGGATTGTTAATCAATTCATTGAAATCAAACGCTTGGTCCTGACGGAATTGAGCGATTGCTGAACTTGATACAATTCTAAAAAGAATGTTGTTAGGGCTGTACATTTTTACTTATTCCTTATTATGCAGCTGGATTGACAAGAACCTGAGCCACCTCTAAAAGATTTTTGCCGATGATCACTTGATGTGACATATCAGATCTATCCGAAATATTGAATTCGATCCCATCATATGTTTGTCCATTAAACACCACATCAAATTTTGCTATTGGACGACTTTCACTTCCATTAGATTGAATCACAGTAACCTTTCTTTCTAACGGAACCTTATACGTTGTTTCACCTAATGCAAAACGAATAAATGATTCGCCAACTTCAATCTTATCGCCATGCAAACTGCAACGATCTGCACCAGTGTCAACCTTAGCAGAAAATTCTTTATTGTCATTGATGCGCTTAATAACTATAGTTTCTTCCAATCCAACTGAAGACAATTCTTCTTCCTCTTCATCAGCGCCTTTCAGATCGCCGTCAGCGCCATCATCAACTGGAGTCGTGCTGATTCCATTAGGGTCAACTTCTTCAGAGCCGCTATCGGCGCCTGGCGATGTCTGTGCGCCTACATGGATTCCTGTGTATCCAACAACATTTATTTTTTTGGAAGAAATTTCTTCGTCTTCCTCATCTGGTTTTTTTTCTATTAAATCTTTGATGAATTTAATAATCTCACCAGCAATATCTATTCCTTCATTAACACTCTGGATTCCTTTTAGGCCAGGAGAACTATTAGCTTCAAAAATCACCATCTTGCCGTCAGCATCAACTATGTAATCAATAGCACTCAGGATACACCCAAGGGTTGTCGCAACTTTCAAAGCAACCTCAGTTTCTTCTGGCGTAACTTCATGTTTAGATAATTCTGCACCTTGATCCATATTAGATCTAAAATCACCATCTGGAATAGAACGCATTACAGCTGCAATAACCTTATCGCCAAGAATCATGATACGCCCAGATTCTTTATGAGGAATGAATTCTTGTAACATAATATTTGTTTTCTGCGCTAACAAGTATTGAACAATAGATTTCAACCCTTCATATGAATCAATCTTAATTACTCCAACCCCATGTGACCCGGATTGAGTTTTGACAATCATAGGAAACTTTTCTTCCAAAATATGAACTGCAGCATCAAGCTGTTCAATTTGGACTAATGAAACGGTATTTGGAGTTTTAATTCCTGCTCCGTTCAATACCGTTTGAGTATCAAATTTGTTATCGCACAGACGAATAGATTCAGTATTGTTTATAACCAAGATATTTTTCTTAGTCAAATATTCAACAATATGCAAACGGAATTCCAATTTACTTTCAGACCCTCGTACAAGACATGCATCAATATCTTGAATTGGCTTACCTTGATATAGAATTTCTGGAGAACCAGAATTCACTACCGCAAATTCATTCAAATCAAAAATTACAATTTCAACGTCCAGCTTCTCACCAGCTTCTTTCAGGGCGATTGCAACATCTTCATTGTTTACTTCTTCAGTAAGAACACCAATTTTCATATTAGACTCTATTTGATTCGTGTGGAATACCTGCTAATTCGCGCATACGTTGTAGCGAAGATTTGGCAGCAGCTTTTTTTAGATCTTCAGCATAGCTATCAACTTCTGGTTGCACTATTGGTGCTGGTACTACAGTTGGAGTATTGAACGGGATTACTTCTGGTGGAGGTGTAATGTTATTGCATTCACCAATTTTTGCAGCCAAATATACTGATAGTGCAGAGAGCATCGCTAATTTATTTTCTGGCGAAATTAGTGTTGTTCCATTACCAACATATGCAGAATTAAGATATGTTAATGATGAAACAATCGAAGCCCAAGCAGATGTGGCACCAGAAATTTCTTCGTCGGATCCGTTAAATGTTGGTGCAGCCAAAGAAGCTTCAGTAATAGGTGTAGTCATAATATAGTCCAGTGGTATCTTTTATTTATATTTTGCATTGGTTTTGTTATAGGCTTCCGTAAAACTTTTCAATTCGTTCTATAAGTTGCCCAACATACGGAATCAAATCTTTTTCAAACATCATTGGGATGCCGTTAACAACACCCATAATAATTACGCCCTTTTCAATGTTTGTTCCATATAACTCATTATGAGCTAGTGCATAAAAAGCACATTGCAGCCAATAATCTTGGATGTCTTTTTCATTCTTAGAACGTCCTGAAGTTTTAAAGTCAATGATTGCTTCTTTATCTTTCCAAACTCCAGCTAAGTCACACCGTCCTGCTACTTGAAGAACATCAGACCAAAGTGCCATTTCTTGTCCATAAATTTTTGTAATAGCGCCAAGCCTGAGTTTGACTGAGTTATATACGGAAATATCTTCGACTGGAATCCCTTTAAGATTAACTTCTTCGCCTTTGAGATGTTGTTCTAACATAGCATGTACATTAGTTCCTCGATCACATGCGTCTTTAGTCTTTTTATCGGCTTTGATAGGGCCCAACATTGTTCGCCAGTTCTCTAAGCTTTTCTTTTTCTCTTCTGGGATTGTAAATCCCAGGATCGTAGTAATACTAGGATAAGCTTTTCCATCAGCAATAGAATACCATCGTTGATTATTATGAGTGACTGTAGAAACTTCTTTATAATTAAACATTTTAGTCTAACATCTTTCTAATGATTTCTTTAGGGATTCTAAATCCACCTTGAAATTGCGGCGTTTTTATAACATACTCTGAGCCAACTGGAGTGAACACATAAACTATCTTGCCATGTTCATCTTTGAATCTTGCGATTTTTTTATCTACTATTTTATTTAATAGTTCTAAAGTTTCATCGGCATCTAATTCAACAGAAAACCTATCATTAGAAATAGTCATTGATCCTTCTTTATCCTTCTCAACTTTCCAATGTGATTCAATTCCTTTTTGTGAATTGGATTTTGGTTCTGATGGCTCATGTTTAGTATCTGGATCTTCATCATCGTCGTCGTTTTCATCTGGGTCATTTCCGGATGCGGATGAATAAGATTTATGTTCTTCATCGCTCCACTTCAATTCAAGAAGTTTTTTTGTGAATGCTTGACCAACTGTTAATTTTTCATTTGCTGAAGCCTGAAGTTGATCATTGTCGGTATCTGAATAATCGATACTTCCATTCATCGCTGAAGATCCATCATCGTCTTCTTCGTCGTCGTTTTCATCATCAGTGTTTTCGTCATCTTCATCAGGCCAAACAACTTTTAAAATCTCGAAGTCTTTTTCTAGTTCTTCTAAGGCCGCTTTGATGTCATCTTCTTCACCAAGTTTAGTACTAAGAGCTCTTTCGAATTCTTCAGCTTGATCTTGTTTAACATACACTTTAACAACTTTACCATCTTCCATTTCAAGGCCAAAACATTGAGCATCAAGATCATCTTCTTCAGATGCATCATCAAGTTGCTTGTGAACTTGATCATCGACAGTCATATCACCAGCATCAACTTCATCTGGCTCGTTAGGTTCACTGATTTCACGAAGTGAAAGTAATTCTTTAATAAAATCCATAATGGAATACCCTTTAGTTTCAAGTATTTATACTTTGATATGTAATTTTTTCTTTTTGCGAAGTTTAACCGCACCAATGTTGGTAATTTTTCTTTTGGCCATTTTTCCTTTACTGAATAATGGACTAGCAAAATTACCAATGTTTCCGGCCATTGTTCCAGTATTTCCGGCTGAGCCACTTGGGCTACATGCTCCAGCTGTAGTTCCTCCATCACCATCTTCGATGAATAGTTCTTCGATGAATAGTTCTTCGGTGATATTAGCATCACCGGCATCTGGATCATCACCAAAAAGTTGTTTGATTTGATGTCCAAACATTGCAACTATGATGTCTTCCATGCTATCACAGTTTTCGATTTTGTCTTCCATACGTCCCAGCGAAGCTTTTGTTTCTGCAAAGACTAAAAGAGTCCGTCTAACAATTTCTTTTGTGTATCCGACCGTTTGGCCGTTATCAAGTTTGACTTTATAATCACCATAATTTTCTTTGAAATTATTTAGTGTACTTTCTAATTCTTCTTTTGTGTGTTCTATGATTGCATGGATCTTCTCTTTAAATGCTATGTAATCGGCATCGGGTAAAGAATCGGAAATGTTCTTAACAGTTTCTTCAGGCGAATCACCTTGGAATTTTGCAATAGTCTTTTTAGTCGTATATCCTTTAGCAAGACCAGGCATATCAAATAACCTAGCAATTCTAATCTTAGCGGTTCCGAGTAAACCACCTCTGAGATTCAATGGAGATTCATCATCATCTGATCTAACAACACCCCTGACATTATTTCTAACTTCATAATTAAATCTATTCAAAGTAGAAAATAAATCCTTATCAACAATCTTAAATTGTTTTAAAGTCTTTGGATCTAAGATAACGACACCTTCCATCCCCATATCTTCTTCTGGCGAAACATCGCGATCCTGTAATCTTGGTTTGACTGTCTTAATGAATTTATCTAGAAGTTGTTGTTTGATTGGGAGTTTATATCCTTCCAATATCTTCTTATTGATTTCATCTTTATACCCTTTAGCTTGACTTCTCATCGATGTTTTTACACCACTCAAAGCAAGAGTACCAGCTTCAAAATTGGTGATATCTTTATGAAGCAATTTAGACATTCCATCATTCTTTTTAGATAGAAATGATTCCAATTTAGCTAATTCTTTTTTGACATCCGTATCTTCAAAATGTGAAGCTTTAATAAATTCTGGAGTAGTGAATTTCCAATTAGTCACAGTTGGCGCCTGAATTAATGAATCACCATCTGTGGTGTCGACATTTATTGTCCTGACATCAGAGACTTCATTTTTCATTTTAGCATAAAGTTTTTTAACTTTAGATTGCTTGACTGGCAAATCTTTGTTTGTTCCTGGGGTCGATTTAATGAATGCAATATAGTTATATCCATCAAGCCCATAGACAATAGTATTTGGTTGACGTCCAAATAGAATTTCGATATCCATAGCTTCGCCGGCCACCATGACTTTACGAATTGTATCAACATGTTTTTTGAGAGCCGCATGAGCTGCTTTGAATCCATTTGATGCAGCAGAAATACCCCAGTCACCAGCTTTGTAGAACATTTTATCTGTGCTACCTTTACCAGATCTGGTCGTATAAAATTCATTATCATCATCAAGACCAAAAGTCAATGCAGTCCCGTCAAGTTTTTCTGAAACTATACAATTATGGATATTTTTAATAGCTTCAATAAAATCAGCAGTATCTAGATCCTCGAGATACCCAACCGACTTTGGATTTGATTTGAGCGTTGGTTTGTAATCGTTATCATCGAGATAACTCTTAAAATTTTTCGATGTCATATTTGACCGGCTATAATGTTCTAACTATTTATGCGAAAAGGAGACTCGATGGTCTCCTTTTCTTTATACATCCAAACTATCAAAGCTTAGGCTTTTTCTTCTTCCTCTTTCATTGTTGCTTCAACCATATCAACAATTTCTTTAGAAAGATCTCTAAGTGCAGCTTCGTTTTTAGCGATAGAAAGCTTTGCGTCATTCAGCGCTTTTCTAGACGCTTCTAGATCTTCTTGCCACGTTGTGTACACAGCAATCAAACTCTTTACAGTATCAGAAAGCTTTTCAATTTCATATTGCTTTCCATTGATATTAAGTGCTGGGATTTCAACTTCTTTTAATTCTTTTGATTTGTTCTTTGCCATATTTAATATTCCTTATAAGATATTGTTTATTTATCAGTTCAGGCAATGAACGTTTTTGATTCTGTATGAAACAACAAACGGTTCTTTGAAAGATTGACAAAATTTCTGTCTTTAATGATCTTAGCTTCACTTACTGCAACACCATCCAGCTTAGTAACTTGGATTATCTTGTCTGCCATTGCTACAATAAAATGATCCGAAATACGCCAGATTGCCGCATCATCTTCACTCCAGTCGCCACGGCGGCTAGCTTGAACTGTGATAATTAACGCCATATCATATTCGTATGATAGTGAAACCAATTGTTGCAAAAGATTTTTCTTCATCTCATAATCATCAGACACCATATCAAATCCATCGATTACTAATACATCTGGTGTTGCATCCATTATTGACAAGTGATGTTTAATATCACTAACATACCCATCAACACCGTGTCTGGTTCCGTCCATTAGCCAAGTATTGTTACCGCTCGTTTTTTGTGAATTGCAATCATTGACTAATTGTTTTTTGATTTGATCATATGTTTCATGTGCCACTACTGCACAGATAACACCACTATCATCTTTTGAATATTCTCGAACTAGTGATAGTGCAAATGAAGATTTACCTTGACCTGCGGCACCTACAACAACAGACAATCGACCCCGGAAAAATCCGCCGAGCGATTCATCTAGAAATTTGTTCTTAGACTTCACGTATAGATCTTCATGCTTCACATAATACGAATATGGAACTTCATAATACGAATATGGAACTTTCATACTTTGGAGCTTTTTATTTTTGAAATATTCTACATCAGACTCAAATAAAATTTTATCAGCTGGTTCTAATGATAAAGGATCAATAATTGATCCTTTCAATGCAACAGGCTGTTCACCAAGTTTTTCACCAGCTGGTAGTTCTGTAACATAAGAACCTTTACCTTCCGAAGAATAAGAAAAAACAAAATCTTCTGTGATTAATGTGGGATCGTAATATGTCTTGATCATGCCTGCCGGAGCCCACCAAGGTGCAGGGTCCAAACCCTGACTTAATAAATATTTGTGTAGTTGGCTAGAACGACCCCAAATCGGCTTGGTTTCTACTTTTACCGAATCAAATACTTCATCAACTTTAGATTGTTCTAACGCTGCTTGTGTCGTCATCTTTCCTTTAGACGGAAGATAGACTCGTTGATCTAGAGGACTTGGGTCCATTTTTTCTAGAACTGAACCATTATATGAAAGTGTTTCTTTAGTCATAATTTATCTCGTTATATATTATTTGCGTTAAGAAGATCGAGTAAGTCTTTCTTCTTTTCTTGTGGTTTAGTATTATCTCTAGGGACAAATTGAATTTTATCCTGAGACATATCATCAAAATCCCGAACTCTTAGTGATACATGGTCCCATCGTAACATCACAATCTTTCCAACTCCATTAGAGTTTCGGCTCTTTACAATCTTCAACATATATTCGCCTGCAGCTTTCATTGCTTCAGTTTGAATAATAGCAATCAAGTTATCACATGTATTAATCTTTGATATACCTCCGGCAATATTACTTTGGTCAATATCATCTGTTTTTATTGCGGCCCTATTCATCTGAGAAGCACTGATAATTAAGACATCAAAATCATTACCAATAGAACGCAGTTCTTCGGCGATATATTTGTCCTTAACAAATAAATTCTCAGCAGAAATCTTTTGATTTGAGGTCATCAAATCCATATAATCGACTACAACCGCATCCGGGATAAACCCGTGAGCCATTTCGAATTCTTTTAAATACGCTCTGATATGGTTTGCATTTGTTGTGCTTTCAGGCATCCGTTTAATAAACAGCTTGCCCATACCACTTTGTTTCCGTTCAAGATCAGCAGAAACTTTATTCATTTTTGCAAAGATTTCTTTCTGGCTGATCCCGGTGATCATCGAGTCAAAACGCTTTGCGACTACATCTTCAGCAAGTTCTAATGTAATGTAAACAACATTCAATTTTTGCATCAATAAATTGATAGCAACATTAGTCATGAATATAGATTTACCTACACCGGACCCAGCCATAAACAACAACAATTCTTTTCTAGATGGGCCGCCATTTAGATATTCATCTAAGATTTTATATCCTAGAGATAGAGGAGCATTCCGTAGAAGCATCCTCTGGATTCGTAGTAATGGATCACTAAAATAATCAAGACCTACATCTCGATTAATTGATACTGATATCGCCTCTTTTAAATTATCTAAGACTTTACCATGGTCATTTTTAGCCATCAGGCTTGGAGCAGAAAGAACGGCTCGCTCCATTGCTTTATTTCTACAGTATGTTTCTATTTCAACTAAGGCATATTCTATTTCTGCTTTTGTAAGTTGCTTTGGTTCAAAAGAATTGCCGGTCTCTGCAATGATTTGGTCATTTGACGGAAGAGCCCGGTAATTCTCATAATATTCTTTCATGAAGTGGACTGAATGTCTCACCTCAGGATCGAAATAGTTTTGGTCTAATATTGCATTACATCTGGTAAATAAATCCGAATCCGACAGAAGATAATTCACCAGCAAAGTTTGCTTGGCTAAGTTCATTTATTATTTTTATTTTTGACTTATGTTTACTACTTTATATACTTTGATGTTGCAGAATGATTTTTACAAAACATTTCTAGTGCTAGTTGTCCAGCAAAACCGCCAGTCGCGTTTTCCATTAAATTTTGGATGGTCCAAAGCTTACCAAACCTACATACTGCTTTATTCACGTCCAGATCATTATCACCGGAAATGTATGTGATTTCCCATCCATTTTTTAAGACATCACATCCAAGATTGTATCCATTGTTTTGCTTGTCTTTTTTATCTATTACAAAGATTTTCCGGCGTCTACATTTAGTAAAAGCCTCTATTCGTTGTTTATATAATTTACTCCCAAGCATCCCGACCCCGCTGATCGAAATCGCATCAAAGACGCCTTCCATAATAAACAATGGAGCATCTGTGTATTTTTCTAATTCTTCATATCCGAAAAGAATTGGTTCAATAGGAATATTTGGATTAGTATATCGTTTTTTTGATTTTTCGTTGAATGATCTCGCCTGCCAATATATCACTTTTCCGTCTTTGTAATACGGAATGATCAATCTATCTCTAAACTCAAGATGTGGAGATAAGTACCAAGGATGGCTCGATAGCGCTAGGCTGCGTAATCCTAAATACTCACTAGCAACTATCGTCCAGGGATCGTCCTGGTTGATCTGTGTGACTCTATAGCTATTGAGTGGAAGTGGAACTTCTGCGATTTTCGATTCGGCTTTCTTTTTAGCTAGGACGAGTTGATCTTGAGAAAAGAAATTCTTGCCTAATACTAGATCAATTTCAGGATCACTAATCCCAAAGGCATTCAGGACTTCTCTAAATTCTTTATACAGAAATGTACTATTTTTTGTATAAGAAGGAGAGACACCGCAGTTGAAACAGTTATATGAGATTTTATTTTCTTCGAACTTAAATGAAGCTCGAACTTTATAATCATTGCACCGTTTACATTTGCAGTGTTCCCATCCTTTAGAACGACCTTCAAATCTGACATTCTGTTTGATTAGGTCTTCCATTGTAATGTTTAAGCTCTCTTTATGATTGGCTCGCTAAATATACTTTACTATCATGTTTCAATGATGCATGAATCATTGCTTCATTTCGAGTATTGATTGAACGGACCACAGTATTAACATGATGGATAATATCTTGGGCATATGCATTTGTTGACGGATCAACACCTTCAGCACCACCTTCGCCTTTATTATATGCCACTAAAGCTGCTTCTGGTGACTTCCCAATACCAACCATCATAAGATATTTACTTCCTACTCTGATAGACCAATCATCGTCAGTAATTAACTTAGCAACGATTTCTTCATCTGTTGAGAATACTCCGAGGGACGGATACTTCTTTAGAACATCTTTAACTGCGGCTAGTTTGAGTTGAGGAACGCCGTAATATCGTTCCATGGTTTTTAGACCAAACTCTTGTCCAGCAACTTTATAGTTCTTCATTCCACCAGCTTTACTTTCCTGGTAGATCAGTCCTTCGTAATACTCTGGATATTTCTGTCCATCGGCCTTTGCCACTTGATATGCATAGGTCAATAGTTCACCTTGATGAGGTGTTAAGTTTGGAGGGAGGACGATAGTGTGTTGCATATCTCCACCTTTCACAAACGTTTTTGCAGCGATAACTGCAGTTCCTTTGGCTTGGGCCTGGTCTTGAAATTCAACCATCCCAACTGTTGACAAAATTAACGTGGCTAAGCACGTAAGCAGGGCTATTGTCGTTTTCATTATGTAGTTCTCCTTTTTCACGTTGGTACGTTATAAGGTAACACACGATTACGTCGCGAATTACTCTGTGATATTCTGCCGAGATTGGCAGATAGTTATTTATAGTCCTTGCTAGGACTATTGAAATTACTTTAAAATGGATTTGTTAATCCCCGTTTATGTTCATACCCTGGGTGATCTTTATTATCACACCCGGTTTTCATTGCCCAACGTGAGAACTCGTTGTTCATTGCAACAAGCCCGCACTTACAACAATACTGATATGACCCCGCCCTAAGACTAAAATTATGGGGCTCGACTTTAAATTCACTCATCGGTATGTATCAAAAATTTTCTTACATCAATGGCAACAGCAAGAGCTTCAAGCTCTTGATACTCTTCAATAATTTTGTTAGTATCATTACACACTAAAACTCTGGTACGTGTCCCAGCAACAGTTTCAACAAAATAACAAGTTGCGTTGAGTGATACTCCAGTTATATCTTTTTTAGTCGCATACCAAGTTGTGCTTTTATCCAGCCACCATTTCACTCCGTCTTCATTAACAAAATCTGGAGGAGTATTATTAGACCATGGGTTTAGATTTATGTTCATGACTCATCTCTCTTCATAGCTTGTTGAACTTCGCGATCTGCATCTCGCTCTTTTTCAGTGGCACGTTTATCATATTGTTTCTTACCTTTGGCCAAACCAATCTTGAGTTTAATCTTGCCATTTTCAAAATGCATATTCAAAGGCACCACAGTGTATCCAGCTTTTGCAATCTTACCGGAAATTTTATTGATTTCAGCCTTATTCAATAAAAGTTTTCTGGTCCGAACTGGGTCTGTTTTGACATGAGTTGATGCATAAATCAATGGCGTGATATGAGCACCCAACAAATAGAAGGCACCATCTTTAAGAAAAACATAGGCTTCTTGGAGAGAGATCTGCTTGGCTCGGATAGCCTTGACTTCCCATCCTTCAAGCATTACCCCGGCCACATATTCATCTTCGATGAAATAATCATATCGAGCTTTTCGATTTTCTGTAATAGACATATTAAGCTAAACCCGAGAATAATTTCTCTAAAAGACCTTTCATAAAAAATATCTCTATAACAATTAAAAATTATTTTATCACACATTTAGGATTAAAGTAAATTTTTAACTATCTCGTCGATGAATATGTTATCAACAAACTGATACTCGCCACTTTCAATCTTCTTTTGGCTTGATGATTTGATAGTAATCAATTGATCTACAAATGGAACTAAACCAGAGCCAGTACAATTCCAAGCAATCCCGATAGTTCGTTGGCCAATAGACCTATACAATTCTGCAATTCCAATAGTTACATTTTGGCGAGGTGTATTTTTAGAGTTATATACCGCTACATCAATACCGTTCAAGTAAATTTTTGGTTGGTCGGAAAATATAATATCAGATTTTTGAGTTGCTGGATTAAATTTTAGATCATACTTTGTGGTGTCCTCTCCATCAGATAATAAGAAACATGTTTTCTTATCAGCATCCATTTTATTTAAAACATGATGTCCTAAAATTAAACCTTCTACTATATTTGTCCCGCCTAGATAGTGATCCGAAAAATAGATATTTGCCATATGATCAGCTTCAAAGATCGCGGATCGCCCCGATGGATTTTTATTTTTAACTAGATACCAAAATAATTTCTTCCGTAATGCCAGTTCAACCGAATTCATTTTGGTATTTAGAACATGAATGAATTTTGATCCGGTATATGCGATGTTTTTATTGATTTTATTTTTTGGTGATTTATTGTTGCCAGTTGTATACAACCAAACATCGATTTCAACATCAGCAGCTTCAGCAAAATAAACAAGCTCGATGATTCGAAGCATCATCGGATAAATCGACCCAGTCATAGAACCGCTCCAATCAAGAACAACACTATATGCATGATTAGTTTGATTCGGCTCTATAGCAGTCTTCATGAATACATCATCATAGACTTGATATAATGCCGCACGTTCTGGGTCTAATGTTCCAGATGTTTTATATTGAGTGTTTGCTAGGTTAGAAGCCTGAACTCGCATATTAAATTTTGTAAAAATTCTTTGGGCAATTTTTTTAGCTTCAGCAAAATCACTTTTCTGCTTACTAGAAACAACCTCATTAGTACTATCTTCTATTGCATTGAGCAAATCAGTAAGAGAAGTATCATCTGAATTATATAATTCTAATATTGTAGAAAGATCCAATAATTCTTGGCCAGTAGGAACTTCACAAACTGATTGGCCGCCCATGATATTTTCAATCTTCTTATGGTGATCATTAAGAAGGTTTTCATCAGCACATAAAATCTGTTCTACTAGATCATCTTCTACTAGATCATCTTCT